>ERZ1645187.1879-NODE-1879-length-18975-cov-10.789693_pt1 | contig 18975 bp, 14 predicted proteins | sample MGYA00575352_ERZ1645187 | MGnify/ENA primary metagenome ERZ1645187 (study PRJEB40837, sample SAMN11349314) | freshwater sediment metagenome | isolation source: river sediment | host: Sediment | place: India: Wazaribad , New Delhi | collected 2017-02-21 ... | reverse complement strand
AGCCTGACATCGACAATCAGCTGTGTTTACAAGGGTTTTAAACGGGACAGCCCTGGTAGCACGTAAAAACTTTGGCGGATTTTTCCACACCGTGGAAAACTTTTTTCCACGCTACGTAAAAATCGCGAGCCGCGGTTTTCCGCGCCCGGGCGCGGCGGGAGATCGCCGGACGGGCCGCTACTTGACGACGGCGCCGCTGGAGAGGTCGCCGTCCACGGTCACCAGGCGCAGGCGTTCGCCTTTGCTGGCGGCGAGCAGCATGCCCTGGCTTTCGACCCCGCGCAGCTTGATCGGCGCGAGGTTCGACACCACGACCACCGTCTTGCCGATCAGCTCCTCGGGCTTGTAGTAGAGCGCGATGCCGGCGACGATCTGCCGGCGCTCGTCGCCCATCAGGACGCTCAGCTTCAGGAGCTTGACCGCGCCTTCGATGGCTTCGGCGCCCATGATCTTGGCGGTGCGCAGCTGCACCTTCGCGAAATCGTCGTAGACGATCACGCCTTCCGGATTGCCGATCGTGCCCGGCGGGGGCGCTTTTTTGCCTTCCGCGGGCTTCGCGGCCGGCGTCTCGATCTTCGTCTCGGCCGCGGGCGCCGGCGCCTCGATGCGCGGGAACAGCGCCCCGGGCGCGGCCACCGGCGTACCGGGCTTCAGCACTTCGGATTTCGTCAGTTCTTCGGGATTCACGGTCATGGGATTCTCCATGCCGAGCGCGGCGCGCAGCTCGGCCATTTTGGTGGGCATCAACGGCGACAGCAGGCCGGCGCAAACGCGCAGGGACTCGGCGGCGGCGTACAAGGTGGTATGCAGCGGCCCCGGATCGGCCGCGCGGGCCTGCGTCCAGGGTTGCTGGGCTTCGATGAACTTGTTCGTGGCGCGCACGGCGTCGATCACCTGCGCGATGCCGGCGCTCAGCGTGAAATCGTCGATGGATGCCTTCAGGCCCGTCGCGGCGGCGGCGACCTGGTTGAACAGGTCGGCGGCGGGACCGTTTTTGAATGCGCCGGCGGTCGGCGCCGGCAGCTTGCCGCCGCAGTACTTGCCGACCATGCTGACCACGCGGTTGAGCAAATTGCCCAGGTCGTTGGCCAGATCGGCGTTGTAGCGGCGGATGAACGCGTCCTCCGTGAAGGAAGCGTCTTGCCCGAGCACCATCTCCGCCATCAGGAAGTAGCGGAACGGATCGACGCCGTAGCGGTCCATCATGTCCATGGGATTCACCACGTTGCCGAGGCTCTTGCTCATTTTGGTCGAGCCCATCAGCCACCAGCCGTGCGCGAAGATCGTCTTGGGCATCGCCACGCCCATGGCCTTCAGCATGCAGGGCCAGTAGACCGTGTGCGTCGTCAGGATGTCCTTGGCCATCAGATGGATCGCCGGCCACCAGCGCGCGAACCGCGCGTCGTCGCGACGGTAGCCGATCGCGCTGACGTAGTTGACCAGCGCGTCGAACCAGACGTAGGTCACGTAGTCCCGGTCGAACGGCAGTTCGATGCCCCACGCCAAGCGGGACTTGGGCCGCGAGATGCACAGATCCTGCAGCGGCTTGCGCAGAAAGCCCAGCGTCTCGTTGCGGCGGAATTCGGGCTGGATGAATTCGGGATGCGCCTGGATGTATTCCACCAGCCAATCCTGGTAGGCGCTCATCTTGAAGAAATAGTTGGCTTCGCGCACGCGCTGCACCGGCCGGCCGCACTCCGGACAGTTGCCGTCCTTCAGGTCCTTCTCGGTGAAAAACCGCTCGCACGGCACGCAGTACCAGCCGTCGTATTCGTCGCGGTAGATTTCCCCGCGGTCGTAGAGGTCCTGCAGGATTTCCTGCACGATGGCCTTGTGGCGCGGCTCGGTCGTGCGGATGAAGTCGTCGTTGCGGATTTCCAGGCGTTTCCACGCCTCCTGGAAGCGCTGCACCGTGCCGTCGACGTGGGTTTGCGGATCGATGCCCAGCTTCGCCGCGGCTTCCTGGACCTTCTGGCCGTGCTCGTCGGTGCCCGTCAGGAACCAGACGTCGCGCCCGAACAGGCGCTGGCAACGCGCCAGCACGTCGGCCAACACCGTCGTATAGGCATGGCCGAGGTGCGGCTTGTCGTTCACGTAGTAGATCGGCGTCGTGACGTAGTAGGATTCGGGTTTCATCCAAGGGCTCCTGTCGGCGAACGGTTGTACCGCACCCCGCCGCTGCGCGCAAACCATTTCAGGTCTTTTCCAGCGCCGCCCACACGGCGGACACCGTCAAGCGCTCCAGTTCGCCTTCGGGCGCGCGCAGCACGTGCGCGCCGCCGCGTCCCCGCGGCGCCCAGACGTCGGCGTTCGACGGACCGAACAGCGCCACCACCGGCAGCCCCACCGCCGCCGCCAGATGCGTGATGCCCGAATCGTTGCCCAGATAGGCCGCGCATTCCGCCAGCGTCGCCGCCAATTCGACCAGCGTCAGGCCTTCCAAGACCGGCACCTCCGGCAGTTCGCGCGCCAAAACGGCGGCCTCGGCGACGTCGGCCTCGCCGAGAATCGCGACCGTTTCTTTGCTTTGCGACCGCAGCCGGCGGATGATTTCCACGAAGCGCTCGACGGGCCAGTTTTTCAGGGGGCTGCCGCTGCCTGGATGCACCGCGACGGGCTTGCCGCGCACGCCGCGCGACCGCAGGCGCTCGCGCCCCGCCGCGCGCAAGGCTTCGGGAAAATCCAGCGTGGGCACGAGATCCACGTCGTACAGCGCCAGCGCCTGCAGCGGCTCGAGCAGGAACGGCACGGCGTGGCCGCGCTTGATGATCGGCGAGCCGGACAGCACTTGCTTCGCGCCCGCCAGCAGCAAATTGCTGCGCACCTGTCCCACCGGGTCGTGCAGATAGTTGAAAACCAGATCGAACGAGCGGATCGCCGCCACCTGCGCATCCGTAAAGCGCGGCTCGGGCACGAAAAACCGCGACATCTCGGCGCGGTCCAGGGAAACCACCGACTGCGCCCAGCCCGCCGCGACGGCCAGTTCCGCGACGTGGGGATAGCCCCAGATCTCGATGCGGGCCTCCGGCCATTGCGCGCGCAGCGCCTGCAGGACCGGCAGCGTGGCGATGAAATCGCCGATGGCCCCGCCGCGCAGGATCAAGAAACGCGGGGCGTGGGAATGGATGGGCTCGGCCACCGCGGGCGCCTCACCGCAGGAGCCACAGCCCCGCCGCCGCCAGAACCGCGCCGGCCAGCAACTTGCCCCACCCCGCCGCGCGCACCGCTCCCGGCGACGCCATGAATTTCTCGACCATCCGGCGGAACGCCCAAGGATGCAGCATCAGGACGCAACCGGCGATCACCCAGGCATAGGCGATCAGCACGACCGCGAAACGCCAGGCGGAATCGGTCCAGCGCACGCCGTTGAGCATCGGATTGGCCAGCAGCAGCAGCAACCCGCCCAGCGCGCGCGGCGCCAGCAACTCGTCCAGGAACCAGACGATGGCGGCGTACGCGACGAGCGCCAGCACGGGAATCAGCGGCTTGACCACGTCGAACGGGCCCAGCGCGGCATGCCGGATCACCCACGAAACCCAGAACACGCCGATCGCGGTCAACAGCCAACCCGGAATTTTCGAGCGGGGAAACGCCTCTAGGCCCTTCCGCAAGGCGGCGGGAAAGCGCAGCAAAACGATCCCGGCGAGCAGGCCGAGCGCGCCCAGACCGATCAACAGACTACCAAGAAACGGGTTCGGATCCTGCATTGCTTTTCTCGCTGTTGGCTCGCGGCCGGGCGTTTTCCTTGGCGGCGGCGGGCGGCGCCGCCGGAGCGACCGGAGCCGCGGGCGGGCTTTTCGCGGACGATTCGCCCAAGGTCATGTTGTAGGGATGCGAAGGCGGCAGCGCCGGCGCCACCAGCATGCCGGGATTCGCAGGATCCGCCACGTAGGCCGTGGCGCCCTGCACCACGACGTCGCCCATCGCGCTTCGCGCCAACCGGATGCTGCCCACCTGCGCGGCATAGAACGCGACGCCCTGCGGCGCGCCGTCGTAACCGAACGACGAAAGGACGAACCGGTCGGGACCGGTTTGGTGCAGCACGTGGAACGATCCGTTCCGGTCCTGTTCGAGGCAAGGCGTGAAAAAGCGGATCACCCGCCCCAGATCGTAGACCCCGAGGCAATAGCCCGTGGAGGAATTGTCGATGCGGAAAAACAGGCGGTCGCTGCGATCGCGATGGATCAGCCGCAGGGAAATCTGGCGCGCATCGCCCGACGACAGCGTGCCGTAGTCGCGTTTGAGCAATTCGATGCCCGGCTGGACTTCCAGGGACAGCCGCTGGCCCGAAAAACGGATACCGTCGAACTCCAGCATCGGCGTCAGCATGTAAGACTGGCCCTTGACGATGCGGTAGGCGTCGAGCAGGTTCACCTCCACCTCCCGCGTCTCGCCCGCGGGGATGATGACGGGCCGGCGCAGGAGGGGTTGGCCGGTGCCCGCCACGGTCGAGGTCGGCTGGTCCTCCACGTCGAAGGACAACTTGGCATTGCCGCGCGCCGTCAGATCGAGGGGCCGGCCGGAGTTGTTGACGATGGAAACCACCGCCTTCACCGGCTCCATCAAGACCGTCCGGTTGTTGGCCAATTTCCAGGACAGTTCGACTTGGGCCTGCGCGGCCACGGCGAACGCCCAGACGAGCCCGACCCAAAATCCCAGCGGCATGCGTTTCATGCGAAAATCTTCCTCCGCGGCCTATCGGCCGATTTCCAGGCGCGAGGCCGCCCGGGAAGGCAGGCCGGCGGCGAGGATTTTGCGCTGCGTCGTGGCGATGTCGTATTCGACGCGGCGCAGTTCGACCACGTTCCGCATCAGGTCGTAGACGGCATAGGCGGCGCGCGGATCGCCGTCCCGGGGCTGGCCGACGCTGCCCACGTTGATGTAGTACTTGCGACCGGCCGTGATCAGCAGCTTGGTGTAGAGCCCGCCGCGCACGATGCCCGCCTTTTCGAAGGCCAGCGGCACGTGCGTGTGGCCGAAGAAGCAAACGGAGCACATCTGGTAGGCGAAATTCGCCTCCGCTTCCAGCTTGTCGAAGACATAGCCCCACATTTCGGGGTTGTCGAGCGTCGCATGGACCAGCATGAACGTCTCGACCGTTCGCGAATAGCGCAGATTGCCCAGCCAGGCGCGCTGATCGTCGTTCAGGCGCTTCCGCGTCCAGTCCACCACGTCCGCCGCCAGCGGATGGAAGCCGTTGAGGTTTTCCTGCCGCGAACAATAATGGTCGTGGTTGCCCCGCACGACCGCGTCGCCGGCCAGTTCGCGCACTTTTTCGATGCACTGTTCCGGATCGGCGTTGTAGCCGACGATGTCGCCCACGCAGCAGTAGTTCGTGACGCCCTGCGTTTGCGCATCGGCCAACACCGCGCTCAACGCTTCCCAGTTGGCGTGGATGTCACCCAGAATGGCGTATTTCAGGCCCATGTCGCGCTACTCCGGTCTGACGTCCTCATCCGCCGTCGCGGCGGCTTCTTCCGGCGTCGCCGGCGGCGGTTCCTCCGCGGTCAACGGCGGTTCCTCCGTTGCCGGCAGGTCGGTTTCGGCCTGGGGAGCGACTTCGGCCTGGGGAGCGGCTTCCGGCTCGACGGATTCCGCCGGAGCCGCGTCGGCGGCGGCCGGTTCCGTTTTTTCGTCCGCGACCGCGGCGGCCGCAGGCTCTTCCGGCTTCTTTTCCTCGGGCCGCACGCCCCCGCGGGGCAAAACCAGCGTCGCATTGAAAAATTCGATCACGCCTCCGTTGGCGACCAGATTGTTGAGATGCAGCAAAAGCTCCGCCGCCTCGGACGATTCCGGGTTCGCGCCGGGCCGAAGCCCTTCGAGCACCTGCTGGCGCGTCGCGCCGGGGTGCGCCTCCATGAACGCCACGATTTCCTTCACGATTTCCGGCGCCGCGGCCAAATCCACCGGCGCGGGCGGCACCGCCGTCACGTAGGTTTCCTTGGCGTTCACCTTGAACAGATGCAAGTGCATGTGCCGAAACGCCGGCCGCAGCGCCAGGGAAAGCGAAAAAGGAAACCGCGTTTCGCGCTGCCACGCCAACGACACCGCGGATCGCAACGCCGCGTCGTCGAACTTCTTGGATTGGGGCCCCGGCACCATGCAGCGGCCCGATTCGCGCAACAGCGGATTCAACTTGCCCGCGCGCATCCAATCCTGCGCCTCCGCGCGGCTCATCGCCTGCGCTTCCTGCCCTTCCGGCACCTCTTTCAGGCGATAGACCGTCTTCTTGCGAAGCGATTCCTTCCACTGCTCGACCAGCGCCTCGTCGCGCACCGTCTCGACGTGGCCGAGATAATCGGCCTTGGACATGTGCGCGAAACGCGAAGACCAGAGCTCCTGGATCTTCTCGTTGTAGCCATGGTAATTCGGCGGCCCCAGCAAGACGCCGCTCAACCGGCAACGCCCCACGCAGGTAAACGCCCCGGCCGGCGGTTCCACTTCGGTTTCCTCGACGGCGAAATACTTGTCGAGGTGGTCGTTCAGCAGATGGGCTTCGGCGTTCGCGCGGGTGCGGAAAACCCGTTTGCATTCCAGGCACTGCACGAACGTCTGGCGCTCCGCGCCTTCCGGCGCCGACGGCAGCTCGAGCTTGACCAGATACAGGTCTTCGCGGCCCAGAAAGCGGTTGGCGATCTCGATCAGCGGAAAGGCGCGACGGCTGGCTTGGATGTCGCGGACCACCAGCGCCAAACGCTCGCGGTCCGGCAAAAAGGCGATCTTCACGTTCAACCGCGGCAAAGCTTCGCGCGGCGGGCGCCGCATGTCCCCGCCCTCGCGGCGAAAACCATCTCCGCGGCGCGAACGGTCAAAACGATCTCCGCCTTCGCGGCGGAAGCCGCCGCCAGGCCGCGATCCGCCTTCAGGACGTCCGCCACCTTCCGGACGGCGGAAGCCGCCGCCTGGCCGAGGAGCGCCCGCAGGCGCGCCGCCCGGGCGAAAACCGGAAGGCCGAGGTCCACGCCGATCGCCGGATGCGCGATTCCCGAAATTCCCGCGACGATCGTCCCGACGGCCCGGACGCCCTCCCCGATCTTCCCGCGAAGAATCCTCGCGGTTCACGTACGGATTCTCCGGCGGCTTCCGTGCCCACGTCGGCACGAAATTCAAATCCAGCGCCACTTCCGGCTTGTCTTGCGCTCCGCTTGCCGAGTCGACCTCGTCGTCCATGCTCATGCTCATTCCGTTGTGGGCTTCCGCGTCGCCGGAAACCGCTCTGAAGAATCCCACCGCGTGGAATCTTCGCTCCGTTCCTGCCAGCCGGAAAACGCTCCGACTCTCAGGGTAGCTTCTATCACGTCGCCGGTCCCGCTGGCAACGCACAAACTGCGCCCGCCGCCCTGGGAACCCGGACCACGAAAAAGCGGGGCGCGCCGAAGCGCGCCCCGCCGAGGGGTCAAAGGCCGTACCGGGTTAGTACATGTCGCCCATGCCGCCCATGCCGCCGCCGCCCGGCATCGGAGGCATCGCCTCCTTCTTCTGGGGGATTTCCGCGATCATCGCTTCGGTGACCAGCAGCAATCCCGCGATGCTCGCGGCGTTCTGCAGCGCGCTGCGCGTGACCTTGGTCGGATCGATGATGCCGGACTTGATCATGTCGCCGTAGGAGCCCTTCGCCACGTCGTAGCCGTAGGCGCCCTTGCCGTTGCGCACTTCCTGCACGACGATGGAGCCGTCCACGCCCGCATTTTCGGTCAGCTGGCGCAGCGGGGCCTCGCAGGCCCGACGGACGATCTCGACGCCGATCTTGGCTTCGCCGGAGGCCTTCACGTCGTCCAGCGCGGCCTGCGCGCGGATCAACGCCACGCCGCCGCCGGGAACGATGCCTTCCTCGACCGCCGCGCGCGTGGCGTGCAGCGCGTCCTCGACGCGGGCCTTCTTCTCCTTCATTTCCGTCTCGGTGGAGGCGCCCACGTTGATGACCGCCACGCCGCCGGCGAGCTTCGCCAGGCGTTCCTGGAGCTTCTCGCGGTCGTAGTCCGAGGTGGTTTCCTCGATCTGGCGCCGGATTTGGGCGATGCGGCCCTGGATGTCCGCCGTCTTGCCCGCGCCTTCCACGATCGTGGTGTTTTCCTTGTCGATCGAGATCCGCTTGGCCCGGCCCATGTCCGCCAGCGACAGGCTCTCGAGCTTGATGCCGAGATCCTCGCTGATGAACTTGCCGCCCGTCAGGACCGCGATGTCTTCCATCATGGCCTTGCGGCGATCGCCGAAGCCGGGGCTCTTGACCGCGCATACCTGGAGGGTTCCGCGCAGCTTGTTCACCACCAGCGTGGCCAGCGCCTCGCCTTCGATGTCTTCCGCGATGATCAGCAGGGGCTTGCCGCTCTTCGCCACGTTCTGCAGCACGGGCAGCAGTTCCTGCAGGTTCGAAATCTTCTTCTCGAACAGCAGGAGGTAGGCGTCGTCCAGCAGCACTTCCATCGTGTCCGGTTTCGTCACGAAGTACGGGCTCAGGTAGCCCTTGTCGAACTGCATGCCTTCCACCACGTCCAGCGTGGTCTCGATGCCCTTGGCTTCCTCGACGGTGATCGTCCCGTCCTTGCCCACCTTTTCCATCGCCTGCGCGATGATGGTTCCGATGGTGGTTTCGCCGTTCGCCGAAATCGTGCCGACCTGCGCGATTTCCTCGTTGTCCTTCACCTTCTTGCTCTGCTTCTGCAGGGCCGCGACCACGGTTTCCGTGGCCAGGTCGATGCCGCGGCGGATTTCCATCGGGCTCGCGCCGGCGGTCACGTTCTTCAGGCCTTCGCGATAGATCGACTCGACCAGCACCGTGGCCGTCGTCGTTCCGTCGCCGGCGATGTCGCTCGTCTTGCTCGCGACTTCGCGCACCATCTGGGCGCCCATGTTCTCGAACGGATTCTCCAGCTCGATTTCCTTGGCGACGCTCACGCCGTCCTTGGTGATGGTCGGGCTGCCGAACTTCTTTTCGATGACGACGGTGCGGCCGCGCGGACCGAGCGTGCTTTTAACGGCCTTGCTCAGTTTCTCGATGCCCTTCAGCACGTGCTGCCGGGCTTCCGAATCGTATGCGATCTGTTTTGCTGCCATGATTTTCTCGATGCTCCTGTGTAATTAGCCTTCCAGGATGCCGAGGATGTCTTCCTCGCGCATGATCTGGTATTCCTTGCCGTCCAATTTGATCTCCGTGCCGCCGTACTTCGGCATCAGGACCTTGTCGCCCTTCTTGACGTTGAAGGGAATCTTGTTGCCCTTTTCGTCGATCTTGCCGGTGCCGATGGCGATGACTTTGCCCTGCTGGGGTTTTTCTTTCGCGGTGTCGGGAATGATGATCCCGCCCTTCTTGACTTCTTCTTCCTTCACGGGCTCGACCAGCACGCGATCTCCCAACGGTTGGATCTTCATATCTGACTCGTCTCCTTGCTTGTGGATGATGGACGGCCAGACGGCGGAAAGACTCCCGCCGCCGAACCGCCCGTTTGTTTTATTTTGAATTCTTCTTGTCGTCGTCGACCATTTCGAAGTCGGCGTCCATCACGTCGCCGTCGGCCTTGCCGCCCGCGTTCGGGGGCGGCGGCTGTCCGGCGCCCGCCGCGCCGCCGCCGGGCGGCGTTTGCTTGGCTTGCGCGTAGAGGTCGGCCGAAACCGCCTGCATGTCGGCCGTCAGCGCTTCGCTGGCCTTCTTGATCGCGTCGGCGTCGCCGCCCTTCAGGGCGTCCTTCAGGGCCTGGATGCCGTTTTCGACCTTCATCTTCTTGTCGGACGGGATCTTTTCGCCGTTTTCCTTCAGGAACTTCTCCGTCTCGTACGCCAGCGCTTCGGCCCGGTTCTTGGAATCGACCGATTCGCGCCGCTTGGCGTCTTCGTCGGCATGGGCTTCGGCGTCCTTCACCATCTTCTCCACCTCGTCCTTGCTCAGGCCGCTGGAGGCGGTGATGGTGATCTTCTGCTCCTTGCCCGTGCCCAGATCCTTCGCGTGGACTTTCAGGATGCCGTTGGCGTCCAGGTCGAACGCCACCTCGATCTGCGGCATGCCGCGCGGCGCCGGCGGAATTCCGTCCAGATGGAACTTGCCGATGGACTTGTTGTCGTTCGCCATTTTGCGTTCGCCCTGCAGCACGTGGATTTCCACCGTGTTCTGGTTGTCGGCCGCCGTGCTGAAGATCTCGCTTTTCTTCGTCGGGATCGTCGTGTTGCGCTCGATGAGGGGCGTCATCACGCCGCCGAGCGTTTCGATGCCCAGCGTCAGGGGCGTCACGTCCAGCAACAGCACGTCCTTCACTTCGCCCTTGAGCACGCCGCCCTGGATCGCCGCGCCGACCGCCACGACTTCGTCCGGATTCACGCCCTTGTGCGGCTCCTTGCCGAGCTGCTTCTCGACTTCCTGCTGCACCCGGGGCATGCGCGTCATGCCGCCGACCAAGATCACTTCGTCGATCTTGTCCTTCGCGAGGCCCGAATCCTTGAGGCAGCTCTCCACCGGCGCCATGGAGCGGTCGATGAGATCGCCGACCAGCTGTTCCAGCTTGGCGCGGCTCAGCGTCACGTTCAGGTGCTTGGGGCCGCTCGCGTCCGCCGTGATGAACGGCAGGTTGATGTCGGTGCTCTGGGAGCTCGACAGCTCGCATTTGGCCTTTTCCGCGGCTTCCTTCAAACGCTGAAGCGCCATCGCGTCTTTGGACAGATCGATGCCCTGCTCCTTCTTGAATTCGGCCACCAGCCAATCCATGACGCGCTGGTCGAAATCGTCGCCGCCCAGATGGGTGTCGCCGTTGGTGGCTTTCACCTCGAAAACGCCGTCGCCGATTTCCAGCACGGAAATGTCGAACGTGCCGCCGCCCAGATCGTACACCGCGACCTTCTCCTCTGACTTCTTGTCGAGGCCGTAGGCCAGCGACGAAGCCGTCGGCTCGTTGATGATGCGCAGCACCTCGAGACCGGCGATGCGGCCGGCGTCCTTCGTCGCCTGGCGCTGGCTGTCGTTGAAATACGCCGGCACGGTAATGACCGCCTGGGTGATCGTTTCGCCCAGGAACGCTTCGGCGTCGGCTTTCATCTTCTGGAGGATCATCGAAGAGATTTCCGGCGGCGAATAGGTCTTGTCGCCGATTTTCACGTGCGCATCGCCGTTGGCCGCGCGCACCACTTCGTAGGGCATGCGCTTGATTTCGGCCGACATTTCATCGAACTTGCGGCCCATGAAGCGCTTGATGGAAAAAACCGTCTGCTTGGGATTCGTCACCGCCTGCCGCTTGGCGGCGCTGCCGACCAAACGCTCCCCGCTCTTGGTGAACGCCACGATGGAGGGCGTCGTGCGCCCGCCTTCCGCATTGGGTACCACGGTCGGCTGTCCGCCTTCCATGACCGCCATGCAGGAATTCGTCGTCCCCAAATCGATTCCCAGTACTTTTGCCATATCGATCTTCCTTCCTACGTCCTCAATTTCAAATTACACATGTCCGCCCTAATGCAGCATGCCCCATGCCAACTTGAGCAATATTGTTGCATTATGCTGCATAGGAACATATTATAGATTATCTCGCCGCCAGACCACCTGTTAAAAACACTCCCAGAATGGGTCATTATGTCTCATGCGGCACAAGAAACGTCACACTTTTTCTCCGTCTTCATCCCATCATACTTAATTAACTATGTGCACCATTTTTGATCCATTCGGATGGTTCATTTTTAAGATTTTAAGTGGATTTCAAAATATGTTCTGTTAAATCCGTTCATAGTTAATTAACTATGCATCTATGAGAGGCCCGACATGTACAAACTGCATCCGACTCTGTGGCGAACCTGCCGTATGCTTTCCGGCCAGACCCGCCTGGAGCTTTTCCGGCGGATCGTTGCCCATCCCGGTCTGACGGTCTCCGATTTGGCGTCCCAGTTGCGAATCAGTCTTCCGCGGGCCAGCCAAGAACTCCGGCGCATCCAATCGCGGGGTCTCGTCCAAGCGGAGCGACGCGGGCTTTTCGTGCGGTATCGTCCCGAGCCCGACCCCTCGGTACCCACCGCCAAACCTCTTTTGCGGGCCGTGCAAAACAGTTTCCAGCTCGATCCGGCAAACGACGTCCTCATCGCCATTGCCCAGGCCGGTTCCCATGCGCGCCGCCTCGCCTTGCTTCAACTCCTCTTGCGCGGGCCTTGGGAGCTCCATGAACTGGAAGAAATCGCCGGGATGACGCACCTCACCCTGCAGCGCAATCTGCGTCTTCTGGAAAAGGCCGGATTGATCCGCCGGAGCGACAAAACCATCAGCCTGACTGAAACGGAGCATCCGCTGGCGCGCTGCCTGCTGGATCTCCTCGGCAACCGCCCCGTTTCCTGATCCCCGTTCCCCGCCCCGGCGCTAGCTGGCCGGTCCGGCGATCCGAGCCGCCAGAACGGTCGCCAGTTGATCCACGGGCAGGGTTTCCTGCGTGCCGGCAACCATGTCTTTGAGCGCGGCTACGCCTTGCGCCAATTCGTCGTCGCCGCGGATGAGCGCCCAAGCCGCGCCGGATTTGTTCGCGGCGCGCATCTGCGACTTCATGCTGCCGCCGGACGCCATCCGGCAGGCGATGCCCGCCGCGCGCAACTGCTGCATCAGCGCCAGATTCTGCCGCAGCGCTTCGTCGCCGAGGCCGACCAACCAAACCAATTTCGGCGGCGGCGTCTGCAAGGCGTTTTCGCGACCGAGCGCCTGCAGCACCCCCACCACGCGCTCCAACCCGATGGCGAAACCCGTGCCGACCAATTCGCGACCGCCCAAACGCATGCGATAGCGACCGCCGCCGGCCACGGCGTTTTGCGCACCCAGCGCCGTGCTGGCGATTTCCCAAACCGTATGCTCGTAGTAATCCAATCCGCGCACGAGCAAGGGATCGAGCCGATAGCTCACGCCCAAGGCATCCAGATGCTCCGCCACCTGTTGCAGATAGGCGCGCGAGGCTTCGCTCATGAAATCGGTCGACGGCGGCAGTTCCGCGACGATGGCCCGGCAGGTTTCGTTCTTGCAATCGAGCACGCGCAGGACGTTCGCGGCCATTCGCCGGCGGCAATCTTCGCACAGTTCCGCCGCGCGCGGCGCCAGCGCCGCGCGCAACCCCTCGGCCACCTGGGCCTGGCCGCCGCTCTCGCCGCGCGTGTTTAATCGCACTTCGCAATCGCCCAGTCCCCACGCCCGCAACAGATCCACCTGCAAGGCGAGGATTTCCGCGTCGACCAGCGGAGAAGGCGGTTCCAGGCATTCGACGCCGCATTGGTGGAACTGGCGTTTGCGCCCGGCTTGCGGGCGCTCGCTCCGGAACATCGGTCCGATATAGTACCACCGCGCTCCGTCGGTTTCCGCCGCGCCCAATCCCGCCGCGTACCGCATGACCCCGGCCGTGCCTTCCGGTCGCAGGCAGAGACGACGCCCCCCCTTTTCGAACACGTACATCTCCTTTTGCACCACGTCGGTCGTCTCGCCCAGCGAGCGCGTGAAGACGGCCTCGAATTCCACCACCGGCGTGCGCAATTCCTCGAAACCGTAGCGCACCATCACGTCGCGGGCCAACTGTTCCATCCGCTGCCAGAGATGGACCTCGGGCGCGGCGATGTCGGACATTCCTTGGACGGGTTGATTGGCGGAAGACATGGAACCTCGCAGGGCGCGCCGTTTCGCGCGCGCGAATAGTAAGTCGGGATCAGACCTTGCGAAAGAAATCTACTTGAACATTTCCTTCATCGTCTTGCCGGGACGGAAGCGAACCACTTTCCGGCTGGGGATCACGACGACTTGGTCGGGCTTGTGCGGATTGCGGCCGATCCGTTGGCGCCGTTCGCGCACGTCGAACACGCCGAACTTGCGGAATTCGATCGTCTGGCCCTGGCGCAGGGAATCCACGATGGCATCCAGCGTTTTCTGGATCACCGCGACGACCTGCTGCTGGGTCAAGCCCGTTTCCTCGGCGATGCGGATCGCCAAGTTGCGTTTGGTCAAATTTTGCATTTCATTTTCCATCGCATCCTCGCCTTTCCTGTGGGCCACAACGGCTCCCTTGACAAATGGAACATAAGTCCCCTTGCGTAGTTGCGTCAAGAAAAACACCGGGACAAACGAAGATTTTATGGAAGCTCCCGACCCGCGATATTCGGGTCGGCGGCATCAAGGATCCCGCGGCCAAGGGGCCAAGTACGGGAAGTACGCTTCGACGGTACCTTTGAAGTCGTGGGGCAGGTCGGCCCCCAGGGCATCGATCGTTTCCAGACGCTCCCCGTTGGCCAGGACCCGTTCCGGCAGGGCTTGGCGCGGCCACCAGATCCGATAGCCACCCGGCGGTTGCGCCCCGCCCCCGATTTCGACCGTGAACTGCTTCTTGCGCCAGAAACCGGACAGGTCCAGCGGACCGAAGGCCGTGGGCATGCCGTAGACCCGGAATCCATCCCCATATTGGAGCCATTCGGCGGGCGCGCCGGAAAACAGATCCAGCTTTTTGCCGGTTTCGCGAGCCGCAATTCCCCTCACCCCAATGAAATAGGTCGCCGCAGCGCGAACATCCGGCATGTCGCCGATTTGGCCGGCTTGACGCAGATCGCTGGCGGTCGCATCCGCCCAGGTTTGCCATTCGGGAGGATGACGGCGATCCAGCAACGCATACAGGACTTCCCGCGCGTAATCGCCGCGGCCCATCGCGGCCAACGGCCCCAACAGAAAGCCTTCGTCCGACGGAACGAGCCCGGCTCCGTTCGGCTGCATGCGCTGGAGAAATCCGTCGTAGAACGCATCCAAGCTGCTTTTCAATTCGTGCGGTTCCGCCAGATCGGTTTCCTCGCACGGCCAGAACATCAAGGCCACCGAGCCGATATCCAACCGGACCTCTTCGGCCGCCGCCGGAATCCAGAAGGCATCCATCAGATCCATGCGCGCGCGGAGCGACCGCCGGACGGAAGATTTCAGGACGCGATACTGTTCATGGGCCCAGCCGGCATCCGCGTCCAGACCCAGCAAGGAGGCCGCCGCCCGGACTTCCTTCCATCCCAGCAGCGCCCAATAATGGTCGGCATAGCGATGCAACGGTCGGGCGGTTCCCTCGCGTCCCCGCGACGGCGGCAGGAGCCCCTCCACCAAATAGCGCTCCTCCTCCGGCAAGCTCCATTCGGATTTTTCCAATTCCGCGCGCAACCCCAGCAAATAGGCCAGCGCGCTCTTCATCAGCGGATAGGTCTCGTGCAAAAACGCGGCATCCTGCGTGAAGCGGTAATATTCCATCGCCATGAAGGCGAACTGCCCTTGGGCCGCAACCCCCTCCTCCGTCCCGTCCGCCCAGAGATCCGGCGAACCATTTTCCGCAAACCGGGCCGGGACCCGGCCGTTCGTCTGGATGCCCGCCGCCACCTGCGCGATCCATTCCCGCGCCGCGTCGGTCTGCCCGCCCCGCAGCAACGCCGCCACCCGCAGCGCGATCGACTCCACGTCTTCTTTCCCCGGCCCGCGCACCGCCAACAGCCACCCCATCTGCGCGCGCAGGCAATCGATGGCGTCCATGCGGGCGATTTTGGGATAATAGTGACTGGTCTCGCCCCGCCAAACCCAGGAGAAATCCACCCAGTCGCGGTCGAACGCCTCCGCCGTTCCTTCCGCGCCCCCCGGCATGGACGGCCAGGGGAAGCGCCGCACGACCGGTTCGGGTTCGTTCTGGGCGTTGGCCGCCACCACCTGGCGGATTTTTTCTCCCGGCTCCAGCGCGAAATCCAACCACCACGCGCCCGAGGCCAATCCGTTTTCATCCAAAGCCGAATGGGCCGGCGGCGATTCCCCCCGCCGGAAATATTCCACCACGTCGCCCTCTTCGAATTCCGCCGCGCCGAACGAAAGCGCGCCGGCGGCCACCGCAAACAGCGGTTCGTCGTTCACCTGCAGTTCCTGTCCCCCTTCGCCCGTTTCCACCGCGCGGATCTTGTGGATCGGCGCCAGCGCGCTGCGGGCCGTCGTCGGCGCCAGGCGCACCGGCCGCACCACCCAGACCAGCCGGCCCGTCTGCGCCATGATGGATTCGTTGGCCAGTTCGTACTGCACCCAAGTCGTCGCCGCCGCTTCCCCCGACTTCGCCAGCGCGCGGATCCGCAGGGAAAGTCCGGACGCCATCTTCCAGGTCGTCTCGGGCATCGGGGCGCCATCCCCGCCCAGCCGATATTCCCGTTCTGTCGCCTGATGCCCCGAGAGCACTTCGCCGCCCGACACGATCAGCGGCGAGAGCGTGGCGGCGCGCGGCGACGGCGAAAACACGCCCCACTCGTCCAAACGGCTCGCCGCGTCCCCGCGTTTCGGACCGCCGGCCACGGTCCAGTAATTCTGCCGGTGCCGGAACACATCCGGATAAATTCCCTCCGGCGCGTGCGACGCCGCCACTTTCACCATCGCCCACGGACGCGACGTGCCCTCTTCGCCCTGCAGCGCCACGCCCGACACTTCGAAGCCCGTCTCCGACGACGCGCCCGAAAACGACAGCTTCACGAATCGCGCCGGCAGCGCGCCTTCCCCCATCAACACGTCGAAATCCCCCGTCTGCGCCCGGATGCGGCCGAACGAGGTCCAATTCGTGCCGTCCGTCGACAGTTCCACGACCGCGTTCGAGGCGAACCCGCCCGCGCCCCAATCCACGCGGACGCTGCCCACGGGCCTTTCGCGGCGCAGGTCCAGTTCCAGCGCCGCCGCGGCGCCCGCCGAACGCCAGGTCGTCGCCGGATCGCCGTCCAGCAGCGCCAAGGCGGCGGGATCAAGGACCCCGTCCACCCAGACCTGGGGCTGATCCTCCACTCCTTTGATTTCCAGCGTCCGCAATTCCGCGCCCGTCCCCCGCAGGCCCTTCGCCACGGTCACGCGCACGTGGCGCGCCATGATCGGTTCGATCGACGCCTGGTCCCAGCCCCCGTCGCCGGTGGTTGTTTCATAGCCCAGCGCCCAGTCCGTCCCGTCGAGGCTCGTCTGCACCGAATACGCCGTCGCATAGGGCGTGCCCCATTGCAGCGCGAATCCGCACACCATCGCCGACCGGGCCATGTCCACCTGGATCCACTGGGGGCTTTCGCCGCCGCTGCGCCAACCCGTGTCGGCCTTCCCATCGATTGCCAATTCCGGGCCATGTCCTTCCGCCGAAGCCGACGCCGTCGCGGTCCAATGCACGGTTTTCGGGACCGCCAGCCGGGACGCCTTCACGCTCGCGCAGCTCGCCAGCCCCCCGGCGAGGGCCGCCGCGGCCAAAATCCCCGCCAAACATTTTACGTAGCGTGGAAAACTTTTTTCCACGGTGTGGAAAAATCGGCCAAAGTTTTTACGTGCTACGTAAAAATCCATCAAAGTTTTTACGTAGCGTGGAAAACTGGGCCGTGCCTGCGCCATGCCGCCTTTACCCGCCGTAGATCGAAAGCGTCCGGCGGATGCGCCGCAGGACGCGTTCCTTGCCCATCGTCGCCAGCATGTCGAACAGGCCCGGGCCGACGCCGGTGCCGGACACCGCCACGCGCACCGGATGCACCAGGTCGCCCATTTGCCGTCCCGTGCGCTCGCCCAGCGCGTGCAGCGCCGCGTCCGTCGCGGCCGTCGTGAACGGCTCGGTCGCCTCCAGCGCCGCGAGTTCCTCGCGCAAAATCCCGATCGCCCCTTCTTTGAGCAGGCGCTTCTTCACGCTCTTCTCGTCGTAAGGGAATTCCTCGTTGAAGAAGAACGCCGCCTGCTCGCCCAGGTCGGAATAGAGCCGGATGCGCTCGCCCATGCAGGCCACGACCGCGCGGAAGTAGGCTGGATCGATGCCCTCCCGCCACAGTCCTTGGCGTTCCATCGCGGCTTGGCAGCCGGCGGCGATCTCGTCCGGGCCCCGCCGTTTCAGGTGCTCTCCGTTCATCCAAAGCAGCTTCGTCATGTCCAGCTGGCTCGGGGCGCTGCGGACGCGGTCCAGCGTGAACAGCTTCACCATGTCTTCGCGCGACATCACTTCCAGATCCTCGCCCGGCGACCAACCCAGCAGCGCCAGCGAGTTGAAGAGCGCCTCCGGCAGGAAGCCCCGCTCCTGGAACTCGCCCACGTAGGCCGCCCCGTCGCGCTTGGAATACGGTTTGCCCTGCGCGTTCACGATCATCGGCAAGTGCGCGAACTTCGGCGCCGGCGCGCCGATCGCTTCGTACATCGCCACGTGCTTGAAGGTGTTTTCCACGTGGTCGTCGCCCCGGATCACGTGCGTGATGCCCATGGTGATATCATCCACCACGTTGCCCAGATGGAACACCGGCGAGCCGTCGGACCGGACGATCACGAAATCCTTCAGATCCTCGGCCTTCTTGGACAGGTCGCCCTTCACCTCGTCGTGGAAGGAAATATCCTTGCCGGGCATCTTGAAGACGATGCACTCGCCCTTGCCCGTGCCGCCCTTGTCTTCCTTGTAGGCCGCGCCCTTGGCGAGGAGCATTTCGGCGATTTCGAGATGGTGCGCCCGCTGGGTGCTCTGGAAAAGCGGCTCGCCGTCGTACGTCAGCCCCAGCCACGCCAGCGAATCCAGCACCGTTTTCACCGCCGCCGGCGTCGAGCGTTCGAGATCGGTGTCCTCGATGCGCAGCAGGAATTCGCCGCCGCCGTGGCGGGAAAACAGCCAGTTGTAGATCGCGGCCCGGATGTTTCCGATGTGGACGTTGCCCGTCGGGCTGGGCGCAAAGCGTGTGCGGATCGTCATAAACGCGGAATCCTTTCGAAAATCGACTTTCCGCATCCTACCCGTCTCCGGCCGGCCCCGCAAGCTTCGCGGGAACCGGCCGCGCGGCGCTCCCGCCCGTTCGCCTGCTTCTTACGGAAGATCGAACCAGGAATGGATCATGGGATACAGCAGGGCGGGAATCTGGTCCGGCCCGCCGAGCATGATCTGGCGATGCGCTTCCGTGGAGGAATCGCGAACAAACCAAGTGCCGGTGGCCGGATGGTACGCGACGAAATCGGCTAAGCCGTCGCCGTCGCCGTCCGCCGGCACGGGCGTCTTCGAGCCCCAGCCGAAGTTC
>ERZ1645187.1876-NODE-1876-length-19007-cov-10.441062_pt1 | contig 19007 bp, 15 predicted proteins | sample MGYA00575352_ERZ1645187 | MGnify/ENA primary metagenome ERZ1645187 (study PRJEB40837, sample SAMN11349314) | freshwater sediment metagenome | isolation source: river sediment | host: Sediment | place: India: Wazaribad , New Delhi | collected 2017-02-21 ... | reverse complement strand
AAGTCAGCCGTGGCGGCACGCCGCAATTCCGGCGGCGGCGACTGTCCGAGGAAGGCCAGCGCATCCACCATGACGGGCACGACGGTCCGCTCGTCGATGGCCGGCGCCAGCGTCTGTTTCGAGAGCTTTTCGCCGTCGGCGTTCAGCGCCACGGGCAGGTGCGCATGGGTCGGCACCGCCAGGCCGAGGCAGCGTTGCAGGAAAATCTGCCGGGGCGTCGAGTCGAGCAGGTCGGCGCCGCGCACCACCTGCGTGACGCCCTGGTCGGCGTCATCCACCACCACCGCCAACTGGTAGGCGAAGTAGCCATCGGCGCGCAGCAGGACGAAATCGCCGGCCTCGCGTTCGAGGTCCTGGCTGATCCGCCCCTGGATGGCGTCGTTGAAGCACACGGCGCCGGCATCGACCCGCAGCCGCCACGATCGCGCCACCCTTCCCTCGGGCACGCCATGGCGACAGGTGCCCGGATAGACGTGCGCGCCATCCGGCGCCAGCGCCGAATCGGCCAGTTCGCGGCGCGTGCAGGCGCAGGGATAGACCCGGCCGGCGGCTTTCAAGGTCTCCAGCGCTTCGCGATAGCGGTCCCCGCGCGTGCTTTGCACGAGCACGGGGCCGTCCCATTCGAAGCCGCAGGCTTCCAGTGTCCGGAGAATGCCGCTGCCGACGCCGGGGGGACAGCGCGGCTCATCCACGTCCTCCATGCGCACCAGCCAGCGGCCGCCGCGCGCGCGCGCCTCCAGGCAACTCCCCAGGGCCGCCACGAGCGAGCCGAAGTGCAGGGGCCCCGTGGGGCTGGGGGCGAAACGGCCGACCGGAACCGCGATGCTCATTTGCTTGTTTGATAGCCGGGCGAAGCGGAATCGCGTAGCATAAGCGATCCCTAATAATCAAGCTGAGGATTCGCCATGGCCACCGTCGAACTGACCGCCGACAACTTCAAGGAGGTCGTCGCCAGCAATGACATGCTGATCATCGATTTCTGGGCGCCGTGGTGCGCGCCTTGCCGTTCGTTCGCGCCGACCTTCGAAGCCGCCTCGGACCAGCATGCCGACATCGTGTTCGCCAAGGTCAATACCGAGGTCGAACAGGATCTGGCCGCCGCCTTCAACATCCGCTCGATCCCGACGCTCATGGTGTTCCGCGAACAAATCATCGTGTATTCGGATGCCGGCGCGCTGCCGCCGGCCGGGCTGCAACAGCTGGTCGAAGGCGTGCGCGGCCTCGACATGGACAAGGTGCGCGCCGAAATCGCCGCCCAGGAGGGCGGCGGCGGGCCGAACTGAGGCGCCGCGGAAAACTCTCCTGCCCGGCCCGCCGCCCGGCTAGCCTATCGTTTCCAGAACCACCGATTCCGCGTCGGGCAGGAGCGCTTCGACCTCATCGCCATCGAGCTGGAGCATCTGGCGGCATGTGCCACCCAGCTTTTCCCACTCGTGCGTCGCGCTCCGGCCGTTGATCCGCTGCACCAGGAACTCCGCGAGTTGCGCCAGCGCGGCCATGCGCGCGCTCGCCGGGGAAATGCCCAGCGGTCCGGCGGCCAGGATCACGGCGTCGTGGTGGCAGCGGATCGCCTGGCCGATCTCGCCCGGCAGCCACCAGTTCTGTGCCATGAGACTGCCGACCACCGCGTGATTGGTCGGGCAGTGCGCCAGTTCGACTTCGGTAAACACGCGGTCGGGATCGGCGTCGGCCTCCTTGAGGATGTTCGCGTATTGCGGAAATTTCTTCATCAGGATCGGGATGCCGCAATCGCGAAACAGGCCGAACGTATAGGCATCGTCCGGTCGCACGCCGTCCCGCACGCCGAGTCTGCCGACCAGCCAGCCAGAGACGCGGGCGACCCGGGCCGAAGCATCCCAGAAGCGTTCCATCGAGGGCACGGCCAGGAACACCTTGCGCAAGGCCAGGCCCGCGACCGCCCGTGACGCGGTGTCGAGCCCGAGCATGAGCAGCGCCTGCGTCACGGTGCGGGCGCGCGACCGGAATCCGAAGTAGGCGGAGTTCGCGGTCTTCAGCAGGCCGGCCGCGAGGCTGACATCGGCGCTGATCAGGTCGCCGAGCAGGCGAAAGTCGGGTTCGTCCTTGCGCATCTCGGCGCCGATGCGATCGAGAATCAGGGGGCGGGGCGGGATGCCGACGTCGCGCAGGGATTGTTCGAGCGCCGGCTCCAGATACGGGGGCGGCGGCATCGCCGGTTCGATCGCAGTGTTCAATGTCGTCTCCTCAACCATTCGATCAGCGCCTCGCCATCCATCGGCCGGGCGTGCAGAAAGCCCTGCACCGCATCCACGTTGAGCCCGGCGAGCGCATCGAACTGCTGCTCGGTTTCGACACCCTCGGCCACGACGGTCATGCCCAGTTCCCGTCCCAACTGGGCAATCGCCCGCACCACGGCCAGTGCGCGGCGATCGTCGGGCAGCACGGAAACGAATGCGCGGTCGAGCTTGAGCTTGCTCGCCGGAATGTCTTTCAGGTTGGCCAGGCAGGAATACCCGGTGCCGAAATCGTCGATGGCCAGCGATACGCCGGCCTGCTTGGCGGCCTTCAAGTTGGCCTGGACCGTTTCCGATACGTCGAGGAACAAGGACTCGGTCAATTCCAGTTCCAGCAGTTCGGGCTCGATGTCGCCGCAATAGAGGGCGGCGTACAAGGCCTCGATGAAGCGCGGCGCCGTCAGTTGGGCGCGCGAGACGTTGACCGCCACCTTGGTGGCGAAGCCGTAATCGCGCAGGCGGCGGGCGTGCTGGGCGGCGTTGAGCATGCTCCATTCCCCCAGCCGGGCGATCAGGCCGGTTTTTTCCGCGACCGGGATGATCTTGCCGGGCGGCAGCGACTGCCCATCGACCCGGCAACGCATCAGGGCCTCGGCGGACTCGATGCCGCCGTCGAAGTCGATGATCGGCTGATAGTGAAGGGTCAGCCCCCCCGATTCGAGCGCCGCGTGGATCTGGGTTTCGATCACCAGTTCTTCCCGGGCCAGCAGGACGCCGACGCGACCCGGCACCTGTTCATCCCCAGAAACGACATAGCGCCCGCCGCCCAGCCGCTTCGCCTCGAGCATGGCGCGGTCGGCGCGTTCGATAAAGGCCAGCGATTCCTCGCCATTGTCGAGGATGGCGACGCCGATGCTGCCGGACGGCCGCATGCGGATATTGCCGACTTCCACCGGCGCCGCGATGGTGCGCAGCAGTTCGTCGGCGATCACCTCCGCCTCGCGCCGGTCGCAAGAGGGAATCAGGAAGACGAACTCGTCGCCGCCCATGCGGGCCGCTTCTGCGCGCCCGGCGAGGGCGTCGCCCAGCCGCCTGGCCACCATGGCGATCACCGCGTCGCCGCCGAGGTGGCCGAAGGATTCGTTGACCTGCTTGAAGCGATCGAGGTCGGCCCAAAGGACCGCGAACGATTTCTCCTGCCGCCGGCAGAATTCCGTGAGCCGGACGGCGGCGCGCAAACAGCCCCCGCGGTCGAGAAAGCCGGTTAGCGGATCGAAGCCGATGGCGTCCATGAACTGAACAATGTGTTCCCCGCGAAATTGCCCCCCGCCGCGACCGGTAATTGCGACTGGCGAGTCCCCGCTTCGCCCCTGCCATGACTTTCGTGACCGACGAAGCACCTGTTTAGCTTTAACGGCACGATTTAGCTTTCTGTAGAGAATATTTCTACAACTTCATGATTCACAGAAACTATTTCCACCGACCGATTAGCCATTTCGCAGAACCGCCGATCACGTCCGGCGTCGGGAACCCGTCGGCGGGCCTTGCCGGCCGCTCGGCGGGCGGCGTGCCGCCACGACTGACTATTGGCTCCGGGCGGGGCAAAGAACCTCTAGAATCCATGCATCCCGGCCTTGGCCGGCGGATGCGGTTTGGCGGCGGGATGGCGACATCTTCCACTACCGGATGGATGGAAATTGTGGTGGTCATCGAGAATCTTCCATTGGTGGTTAACCAGGAACTTTTCCCGGGCGTGCCGCTATCCATCGAGCAATTCAATGAGCTGGTGAGGCTCATTTACCAGGGGCCCCTCGAACCCGTGCCCTGGCGAGGCGCCGCCGCGATGATACGCGACTGCCTGCGCTCGAACAGAACGACGTTCGTTCTTCGACCCGCGTCGGCAAGGCTGCCGGCCTTCATGGTCAGGGACCGCGGCCAGGGGCCCGAGGTCTATCAGGACGCCTACAACCAACAGGAGGTTTTTTCCCGCGATCCCTTCGTCGGCCTGCCGCCGCATCGCGTCGTCTCCATCGATGACGTGATGGATGTCGAGAACTGGCTCAACAGCGACTTCTACAAGCAATTCGTCGAGCCGGAGAAAATCCGCTACATCGTGGGGGCCGACATCCTGGTGGAGGGCGGGGCCGAGTTCCGGCTCAGAATCACGAGATCGCCCGAGCAGGGGCCTTTTTCGGAAAGCGACAAGGCGCTGTGCCAAATGTTGCTGCCCCATTTCAAGCTCGCGCTGGAACTGCAATCCCGCCTGGAGGTTACGGAAACGGAGCGCGGCTTTTACGCCAAGACCGTTTCCCAGATGCAGGTGGGCACCGTCGTACTTGATGACGCCGGCGATGTGATCGACGTCAACGATATCGCCAACGGCATCCTGTCGAGACAGGATGGCATCGCCATCAGCCAGAAGAGGCTCCATGCCAGCTACGGCAGGGAGAACCTCGATCTGCAACGGATCATCCGCCAAGCCCTGGACTTGTCGATCGCCAAGGACGGCCAGCCCGTCAATGGCGTCTCGTCCAATGCGATTTCCATCAGCAGACCGTCGGGGCGTTCCAGGCTGAACATCGTCGTCCGTCCGATCATGCAAGGAGCCGGCCTCCAACGCCCGTCGGCCGTATTGTTCATTCGCGATCCCGACATCAACGCCGCCCCATCGCACAGCGTGCTGAAGCAACTGTTCGAGTTCACCAATGCCGAGGCGAACCTGTCCCTGATGCTGGCCCGCGGCTTGACGCTCGATGAGGCCGCCGCCGAGAGCGGCATCAGGAAAAACACGGCACGCGCCTACCTGCGTTCGATTTTCTCCAAAACCGGCGTACAGCGGCAGACCACGCTCGTCCGCCTGATACTGGGCAGCGTTGCCGCCATCGGCTGATCACCACGGCGATACCCTGACCGGAGGATGCGGCCGGTATGGGGACTACCTCCAAATGAGGGTCACCGTTCAGAAAGTGAAAGGACTAGAGTTCCACCGATCCGAAACCATCCGCGGAGGACCTCGTTATGAATACCGCAACACGACCCGTCGTGGCCGGGTTGTTCACCGAATCCGAAGGGCGGTTATACCTGTCGGGCTCCCGCTGCGGGACGTGCCGCACCCCCTATTTCCCCGCGGTTTCCCTCTGCCACAATCCCGCTTGCACCGAGAGCCGGATGGAGCCGGCGCAATTCGGCCCCCGGGGAAGGCTCTGGAGCCACACGGTCCAGAATTTTCCGCCACCGTCCCCGTCCAAGTACGACGCCCCATTCACACCCTATGCGGTCGGCGTGGTCGACCTCGAGCAGGACGGCCTGCGAGTGCTGGTCCAGATCCTCGTCGACGATCCCCGGCAGGTGCGCTCCGGAATCGAGGTGGAACTCGTGCCGGCGGCTCTGTATCACGACGAGAACGGCGTCGATGTCCTGACGTGGAAAGCCCGGCCGCTCTGATGGCCTATCCGCAACGAATGGGAGCGAGACGATGAGAGAAGTGGCGGTCCTGGGGGTGGGCATGCACCCTTTCGGAAAACTGGAAAACAAGTCCATCAAGGACTTGTGTCGTTACGCGGTGTTGAAGGCATTGCAGGATGCCGGCATCAAGTGGCAGGAGGTGCAGGCAATCGCCGCCGGCAGTTCCCGCTTCTCCGGCGGCAAGGGCTGGGGACTCAACGGCAACGACGTGGCGGAGGAAATGGGGTCCAACGGTCTTCCCATCTACAACCTTTCCGCGGGCGGCGCGGCGGCGGGCAACGCATTCAACGTGGGCCACATGATGGTGGCGACCGGGATGCACGACGTCGTGTTGGTGGTCGGCGGCGAAAAAATGCCCGCCGGTTTCATCCAGACCTCCGGCCTCGAAGACGAGGCCGACCTGGAGTTCCTGCGCCAGCGTTGCGTGGGGCTTCCCGGACCGGCGTTCTGGGGGCTGCTCGCCCAACGGCGCATGATGGTCCACGGCACCACCGAGGAGCATTACGCCGCCGCCGTGGTCAAGGCCCACAAACTCGGCGCACACAACCCGAATGCCCGCTTCCAGAAGGAATTCACGATGGAGCAGGTGCTCAAGTCGGCCATGGTCAACGATCCCCTGCGCCTGTTCGAGATATGTCCGGTCAGTGACGGCGCGGCGGCGGTGGTTCTTTGCGCGGCCGACCGGGCAAGGAAGCTGGACCCGAATCCCGTGTTGGTCGCCGCCAGCTGTGTCGCCACCAACCTGTTCGACGACGGTCTGCTACGGGGCTTGTCCACGCCGATTCCCGGCGACGGCCGGTTCATGCACAGCGAATCCGATGGCGCGGTACGCAGGGCCATGGCGCTCGCGAGCATGGGGCCGTCCGACATCGACCTCATCGAATTGCAGGACAACACCCCCTACTACGAGCTCGCCTGGCCCGAGGAGTGGGGTTTTTGCGAGCCGGGGGAAAGCGATCGCATGGTCATGGCGGGCGAGACCATGCCCAACGGCCGCCTGCCGATCAATCCCAGTGGCGGCCTGACCTGTTTTGGCGAGGCCAGCACCGCCGTGGGCCTGATGCAGGCCTGCGAGGTGACATGGCAGCTGCGAGGCCAGGCGGGCGGGCGCCAGGTGCCCGATGCGCGGGTGGGGCTGATGCAGAGCACCGGCCTGGGCGGCAACGGCGCCGCGGCGATTTTCAAGAGATGACAAAGGAGAGACGGAACATGGAAGTACGAGGCAAGACGGCGCTCGACCAGGCGCAGATCGACGCATTGATGACCGACTCATGGATCGTCCGGGTGGCGACGATCGGCCCTGGGGAGAAAATCAATCTGACGCCTCTCTGGTATTGCTGGGCCGAGGGCAAGATCTACGCCTTCACACGGGGCCAGAAGGTGGAGAACCTGCGCCGCAATCCGGCATGCTCGGCGATGGCGGACCAGAACGAGCTTTATCCCGAGCTCAACGGCGTGATGTTCCAGGGCACCGCCAGGGTTCTGGAAAATGCCGACGAGGAAAAGGCGGATCCTCACCTGGATTCCATCGTGCGCGACCGCATGGGCCTGAAATACCAGAAGGGAGGCTTCGGTTCGGCGAAGACCAGGAACGAAAGCAGCGCCATGGGCAAGAACTGGCGCTGGATCGTCATTACCCCGGACGTGGCTTTCAGCTGGGACAACCGCAAGGTAAGCCGGGGCAAGAAATAGCCGGTCCGCCGACGATGTCGAGAGCCATCCCCAAGTCGCTGGCGGAACTGCCAGTGGACACGCCTCGTTTCGTCGGCCGGGAAGTCGGTCGCATCGAGGACCCGGGGCTGGTCGCGGGCAATGTCGAATTCATCGACAACCTCGCCCTGCCGGGCATGCTCCACTGCGCGATCCTGCGCAGCCCCCATCCCCACGCGCGGATCGTCAGGACCGACGTCCGGGCCGCGGCCGCCCTGCCCGGCGTCGCCGCGGTCATCACCGGCGAAGACGCGAAGCGCTGGAGCAATCCGCCCTTCACCGCGCCGGCCGGCTGGGGAGCCTATTGCCTGGCGGTGGACAAGGTGCGCTTCGTCGGCGAGCCGGTGGCGGCGGTGGCGGCGGAAAGTCGCTATCTGGCCGAGGACGCCCTGGAATTGATCGAGGTGGAATACGAACTCCTGCCGCCGGTGACCGATCCTTTCGCCGCGATGGCGCCGGACAGCCCCCTGCTCTTCGAGGAGCACGGCACCAACACGATGATGGACCGCCACTTCCGGTGGGGAGAAGTGGGCCGGGTCTTCGCGGAGGCGGATCACGTCTTCACCGAGAAATTCCGCTGGAACCGGGTCGGCGCCAATCCCACCGAAACCTTCGGCTGCATCAGCCAGTGGGACACGGTACAGAACGTACTGACCTGTCGCGGCGCCTATCAGACCCCCAATCTCATCGCCATGGGGCGGGCCGGCACCCTCAAGCTGCCCCTCAACAAGATCAGGATTCTCAGTCATCCCCACGGCGGCGCCTTCGGCGGCAAGGGCGGCCCTCGCGGCACGGACATCTCTTCCCTGCTTTCCCGCAAGGCGGGCGGAAGGCCGGTGAAATACATCGAAGACCGGATGGAATACCTGCTGGCGGGCAACAGCCAAGCCTGGGACCGCTTCTACGAAGCCTCGCTCGCGGTCATGGCGGACGGCACGGTCACGGGCTTCAGGCTTGCGCTGGTGGATGATCTGGGCGGCTCCGGCGAGGGCTACGGCTCCATTTCCGCCGCCAAGCCCCTGACCTCCTTCACCGGCTGTTATCGCATCGGCGCCGCCGAGTACGACCTCAAGCTGGTCGCCACCAACAAGACGCCGGCAGCGCCCTACCGGGGCATGGGGCCGCCGCCCCACAACCTGGTGCTGGAATCGATGATGGATGTCGCGGCCCGCCACCTGGGGCTCGACGTGGCGGAAATCCGCCGCCGCAACTACATCCGGCCGGAGCAGTTTCCCTACACCATTCCCAGCGGCAACGAATACGACAGCGGCCAATATGAGAAGGTGCTGGACGCGGTGCTCGGCCTGGCCGACTACGACGCCCTCCGGGAAGAGCAGCGTCGCGCCAGGGAAGCGGGGCGGCTGGTAGGCATCGGCGTCGTCAGCACGGTGGAGCCCGGCGTCTTCGACTGGAATGCCTACGCCATCGTCGGCATGCCGGGCATCGGCATCCCGGAGGGCGTCAGCATCGCCTTCGACATCATGGGCAACGTCACCGTGCGGGTCGGCTTCACACCGGAAGGCCAGGGCCAATACACCCTGGCTGCCCAGTTGATCGCCGATTACTTCGTGATCGACATGGCCCAGGTGCAGGTGGAATACGCCCATACCGGCATCGCACAGCACCACTACGGCCCCGGCGGCAGCCGTCTCGGGGTTTCCCTGAGTGGGGCGATCCTGGGCGCCTGCGCCAAGCTGGCGGATAAATTCCGCCTGGTTGCGGCGGTCCTTCTGCGGGTCGAGGCCGCGGACATCGATCTGGTCAACGGAGAACTGGTGGTTCGCCATGCGCCGGAGCGCCGCATGCCGGCCGCGCAAGTCGCGGCCACCATGCTTTCGCGCAGCGACCTGCTGCCGCCCGGGATGGAGCCGAGCCCGGAAGCAAGCTGCGTGTGGACTGCCGCCGGCCGCACCGAGCCCGATGACCAGGGGCGCTGCAAGTCCTACCTAACGGCAGCCAACGCCACCCATGTGGTGATGGTGGAAGTCGATCGCGAGACCGGCAGGACGGACATCCTCAAATACTTCATCGCCGACGACTGCGGCACCCGGCTGAACCCCGCCACGGTCGATGGCCAGATTCAAGGCGGCGTGGCCCAGGGCGTGGGCGCCGCCCTGCTGGAAGAGTATGTCTATGACGACAGCGGTCAACCGCTGGTGTCCACCTTCGTGGATTACCTGATGCCCACGATTCACGAGGTTCCCTTCCCCAAGAAGGTGGCGGTAGTGACGCCCTCCCCGTTCACGCCTCTCGGTGCAAAGGGCTGCGGCGAAGGCGCCATTCACACCACTCCGGCGGCGATCATCTGCGCCATCAATGATGCGCTGGCACCCCTGGGCGTCCAGTGTCGCGAAACGCCGGCTTCCCCGCGCCGGCTCTGGAAACTCATCCAGCAACGTAAATGAGCCGCGGTACGCGGCAAATTCCCCTTTCAAATATTCCAATGAAGGAATTCCCATGAGCGGTCCGCTGCATACCCAACTGTGCGAGAAGCTGGGCATCGAGTATCCCGTCGTCGCCTTCACCCACTGCAAGGACGTGGCCGTTGCGGTGATCAACGCCGGCGGTTTCGCCGTGCTGGGCGAAGCCCTGCACACTCCGGACCAGATCGCCGCCGACATCAAATGGATCAAGGAACGCATCGGCGGCAAGCCCTTCGGCATCGACCTGGTGCTGCCGTCTTCCGTACCCCAGGAAAAAAGCCTGGAGGAATTGTTGGCGATGATTCCCAAGGAACATCGCGATTTCGAGCAGATGATCGGGCAGAAGTACAACGTGCCCGATCCCAAGATCCCTCCCGCCATCCATGTCTGGGGCGGCCTCGACCAGAAGCGCGCCCTGGATCAATTGGAGGTTGTTTTCGACGAGCGCGTGCCGGTATTCGCTTCCGGCCTGGGCTCGCCCGCCTTCCTGCTGAAGCGCGCCCATGAACTGGGCATGCAGGTGTGGGGCCTGGTGGGCAAGCCGCGCCAAGCCAGGAAACAGATCGAGGCCGGCACCGACGTGATCATCGCCCAGGGTTACGATGCCGCCGGCCACACGGGCAATATCGGCACTTTTTCCATCGTGCCGCAGGTGGTCGACATTGCACGAGAGGCAAAAGTGCCTGTGATCGCCGCCGGCGGCGTTACCACGGGCCGCCATCTGGCCGCGGCTCTTGCCTTGGGCGCCGATGGCGTCTGGACCGGCTCCCTGTGGCTGGCTTCGCGGGAATCCGATGTCAACCTGCCGCTCAAGGAACGCCTGATCGAAGCGGAGACCGATGACACGGTCTACTCCGACTGTATTTCCGGCTACACCATGCGCACGACGCGCTGTCCGTGGCACAACGAGTGGCTCTCCGAAGGCGCGCCCGAGCCGCTGAAGCCGCCGCTGCAATCCCTGCTGTCGGCCGATTACATCCAGGGCTCGCTGGACTACCAGCGCAAGGATCTGATGACCGAAGCCGCGGGCCAGGGCATCCACTACGTGAAGGAAATGAAACCGGCGCGTCAGATCCTGTCCGATATCGTCGAGGAAGCCCTCGATGTCTTCGACCGCTTCACTGCGAACTGAAGCGGCAATCTCAAGCGTACGCATCCATGAAAAGAACCTCTCCCTCTGCCGAGCAGCGAATCGTGAGTACGGCGTAATCGCGGATATTGGCCGATACACCCATCTGGGTGTTGTTGCAACGGCGGGGAACGCTCATGATCGATTCGCCTGGTCGCGCAAGTCTTCAGTTTCGACCCTCATCCCCAAAATACTCGATGACGACTGCCTCTCCACCCTGCGACGCCTGCAATGCCTGCTCTTCCTGTTTCCACGAACCGCGCTAAACCGGCAAAGGGCCTCGGCATGAGAGAGTCCCAACCAGAAGTTGGTGCCACATGAAGGATGAAATTGCCATCGTCGGCATCGGCGAAACGGCTTTTGGAAAAGGATTTGCGGAAAGCGAACTGCAACTGGGCTGCACGGCCATCGGGCATGCCCTTGACGATGCCGGCATTGCGGCCAGTGAAGTGGATGCCGTGGCCTGCTACACAATGGAAGACACGCCGGAGTTCGAGTTTTCCCGCAGTATGGGATTCGGCGACCTCGGCTATTTCAGCCGGGTCAATTTCGGTGGCGGAGCAGGCTGTGCGGCAGTGGGCCAGGCGGCGATGGCCATCGCCGCGGGCCAAGCCAACGTCGCGGTAGTATGGCGCGCCCGCAAGCGTAGCGGCAAGGCTTCCCGCTTCTGGGCTCAAACACCGCCGCGCGTCTCCACCCACTGGAAATGGTCCCAACCCTGGGGATTGCTGCGACCGGTGGACGAGGTGGGGCTGCTCACGCGGCGCTATTTTCATGACTACGGCGCCAGCCGGGAAACCTTGGGGCGCATCGCCGTCACCCTGCGCGAGCATGCCCTGGAGAACCCCCGGGCGATGATGCGTGGCCGCCCCCTCTCGATCGAGGATTATCTGGCGGGCCGCATCGTCAGCGACCCGCTCTGCCTGTTCGACAATTGCCTGGAGACCGACGGCGCAGTGGCTCTGGTGCTGGTGCATAGAGAGCGGGCACGCGACTGCAAACGCCGCCCCGTCTATATCCATGCCTGGGCCCAGGGTCTCGCCGCCGGCCAGCAGAATATGCCCAATGTCTTCGTCCCCGACCCATTCACCGGCGCCTCGGCCGTTGCGGCCCGCAATCTCTGGCGCCGTTCCGACATTCAGCCCGATGACGTGGACGTAGCCCAGTTCTATGACGCGTTCTCCTCCCTGATCCTGTTCTCGCTGGAGTCCTACGGTTTTTGTCGCCGAGGCGAGGCTGCGGCATTCGTCGAGGCAGGCGGGATTTCCGTCCGCGGCGGTCGCCTGCCGGTGAATACCGCCGGGGGCAGCCTTTCCGAAGCCTATGTCCATGGTTTGAATCTGGTCACCGAAGGCGTGCGGCAACTGCGTGGCGATGCAGCCACGCAGGTAGCCGGCGCCACCACCTGTCTTGTGACCTCCTGCGACGCCACCCCGACCAGTGCGCTGTTGCTGAGGAACTGAAATGGCCACCGAAAACTGGGTACTGCCAGACACCGATGACCCCGTGGATGCGCCTTTCTGGCGCGCGGCCCGGGCCAGGCGGCTGGAGATTCAGCGTTGTACCTCCTGTGCTCGAAGTTATTACCCACCCCGCGTTCAGTGTCCCGCCTGCCATGGCAAGCTGGAGTGGCAGGCTGTGGCCGGTACGGGCAGGATCTGGTCCTACGTCACCGTCCACCCGCCCCTACTGCCGGCCTACCAGCCCTACGCCCCTTATCCGATCGTACTGGTGGAACTGGATGGCCAGCCTGGCCTGCGCCTGATAGGAAATCTGCTGCTGGAGGAAGAGGGGGCCATCAACGCAGCCCTCGACCAGCCGGTCGCCATCGGCGACCCCGTGCGCGTAACTTTCCGCAGCGTTGCAGATGACGTGGTGCTGCCCTGCTGGATCAAGATCTGATGACAGCGGAGAACACCCGTGGGCGGAATGAAAAGAAGGATGATGCCTTGGGCCGCGTTCCCGCAACAACGCCGCGGATAATCGCCGAGGCCGATGTTCCGCGCTGGGACGGTGAAACGGAGGTTCTGGTCGTCGGTCTGGGTTGCGCCGGCGCGGCCGCCGCCATCGAGGCCGCCCGCGCCGGTGCCCGTACCATGGTGTTGGAACGCACCAGCGGCGGCGGCGGCACTTCGGCCATGTCGGGCGGAACCTTCTATTTCGGTGGCGGAACACCAGTGCAGCTGGCCAATGGCTTCGAGGACAGCGCCGACGAGATGTACAAGTACTTGGCAGCTTCCACGGGAATCGCACCGGACTTGGAAAAGATACGCCTTTATTGCGCCGGCAGCCTGGAGCATTTTCACTGGGTCTCGGCCCTTGGCATTCCATTCAAACGATCCTACTGGCCCCACAACTTCGAGCCCTGGACCGATGACTGCCTCTGGTACTCGGGTAGCGAGAAGACCCATCCCTACAACGCCCTGGCCCGGCCCGCACCCCGCGGGCACGCGCCGGAAACCGAGGGAAGTTGCACCGGCGGCCGGCTGCTGATGGAAAAAATGCAGCAGGCACTGCTCGCCGCCGGCGCCGAGCGGGTGATGGATGCCCGCTGCGTCGCCCTGATCAAATCGGCCCGGGGCCGCGTGGTCGGCTGCGCAGCGCAAGTCACCGGAGAGTTGCACCATTACCGGGCCAGTCGTGGCGTCATCCTGACCACTGGAGGATTCATCTTCAATCCGGCCATGGTCGCGATGCATGCACCACAAGCGCGGGCCCTCACACCACTGGGCTGCGATACCGACGACGGCAGCGGCATCCAGCTCGGCCAGGCCGCCGGTGGCGAGTGCATCAACATGAATGCCATCGCTTATATATGCCCGGTCCTGATGCCCCAGGACTTCATCAAGGGCATGCTGTTCAATGAACACGGCCAGCGCTTCATCAACGAGGACGTCAACCACAAGCGTATCGGCGAATGCGCCGTGCTTCACGAAAACAGCCGCATGTATCTGCTCGTGGACGACGACACCCACGCCAAACCCCAGTATCCCGGCATACGCCTGATCGCTACCGCCGAAACCATCGAGGAACTGGAGATCGAACTGGGCCTGCCGCAGTTCTGCCTCCAGGATACGGTGGAGACCTACAACTTCCATGCTGCGCAAGGGCGAGACCCTTTGTTCGGCAAGCAGGCAGAACATCTCAAACCCTTGGACAAGGGGCCCTACGCGGCCTTCGATTGCAGCCTCGCGGCGGGCGCCCCGTACAGCGCCTTCACCCTTGGCGGCCTGCACACCCGCCCTGGTGGCGAGGTACTGGACATGGATGGCCGTCCGGTCCCCGGCCTCTATGCGGCCGGCCGAGCCACTTCCTGCCTGAGCGCGCAGTCCTGCGGCACCAGCGGTATCCAAATCGGGGAAGGCACCTTCTTCGGTCGATTGGCTGGGCGATCGGCTGCAAATAACAGCGTAGATGGCACCCATCCACTCCGATAGCTTGTTCCATCGTCTGCGACTGTCGCTTCGACGACACCACGACCAGGATGGCGGTCATTTTCACCAACATCGGCGTAGCCATGGCCTCCTCCACCCTGGACGCCAAGGAAGGCACCACGCCCCTCTTGGAAAGCATAAGCCGTGTATCACGGGATGTAGATTACAGATGCGACACAAGAGTACAACCACAAAGGAGGGCGCAATCGATGGAAGGGAATAACGCATACGACGTTATCGTGGTTGGCTCAGGTGGCGGCGCCCTGCTCTCCGCCGTGCGTGCGCACGATCTGGGCATGAAGGTGCTGGTGATCGAGAAGAGCGACCAATACGGAGGCACTTCCGCCACCTCGGGAGGCGCTCTGTGGATTCCTCTCAACGGCGCGGTCGAGGATAGTTACGAAGCTGCCTTCACCTACATGAAGACCGCGGCCGCCGGCACCACGACGGATGGGAAGATCCGCGCCTACCTCGATTCCGCGAAGGAGATGATCCGCTTCGTCAATGACAAGACGGCACTGCGCTATCAGGTCAGCACCGGCTATGCGGACTACTATCCCGACGTGCCCTGCGCGGTTGATGTGGGCCGCGCCATGGAACCTGTTCCCTTCGACGGATCTCTGCTTGGCAAGGAGCTCAATCATCTGCGCCCCCCTCATCCAGGCGTAACCCTGATGGGCATCAGCATGACGATCCCGGAATCCAACGCAATGGCCACCAAGGAGCGGGGGTGGTTGTGGATCGTGCTGAAAATTCTGCTCCGCTACTACCTGGATCTGCCCTGGCGCTTCAAGACCAAGCGGGATCGGCGCCTGTGTCTGGGAAACGCCCTGATCGGAGGACTGCGCCATGCCATGCTGGAACGCAATATTCCACTCTGGCTCAACTGCCCGCTGGAATCGCTGGTTTACCGAGATGGGCGAGTCCAGGGTGTGATTGCCGACAAGGGCGGCAAGTCAATCTCTCTAGGAGCGCAGCGTGGCGTGATCCTGGCCGCGGGTGGATTCGAGCGGAATCAGGCAATGCGTGACCAATACCTCCCTCAACCCAGCCGCCAGGAGTGGGCCTGCACACCGAAGGGCCTCAATACCGGCGATACGATCCGCGCCGCCGAGGCGATCGGGGCAAAACTCGACAACATGCACATGATCTGGGGAACACCGACAGTGCGTGCCCCGGCTGCTCAACAACAAGGACAGCAGGCCATCTTCGCGGAGCGGGGCTTTGGCGGCAGCATTATCGTCAACAAACAGGGGCGCCGCTTCGTCAACGAAACCATTTCCTATGACCGTTTCGTCGATGCGATGCATGCCGATCATGCCAAGAATGGCGGCTGCATTCCAGCCTGGATGGTTTTCGATACCAAGTACCGCAAAAACTGCCCCATCGGCCCCCTGCTGCCGAGCTCGGCGATGCCGGACAGCAAGGTGCCCGTGGAATGGTTCGGCGACTTTGTCTTCAAGGACAACACACTGGAAGGTCTGGCGCGCCAGATCGGTGTCGATCTCGAAGGGCTGATGGACTCCGTGCGGAAGAACAACGCCTATGCCAAGACCGGCGTGGATCTGGACTTTCACAGAGGAGAGAGTGCCTACGACCGCTATTGGTCCACCCGTGGCATCAAGCCCAACCCCTGCCTGGTCGCCATCGACCAGGCGCCCTACTATGCAGTGCGTCTGGACGCCGGCGACACGGGCACCAAGGGAGGGCCCGCGGTTAACGAGGATGCCCAGGTGCTCGATCAGGCGGGAACACCCATTTCTGGGCTCTACTGCATCGGCAACAATGCCGCGGCGCCCCTGGGTAGGGTCTATGGTGGCGCCGGGGGCACCATTGGTCCCGGGATGGTGTTCGGCTATCGAGCAGTCAATCACTTGGCGAAGGCCTGAAGTCTCCGGTCCGCAGTAGGAAAAACCGACGGGATTCTTATCCGCACAGCCCTGACGGGGGCTGGCGGTGCGTTGTTGCTTGCCTTCTGAAAACCTGCCCCACGGCATCACAAACGGTAGAATTTGCCGCAGAATCGGGCCGGCTTTCCCTTTCGGAAATCCATGAATATTCCTGCCGTCCCGGTCTTGACCATGAGTGACGCCAGGCCCGACTTATTGCCTATCGACGCCGACCTTACCGACCAGGGCTTCCTGACTGCGCTGGTCGGTCTGGTCTATGAAGGACTGCTGGAGCCGGTACCCTGGTTCAGCATCCTCGACTGGGTACGGCGCCGGGTCACGAGCAACGCAACCGGCTTGGTGCTGCGGCCAGCCTCCATGGAGGAACCCGCCTTTGCCATCAATTCCAACAGTCGTGGAACCCGGATATCCAGCAATGTCTACGGGAGCTTCTACTACTATTCCCTCGACACCTTCCGCCATCTCCCGCCCGACCAAGTGTTAACGGTGGAGGAATGGTTGGGCGAGGAAACATACCTCAACGGTGATTTCTATAACGAGTATTACCTGCCCAGGGATATCCGTTACGTCATGGGAGCCGACATCTATACCGATGATGAAACCGAATGCCGGATACGGGTCTGCCGGGCACCTGATGTGGGGCCCTTCTCGGCTGAAAACAAGGCGCTGCTTCAATTGCTGGTCCCTCATTTCAAACGGGCCGTGCAACTGTATTTCAGGCTTTGCCAGATCGACACCGAGCGCAAGCTCTACGCCAACACCCTGAATCAGATCAGACTGGGTTCCATCCTCCTGGACGACGCGGGAAAAATCATGACCTGCAACGAGGTGGCGGCGGAAATCCTGTCCCGGCGCGACGGCATCTGGGAGCAGGAGGGCAGCCTGCAAGTGAGCCCCACCACCCAAGGGCGGCGCCTTCAGGTCCTGCTTGACAAGGCACTGGAAGACAGGAAACGACCAACGCCTTCGGTGACCGAGGCGGTCTTCATGCCCAGGAAAGCAGGCCATCAGAACCTGAGCGTTCTGATCAAGTCGATTCCACGAGTCGAAAGGGGAGATGGCAAGCGCCGGCCGGCCGTCGAGGTATTCCTGCGCGACCCGGAACAGAGAGCGCCTCCCTCCCGGGATACCTTGAGCAAGCTGTTCAAGCTGACGCCGGCGGAGGCCGCGTTATGCGCATCCCTCGCCGCGGGCAACAATATCAATGAGGCCTGCTCGGCGCTGGGCATTACCCGCAACACGGCAAAATCCAGGTTGAAAAGCATTTTCGGCAAGACCGGCGCCACGCGCCAATCCCATCTGGTCAGCATTCTGCTCGACACCATCGCGACCCTCTGAACTGCGGCCGCCATGCCGGACAAGGTTCCGGCAACGAAATCCGAACTTCTCATTTGACGCCCCCATTGGCGGAATACTTCCCATCTGCACCCATATGGGTGTTGTTGCGGCATCCGTGCATTCTCATGATGTGCATGCGCACCCGCGATTTGGCGTCTGCCGCAGCCGCCAACATCCATCAACTTTTCAGGAGCAATCGGTATGGAAGTGAAGAATCCGGGCAGAAGGCGTGCGATAAGCACGACGCTGTTGAGCGTGGCGCCCATTGCCCTGCTGGGTACCGTCGCCGGACTGATCGAACCGGCTGAAGCAAGGGCCAGCGAGGGAAGGAGCCAGGATATGGGATTGAAGCTCAAGCCGCTCGGAACGTTGGCCCTGCATACCGCCGGCTCCTGGAGCTTCAACGGGCCGATCTGGAATCGGTCTGCAACCGAGATGAAACGCGTGGAATGGAACTGCGATCTCTTCAAGCTCAAGGGCCTGTGGGCGAACGGTACCTACCAAAAAGGATCCAGCGTGACCCAGGTCAATGTGCGCGTGCTTTTCGAGGATGCCGACGGCATCAAGCTGTTCCTGGATTACCTGGTGAGAACGGACATGCCGCTGCACATGGAAGGCAAGCACCCCGTGATCATGTCGGGGCGCATCGAGGTCGATGACAGCATCGAGAAATATCGATGGCTGAACCGCACGCAGGTGGTGGGGAAGGGCTACCTCAACAAGGAACGAAATCTTCAGACCTACGAAATGTATGCGCTCGCCTGGGATTGATCCTGTTTTGCACGGACACCTCGCCGATACCGCCATCCAGAGAATTCCATGAGCAACGATAATGCACGGCGCAATATCCTCAAGGGCGTGGCTGTCACGACAGCACTGGCCTTGCTGCCCGAGGCCAAGGCTGGTAATGCACGACGCTGGGACCACGAAGTCGATCTGGTGGTGGTGGGGACCGGCTCGGGCATGGTCGCCGCCTTGGTCGCCGCAGCGCAGGGACTCAAGGTCCTGATGCTGGAGAAGCATCCTGGCATTGGCGGCACGACCCTGGTCTCGGGCGGAATTCTCTGGATTCCCAACAATAACGTACAGAAGCGCGAAGGGATTGAGGACAGCCGCGAGGCATCGTCGACTTATCTGCGCCATCTGGCCTTCGGTCAGGCCGACGGTGAATTGATCGAGGCGTGCCTCGATCACGGTCCGGCCATGCTGGATTTCATCGAGCGTCATACCCGCCTGCGCTGGCGGGTTTCCACGCGCCTCGGGCGCATCGGCGACTATCACCCCGAATGGAAAGGTTCCAATGTGCGCGGCCGCTCCGTGGAACCGGAGCGGTCCGGGGTGGAGCGCGCCGGTGGACTGCTGATCGAGCACATCTACACCGCCCT
>ERZ1645187.1875-NODE-1875-length-19013-cov-6.645585_pt1 | contig 19013 bp, 17 predicted proteins | sample MGYA00575352_ERZ1645187 | MGnify/ENA primary metagenome ERZ1645187 (study PRJEB40837, sample SAMN11349314) | freshwater sediment metagenome | isolation source: river sediment | host: Sediment | place: India: Wazaribad , New Delhi | collected 2017-02-21 ... | reverse complement strand
ATTCGAAACTCTCCAGAATGAGGCCGAGGGCGGGCTGTCCTTGCCGCCCAGCACGAAGGCGCTGTTGAGGACCGTCTATATCATGGGCATCATCCTGGTGCTTCTCCTCATTGCGCTGATCGGCGGCATCATCTGGAAGGCCACCCAGCCGAAGCCTGTGCCGCCAGCCGTTGAACAGGTGCAAGACCTGAAACTTGATCTCGCCAGCATCCGCCATATTGCACTTGATGGCGACCGGCTGGCGGTGACAACCGACCGCGAAGTCGTCGTGATCGACCTGCGCTCCAAGTCAGTTCTGCTGAGGCTGCCACAGAAACCATAGGACCTGCCCGTCGCCGAGATGGCCTGACTTTTGCAACTCCCGGATGAAATCAACCGGGGAGTTCTCGAAATGGCACTGATCAAGGGCACGAGTGGCAGCGACAATCTTGTCGGCACGCTGGAGAATGACATCCTCATCGGCGATCCCCACGAAGGCGGAGCGGGTGGCGTTGACCTGATCATTTCGGCAACGTCTTCTGATCCGGTGGTTTCCGCTGATGGAAGCACGGTGGTCTACGCCAGCCCCGCAGGGCGCATCGCACGCAACCTTCTGACGGGTGCAGAACAACTTGTCACCGCAGATGCCACCGGCAGTCCCATTGTGGGACTCGTGAAGTTCGTCCAGGTCTCGCCCGATGGCTCCAAGGTGCAGTTCGAAGTCTTTCCGGCTACCTCCACCCCGGGGCAAAGCGTTCCGCCCATCGCCAGCTACGTCAAGGACCTGAACACGGGTGCCTTGATCAACCTGATGTCGGCCAATGCCCAGTTCATCGATTTCTCTCCTGATGGCAGCAAGGTCTTGGTCAGTTCCACGGCGGCGCTTGTGGCTGGCGACACCAATGGTGTCTCTGATCTTTACGTCCTCGACATTGCCACAAGCACCTATGCCCGCGTCACCGTGGGAGCAAATGGCGAACAGTCCGGAGCCTCCGTCTTCAGTTCCGCAGGCTTTTCGGCAGATGGCACGAAGGTGACCTTCGTCATGTTCGACAATGCGCTGGCCGGAACGGACAACAATCTCGCCAATGACATCTTCATGAAGGACCTGGTGACAGGTGCCGTGACGCGCCTCACCACCACAACCACCGGCGGTCAATCCAACGGGCCATCTCACAACGCCCTCCTGTCGGGTGACGGCACGAAACTGTTGTTCACCTCGACCGCATCAAATCTTGGTTCAGGCAATTCGATCTATCCCGACCTGATGGTGAAGAACCTGCAGACGGGCGTCGTCACCGTGGTGAACCGCACCACAGATGCAAGCGTCACGCTGTATCAGCAAATCACGGGCTACGTGTTTTCGCCCGATGGCAGCAAGGTTCTCTACAAGGCGGCGGAAAATGGTGGGTCATGGACGCGGCTCTACATCAAGGATCTGGCGACAGGCACACTTGCTGACCTGACGGGGCAGGATGGCGTGTTCATCAACAAATTCGCCTATGTGGCCAATGGCACCAAGGTCATCTTCAACAGCAATGCCAACAATCTGGTGGCAGGTGACACCGACGGCAGTTGGGATGTGTTCGTGAAGGATGTCGCCACCGGCACCGTTCAGCGTATTTCCGTGGATGGCAGTGGCAACCCGATCACCGGAGTCGTGAACTTCACCGTCTCGGATGACGGCAGCTCTGTGTTCTTCGGCTCCGGCGGCAAGATTTTCCAGATGTCCTTTGGTGATCATGGATCGGCACCCGACGCGTTCAATGGTGGCGCCGGCATCGACACGGTGAGCTATGAGACCGCCCTCGCTGCTGTGCGGGTAGACCGCAGTGACGCGACCGGTCAGTCCAACACCGGCGACGCCAAGGGCGACACCTATGTGTCCATCGAGCAGTTCAGGCTGTCCCGGCACGACGACACCTTTGTCGGCGCAACTGCCGCCACGGCAAAGGACATCGCCTGTGGCGGTGCTGGCAACGACACATTCATCGCACTGCGTGCCGCAGCCAGCACCTTCTACGGTGAAGACGGCAATGACGTGTTCTTTGCCTCGGATGGCAAATTCATCGCCCATGGCGGTGCGGGAAATGACACATTCAACGGCTGGTCATTCAATGACACTTTCAACGGTGGCGACGGCGAAGACCAGGCATTGGGTGGTGCGGGCAATGACACGCTCAAGGGTGACGCGGGCAACGACCTGCTGGACGGTCAGGCAGGCAATGATTTCATCTATGGCGGGGAGGGTGACGATGTGCTTGTCGGCCTGTGGGATGACGACAAGCTCTACGGCGGCACGGGCCATGACGCGCTCTTTGGTGACCATGGCAACGACCTGATGTATGGCGAGGACGGTGACGATTCACTCGATGGCGGCATCGGCGCCGACAAGCTCTATGGCGGCAACGGCTTTGATCACCTCGAGGGTGGCGACGGCGATGACCTGCTTGATGGCGGCGCCAATGACGACGACCTTCTGGGCGGTGCCGGCGCGGACAAGCTCTATGGCGGCGCGGGCAATGACTGGCTGCAGGGCGGTGCGGGCGCCGATGTCCTGAGCGGAAGCACCGGCATTGACTGGATCAGCTACGAACCGTCGGCACAGGGTGTCACGGTCAATCTCGCAACGCTGGCAGCCAGCGGTGGAGATGCCACAGGAGATCTGATCAGCGGAATCGAGAATGTCGCTGGCTCCAACACGGGCAATGACGTGCTGACCGGCAATTCCGCTGCCAACCATTTGATGGGCAATGGCGGCAATGATCTGTTGAACGGTGGCAGCGGCAACGACACATTGGATGGCGGAACCGGCAACGACACGCTCACTGGCGGCGCTGGCAACGACATCTTTCGTTTCACCGATACTCCTTTCGGCCACGACACCGTGACTGACTTCCGCGATGCCTACGACAAGCTCAGCTTCAGCCTTGCGGTGGCCGACAGCTTCTCGGACTTCGCCATCACCGGGAACGGAACGGCCAATGTCACCGTAACCCTGGGGACGGAGAGCATCGCCGTGAAGGGCGCGGCTGCGATCCTGCTGACAGCGGACGATTTCCTGTTCGGTTGACGGACAGGGCATTCATCCTGTAGCTAGCTCCCGCAGCGCCCGAAGGGGCGTCCCGGGAGCTCCCTTCGTCTATCGGTTAGGACGGCAGCCTCTCACGTTGCAAAGACGGGTTCGATTCCCGTAGGGAGCGCCAATTTTTCAGTCCGCCAAGTCACGCCACAGCCTGTGCGCCGGTGATTTCCACCAGTGACCCGCACATGTAGGGCGCTTCGTCGCTGGCGAGGAAGGCGACGAGGGCGGCGATTTCTTCCGGCTTGCCGACGCGCCCGAAGGGCACCAGCCTGTCCAGGTCCGCCATGGTGCGGCCCGAGCGCTTGACGCCTGCTTCCAGCATCGGCGTATGCACTTCCCCCGGACAGACGCCATTGACGCGGATCTTGTGTGGCGCGCAGTCCCGCCCGAGGTTCTGTGTGAAAGAGGCGACCGCCGCCTTGCTGACATTGTAGGCGATGTGGTTGGGGGCAGGGTGCAGGCCCCACTGCGAGGCCGTGTTCACAATGGCCCCGCCGCCTTGCGCGATCATGCCGGGAATGACAGCGCGGCAGAGATGGAACATGGCATCGATGTTGACGGCGAAGGTGATGTTCCAGTCATCCTCCGAAATGTCCATGATGTTGCCGCGCCGCATGATGCCGGCGTTGTTGACCAGCACATCAATGCGGGTATGGCGCTTCAGCACCTCGGCCACGAGGCGGCGGCATTCGGCCCCTTGCGAGATGTCGGCCTGCAGGGCCTCTGCCCGGCCACCGGATTGCGTGATGTCGCGCGCCACTTCGGTGGCACCTTCGAGATTGGAATCCGTGACGATGACCACGCCACCTTCAGACGCCAGCCGTTTTGCGATGGCTGACCCGATGCCGCCACCACCGCCAGTGACAATGGCGATCTGGCCTTCAAAACGCTTGCTCATGGTCTTCTCCTAGCGGATGTAACTGCCACCATTCACATCGAGTGTGGCGCCATTGAGGGAGTGTTGGCCGGGCCGCAGCACGAAAGCCACCAGTTCGGCAATTTCGCGGGTGTCTGCCATCTCGCCAATGGGAATGTCGGCCACCGCCGCAGCCTTGCCGAATTTGGCGACAAATGTTTCCGCCATGTCAGTGGCCACCCAGCCCGGCGCGATGTTGACGGCGGTGATGCCGTCGCGCCCGAAACTGGCGGCAATGGATTTGCCGAGATTGATCAGGGCTGCCTTGGACGCGCCATAGGGCAGCGCAGTGGCGGCATAACCGCGCTGGCCCGCACGGCTTGCGATGTTCACCACGCGCCCGCCGCCATGCGCCTTGAAATGCGGAATGGCGCAACGGCAGAGGTCGGCGGCGGCAAAGAGATTGACACGGAACTCCCGTTGCCAGGCCGCATGCCAATCCTCATCGCTTGCCGTCAGCTGAATTTCCGTGCGGATGCCGGCATTGTTGACGAGGGCATGAACTTGCCCCGCCACAGCAACGGCCTGCTGCCAGAGCGTGCTGGCCCCATCGGGTGCCGACAAGTCGGCAGCGGCTATCCAGCCCGCGCCATTGATCTCTTCCAGCAGACGTTCCGCGCTTGCGCGGTTGCTGCTGAAGTGGATGATGACACGCGCCCCGTTCGACACCAGTGCGCGCGTGATGGCGGCACCGATTCCGCCCGTGGCACCGGTGACGAGTACGGTCTGACCGGCAAGATGCGCCATCTAGCCCAACTCTCCCACCTGCGAGCCCCAGCTGTCAGACAGGGCAAAGCCGCGCGGGAAGGGATCATGGTCATCGAGGCGCAGTTCTTCGCGGCCGTAGATCCACGCCTGTCCGGTGATGCGCGGCAGCACCGCCCTGCGGTTGCCGACCAGCGTTTCACCGATTGCCTCTGCCGTGAACTCACCGCCAATGATGGACCGCGAAATCCGCTTGTCACCCACCTTGATCTCGCCACGCGCATGGGCGACGGCGAGATTGGCGGAACTGCCCGTGCCGCATGGGCTGCGGTCCACGCGGCCCGGCTTCAGGGTGGTGCAGGTGCGGATCACGCCGTTTGCCTCCTGCTGCCGGAACATCACATAGGCCACGTCATTAAGTGCGGGGATGTCCGGATGTGACACACTCACCTGTTTTGAAATCAGGGCCTTCAGCGTGATCCCCGCTTCTGCCAGTGCACGGGCATTTTCCGGCACGATGTCGAGGCCGACCTGCTTGGAATCAACCAGCGCATAGAACACGCCACCAAATGCGATGTCAGCCACCACCATGCCCCACTGCGGCGTGCGGATCACCTGGTCCTGCGCTTCAACGAAGCACGGCACATTGTCCAGGCTGACCGAGACACAGCGTCCGTCCCGGCAGGTCGCCCGCGCCGTGATCAGGCCGGCAGGCGTGTCGATCTTCACGATGGTTTCGGGCTCGTGCATTTTCACGCGGCCCGTTTCCAGCAGCGCTGTGACGACGCAGATGCAATTGCTGCCAGACATGGGATGGGCGCGGTCGGCCTGCAGCACGATGAAGCCTGCATCCGCTTCCGGATGCTTCGGTGGCACCAGCAGGTTCATGGACATCGCCACATGGGCACGCGGCTCGAAGGTGACGAAGCGGCGCAGCGAGTCATCCACCGTGTTGATGTGGTTCATCTGCTCCAGCAGTGTCCTGCCGGGAATGGCAGGCGCGCCACCCACGATCACCTTGCCGATTTCACCCTGGCAATGCACATCCAGAACGTCGAGACTGTTTTTCCACATGGGCGCGCTCATCAGAAACGGTTGACGCGATAGGGGTGCATGTCGATGGGCGGTTTCACGCCGGTGATCAGGTCGGCCATCAAGCGCGCGTTGGTTGCCGCATAGGTGAGGCCGAGGTGGCCGTGGCCGGTGGCATAGAACACGCCCTTGGTTTTCGCCGAGGCGGACATGACGGGAACTGTGTCCGGGAAGGCCGGACGGTGCCCCATCCATTCCGTGTAGTTCTCGTGGCGCAGGTTTGGCAGCGCCTCCTGTGCGCGCTTCACCGTGATTTTCGAGCGGCGGTAATCGGGCGGTGCTTCAAGCCCGGCCATTTCCACCGTGCCACCCACGCGGATGCCTCCCGCAGTCGGCGTCACCATGAAGGCGCGCGCTGGCCAGATAATCGAATGCCGCATGCTGATGCCTGGCGACATGATCTGCGTGTGGTAGCCGCGCTCGGTTTCGAGGGGGATGGGTTCGCCGAGCATCTTTGCCAGCGCCGTTGTGTAAGCCCCTGCGCAAACGACAACCTCTTTTGCAGCGGTGCGGCGGCCATCCTTGAGGACGACCTCCTGAATGCCGTTGCCCCGCACGAAGTCGGTCACCTCTCCGTTTTCAATTTTTCCGCCGCGCGCCTTGAAAGCATCGGCAAGACGCAAGACCAGGCGATAGGGATCGCGCATCGAGCGATTCTGTGGAAAAAGCACGGCAATGCCGATCTTGTCCGACAGTTCCGGTTCCAGCGCCTTGATCGCCTGCCGCCCCAGAACCTCGTGCGGGAAGTTGAAGCGCTCGAGGATTTCGATGTGCTCGCGGTCAGCCTTGAACTCGGCTTCATCCGTGTAGAGCGAAAGACAGCCGTCTTCGGTCATCTCGCCCTCAAGGCCCGTTTCGCGCAGGAGAGGCAGCAAGTCGTCATGCACGCGCGCACACAAGGCCGCACCTTGCGCTTCCAGCTCACGCAGCTTCGACGGCCGTGATGCCGCAATGAAGCGCAGGAACCACGGCACCAGCTTCGGCATGTAGGAGGGGCGCACCGCAACCGGTCCTTCCGGGTCCAGCATCCAGCCCGGAATCTGCTTCCACACCGAAGGTCGCGACGCCGGCATGAATTCCGTCACCGCGATTGAGGCCATGTTGCCGAAGGATGCACCCTTGCCCGGCGCATCCCGCTCAATGACCGTGACGTCACGGCCCCGCTTCTGCAGTTCGTAGGCCAGCGCCGTTCCGATGATTCCCGCGCCGATGACGACAGTGCTCATGCTTTCACTTCCAGTTCAGGATCGGTTCCATGGCCTTGCGGAATTCCGCCTTCTCGTCGTCGGTGAGAGGCCCCAGCGGGGCGCGGCACTCGCCGACGGGCAAGCCTTGCAACTCGCAACCATACTTGATCTTCTGCACGAACTTGCCGGATTCGAGAATGTTCATGGCGCGGTACAGCGTCTTCATCATGGACTTCGCCGTGGAAAGGTCGCCCGCCTTGAAGGTGCGGTCAAGGTCACAGCACGCCTTCGCCATGCAGTTCGACGGACCGCAAATCCAGCTGTCGGCGCCCCAGAACATGAAGTCGAGCGCGATGTCATCCGAGCCCGAGACGAGCTGGATCTTGCCCTCGTAGCGGCTGGCGATGTCGATGGCGCGCTGGAGCGAGCCCGAGCTTTCCTTGATGCCGATGACGCGCGGGTTGTCGGCAAAGTGGTCCATCAGTTCGAAGCTGATGTCGGAACCGTCCTTGGCGGGGTAGCTGTAGAGCACGATGCTCACGTCAACGGCCTTGAGCACGGACTCATAGTGGCGGATCAGTTCCTGCTGCGTGGGGCGGGTGTAGAAGGGCGGGGCCAGCAGCACGGTGTCATAGCCGATCTTCTTCGCCATCTCGGTCTGCTGGATGACCTCGCGCGTGGCGGGCGCATTGCTGCCCGCGATCAGGATCTCGCCGGGCTTCGCCTGGTCCTTGATGAACTGCAGCACATCCCGGCGCTCTTCCGTGGACTGGGAGAAATATTCACCCGTCGAACCATTCGGCACCCAGCCCTTCACGCCTGCGGCGCGCATGTGCTGCACATGCTTTTCAAAGGCCTTGAAGTCGATTGAACCGTCCTTGCCGAAGGGGGTGATGAGGGCGGGCAGCACGCCGGAAAGCTTCATGGGGATCTCCTGTTTGTCGACAATATGTCGACAAGTGGTCGACAAAGTCAAGTGGGATGTGCTAGGCTGTGACATTCGTTGATTTTGACGGGAGGATGCCGGGTGTGGCCAAGGTGGCGAAACGGAACCAGGTGAAAGCGGCGGCGCCGGCAAGGGGCGCGGGCTGGAAGGGCGTGTATGACGTCCTGCGCCGGGACATTCTTTCCCTTGCTCTGGCACCGGGTGTGCTGCTCGACGAGACGGGTCTGTCCCGGCGTTTCGGTTTCTCCCGCTCACCCATCCGCGAGGCCCTGATCCGCCTCGCCGGAGAGGGGCTTGTGGTGAACCTGCCCAACCGCACCACCATCGTGGCCCCGGTCGATATCGCGCAGTTCCCGGCCTATGTGGACGCGCTCGACATTGCCCAGCGTGTGTGCACGCGTCTCGCGGCGCAATTGCGCACGGAGGCCGACCTCGAAGCGATCACCGCCGCGCAGGCGGAGTTTGTGGACGCGGTGGCCTCGAAAGACCATCTCGCCATGTCCGAGACCAACAAGAACTTCCACATGGCCATCGCGGCTGCGGGCAAGAACAGCTACATGGCCGGCTTCTACGAACGGCTTCTGAACGATGGTCGCCGCATCCTGCACCTGCATTTCGACTACATCGAACGCACCCGCGAGGGCCGTCTTCTGACTGATGAGCACGAAGAGATGATCGAGGCCATCCGGGCCCGCGATGTGGAACAGGCCGATCTTCTGGCCCATGACCACACGCGCCAGCTGCGCGACAATTTCCTCAACTTCCTCAAGACCAACTATGCGGGCACGGTCGATCTGGCAGGCCCGCTGGCGCGGCGCTGACGGACGCGTAGGTCAAGTCCGCACCTGTTTCTGAATGCGGGCGAGCAGGGGCTTTGCGGCAGCTTCGGCGGCGGTGACCACCTTCCGGTAATGGGAGACAATGTCGGCCCCCAGCGCCGTCAGGGCCGCGCCCCCGCCTTTCCGGCCCCCGCTTTGTGACGCCACAAGCGGCGCATCGAACATGCCGTTCACTTCTTCCACCAGGTCCCAGGCGCGCTTGTAGGACATGCCCATGGCCCGCGCCGCGGCCGAGATGGACCCTGTTGCGGCAATCTGCTCCAGCAACGCCACCTTGCCGGGCCCAAGGCGGGCGTCTTCACCAAGGTCAATCCGGATGCTCAACCGCGCCATGCCATTGTTCACTTGTTGCGTTATGTTTGATCGTATATAACGTCTTGCGATGGATTTCACTGTTTTTCAGCCTGCCGACTTTGCCCTTGCGGCCTGCATGTTTGCGGGTGCGGCACTCTATACATCCGTTGGCCACGCGGGTGCCTCGGCCTACATCGCATTGATGGCCCTGTTCGGTCTGCCTGCGCCCGTCATGCGCCCGACGGCGCTGGTACTGAACATTCTCGTGGCCAGCCTGTCATCCTTCCGCTTCCTGAAAGCGGGGCTGTTCCGCTGGCGTACGCTTTGGCCTGTGCTCATTGGCGCCATTCCCATGGCCTTCATCGGTGGCTCGCTGCACCTGCCCGGCCAGTTCTATAAACCGCTGGTGGGAGCGGTTCTTCTGGTGGCGGCCGCACGCCTGCTGTGGAATGCCGCCCTGCCGAAGCCGGATGAGGTGCGTGACATTCCCGTGCCGCTGGGTATCGTCATCGGAGCGGCCATCGGACTCCTCTCCGGCCTCACTGGCACAGGCGGCGGCATATTCCTCTCGCCCATTCTGCTGTTTTTTGGCTGGTCGGAAACCCGCACTGCCTCCGGCGTGGCGGTTGTGTTCATTCTCTGCAATTCGGTGGCAGGCCTCATGGGCAACTTTGCCTCGGTGCAGTCCCTTCCGCCGGAACTGCCACTCTTTGCCGTCGCGGTCATCCTGGGGGCGCTGCTCGGCACCAGCCTTGGAATCGGGAGGCTCGCAACCCCCAACATTCTGCGCGCCCTCGGCGTCGTTCTCGCAATCGCTGGTGCCAAGCTGATCGGTGCCTATTGAGCGCGGTCAGCTCCGCACGCCATCCTTCAAGGCCTTGAATTTCTCTGCCAGCGTCATGCGGGGTTCAGGCGCTGGCGTGTCTGCAACGGGCGGCGCTGCCACGGGCGCGGGCGTGACCTCTGCGGATGCGCGTTCAACTGATTCCACTGGAGGCGCGCTGATTTCAGCCACGGCTTCAGCCGTCGCCTCACCATCCCGGAGTGCCGCCAGTGCCAGTGGCTCCGGTGCGGCCTCCCGGGCCGCAAGTGTGGCTTCGATGGCCCGCGATTCAGGGCTCTGCTGATCGGCGATCTGGGCCGAGAGCGCGTTGAGTTCCGCGATCTTTGCCTTGATGCGGTCCAGCGGTGCTGCATCAGCGGCAATCTCTGAAGGAGAAGCGGCAGGCACCTCCGGCTTCGCCACGGTGAAGGGCTTGGCTCCTTCCGGCACCGGCATGTCGAAACTGCGCAGCCGCACCGCCTCGTGGCCGGTGAGCTTGGCGATGATGCGGGCGCGCTTGTTGGTTTCCGCCGTCAGTTCCGCCGCCAGAGCCCGCAGCGAAGCGATCTCGGCATCCTTGGCGATCAGGTCTTTTGACATCACGATGGCGCGGTTGCGCTGCCGCGTCACCTGCGCGGTCTTTTCCGCCGCCTGGGAGCGCGCCTCTTCCAGAAGGAATTCGAGCCGCCGTGCCGTCATGGCGTTCTGGGCCCGCAGTCCTTCGCGTTCGGCCTGCATGTCAAGGATCGTGGTGGGAACTTCCCGCTTGCGCCGGTAGCTGGCCCAGCGGTTGGCTGCCGACCAGATGGCAAAGCCGAAGATCATTGCCAGCACCAGCGCAAAGGCAAAGCCCAAGGCGACCAGCAAAAGGGTTTCGGTTTGCGACATCAGGAATCCGGCAACTCAACAGGGAGAGCCGTGTTTAGCGCGTCTCGGCAGCCTTGGCGACAGCGTTCTGAGGGGGCTCAGAAGGGATTCCATTTGGGCGACGGAGAATACTTGAGATAGCCCACATTGGCCCCGAGGCGGGCACCGACACCGGTGCGGATGGGCGCCAGAATGATGTTGTCGCGCTGCTGGAAGTTCACGCCGAGCCCACCCACCAGATAGGCCGCGCCCTCGACACCGCCAAAGCGTTCATAGAGGTCGTCGGGCGAGGTGGAGTTGTAGACCAGCGTCATGGTGCGTGAACCATTGCCGCCGAAATCGAACCCGAGGGAAGGGCCCTGCCAGAAGATCCTCTGGGATGTGCCGTCCTTGTAATAGATGGTGCCTTCGCCATAGCGCAGGCCGCCGACAAAGGCGCCGGCAGCTTCCTCACCGACAATGTAGGCGGTGGGTTCGCCCTGGTTCTGGAAGACAAACTCGATGGCCTGGCCGACGCCGCGGCTGGTCTTGCCAAAGAACTGGTGGCCCTTGACCACAAGTTCTTCCGTGGTGAAGGTCTCGCGCTGCTGGGCCCTGGAAACGCTTCCTGTCGTCTGCGCCAAAGCCGTGGCAGGCGCAAGAAGGGCGGTTGAGGCCAAGGTGGTTGCGGCGAGGGCGGCAAAGTGGCGGCGAGTGAGGTTCATGGCATTCCCCAAAATGATCTGGCTGGCCTTCAACACCCAAGCCTTGGCAGGGGTGAGGCCGAATTCGGTCCTTTTGGAGTCATAGGCAGGAGGCCGTTTCAGCTTGGTTAACAAAGCTGAAATGTCAGCCGAAGTGCTCAGGCCGAGGCAATGAAGCCCGGATTGTCAAAGCCGCGCTGGCGCTTGCCGTAGCGCAAGGGGGCACCCGTGGTGTCCACAACCTTGCCACCTGCCGCTTCCAGCACGGCCTGGCCGGCGGCGGTGTCCCATTCCATGGTCCGGCCAAAACGGGGGTACAGGTCGGCGGCCCCGCACGCGACCTTGCAGAATTTCAGCGACGAGCCCGCCGAGATGAGCTTCGCAACCTTGACGGTGGAGAGGAAGGCGTCCGTCTCGGCATCGCGGTGCGAGCGGCTGGCGACGACCGTGAGGCCCGCGGCCGGGGCGGGGCGCACATGGCAGGGTTTCCAAGCCGTCTTTTCGGCCACGTCATCAAGATCAAAATCGGCATGTCCGGCAACGCCGTCCTCGCCCCAGTAAAGGGCCTTGGTGGCGGGCGCATAGACCACGCCCATGGCCGGCCTGCCATCGCGGATGCGCGCGATGTTCACCGTGAATTCGCCATTGCGCGAGAGGAACTCCTTGGTGCCATCGAGGGGATCGACGAGAAAGAAGTCTTCCGCCGTGACGGGGATGATGCCTGCCGCCGACTGCTCTTCGGCCACCACGGGCACATCGGGGAAATGTTCGCGCAGGCCCGCGAGGATCACGCGCTCGGCTTTTTCATCCGCCTCGGTGACGGGCGACAGGTCGGCCTTGTCGCGCACCGCGAAGTCGCTGGCGTAGATGGACATGATTTCGCGGGCGGCTTCCCGGGCGAGGCGCAAGAGCACGAGCAGGGAAGCAGAAGGCGTGGGAGACGTCATGGGCAGGCAAACCGGTTCAACTTGCCGCGCTCTATGGGCTCCGGCGGGCCGCGCGTCAATGCGGCAAAGCCCGCGCGGATTTGATATAGGTTTGTGACCGAATCACTTCCGGCAACAACACGTCAGGGGCACCCATGACCAGCGACATCGTTCGCCTAACCGATCTTGATCTCGCCGCACTCCTCTGTTCGCGTGTGTGCCACGATATCATTTCACCCGTGGGTGCCATCGCCAACGGGCTGGAACTGATGGACGATCCAGAAACGGATTCCGCCATGAAGGCCACGGCCCTCGACATGGTGCGCAACTCGGCCAAGACGGCGACCGCGAAGCTGAAGTTCTGCCGCATTGCCTTCGGTGCGTCGGGTTCGGCGGGCGCCCACATTGATCTTGGGGAGGCCGGTGAAACGGCCCGCGCCTTTGTCGGCGACGAGAAGATCAAGCTGGACTGGCAGGCCCCGCGCGAGAACCGCCCCAAGGCGGAGGTAAAGCTGCTGCTCAACATGCTGCTGCTTGGCATGGCCGGCATCCCGCGCGGCGGCCTCGTCACCGTGACTCTGGATGGCCGCCGCTTCCGCGTCTCGGCCAAGGGCGAACGCGCCAAGGTGCCACAGGCCATGGCAGACGTGCTGCTGGGCGTTTCACCGCTGGAAACCATCGATGCGCGCCTGGTGCAGCCTTACTACACCCGCGTTCTGGCCCAGTCCGCAGGTGTCGCGATCGACATGAAGCTGGAAGGTGAAGACACGGTGGTGGTTGCGGCAGCTTGATTGAAATCCGCGTGGTTAAGTGAATCCGCCGTTTACCAAGACGCAAGCCGTCCCCGTTTAGAGAAAAGTTTACGCAGCCCGGTAACACAGCGCAGACGTGTGCCCCTGTAGAAATGCCTCAACTTAGGAGAGGCGACTATGGGTGTTTATACTGCTCCGGCGGCAGGCGGTACGGTTCGGGCTTCGGCTTCGGGTGACACGGTCACCGGCAGCGCGGTTGCCGATACGCTCTGGGGCTTCGGTGGCAACGACCAGATCAATGGCGGTGCTGGCGACGACGTCCTGAACGGTGACGGAACCTATACGGTCAATGATGGCATCCTGAATGAAGGGAAGGCGGTCACGGCCTACACCGGCACGGTGTCCAGCAGCACCGGTCTGTTGCTGACCTCCATGGGCATGTCCGGCACAAACTCGGTCTGGCGCATCCGCAATGCCACCGACAACGCCATGACCGTGGTTCTCGAATCTCCCGGCCAGGGCAACGGCGGCCCGGTCAAGATGACCCTCGTGATCCCGGCACATTCCGATTATTTCGTGAGCAGCGCCAAGACGGGCACGCACAAGCTTTCCTACAACGACAAGAACATCGACACGAAAGCCTCAAGCTCGGCCGCTTTCAGCAACACCGCTGCAGTCACTTCGCAGAATGAAGGCAATGACACCATCAATGGTGGCGATGGCAACGACAAGATCTACGGCAATGGCGGCAATGACACGCTGAATGGCGACGCGGGCAACGACACCATTGATGGCGGTGATGGCACCGACATCATCCGCGGTGGCGAAGGCAACGACGTGCTCACGGGTGGCCGCGGCGACGACAAGCTCTTCGGTAATGCGGGCGATGACACCTTCCTCGCCGAATGGTCCATCACCCACGATGAATATGATGGCGGCGACGGCATCGACACCTTCAAGGCCGACGGCACGGAAGTGCAGGGCTATGCCCAGGAGATCGACCTTGCGACCGGCACCAACAACTGGGGCGACACCTTCGTCTCCATTGAGAACCTGATCGGTGGCACGGCCAACGACAAGCTCTGGGGTGACGAAGGCGCCAACAGCCTGTGGGGCAAGGACGGCAACGACCTGCTCGACGGGCGCGGCGGCGACGACAAGCTCTACGGCGAGAACGGCGACGACACGCTCACGGGCGGTGCCGGCAACGACTTCCTGGATGGCGGCGCTGGCAATGACTCCCTCGATGGTGGCGCTGACAACGACACCCTGCGCGGCGGCGACGGCAACGACATCCTCGATGGTGGCGACGGCGACGACGTGCTCTCCGGCGGCATTGGCCTCGACACGTTGCGCGGCGGTGCGGGAAACGACAAGCTCGACACGGGCGACGGCGATGACACGCTGGACGGCGGTGACGGTGCTGACACGCTGATTGCAGGCTCCGGCAATGACACCATGATCGGTGGTGCAGGTGCCGACAACCTTTTGGGTGGTGCCGGCAACGACAAGCTATCAGGCGGCAGCGAAAACGACGCGCTCAGTGGCGATGTCGGCAATGATACCCTGGACGGCGGTACCGGCAATGATCGCCTCACGGGTGGCGAAGGGGCTGACGTTCTGGTTGGCGGTGACGGCGTTGATACCGCCGACTACCGCAAGTCCGTAGCCGCTGTGACCGTGAGCCTCGTCAGCAACACGGGTCTGGGCGGTGACGCGGAAGGCGACACGCTTTCGGGCATCGAAAATCTGTCCGGTTCCGCCTTTGCCGACGTGCTGACGGGCAACGATGGTGTGAACCGCATCACCGGCATGTCCGGCGAAGACAAGATCTACGGCATGGGCGGCAATGACTACATCGCCACCGGCGGCGGCTACGACTATGTGGATGGCGGCGACGGCATCGACACCGTGACCTACGAAGAATCGTGGGACCGTGTGGTCGTCAACCTCACCACCGGCAAGAACCAGTATGGCGAAGCCTCGCGCGACGTGCTCGTCAATGTCGAGAACATCGTGGGTTCGGACTTCAACGATACGATCACCGGTGATGCGGGCGCCAACCGCCTGACGGGCGGCCTCGGCGATGACACGCTGAATGGCATGGCTGGAATTGACTACCTCTACGGCAACGCCGGCAACGATACCATGACCGGAGGCACGGAAGCCGACGTGTTCGTCTTCGAAGCGGGCTTCGGCAACGACGTCATCACCGACTTCCAGGCGGGTGTCGGCCGCACCGACCGCATCTGGCTCAAGGGCGTGGACGTGTCGAGCCTCGCCGACACGGACTGGAGCGTGACCGATACCGCCGCAGGCGTGGTTCTGGCCATCGCGGGCCATGGCTCACTCACCCTGCAGGGCGTGCACGCCAACCAGCTCCACGCGGATGATTTCATCTTCGCCTGAGGCTGCTTGTCAGGATCATGAACGAAAGGCATTCTTCGGAATGCCTTTTCTTGACTGCATGAATGCAACTTAAAATTGCATAAAAAGGAACTGCAATTCTGAAGACGGCCGCTCTCGAAAAACCGTCCGGGTTGTTGATGGGTCAAGCAAACATGAGAATTCATTTGACGCGCCCCGCGACTGAGAGTTGAGAGAGGTTAACAATTCGTTAATTTTGGGTGATCCACCCAGTTCCGGAGGGCAACATGGCGACGAATCTTCAAGCTGGTGACATTTCCATTCTTGGCTACAACGCCACCAATCCCGACACATTTGCGTTTGTCAGCCACGTGTGGATCGAAGCGGGTACGCAGATCAAGTTCACCGACAATGGCTGGCTGACGACAAATGTGTTCGCGACGAATGAAGGGATCGCAACCTGGACTGCTGCGGCAGACATCCCGCCAGGCACGGTCATCAATTCAGTCAGCAATGCAGCACAGTTCACCGGCGCCACTGCGATTGCGCTCGCCACCAATGGCGATCAGCTCATTGCCTATACCGGCCCGGAGGCGACGCCTAACTTCCTCCATGCCGTGCATTCCAATGCCACGACATGGGATGCCACCACGAATACTCCCCAACAATCAGCGCTGCCGACGGGACTTGTTGATGACCAGACCGGTATTTCGGTCGGATCGTTCGCAAACGTTCAGTACAACAACAGCACCACATCCGGCACCATTGCCGCGATGAAGGCTGCCATCAACAATGTGGCTAACTGGACCGGCAGTGCCTCTGCGCAGACCCAGGCGACAGCCAACCTGACCGTGACTGCAGCGGCAGTCACCGGAACGGCGGCGAATAACATCTTGACGACCAGTGGCGCAGGAAGCCTTGTCGCGGATGTCCACGCCTACAATGGCGCAGGCGGCACAGACACGGTGGACTACTCCGGCTCCATCAACCGTCTCACGCTCAACCTTTCGGATGCGACTGGCCTGTCCAATACCCACGCCGCCTACCGCGACACCTTCACCAGCATTGAACGTTTCAAGCTGACATCCTTCAATGACACATTCGTGGGCTCCACTGGCGACGATATCGTTCTCGATGCAGGTGGCGCCGACGCCTATGATGGCGGAGCAGGAACGGCCGATGAAGTCAGCTACGAGGACGCCGCTTCCGCCGTGACTGTCAATCTCACGGACGTCACCGGCAACTCCAATGCGGGGTGGGCCTTGGGTGATACCTATGCCAATGTCGAGAAGTTCCGGCTCTCGTCCCACAACGACACGTTCATTGGTTCGAACGCCAGCGGCTTCTACAACTGGGCGTCTGGCGAAAACGGCAACGACACCTTCACCGCCGGTGCCCTTGGCACCACAAACACATTCTGGGGTGGCAACGGTGACGACACCTTCAATGGCAGCGACGGGACGATGACGGTCCGGGCCGGGGCTGGTGTTGACACGCTCGTCGGCGGCAGCGGCAAGGCCTCGATGTATGGTGACGCCGACAATGACGTCTTGAACGGCAACGGTGGAGGCGACTTCCTGCGCGGTGGCCAGGGAGACGACGACATCAACGGCGGTCTCGGCAATGACCAGATGTATGGTGACGAAGGGCTGGATGAAATCATCGGTGATGCCGGTCTCGACGTGATCTATGGCGGCAGCGGCAATGACGTGCTGAGCGGCGGTGCCGACAACGACAAGATTTACGGCGATGCGGACAATGACACGATTGATGGCGGCCAGGGTGCAGACATGATTCGCGGTGGCGCGGGCGACGACCGCATCACCGGCGGTGACGGCAAGGACACCATGTATGGCGAAGCCGGAGCAGACACCTTCGCCTTTGCAGCGGGCCAGACAGGTGCCGACTACATCTATGATTTCGAGGTGGGTGTCGACTCAATCGAGTTTTCGGGTGTTGCGCCTGCCAGCGTGACGGGTCTCACAAATGCCTATGGCAATGCCGTGATCACCTGGGGAGGTGCCGGAACCACGATCACAGTGGCAGGCGTGACCTGGGATGCCGTGCAGGCTGATTTCGTTTTCCTCTGACAGGTTCCCGCGACCAATTCACATTGGGCACCCCACGGGGTGCCCTTTTTCGTTGTGCCGCATGCGCTCGTCCAGAGGAGTGCTGCTGTCAGGGGGCGATGCCGGGATTTTCCAGGCCTTCTTCCAGCCTGCGCTCCAGTTCCACCAGATCGGCGGGCAGGGGCAGCCCCAGCGCCCTGATCTGCGCCAGCTTCTGGCGGATCAGTTCATGCAACTCGTGCACGTCCTCGGGATTGTCCTCGATAGAGGTGAGTAGAAAGGCAATCTGCGTCTTCAGGTCTTCCAGCGCCATGGCCGCACTCCTGTGGCTGTTCCACCCACAATGTGTGGCGGCGGCGCGCAGGGTGCAAGGGACAGGACGGCGCAGTGCGAAATCCCCTGCTGGCACGCTCAATCCGGCGTCACTCAAGCAGGCCCTGAAACCATCAAATTGCAGCTAGACCGTAGAGGAGAAACGCAACTTATGGTGTTAGAAGGGCTCTGATGAAGGACATCAGGGGCAGGACCGAATTGGGCGGAAGGTTTCGGGCTTTGCGGCGCTTTGTACTGTGGGGGCTGCTGGGGGTGGCCGTCCTCGCGGCTGCCGTTTGGGCGGCGCAACTGTGGTGGCACTGGATGTATCCGGTGGTCCAGTTCCGTTACAAACTCACCGTGGAAGTGATGACGCCCGAAGGCCTCAAGAGCGGGTCAAGTGTCATTGAGGTAAGATACTCATCCGGCCATCCGCTGCCCAATCCGGGGCGCTACTACAATGACGCGCTGGTCGCTGGCGACGCTGTTTATGTGGACCTCGGGCAGGGCAAGAACCTTTTTGTGTTGTTGGGGAATTATCTCAGCGGCAGAAATGCCGGTGGTATGAATGGCGATCATGGTGAACGGTACACGGCATTTGGCGATGAAAATGATCGGAATAGCTCCACACACGGTCGGCATCACACTGCTTTGAGCGTGTTGCTGCTACCGAAATACACATTGGGTCTGAGGCGCGCGCCCGGCAATGAGAACTCAATTGCGTCCGCCCTCGAGGGTTTGCGAGATGCTTCGCCATCTGAGGTTCAGGATCTTCGCAGACTTCCGACAATGGTCACGTTTGGCGACTTGAGAAACATGGACTCAGCCAAAATCATTCAATCAAATGACTTTTCCTCGGTTTTCGGCACGGGTTTCTCACTGCATCGCGCCACCCTGCAAATTACAAGTGAATCAACGTCCAGTTCCATAGAAAATGTTCTGCCCTGGTTGAGGCCGTTTCGCCAATACAGGTGGCCAAATCTCCGTGGTGGTCCTTCAGTCATCAACAGTCTGCAGTACAATTCCTTCAAACAGCCATAGCATTACGGTGACACGCATTACGGTGGCACGTCACTCTTTTGACCAGAGTGGCGCGTCTGTTCCCCGCCCCCCAAAACAAAAGGCACCCCGTAGGGTGCCTTTGGCATTTTGGTTCTGTCCGGGAGGGCTT
>ERZ1645187.1871-NODE-1871-length-19024-cov-244.062365_pt1 | contig 19024 bp, 19 predicted proteins | sample MGYA00575352_ERZ1645187 | MGnify/ENA primary metagenome ERZ1645187 (study PRJEB40837, sample SAMN11349314) | freshwater sediment metagenome | isolation source: river sediment | host: Sediment | place: India: Wazaribad , New Delhi | collected 2017-02-21 ... | reverse complement strand
TCCATGGCAAAGTCGGCGGGCCGGTCAAAGGTCCCGACATACGCCTCCGAAATGTGCTCGGGACTGATCCCCAGGGCGGCGCCGGCCTCGAACACCTCCAGCGGGAGGCGGCTTTCAGTGAACGCCTCGCGCCAGGTCCAGAAGTCCGCGGACAGGTCCCACTCCCCGACGTATTCCCGGGGCACCCCCTCGAAGTCCGCCACAATCCACTCCTCGCACAGGTGCCCGGTCTTCTCGGTCAGCTCCTCCAGCCACTTGGCCCGGGCGGCGGCAAAATCTTCATGGTCGGCATAGTCGCTCAGGTCAAAGGTCTTCGGCACCAGACGCCCGTCGTTATAGGCGGACAACTCATAGAAGGTAATCGTCGTTCTCATGGCTGCTCTCCCGAAACTTGCGCCTTCTCAATGGGTTAGGCGAATCCCCTACTTAAAGTGTACCTCCCCGCCGGGCTTGCGCAAGGGAATCTCGCGATATTTCAGCGGCTTATACTTGACAGGGCAAAGCCCCAGGGGCGGCTTTAGGGGCAAAAAAAGGGGGCCTCGAGGCCCCCCTCGGTTCGGTGTCGGCTTAAAGCAAGCCACGCTCGGCGAAACTCAACACGTCCCGGCCGACGATAAAATGGTCCAGGACGCGGATCTCCACCATGGCCAGCGCGTCCTTTAGGCGGTTCGTGATGCGCATGTCAGCCATGCTCGGCTCCGTCTCTCCCGAAGGGTGATTATGGGCGAGGAGCACGCTGGCGGCGTTCAACTCCAGGGCGGCTTTCAAGACCTCACGCGGGTAAACGGCGCTGGCGTCGATGGTCCCGTAAAACATCTCGCGGTACTCGATCAGCTTGTTACGGTTATCCAGGAACAGGACGGCGAAGCACTCGTTTTCCCGGCCGGCCAGTTTGGCGGACAGGTATTCCCGGGCGGCGTCGGGAGATGAGAACTCAGAGCCTCGCCCGTAGATATACCCGACTGCACTCTTCGCAGCGGCCAGGATCTCTTTCGGGGTCGCCGGCCGATACTCGCCGGACGCCTCCAGGACCATCAGGGTCGCGGTGGAAATGGCGCTCTTCTTCATGGCTGCTCTCCGAAACTCTCGCCTTCTCAGAGGGTTAGGCGGTTCCCCTACTTTGAGGATACCCGCCAACCTCGCTTTGGCAAGGGTTTCTGCGCAAAATAATTCAACGCGATCAAGCACTTAGATGAGAACGCACGGAGAAGTGAGGACGACGGTCAGGCATGGGTCTAGGACGCGCCAGGACGGGCCTGGACGCGCGGGGGCGTCGGAGCGATAGGGTTAGATGGCGAAGGCCAGGAACGTCTTGGCGGGGCGGGGGCGGCTTGCCTGGGGCTGCGCTGGGCAGGATGAAAGGGCGGCGACTCCCATAAAAAAAGGGGCCTCGCGGCCCCTTTTGATTACCTGGAATCGGTTACTCTTCGGCTTCTGGCTCGAACATCTCGTCCAGCTTCTCGACGCACGCCAGGACCTCGAACTCGTCGAACGGGTCACCGACCCCGATCTCCTGCAGAATCCGGGCGCAGGTCAGGATGAGTTCGCGCCGGCACTCGCGCTCCTCGCACTCATTAAAGCTCTGGTCCTCGGGGTTCAAGGTGGCGAGGTTCGCGAAACAATCGCCAAGGTCGCGCAAGGTATTCTGGAATCGGCAATAGGGCATGTTCATCGCGGCTCTCCGGAACTCGCGCTTATTCAAAGGGTTAAGCGCTTCCCCTACTTAAAGGATACCCGCGGGCCTGGCTTGCGCAAGGGTTTCTGGACGAAAAGTCACACCTTTTCAACCGCCTATCCAGGCGCGTCGAACCAAAGTGGAGAAGAGCGCCAGCATAGGGCCAGGACCTCCCAGGACGGGCCAGGACGCGCTGGCGGGGCGGACCGATAGGATTGGATTGGATAGGGCGGGAACGGCCCGGCGGGGCGGGGCGGCGCCCAGCGCCTCACCTTGGCACGGCGCCCGGCTGATCGCCCTGGATGGCAAGGGCCGGCGTCGCGAGCGGGACGCTTGTCTTCTCCGCTCCCGGCTCGCCACCTGGCTCCTTACGGCGCCCGGCTCAGCACGCCGCTGGCCGCTCACAACACGTCTAAGCGGTTGATTGGATTGGGCAATGCGCTATGCCTATGATTTTGGGGTCCTTCCGGGCACCTCTGCGCCGGGAGGTTGCCGGCCGCCCGGCCTGGCCCTAGGCGTAGCTTCTTCATTTCGTTTCTGTTTCAAGGGGATTGTCGGGCACGCTGGGGGGGGATCACCGGGTGTACGGCGCTGTTCGGCGGGCGCTGTTTGTCCGGGGACTAATTGTTCAGGAGGCCGAAATGGCCCTGGCTATAATCCAGATCCATTCGCCTTCCATAGGGCCAAGTCCGTGGCAGCTTTCAAACTCTCGCCGCCGATGCTCAAGGAAAAGGACATCCAGGCCGCGATCCTGGACTACCTCCAGTGGGATCAGCGGGTGCAATGGGCGGCACGCTTCAACGTCGGCGCCAGTCCGTCCGAGTACGTAGATAAGCAGGGGCGGCGCAAACGCTACTTCGTGCGCTGGGCGCCGACCGGGACCCCGGATATCCTCGGTATGCTCAAGGGCGGCTGTCTGCTGGGGATCGAGTGCAAGCGCCCCGATGGCCGGGTGCGCCCCGCGCAACGGGCCTTTCTTGACGCCATCGCGGACGGCCAGGGCCTGGCGATCGTCGCCCGGTCGGTGAGGGATGTGATCCGCGACCTCGATCAGTTCTGTCAGGCGCGGGGCGCGTCATGATTCACATCGAGATCGACGCCAGCGAGGTCTTCGCTGTCCTGCGCAGACTGGAGGTAAATCTGAAGCCGGCGGTCGCCGAGGGCATGACGCGTACCATGCGGGCGGTCGAACAACATGAGATCAAGGCCATGGAGGATCAGATCGACCGTCCTACCCCCTTCACGCTGGACAGCCTCTGGCTTCAGCCGGCGCGTCCGGAGAAACTGGAGGCCACCCTGGGGATCAAACCCATTGCGAGCAAGTACCTCACCCGGCCGATCCTGGGGGGCGACGTGAACAACACCCTGGTCCCGGTGCTGGCCAACGAGAAGCTCAACCAGTACGGCAACATCGTCGCCAAGCGCAAGGGCATGAAGTACCTGGCGCGGCACCGGAAGAAGTCTTTTGTCGCCCGGATCAAGGGCACCCTGGCGGTGTGGCAGCGCATTGACCGCCACCAGGTCCGCGCCCTGATCTACAAGGACCCGGATGCGCCGCGCCAGAAGCGCTGGACGTTCTACGAAACCGGGGAGAAGGTGATCCAGTCCCGCGTGCTGCGGGACATCCATACCGCCATCAAGAAGGCCCTGGGCTAAAACAGCTCGGCTTGGACGTGGGTCGGGGCTTGAGTTAGGGTGGGAACCGGGGATTGGCTTGGGGCGGTCCCTAACTCGGGGACCGCGACGCCCAGGCGGTCTTGGAACCAGTCGGCCACCAGGCGGCGGTGGCACCAGTTGGTCGGGGTGAAGGGCGGGCGCTCCCAGCAGAGAAGGACGGGCTCCTGATCCCCGGCCAGGCGGTGCAGATCGTCCCAGACCTGCTGGGGATCGAGGGCATTGAGGATGGCGGCGTAACGGGGCAAATAGAGCGCCTGACTCATTTTGAGCATATCGGCATCCGGGGCCAACGCGCGGTATTGGCGGAAGCCCGCGGGGGTACCGCGGGGGGCATAGCGGGCGATGGAGATCCGGCCGGGTCCGGTGTAGGTGAAGAAACTGGCGGTTTTCATGGTTGCTCTCCCTGGCAAGGGGTGATGATTTAATTATACGGCAACCACTTGTTTTCGCTCATTTAATAGTAATTCTCCAGGCTATTGGGTTCGGATAAATGGCATTGGTGTAAAGCGACTGGCCGCTCGTCGCATCGTTCGCTTACCTATAGCTGGTTCCACCTTCTCCATGTGGCTGTGCACGCGGTGGCTACCGACCGAATTGTCCCCGCGGGGGTCATTCCCATCGCACGTTATCGGCGCAGCCAGTCTTGGCCCCAACGGTCACCTACCTCATCACCCGGCAGCCCGTGGTGAAGGAAGCGGTTCTCACGTCCCATCCTGTCGCATCCCTCCGCCACCATGGTCCCTTCCGTCACCCGACCTTCCGGAACGACCATGCCGTACCTGTCCAGAATCACCGCCCATTTCAATCAACGCTTCGCCCATTGGGGCATTCAGCTCCCACCGGCGGACCTCGCCCAGCGCCGCCGGGGCCAGCTCAGCCAGTCCGGCTGGTGCATCTGGTACCTGTTCGACGCCGATGAGCAAGGTGACTACCTCGACTACTACGCCCACCACCCCGTCAGTGGCGACGAGCACCGCCGGCTGCGCGCCAACGGCGGGCGGGAGTGCCTGCCCGCCCTCCAGTGGCCGGACCCGGACCGGGACGACCCGGCGGAGACCCCTTGCGAATCTCGAGCCTGGCAAGCCGAGAACCGACGCATCGCCGCCCTGCTGACGGCCAAGGGCTTTGGCATCCCGGCCGGCGCGCCCGGGGTCCCGGTCCGCACCCGGGGCCGCCCCCTCCACCCCTCCCCGTGAGGCGTGCGCCCGGCCGGGGCTGGTCACCGGGGCGCACCCCAGGACCAGCCGGGTCCTTTGCTATGATCCCTCGTCACCCGTCCCGCTCACCCTGCCGCCTACCCGGGAGCCGCCCATGATCGACACCCTGCTGCGCCAATGGACCCTGTTGCGCCTATTGCCTCGCCATCCACGGCGGCTGGAGCCCGCCCGCCTCAAGGACAAACTCGACGCCATGGGCATCGCGGTGACCCTGCGCACCGTCCAGCGCGATCTCAACGCCCTGGCGGCGGTCTTCCCCCTGGAGGCCTCGGCGGGCAAGCCCCAGGGCTGGTGCTGGTGCCAGGGCGCCCGCCAGCTCGATCTGCCGAGCATGGACCCCCATGCCGCCCTGACCTTCCACCTGGTCGAGCAACACCTGCGCACCCTGCTGCCGCCGGCGACCCTGGCCGACCTGGCGCCCTGGTTCGAGGCCGCCCGCGGGGTGGTCGCGGCCGGGACCTCACGGGTGACCCAGTGGCGGCAGAAGGTGCGGGTGGTCTCCCGCACCCTGACCAAGCTGCCCCCGGCCATCGACCCGACGATTCAGGCCAGCCTCTACGAGGGCCTGCTCCTGGACCGCCAGGTGGAGGTGACCTACCGGGCGCTGACCACCGGCGGGGAGGCCAAGACCTACCCGGTGCATCCCCTGGGGCTGGTGGTGATGGAACAGGTGGTGTACCTGGTGTGCACCCTGCGCGATTACCCGGACCCGCGCTTTCTCGCCATCCACCGCATCGACGCCGCCCGCCTGCTCGACGCGCCGGCCCAGCGCCCCACGGGCTTCGACATCGACGCCTTCATTGCCCGGGAGTTCGGCATCCGCCGCGGGGACGAGGCCCTCAAGCTGGTGCTGTGGGTGCGGGGAACCCTGGCGGCCTACCTGAAGGAGACCCCCATCGCCAAGGGCCAGAAGCTCCAGCCCCGGGACGCTGAATGGACGGAGGTGCGGGTCAAGGTCGCCGACACCCAGCAACTGCGCAACTGGTTGCTGTCCCTCGGTGCCCAGGCGGTGGTGGTGGCACCGGCACCTTTGCGCGAGGAGCTGCGCCAGGAATTGCGCCAGGCAGCTGCCCGGTACGAGGGGCCGACGCCAAGCTAATGGGGGCCGACACTGGTTTTGACCCCGGCACGCCCTTAATGGAGTGTCACGATGCCGTACCCCAGTCCGCTGGCCACGGGCCTGAAGCAGCGCAGCGTCAAATCAACCTTGGCGCCGCGCATGGCTTCCTCGTACAACTCGGCTCCACTGTTGCTGCCCAGGATGACCAGTGCCCCGGCGGCGACCTCATGCGCCATTGATCCGATATTTACCATTTCATCCCCATCTGCGTCTTTGACGATCGCGCTCAAGCTAACCTCGGGAATGGTGTAGCGCGTGGGATTGTACAACAGGTACCTAACCCCAAATCCAGGATGATCATCTTCCCAGATGCCACTGCTCACTAGGCGCAGGGCGGGTTCAAGGTTGACAAACGGTAGGGGCTCAGGCGACAGGTTTGACGTCGGTACGTCCACCTCCCCAACCTTCCATTCTATGTGACTGCTGGCGTCCACCCTGACCACCACCAAGGCCTGGTCGGCGCCGGGCACCAACTGAGCAGGCATGAACTGGTAGATTACCTCGGCTTGGACGGTCTCGCCCGCCGGAAGGCAAATGTCTAACGACTTATTTCCCCCTTTTACAAAAAAACCCTGAGCGGTGATGAGGTCAGCGCGGAGCGTGACATGCTCCAGATTTTCCGCCGTTGGATTATGGATGGCACAACCAATGGTCACCTGGCGTTTGCGCTGGCGGCCGGTCCCCGTCATCTGCGCAGTGAGGATGGTGATCCCCAGCGCGGCTGAGCCCATGGGGTCCCCACCTAACCGAACGGCGTCCAACGCATCGCGGATCACCGTCAGGTTGTTGGGTAAGGTGGTCGCTGCTTGAGGTTGGGCTGCGACTAACTCCAGGGGGACTGCCTTCGTTCCGGATGCGTTACAGACATCATCCTGGGCGGCGGCGACCGGCACCAGTCCGTAGGGGTTGCCATCAGAAAATAGCAGGGCCTTCTCGCTCAAGGCCGTCAATGTCGCGCGCAAAGCACCCTCATCGGCGGGCGGGGCCTTCAGGGGCAGGCGCCAATCGGCCTCCAGGTCGGCGATGAACACCTCGCCTTCAATATGCCAATCACCCCGGACTGCTTGTGGCCTGACCGTTGTCACCTCCGGCGGCAAATCGATAAGCTGGCGATCGTCATCTGCCAAATCATCCAGGCGCAGATCGCCACCGATCAGCAGGGAGAGAGTCCCGGGTAAGTCCAGTTCCAAGTCACCGACCAGGGCCCGTTGGTCCTCTTTATCGTCGCTGAGGAACTGGTAAGCCTGGTTGAGGGCGGCCGTGCACAACAAGGTCAGCCCAGTATCACCGGCCATGGGCAGTTCAGCCTCGTCCTCCTCATCCAATGGCTGTGCCCGCGTGAGGATGGCCACCTTGCCGGAGACGATCCCCTTGGCCACTGGCCAATAGCCACTCAGCGCCAAGGACACCTTTGCCCCTTTCAGTTGCTGGGCCTTGGCATGCCCGGACTGAAGCAGGTTATCAACCGTGCCGGGGTGGACTTCCTGGGACGTGCTGGTATCCATCACCTTTCGCCCTTGATGGTCGATGACCACCGCGGTCAGCTTGACCTTGGGCAGATAATGGCGTGTGAGGTTGTGCACGAGGGCCTCTACTTCCACCCAGCGCTCACCCTTCCTGGCGGCTTTGGTCTGCGCCAGACTGCCCCCGAGTAAGCGCAAAACCGGAGGCAGGGTGGCAGTGGGCAACGGAGTGGGACCGCTCGCCACCGTTGGCAATGCCAATTCCCCGAGGGGACCTTCAGCGAAGGTACAGGCAGTGACCTCGATGACCACCCAGGCTTGGTCCGCATCCATTGCCGGCAAGGGCGGTTCGAGTTCGAAACTCACCGAGGTACGATAGGTTTCACCTGGCAGGATCGCCACCGGGTGGTTGACCTGCGCTTCGCTCAGGATCAGACCGTTAAGGGTCAGGAGTTGCGCGCGCCCCTCCAGACATTTCAGTTGCAGCGCCGTGGTATTGGTGACCGCATAGCGAATGGTAAAGTCGTTGTACTGAAACAGCCGCGCGCCCGCCGTGGCGGGGTCGAGTAATTCCAGGTGAAGGGCCGGCAGTCCCAAGGGGTCCTCACCCAGTTGCAGGTCTGCGAAGTGGTTACTGCCCCCCGTGGGCATGAGGGGTGCCGGTGGGGCGTCTCGCTGCGGGGCAGGGGTGTTCAGGGCCGCGCCCTCAAGCTTGATACGGACATCACTCCCCCGGTGGACGCCAAACTCCAAGCCGTAGGGGTTGTCTTCAACAACATAGAGGGCGTAATTGCCCAAGGCGATCAAGGACTCGCGCAACTCATCCGCATCAGCGGGCGGGGCCACCAGGGGCAGGAGCCAATCGGCCTCCAGATCGATCACGAAGACATCCTGTTCGATCACCCAGTTGCCACGAACGGCCAGCGGCCTGAGCGCCGCCACCGCTGGGGGCAGGTCAATGAGCTGACGGTGCTCCGCCCTCAGATCAGCCAGGAGCAGATCGCCAACGATCAGGTTGGTCAGGGTTCCTTCCAGGTCCCCCTCCAAGTCCCGCCGCAACGCTTTCAGCAGCGCCCGGCCCCCACCCAGTCGATACCAGGCCCCGTCCATCCGGGCCGTGCACAACAGGTGTAGACCCGTCCCTTCCACGCTCCGCGGCGGGGCGACAAGCGCCTCTGGTCCCAGTTGCGGCCGGCGGCCCCGCAGCCTAAGGGCCACCTGTCCGTTACCTGAGCCCCTGGCTACCGGCCAGCAACCGCTCAGACCCAAGACGACCTTTGCCCCACGCAGGCGGTGCTCAGCCGCAGCGCGACCGCTTTGCAGGGTAACGAGGGCCCGCGGCGGAACCTCCCCGAGGGTACCCGCAGCGGTCAGTTTCCGTCCCTGTTTGTCGGTGACCACCGCGGTAAAGCCTGCCAGGGGTAACGGATGGGGGGTGAGGTTTTGCACCTGACACTCCAATTTCACCTCGCTTGCCGTGTCAAGCAGATAATTGTAACTAGGTTCGGTCCGCCACATCCGGCCGCTCACCAGGCGAAAAGCGGGCGGCAGGGTGCCGGTAGGCAGATCCACGCAGTCGCCGGGCGTATTGGGCACCTCCAACGCTCCCAGCGAGCGGTGACCGCAGTCACAGCCCGTGACCTCGATGGCTACCAGGACCTGGCTGAACTTGGGGTTCTCGCACAGGCTCTTCATGCGATCAAAGGTGATCTCGTAGGGTGCGGTATCACCGGCGAGCAGTGTCACCATCTCGCCCTGTCGCACCGTTTTTAGCTTTCGTCCGTTTGCGGTGAGGAGTTGCGCCGTAATCGCCAGGTGTCCCAGAGCAAAGGGCGTGGTATTGGTGACGCGAAAGCGTACCGTTAGCGGCGGGTTGTCGCCGTGGTCTTCACCCCGGGTGACCGTGCCGAGCACCGCGATAGCCAGGTCGGGCAACTCAGGTGCCTTGCCTTCCCCCTGAATGACGGCCAGGTTGTCCAAGGAGGGGGTGAGAACGGGGGGAGTGGTCATTTTGTGTCCTCATGATGTTTTTCTGTCTACTTGCCGCAGGGTACATGGCAGCGGAGGGTCGCCAGCATCCCGCTACTCGTATTCCATTTCGCTACACACCAGGCCTCTGGCCACCGGCCAATAGCCGCTCAGGGTTAATTTGACCTTTGCCTCATCAGGGCACGGCGGCGTTGCAGAGCCGCGACCATAAAGGGTTATGAGCCCGCCCGGGGGGATCGCATCAGCCGCCTCCACTTCCGCCACCTTAAGCCCCGCCTTATCGGTGATCACACCGGATAACCGCACCTTGGACAGCAACTGCGGAGTGAGATTGTGTACCAGGCCTGCCAACACCACGTCACCCGATCGCTCTCTCCAGAGACTCCCCCCCACCAGGCGACAGGCTCCCAAGAGCGTGGTGGGTGGTAGCGCCACGGGGGCCTCATGCTCTCTGCGCACCGGCACTTCTCCCAGCGGACAGATTGCGGAGGCACAGGCCGTCACATCGATGAGTATCAAATCGCCCTCGCCAGGTGACGCCTCTGACAGATGCGAGGGTAGGATCAGCTTCTTGCGGATGGTTTTACCCGGGAGCAGATCCACGTTCTCGCTTTCCTCGATACCCTCGATACCCTCAAAAATCACTCCCTGCTTAGTGAGAAAGTACATCCCGATCACCAGTGCGTTAAGCGCCACCGTTGTGGTATTGGTGACCGCAAAACGTATTGTGTAGGTGGTGTAATCACTGTTGCAGTTCGTTTCTTTGGTATCCCACTTGCGCAACTTGATGCCCAGTGGCGACAGGCCGTCCGTGACACTTTGCGCCTGGATGGCGGAGAGGGTTTCCGCAAGAGATGCGGCCTCGTGCAGCGTTATCATTGAATTGTCACCTCGTCTTGTAGCAAGCCCCTGGCCAGCGGCCAATAACCACTCAGAACCAAGGTAGTCGTCGCGCCCTTGAGGCGATGCCCCTCAATGCTAACGTTAGCGGCCAGGGTCTTGAGCGACCCGGGATGGACGAGTTCTTGGGTGTCCATATCGCCCACCGGGCGCCCAAAGGTGTCATGAATCTCCGCCCTCAACCTCACCTCGGGTAACAGATAAGGGGAGCGATTCCGCACCAGGCATCGCAGCTCGACCGGTACCTCATTTTCCCGTTCAGGTTCACCCAACCAGAGACTCCCGCTGACGATGTTCAGCACGGGTTCGAGGCCGCTGAGCGGGAGGGGGACGGGGATCATCCTCGTCAGGGGCACGTCAATCGGACCGAGCAGGCGTTCTCCGGCCCCATACGCGAGTACCTCGATCACCACCCGGCCCTGCGCGACGTTGGGTGCTAGCCAGAAAGTCTCCTGGCTGTCAGCGCGTGCGCCTGCGGGGATCTTCTCCAACACGGTGCGCGGCAACGACGTGTACAGGTCAGCATCCTCGCCGATCACCTTTGACTCCTTCCGATGGACCGCCCCCCGCGGGGTGACCAGATAGACGCGGGTCTCCAGGTAGTCCAGATCGAGCGCGGTAGGATTGGTCACCGTGTAGCGGATGGTGACCTCGTCATAGCCACGTTCATTGGGACCCTCCTTCTCGCTGCCGGTGATGGCGATATCAAGGATGGGCAGGCCCAGGGGGTCCACGACCACCTGGTTGCCCGCGTGTTCCGTGGGGGTTATGGGTATGGACATCGCCTCTTCTCTCCTCTAGGCGTGGATTAAGCTTGGCGGGTGATAATTTGCCGCACGTCCTCCTGGAACAACACACCCTTATCCATCAGGGCCGCGATGAGCCGGTCGAGCACCGCGCGGTGCTGGCGCAGCAAGGCCAACACCGCCAGATACTGGGTCTGCAGAAACCCCCGGCAGAGCGCCTCCGCCCGGGCCAGATCCGCGTCCGCCACCTGGCCGTGCAGGATCGCCAGGTTACTGGCGATGGCGGCGTCGCTGCTCAGATCGGGCGAGTGGCCATTGGCGACGAACAGATCGCAGGCGAGGGCGTAGACGCGCAACAGATCGCTCCGCGCCCCGGTGGCGCTGACCTGGTCCGCCCCGAGCACCAGCTGCTCCGCCGCCCGCCCGGCGAGGCCGACGCGGATGCGGTGCACCATATCGGCATAGGTGTGCTCCTCGCCCTCCGCCACCCCGTCATAGGGGGGCACCACGATGCCACCGTTGTCGTTGCGTGGCCGGGCGCTGACATAGACCGGAATCGTGCCGCGGGGACCGTCCAGGGCGGCCACCAGGGCATGCCCGGCCTCGTGGATGGCGGGCAAGCGTCGCTGCACCTGGGTATCGGGGGACAACTCCTGATCCGCGGTGCCGTAGGTGGCGAACAGCAGCAGATCCTGGAAGCTGGCCGGACGCCCCTCGCGCCACTGCAAGCGGCGCAGGGCCTGGTGCAACAGACTGCGGCGCCGGTGGTCGGCGAATTCGTAGCGCACCAGGGCGCCCAGATGGTTGAGGTCCGCGGTCACGCTGGGGTCGAACAGGCTGGGACCCAGTTCGTCGACGAAGGCCCGGGCCAGGTCCTCGTTGCCCAGGTGGGGCAGGGCCAGGCGCCGGTCGAAGCACCCCTGGCGGCGCAACTGGGGGTCCAGGTGGCCGACCGACTTGAGGGCGATGACCAGCACCAGGGGCGACTGGGGCAAACCGGCGGCCAGAAAGCCGCGCAGGGCCTGGCGGAAGGCGGCGGCCGCCAGTTCGTCGTGGCCCAGGGCGCGGGGGAAGCCCAGCTCGTCCGCGTCGTCCTCCAGGGCGGGACCGACCCACAAGCCCGCCTCCAGATAGACCAGGGTGGGCGTGTCTTCCGGCAGGGCCTCCACCCAGGCGGGGAAGTCGCTGACCACCTCCGCCACCGGCACGCGCCGATAGGCCAGACCCGCCATGTTGGCCACACAATGCAGCACGCCGTCCATGACCTCCAGGTCCTCATGCTCCACCACCACCGCCTGCCCGGTGAGCGCCCAGCGCGCGCGGTCGCCGGGGTGGGCAGCGGCCTGGGTCAGTTCCCGCGTCCAGCGCTTGACGGCGCTGTCCTCGGACCAGTAGTTCCAGTAGGGGGTGTAGTCCCGGGAAGGCGTGCGGCGGGCATAGGGCATCAATTGCTCTCCTGTCGGCGTCGTCATGGGGCCAGCTTAACCGAGGGTGGCGACAGAATGTGTCGCAGGGGATCAGTCTGCCAAGGTCCCGCCCGCGGCGAGCGTCATCAACTCCGCCTCGCCGATGACCCGCACCCCCAGCTGGCGCGCCTTGACCGCCTTGGCGCTGGTCGTGTCGGGGTCGGCGAGCACCAGCAGGTCCAGCCCCTGGGTCACGCTGTCCACCAGGTCGATGCCCTGGGCGGCCAGGGCCTCCTGGTAGTCGGCCTTCTTCTTGCCGCTGGGCAGGCGGCCGCTGATGCACAGGGTGCGGCGCGGGGCGCTGTCCGCCGGGGCATGGAGGTCCTCCGCCGGGGGCAGAATCTCCACGCCGTTGGCCAGCAGCTTGTCCATCACCGGCGCCAGGGCGTCGATGGCGTCCTGGATCGGGCCGCCCAGGTTGGGCACCCCGGCGCGGGCCGCCAGGGCCGGGTCGCGCAAGGTGCCCCCACGCCAGTCGTCCAGGCGGTCCAGATCCCCGCCGGCGGCGGCGATCATCAGCTCCACCCGCCGCTGGCCGAGGGCCTCGATGCCCAGGGCGCCAAGGAACTGGCTCAGGCGCAGGGTGCGGGTGGCGTCGATGGCGGCGAGGATGCTGGTAGCGCGTTTCGCCCCCAGGCGCAGTTCCTTCTCCGGGTTGATGATCAGTTCAGCCATGGCCTCCGCCTGGTCGCGCAGGGTGTAGAGGTCACCGGCATCTTCGATGGCGAAGTGCTCCACCAGGGCCTCGAGGACCGCGTCGCCGATGCCGAGGATGTCGAGACTTTTGATCCAGCGCGCGATCTTGCCGATGGACTTCTGCGGGCAGGCACGGTTGCGGCAGGCGAGGATGGCGCCCTCGGTCCCGCCGGTGGTGACCTTGCGCCCGACCTCCCCGCCGCAGAAGGGACAGGCGCTGGGCACCGGAATGGGCTGGCGCTGGGACGGACGGTCGGTGACGCGGACGATCTTGGGGATGATGTCGTTGGCCTTGATCACCCAGACGCGATCGCCCAGGGCCAGGTCGAGGCGGGCGATCTCGTCGAAGTTGCCCAGGGTGGCGCTGCTGACGGTGGTGCCCCCCAGGTTGACCGGGCGCAGGTGGGCGACGGGGATCAGGGCGCCGGTGTGGCCGCCGCTGACCAGGACCTGCTCCAGGACGGTCTCGGCGCCGGCGGAGTCGAACTTCCAGGCGATCTGGCCCTTGGGCCGGCCGGCGGTGGCGCCGAGGTCCCGCTGGGTGGCGAGGTCATCGACCTTGAGGACGATGCCGTCGATCCAGAACGGCACCTGGTCGCGCTCGCGGGCGACCTGGTGGAAATAGGCGACGGCGGCCTCGGCGTCCGCGCACAGGTGCTGGGGGATGAGGTTGAAGCCCAGCTCGGCCAGGCGCGCGGCCTTGGCGGTCTCGGTGGCGAAGGGTACCGGCTGGCCGTCGCGGGTCTCGTCGAGGTCGAAGGCGTAGCTGGTGAGGAGATCGCTCTGGTGGCCGTTCTTGCGCCCCATGATGCCGTTGCCGGCGTTGCGGGGGTTCTTCTGGCGCAGGGGGTCGACCCGGGTCCAGTTCTCCACCGTGAGGATGACCTCGACGCGTACCGCGCCGGTGAAGCCGCCTTCCGGGGTGCCGGCCCAGGCGGGCAGGCCCGCAAAGCGCAGGGCGTTGGCGGTGATGTCCTCGCCCACGGTGCCATCGCCACGGGAGATGGCCTGGACCAGGCGCCCGTCGCGGTAATAGGCGGCGGCACTGGCGCCATCGCCCTTGAGGCTGGCATGCAGGGCGCCCCCGCCGGCCTTGAGGTGCCACTGGCGAAACTCGGCCTCGGCGTTGACCTTGCTCTGGCTGCCCATGGGGAGGGCATGGCGGGCCTTGGTGAGCATGTCCGCGCCGGAGACCGGGGCGCCGACCAGGGCCAGGACCGGATCATCCGGGGCCAGTAGGCGCAACTGGTCTTCCAGGGCGTCGTACTCGGCGTCGCTCATGAGCGGCTCGCCGCTGTAGTAATAGGCGTGCTTGGCCTTGAGGATGAGGTTGCGCAGGGCGTCCAGACGGGGGTCGGGCATGGTTGGATCTCCGGGGGCGTAGGGGGAGCGTACCGGGGCGCGTGGTAGATGATCCCTACCCGGGCTGGGGATGAACAGGCCAGTCTGGCAGGTGATCGATTCGTCATTATTGGCCTCCTGGCGACCAAACAAGTCGCATGGTGTCATCCAGCCACCCATATTTGGTAGAAGCGATCTCTCGCTGTACGACGCATTTGGTCGTCCAGGTACCTATCATTGCGCAACCAAGGCAAGTAGAGAGAGCCTAAACCCCCTCAGCGCGAACAATCCGGACCAACTATGCCCTACAGGTTCGGCGGGGGAGCCAGCTAGCATCTTCAAACATAAAAAATTAGACTATAGCCGTATCAAAGATAACTTATCTTGTTGATTTTATTCTCTTGTCAATCCCAATTAATCTTTCGGATTTTTAACAATGAAGATTAATTCTTTTTACATTAACCCTCTCTTCGGTCCCTTAATGGCTTTGCTGGTTGCATTGCTGATCCCGGGAAATACTTTGTTTGCCAAGTGCCTTGCATATAATGATTATTTCAATCCTTGTCGATATCCAACAGGAGATGCCTGGTGCGTTGAGTACGGCAGTGGCAATATTTTTGCTTACAAAGACAAATGCCTTAAGGAGCACTTTCCGGATAATGGTTTATCAATAGATCAACTCCCGCTCACAACCGAAATCAATAAATCCTACGCAAACGAGACCAGTAGAAATTATAGCGAAAATATAAATTCTGTAGATTTAACCGAGGCAGTTCTAGCTCAATCCATCAATTCCGCAAATGAAAGCAATAAATCATCAAAGTCAAGTAGTACACATGACGAGCTTGGCGGAAACTTGTCGACTGATTCCGAGCAAACGAATTCCGATAGCGGTTTGAAATCCGCAATAGCTATAGTTGTTATAGCGCTTTTTGTTATGAAATTGCTGGGATATAGGTTATTTTTAATATCTGGCATCATAATTATTATTTGGTGGGTCACACAGCATGCCGAATCTTTCATGTCGTTATTGGTTAAAGTCACGCCGTATGCAGAATTCTTCATTTCGTTATTGGTCGCGGTTACTCTTATTTCCTTGATCGGCTATGCAATTTTCTATTTTAAGCAGGAGATTTATGCAGATAAAGCCATGAAAAGATCAAATAAAGCTAAAGAAGAAGCCATCGATAAATACATTCATATACTAGCGCTAAAGAGAAATCAACTAACATTCAAGGACGAATATGGCGACCTTGATGTCAGAGAATGGGAAAAAGAGAAAGATAAATTCATTGCAAAAAAAATTATGCCTTTATCTCTGATGTCTGAAGATAATGTGGAGTATTTGGTCTGGAAAGACAGGATCGACCACAAAATTGACAGCATTAAAAAGGATGAGACAAAAGACAACGACCTTAGGGCCGATATTGAATTTCATAACTTAACTCCCAGGGAGTATGAATTAGCTTGTGCCAATGAATTGAAACGCCATGGTTGGTCGACCCATGTCACTCCACTTACTGGAGATCAAGGAGCGGATGTAATTGCAAGCAAAAATGATAAGGTAATTGTTTTGCAATGCAAATATCTCACAACTTCAAGTGTACCTAACAAAGCCGTCCAAGAAGTTCATGCGGCCAAAGGTTTCAATAACGCAAATTATGCTGCTGTCGTTTCTAACGCGCAATACAGCAAATCTGCTCGGCAACTAGCCACAAAGCTCAATGTTGAATTGCTGCATCATAATGATTTAAGGAGATTAAATGAATTAATTGCTGAACTCTACTAGCCCATGTTTTGGCGTTTTCAACCAAGATCGCATGTCGATGGTGTCGAGCCCCGTTCCTCGCATTTTCTCGCGACCCATCCTGTCGCACCCGGCCCTTATCCTGGCGCTTCCTTCCCCCCCTGGAGAGCGCGCGATGCCCCTGCGACCTGAGCAACCGTCTTCCCCGTATCCCGCCGAAGCGGTCACGCCGGCCCCGGACGAGTGGCTGACCCCGGCGGACTTGCTGGCGCTGCTGGGGCCAAGGTCGCCCGCCCCCCGGCGTCCCTGGGGTGACGTGCCGACCCCGGCCCGCGCCCCCGCGCTTGACTGCACATCCCCACCCAGCACCCGCACGGCCAGTGCGGAGGAGTAAGCCCATGACCCGACTCGGGACCCTCGTTCAGGAAGCCCTCGCGCAACTGGAATGGGCGGGCGAGCTGACCGCCGACGAAGCGGCGGGCACCAGCCAGCTCCAGACCCTGATCACCATCGACGATCAGCCCTGCTCGCTCTACATCGACACCCGTGAGGAGAAGGATTACATCGGGGTCTTCTTCTATCCGCCCTTTCGCGCCAAGGCCGCTGCCTACCCCGAGACCTGCCTGCTGATCAATGCCATCAACACGCGCACCCGCCATGGCCACCTGGAGGTTCTGCGGCACAACGGGCGCCTGCGCATGGTGGTCAGCGCCGATGTCAAAGGCGCCAACCCCACCGGGGCCTTCGTGGCGCACCTGATGCGCTACGGGGCAGATTGCCTCTTTACCTGGATGGGGGAGCTGGCGGCGGTGGCGGTGGGCAATCGCCGGGCCGATGATGTCCTGGCGGCACTGGAGCAGGACGAGGCTTCCCCCCCGGCGTTAGGCGAGGAGGAGGCCGCAGGCTGAACGGGGTGACCCGCTGCTGGACACCCGTGCCTGACCGTTGGCCTTGGTCAGGCGCGGTGCGCCACGCCCCGGGCCGCCCGCCTGCGACCCATTCTGTCGCCACCCTAAGCTATGCTAACCACCTGTCCCCACCCGTCACCCACGCCTGCGTAGCAGAGGGAGGTAACCCATGACCCGCTTGTCCCGCATCGTCCAGGACGCCCTGGATCAACTGGAGTGGCAAGACGAGATCACCGTCGACGAGGCCGCGGGCACCAGTCAGCTCAAGACCCTGGTCAACCTCGAGGACCAGTCCTGCCCCGTCTACATCGACACCCACGAAGCGTCGGACGCGATCAGCGTCTTCCTCTACCTGCCCTTTTGCGTCAAGGCGGCGCACTATCCCGAGGCGTGCATGCTGGTCAATGCCATCAACACCGCTGCCCGCCACGGTCATCTGGAGATTGTGGCGGATTCGGGCCGCATCCGCCTGGTGGTGTCCGCCGATGTCGAGGGCGCCAACCCCACCGGCCTCTTCGTGGTGCGCATGCTGCAATGTGGGCAGGCCCTCCTCAGCCACTGGATCGGGGCCTTGGCCGCGGTGGCGATCAGCGGCCGCCCGGCGAAGGCGGTCCTCGCCGAGATGACCACCCCGACAGCCGAGGAGGTACCCGGGGCGGAAGGGGTTGCTGGGGCGACCCCGGCGCCGGCAGATATTCCCGCCGCCGCCCGCACCCTCCACTGATCCGGAGGGGGGTGCTACCCTTTCTCCTCTGTCTTGCACGCGGGGCTATGCCTGGCCCCCTTCCTCAGGAGCCAGTCCGATGACGACCGTCGTGTATTTCCATGGTTTCGCCAGCGGTCCCCAGGGACCCAGTCCCAAGACGGACCTGATCCGCGGGTTGGGGCATGAGGTGGCCCTGATCGCCACCGATGGGGACTACCGGCCCGTCGGCTACCGGGCGGCCTTCGCTCGGCTGGATCTGGACCCCACCGCCCCGCTGGTGTTGATGGGGACCAGTCTGGGGGGCTTCTGGGCGCGCCGGCTGGGCCAGGAACTCGGCCGGCCCTGGATCGCCCTGAACCCGGCGATTCAACCTTCTCAGTCCTTGCAACGATACATTGGCCCCAATACCCGCTTCGACACGGGCGGGTCCTTTACCTGGACAGCGGCGGATTGCGCGGCGTATGTGGCGGAGGAGCATTTTGCGTTGCAGGCGGATCTGCCGGGCTTGCTCATCCTCGCGGAGGATGACGAGGTGCTCGATTACCGGGTGGCCCGGGACGTGGCGGGCGCGGCGAGGGTAGTGGTTCTGCCCCGTGGGGGACATCAACTGCACAATACGGGGGATTATGGGGTGGCAGTGGGTACCTTTCTGTCGGCGGTAGTAGATGGGCTATCACCCCGAAACTCATCTTAACCATTGGCTAATCAGCCAGGAAATGACTGATCGTTACGGAACCGATTACCAGGCCGCTATTAATCTCCTTGCAACCCATACTTATGCGCCGTGCCGTGGTCATTACTGATTACTCCTTATCTTTGCAGGAGGTGGTGCATGATCAGGGAAGAAATCCGATAAGGAGGGGTAATGCTTTGATTCCAGCCTGCCCCGTTAGAGCGCCCAGGCGGTCCCGATCCTCATCACCCAACAACCGCACCCCTTCTGGGAGGAACTGACGTCCAAAGTGCTCGGCGTCCAGAGTCGCGGGCAGGGGGTAGACGCGGATATCGTCTTCGCGCCCGTCGATGATGCGGTCCAGTTGTCCGAGCAGGCCATCCAGGCCGGCGGGGGTGTCCAGCAGCAGGAAGACGGAATACTGCAACGCCAAGCCGCGCCTGCTGACCTGGCGGTGGACCTTGATCAAGCGCTTGGGATTGGCGATGTCATAGGCGAGCAGAAAGAGCTGGGGTGCGTGGATGGCCATGGCGTTGCCGGTCGTTTTGTGCTTGTCTCACAGGGCGGATTCTTGTCGTCTGGTCGGGCTTTGGTCTGGTCGGACGACTTTCTCCAGGCGCGCGGGCGCATGATGGTGGACGCCTAGCGCGCCGCCTCAGGTCTCATGGATCAGCCAACGGTGCAGGCTGCCGGTGATCTC
>ERZ1645187.1870-NODE-1870-length-19029-cov-25.446717_pt1 | contig 19029 bp, 17 predicted proteins | sample MGYA00575352_ERZ1645187 | MGnify/ENA primary metagenome ERZ1645187 (study PRJEB40837, sample SAMN11349314) | freshwater sediment metagenome | isolation source: river sediment | host: Sediment | place: India: Wazaribad , New Delhi | collected 2017-02-21 ... | reverse complement strand
TCAAGCGCGGCGCCTACGACTACATCGAGAAGCCGTTCAAGGCCGATCGCCTGATGCTCGTCACCGAGCGCGCCCTCGAGGCCTCGAAACTGCGGCGCGAGGTCAAGGAGCTGCGCGAGAAGTCGGCCGACAGTTCGGAGCTCCTCGGCGGCTCGCCGGTGGTCAATCAGCTGCGCCAACAGATCGAACGGGTGGCCCCGACCAACAGCCGCATCCTCATCACCGGCCCCTCCGGCTCCGGCAAGGAGTTGGCGGCGCGCATGATCCACCAGACCTCCCACCGCACCCAGGGTCCCTTCGTCGTCCTCAACGCCGCCGCGATCACCCCGGAGCGGATGGAGATCGAACTCTTCGGCGTCGAGGACGAGGGCGGCTCGTCGCGCAAGATCGGTGCGCTCGAACAGGCCCACGGCGGCACGCTCTACCTCGACGAGGTCGCCGACATGCCGCGCGAGACCCAGTCGAAGATCCTGCGCGTCCTGGTCGAGCAGAGCTTCAACCGGGTCGGCGGCTCGACCCGCGTCCAGGTCGACGTCCGCCTGATCTCCTCGACCGCCCGCGATCTGCCGCGCGAGATCCAGGACGGCCGCTTCCGCGAGGATCTCTTCCACCGCCTCGCCGTGGTGCCGATCCGGGTGCCGGCGCTGGCCGAGCGGCGCGACGACATCCCGGCGCTGGTCGAGAGCTTCATGGAGCAGATCTCGCGCACCACCGGCCTGCCGATGCGCCGCATCGGCGAGGACGCCATGGCGGTGCTGCAGGCCCACGACTGGCCGGGCAACATCCGCCAGCTGCGCAACAACGTCGAGCGGCTGATGATCCTCACCCGCGGCGACGCCGAGGCGGTGATCACCGCCGACCTGTTGCCGGCCGAGATCGGCGCCATGCTGCCGGCGCTGCCGACCACCACCGGCGGCGAACACCTGATGAGCCTGCCGCTGCGCGACGCCCGCGAGATCTTCGAACGCGAGTACCTCGTCGCCCAGATCAACCGCTTCGGCGGCAACATCTCGCGGACGGCGGAATTCGTCGGCATGGAGCGCTCGGCGCTGCATCGCAAACTCAAGTCTCTGGGTGTCGGCTGACCCCGCCGCATCCCTCCCGATATCACGAAGGACCCCCGTCATGAGCCGTATCGCCTATGTGAACGGGCGCTATCTGCCCCACGCCGCCGCGGCGGTGCACGTCGAAGATCGCGGCTTCCAGTTCGCCGACGCCGTCTACGAGGTGTGCGAGGTCCGCGACGGGATGATCGTCGACCCGACCCTGCACTTCGAACGCCTGGAACGCTCGCTCCGCGAACTGCGCATCGCCGTGCCGATGAGCCGCGCCGCCTTCCTCGTCGTGATGCGACGGATGGGCCGGCTGAACCGCGTCCACGACGGGTCGATCTACATCCAGGTGTCGCGCGGGCAGGCGCGCCGCGACCACGTCTTTCCGACGCCGTCGGTACCCCCGACCGTGGTGATGACCGCGAAGGCGGTGGCCCGCGCCAAGGGCGAGGCCCTCGCCGAACAGGGCATCCGCGTGATCACCGTTCCCGACAACCGTTGGGAACGGGTCGACATCAAGAGCGTCTCGCTGCTGCCCAACTGCCTCGCCAAACAGGCGGCGAAGGACGCCGGAGCCCGAGAGGCGTGGTTCGTCGACCGCGACGGCAACGTCACCGAAGGCGGCTCGACCAACGCCTGGATCGTCACCGGCGACGGCGTCCTCGTCACCCGCCCGGCGGAGAGCGGCATCCTGCGCGGCATCACCCGCACCATCACCCTGAAGGTCGCCGCCACGCTCGGTCTGCGCGTCGAGGAGCGGGCTTTCACCGTCGAGGAGGCGAAGCGGGCGCGCGAGGCCTTCGTCACCGCCGCGACCACCCTGGTCATGCCGGTGGTCGCCATCGACGACGCGGCCGTCGGCAACGGCGTCCCCGGGACGACGGCCCTCGCCCTGCGGCACGCCTTCCACGACGCGACCGAGATGGTGGCGATCTGATCGACCGGCCGGACCGCGAGCGTGGCCGAAATCCCACGACGGCTCGCCAAATCGCCATGAACCGGAAAAATCGGCCCCGGGACGGGGGACTGCGCAAAGATTGAACAGATTCGTATTCCAGGGTGATTGCCGTGCCCTTGCGAATACCTATCATTTCCCCTTCGGGTGCCGAATTTTCCGCATCACTTTGGAAAGTCGGCCCGTTCGTATACGTAATGGGAACCTCGGTTGAACTACTCGAAAAACAAGGTCAAGAAAAAATGGCGGATCGCGCTCCAAATCTCCAGGACACGTTCCTCAACTACGTTCGAAAGAACAAGACTCCCGTAACCATCTTTCTGATCAACGGGGTCAAGCTGCAGGGTGTCGTGACTTGGTTCGACAACTTCTGTGTGTTGCTGCGGCGTGACGGACACTCCCAGCTGGTCTACAAACATGCGATCTCGACGGTGATGCCGGGTGGTCCGGTGCAACTGTTCGAACCGTCCGAGGACGCATGACGAGGGAATCCATGCCCTCGAAGGACATCGACATCGACATCGAAGACACCGACGAGGAGCGGCGCAACGCGCGGGCTCTGAAGGGTGTCGCCCGCGACCTTCCGCCGACGCGCACGCTCGTGCTCGTACCGTGGCGGAGCGAGCGTGCGCCGCGAGGGGAGGGGGGTGAGATCGCCCCCCGCTCTCTCGACGCGCGCATCGAGGAGGCGGTGGGCCTAGCCCGCGCCATCGACCTCGCCGTCGTGGCCAGCCCGGCGGTGCGCCTCGTCGAACCGAAGCCGGCGACCCTGATCGGCCAGGGCAAGGTCGAGGAGCTGAAGCGGACGATCGAGGCCGAGAAGATCGACCTCGTCGTCGTCGACCACGCGCTGTCGCCGATCCAACAACGCAATCTCGAGAAGGCCTGGGGCGCCAAGGTGCTCGACCGCACCGGCCTGATCCTGGAGATCTTCGGCGAACGCGCCCACACCAAGGAGGGCCGACTCCAGGTCGAGCTCGCCCATCTCACCTATCAGAAGAGCCGCCTCGTCCGCTCCTGGACCCACCTCGAGCGTCAGCGCGGCGGCTTCGGCTTCCTCGGCGGCCCCGGCGAGACCCAGATCGAGGCCGACCGGCGGCAGATCCAGGAGCGCATCGCCCGGCTCGAACGCGACCTCGAGAGCGTCGCCCGCACCCGCGCCCTGCATCGCAAGAACCGCCGGAAGGTGCCCCATCCCATCGTCGCGTTGGTCGGCTACACCAATGCCGGCAAGTCGACGCTGTTCAATCGGCTGACCGAAGCCGACGTCTTCGCCAAGGACCTGCTCTTCGCCACGCTCGACCCGACGCTGCGCAAGGTGCGGCTGCCGCACGGCGGCGACGTCATCCTGTCGGACACCGTCGGCTTCGTCTCGGATCTGCCGACCACCCTCGTCGCCGCCTTCCGCGCCACCCTCGAAGAGGTGATCGAGGCCGATCTGGTCCTCCACGTGCGCGACATCGCCCACGAGGACACCGGCCCCCAGGCCCGCGACGTCGAGGGCGTGCTCGCCCAACTCGGCATCGACCCGAACGACCGCCATCGGGTGATCGAGGTCTGGAACAAGATCGACAGGCTCGACCCCGACCATCGCGCCGAGCTCCTCGCCGAAGGTGTACGCGCGTCGCTCGACCGGCCGACCGCGGTGCCCTGTTCGGCGGTCACCGGTGACGGTGTCGCCGCCCTGCTCGATCTGATCGAAGATCGCCTCAACCGCGACCGCGCCCTGTTCCGCGTCGAGATCCCGGTCGCCGAGGGCGAACTCGTCGCCTGGCTCCATCGCAACACCGAGGTCGTCGAGCGTCGCGACGGCGAGGATGCCGTGTCGTTGCGGCTGAGGGTGCCGGAAAAGGCCCTCGATCATTTCCGCGCGCGCGCCGGCCGCTTCATCCGCGAGGTCCGCGGCAAGGTGGTGGACACCCACGCCGCGGCGGACGCCCCGGCCGAACCCTACGATCCGCTGGCCTGAAGACCGCCGCCGACCTGCTCCGCCGCCGAGCGCCCCGCTCGGACGGCGGCGCACCGCGGCGCGATCAGTTGCGGCCGGTGTAGACCGAGGTGTAGGGAATCTGCACGCGTTCGAGCGTGTTGGAGATGGCCCAGCCCAGCTCGGTGTCGCGCTGATCGGCGAAGTTGGGCACCGGACCCTTGCCGAACAGGAGCTCGTTCAGATTGAGGCCGATGCCGACGTAGAGATTCTGCTCCCGCGGATAACCGAGCTTCTGTTCCCTGGAGCTGTAGCCGCGGGCATCGAACCCGGCATGGAGCTCGAGGTAGCGCAGCGGCGTCTCGCGCAGAGATTCGAAGCCGCTCGCCTTCAGCGCCGCGATGTAGCGGGTGCGATTGTAGGGCGGAATGAACTGCATGTGGGTCGGGCCGACGTCCGGCCGCTCGTAGGACACCGGCGTGTACATGATGCGGAAGTCGATCTTCTCGCGCATGCCGGGGACGACGTTGCGGGCGACGCCGAGTGCCACACCGATCGCGTCGGCGGTCAGATCCCAGGTCGAGAAGCCGTATTTCTTGGTGAAGCCGTCGAGCACCTCGATGCCCGTCATGTAGGTCATGGCATAGATGCCGGCGGTGATCTCGGCTCCGGCGGGATCGTTCGAATTGGCCAGGATGCGCTGGGCGAGGAGGTCGGTCACCAGATAACCGGTGAACATGTGGCCGGCCTTGTCCATACCGCCGGCGTGCGCGTCGCGACAGAACCAGCAGTCCTTCTCGAAATGGAAGCCGGAATCGCCCCAGTGCCACCCGACCACGCCGACCGCGCCGATCGCACCCGCGGCGAGGCCGAGTTCGAGCGGGATGGAGGCGGAATGATCGACGAACCGTCCGAGCGAATAGCTCGCCGGGTCGAACTTCTCGGAGGTCAGGTACGGCGATTCGATCGCCCGAACCGGCTTCATCTGGCGCCCGGCCAGGAGATCCCGGGCCTCGCCGCTCAGCCAATGATAGGGGGCGAACCCTCGAATTTCCTTCGAGTCCGCAAGAGCCGGGCTCACCGCCAGCAACGCCGCGGCCACGAACGCACCATGGATCTTCACCGAACCTCCCCCGAGTATTCGTGAACGAAATCACCGCGGCCGCCACCCCACCCTCCGCACGGATCCGATCGTCGGGATCCTCACGGAGGCCGGCCGCACATCGCCAGATGCGAACCACTAGGCGGATTCGCGGTCGGCAGACAAAAATTTCACGCGGCCTTTCCGGTTTCGGCGCTGTTTCCGCCGCACCGATGCGACCATGCCACGGTTGCCGCCCGTAAGAAAGGCCGATCCGGACGCCGTCGCCGACCACGCCGGCCGTGGACCGGGGCAGAACCCGCGGGAGTTGCCGCGATCGAAAACACCGCCCCGGCCATGCTCGTCGTCGCGATCGCCGGTCGATCCCACGCCCGGGGGACGTTGCCGCGGCCGACCGAGATGCGACCTCGTCACGGCATCGCGAGCGGTCCCGCGACCGCCCGGTCGACGCCACCGCGAACCGTCCGGTCCGCCGCGCCCCGCGCCCGTCCGGAGATCCGGTCGCGGCGCCGTCCGGGTCACAGGCCCTTGGCCTCGACCCAGATCGCCTCCATCTCGTCGAGGCTCGCCTGCGCCGGCGTGAGCCCCCGTTCGCCGAGCCGCCTTTCGATGTGGGCGAAGCGCCGCCGGAACTTCTCGTTGGTGCCGCGCAGCGCCGCCTCGGGATCGATCGCCAGATGGCGGGCGAGGTTGGCGACGGCGAAGAGCACGTCGCCGAGCTCGTCCCGCTGGCGCGCCGGGGACGGGGAGGGGGCATCGATCTCCACTTCGATCTCGTCGAGCTCCTCGCGGATCTTGGCGATCACCGCCTTCGGGTCGTTCCAGTCGAAGCCGACGGTCCCGGCCTTCACCTGCAATTTCACGGCACGCGTCAGCCCCGGCATGCCGGCGCCGACATCGTCGAGAAGCCCCGTCGCCGCCGGCGGCCGCCCCTCCGCCGCGTGCCGCGCCGCCTTCGCCGCCTTCTCCTCGGCCTTGATCCGCGCCCAGGCATCCTGGACGCGCGCGACGGTGGCGCCGTCCTCGTCGGCGAAGACGTGGGGGTGGCGGCGGATCATCTTGGCGGTGATCGCCTCGACCACCGCGCCGAAATCGAAGACGCCGGCCTCCTCGGCCATGCGGGCGTGAAAGACCACCTGCAGCAGGAGGTCGCCGAGCTCCTCGCAGAGATCGTGGAGATCGCCCCGCTGAATGGCGTCGGCGACCTCGTAGGCCTCCTCGATCGTGTAGGGAGCGATGGTCGCGAAGGTCTGCTCGAGATCCCACGGGCAGCCGGTCCGCGGGGTGCGCAGGGCCGCCATGATCTCGATCAGGCGTGAGACGTCGCGGGAAGGCTTCATGACGGACTCCGGCCGGGCGGGCGAGGGACCCGTCACGGCACGATTCGGCTCCCCGGCGGATCGTAGCAGAGGCCCCAATCGCTGCCCGCATACCAGCAGCGCGTCCGATCGAGCCCCGGCCCGCGCACCAGACTGCGCACCTTCGCCCAGCCGCCGCGGCGGAAGGCCTGGTCGAGCAGGTCGCAGTCGGCGTGCGACACCGGGTTCGCGCCTTCGGCATAGACGAAGCTGCAGCGGTCGAGGGTCCGGGCGGCGAAGCCGTTCTCGGTCCGCTCCACCCGCAGACCGACGCCCTCGGCGCCGTGCCAGTGGCGCGCCCGCGACACCGTCCCGCGCGGGGCACAGAGCGGGAAGAGCAGACGCCCACCCGGCGTCAACCGGTCGAGCCACGCCGGCGCCGGGGCGGCGACGCCGAAGGAGACGTAGATCACGTCGGCCTCGGTGTGCGGCCGATCGGTGCCGTCGCCGGTCACCACCTCGACGACCGGACCGTCGGGGAGGGCGGCGGGGAGGGCGACCCGGGCGTGGGCGGCGAGGTGGGGATCGATCTCCACCGCCGTGACCGACCCCGTCGGGCCGGTGAGCCGGGCGAGAACGGCGGTGTAGTATCCGGTGCCGGCCCCGATGTGGACGACGCGGTCGCCCGGTTCGATCGCCAGCGCCGCGATCCAGCCGGTGTGCAGCGACGGGCTGCCGTTGTTGACGCCGCGATCGCGATCGAGCGCCACCAGCACGTCGCGATAGAGCGCCGCCGGATCGCTCGTCCGTTCGAGCGAGGTCTCTCCGAAGACCGACCACGGCGGCGGCGGCAGGAAGGCTTCGCGGGCGATGGTCGCCAGGGCCGCCTCGAGCCTCGGATCGTCGACGTCGGCGCGCCGCATCATCGCCCGGGCATATTCGCCGCGCAGCATCGCGAGACCGTGGCCTTCGGTCGTGTCCGACACCGGGACCCTCCTCGAACGTGGCGGGAGGTGGACGCCAACATCGGCGATTTTAACAGGGGCCCGGGACGATGCCCACATCCGCACGAGTGCGAAAGGCCGGCGCGCATCCGGCCGGGCGTGGTAGAAGGCATCCGCGGCGGCGGCCGAGCGCCGCGACGCTGCCTCGAGAGGATCCGTCATGGCCGAAGCGATCGTCGTCACCCGCTCCATACGGCTCGATCCGGACGAGCTGGTGGAGAGCTTCGTCCGCGCCTCCGGTCCGGGTGGGCAGAACGTCAACAAGGTCGCGACCGCCGTCGACCTGCGATTCGACGTCGCCGGGTCGCCGTCGTTGCCCGACGCGGTGCGCGAGCGCCTGATGCGCCTCGCCGGGCGCCGGTTGACCGGGGAGGGGGTTCTGGTGTTGCGCGCCGATCGCTTCCGCACCCAGGAGCGCAACCGCGCCGATGCGCTGGAGCGGCTGCTCGAGCTCATCCGCGAGGCCGCCCAACCCCCGCCGCCCCCGCGCAAGGCGACCAGACCGACGCTCGGCTCGAAGATCCGACGCCTCGAGGGCAAGAAGAAGCGCGGCGCCGTGAAGAGCCTGCGCCAGGGCCGGCCGGCCGTCGACTGACCGATCGGACCGCCGCGTCGCGCGATCGCCCATACCGGGCCCGAGCAGGAGCCCCGGGCATCCCCGCCGATCGACCGACGTCCGGGCGCGATCGCCGTCGCACGCAGAAGGCTCGAAACCGTCGCGACTTCGTCGGCCCGGCGTCAGACGAGGCCCGCCGCGATGTTGACGCTGAGCGCCAGGACGCCGGTGTTGAAGAAGAAGGCCAGGGCGCTGTGGACGAGCCCGATGCGGCGCATGCGCTTCGAGGTGAACTCGACGTCCGCCGTCTGGCCGGACGTGCCGATGACGATCGCCACGTAGAGGAAATCCCAGTAGTCCGGATCGTCCTCACCGGGGATGCGCAGACCGGCTCCTCCGGGCGCATGGCGGCGGCGCGCCCATTCGTGGGCGTAGTGGACGGCGAACATCACGTGGATGAAGGTCCAGGCCACCACCACCGTCACCCCGGCGAGGGCGACATGGACCCTGCGCAGGCCGGCGGCCGCGTCCTTCGTCGCACCGAGGTCGCCGACGATGGCGAAGAGACCGGCGGCACCGGCGACGATCGACAGGGCGAGGATGACCTCGTCGCCGTCGTCGAGCACGGCGGCGCGGGCGCCCATCGCCTCCGCCGACGAACCGGCCATCATGAAGAAATGGAGGCCGATCGACACCGCCGCCGCCGCGTTCCAGGCGACGAGCACGATCGTCGACCCGCGCCAGTCGACGAGGTGCGGCAGGCCGGCCCCGAGACCGATCAGGACGGCGAGGGCGAGCGACAGCGAGGGGCGGACCACCAGGTGCCGCACCACCGGCAGGCGACGATGCGCTCCGCGCGAGGCGGAACGGGGCGGGCGGTGATCTCCGGTCATGTCGGCTCGCCTTTCGCGACCTCGGGCGCGTCCGACCCTTGGTTCACCGGGCGCTTCGCCGAACCGCCGCGAGACGTCGGCGATCCGGAAGGCCCGGCCGACGCGGAACCTCTCGCCGGCGACGTCCCCGGGCCGGCCGGCGACCGCATCGCCGCTCGCCATCGCCGCGACCGCGCCGCCGCGCGCACCGCAGGGGAGGGCACACCACCGGCGAGGCGGGCTCAATCGTCATAGGGACCTTCGACGAGCCGCCGGCTGATCCACCAGACGGTGCCGGCCGGATCTTCGACGCCGCCCTGGCGATCGCCATAGGGGCGATCGGCCACCGGCAGCACCATCCGCCCACCGGCGGCGACGGCCCGCGCCATCGCCGCATCGGCATCGTCGACGTAGAGGTAGTGGCTGCTGCGGCAGGGCGGCAGGCCGGGTTGCACCTCGGCGACCATGACGACACCGTCGTCGCCGAACCGCAGCCGCACATTGGCGAGACGCCCGTCGGGCGCCACGGTTCGGCCTTCCTCGACCGCTCCGAGCCCGTCGCGGAGAAAGCGAACGTAGGCGGCGGCATCTTCGACCATGAGGTAGGGAAAGACGGTGGGATGTCCGGGCGGCTTCCTCATCGACGTCTCCGGAGGCGCGGAAGGGAAGTCCGAGCCTTGCCGAAACCCGCCCCGCGAACAAGCCCGATCTGCCCGACGTCCCGGCGAACCGCACCTCCCGTCACGCCCCGCTCCGACCGATCCCCGATTCGCATAAGACGGATTATGAAACATTTATCCCCGGGTCCGCCCGTCGGACCGCCATCGGGCCGGAGACCGTGTCCGTCCCGCGCCGCGACGAAGATCCTCGTCGAATCGGAGCGTTGCCGGCGCTGGTCGATGTTCGGTGGGAGCCGCGCCCACCGCATCGGCGCACCGGCCGCCGCCGGCGCGCCGGAGTCCCGGTCAATCGACGTCGAACGTGAATTCCAACCCGTCCCAGGCCGGCTCGACGCCGGGCGGCAGATGGTCGGCGAGCGTCCGATAGTCGATGTCGGTGTGGAGATGGGTCAGGCAGGCGTGCTTCGGCTTCATCCGGCCGATCCAGTCGCTCGCCTCGGCGACCGACAGATGGCTCGGATGCGACTTCCAGCGCAGCGCGTCGACGATCCACAGATCGAGCCCGGCGAGATGCGGCAGGCTCGTCGCCGGGAAGTCGCTGACGTCCGGCGAATAGGCCACGGCGCCGAAGCGGAACCCGAAGCTGTCGATGTCGCCGTGCGTCTGGCGGAACGGGATGGCGGTGATCGGCCCCCCGTCGCCGTTGACCGTCAGCGTCTGCCCTTCGTGGAAACGGTGCTCCTTCAGGATCGGCGGATAGGCCGACCCGGGCGGCGTGACGAAACAATAGTCGAAGGCCGTCCGCACCCGCTTCGAGGCGGTCTCGTCCATCCAGATGTCGACGAGATGGTGGCGGTTGATGACGAAGGCGCGCAGATCGTCGATGCCGTGGATGTGGTCGGCATGGGCATGGGTGATCAGCACCGCATCGACCCACTCGACGCGGGCGTCGAGCATCTGCTCGCGCAGGTCCGGCCCGGCATCGACGAGAACCCGCGTCGTGGCCCCGCCCGGCGCGGTCCGCGTCACCAGGAGCGAGGATCGGCGACGACGGTTCCGCGGTTCCCGCGGATCACAGCGCCCCCAGTCGTTGCCGATCCGCGGGGTGCCGGGCGACGCACCGCATCCGAGGACGCGGAAGGTCAACGTCGTACCCATGTCGCTTCCCTCATGTTCTTCCGACGGTACTCTGACTCACGGCGATACTTTTTTGAACAGGCGATGGAAATTGTCCGTCGTGATCGCGGCCATCCGCTCGACGCTCACCCCCTTGACCGCCGCGAGCACCGCGACGGTCCGGGCGACGTGGGCCGGCTCGCAGCGCTTGCCGCGATCGGGCATCGGCGCCAGATAGGGCGCGTCGGTCTCCACCAGCAGCCGGTCGAGCGGCACCTCCGCGGCGACCGCCCGCACCTCGTCGGACTTCTTGAAGGTGAGGATCCCCGAGAACGAGACGTAGCCGCCGAGCGCCAACGAGCGCCGGGCGAGATCCGCCCCGGACGAGAAGCAGTGCAGCAGGTGGGGGAAGGCCCCCTCCCCGGCGGTCTCCTCCTCGAGCACGCCGGCCATGTCGTCGTCCGCCTCGCGCGAATGGATCACCAGCGGCAGGCCGGTCTCGCGAGCCGCGGCGATGTGCTCGCGGAAGCTCGCCATCTGCGTCTCCCGCGGGCTGAAATCATAGTGGTAGTCGAGGCCCGCCTCGCCGATCGCCACGACGCGCGGGTGGGCGGCGAGACGGATCAGCCGATCGCGATCGACGTCCGGCTCCTCTGCCGCATGGTGGCAGTGGGTCCCGACCGAACACCACACCGCTTCGTGTGCCTCGGCGATGGCGCGAACCGCGTCGAAGCGATGGACGCGGGTGGAGATGGTGACCATCTTCGTCACCCCGGCCGCGGCGGCGCGCGCCAGCACGCCCTCCATGTCCGCGGCGAAGTCCGGGAAATCGAGATGGCAGTGGCTGTCGACCAGCATCACGCCCCCTTCCCCGTCGCCGTCCCCTCCTCCACCGGCTCGACCCACTTGGGGAAGATCGGCGTCGGAGCCGGCAGCGTCAGGCCGGCCGCCATGCGCTTCGCCACCGCGGCGAAATCGCGATCCTCGGCCGTCTGGCCGAGCGCGTCGAGCAGCGCCGCCGCCTTCGTCGGGATCACCGGCTGAGCCAGCAGCGCGACGATGCGCAGCACCTCGGCCGTCACCCACAGGACGGTGCCCATGCGCTCCGGATCGGTCTTCTTCAGCGCCCAGGGCGCCGCGGCGGTGAACCAGCGGTTGGCGTCGCCGACCACCCCCCAGATCGCCTCGAGGCTCTTGTGGATCTCCTGGCGGTCATAAGCCGCGCGCGAGGTGGCGAGCAGCGCGTCGGCGGAGGCGAGCATCGCCTCGTCTTCCGGCGCCAGCGCGCCGGGCGTCGGCACCACGCCGCCGAGGTTCTTGGCGATCATCGACAGCGAGCGCTGGGCGAGATTGCCGAGATCGTTGGCGAGATCGGCATTCATGCGGCCGACGATCGACTCGTGGCTGTAGTTGCCGTCCTGGCCGAAGGGCACCTCGCGCAGGAAGAAGAAGCGCACGGTGTCGGCGCCGTAGGCCTTGATCAGGTCGAAGGGGTCGACGACGTTGCCCACCGACTTCGACATCTTCTCACCGCGGTTGAAGATGAAGCCGTGGGCGAAGACGCGGCGTGGCAGCGGCAGACCCGCCGACATCAGGAACGCCGGCCAGTAGACCGCGTGGAAGCGGACGATGTCCTTGCCGATGACGTGCAGATCGGCCGGCCACCAATGGCGATATTTCTCCGATTCCTCATCGGGGAAGCCGGCTCCGGTGATGTAGTTGGTGAGCGCGTCGACCCACACGTACATGACGTGGCCGGGCGAGTTCGGCACCGGGATGCCCCAGTCGAAGGTCGTCCGGCTCATCGACAGATCCTCGAGGCCGCCCTTGACGAAGCTGATCACCTCGTTCTTGCGCGCCTCCGGTCCGATGAAGTCGGGGTTCGCCTCGTAGTGCGCCAGCAGCCGCTCCTGGAAGGCGGACAGGCGGAAATACCAGCTCTCCTCCTCGGTCCACTCCACCGGGGTTCCGGTCGGCGTGGCGCGCCGCACGCCGTCCTCGCCGACCTGCGTCTCGCTCTCGGTGTAATAGGCCTCGTCGCGCACCGAGTACCAGCCGCCGTACTTGGCCATGTAGAGATCGCCGGCCTTCTCCATCCGCCGCCAGATCTCCTGGACCGACGCGCGATGGCGCGCTTCCGTGGTGCGGATGAAGTCGTCGTAGGCGACGCCGAGCTGGGCGTCCATCTCCTGGAAGACGGCCGAGTTGCGGTCGACCAGCTCGCGCGGCGTCATGCCTTCGCGGTTCGCGGTCTGGTGCATCTTGAGGCCGTGCTCGTCGGTACCGGTGAGGAAGAACACGTCGTGACCGTCGAGCCGCTTGAAACGGGCGAGCGCGTCCGTGGCGAGCTTCTCATAGGCGTGGCCGACGTGCGGCCGGCCGTTCGGATAGTCGATCGCCGTGGTGATGAAGAATTTTTCGCGGGTCATACTCGGTTCCTCGGACGAGAGTTCGCCTCTCGCACCGCTCTCGACGGTCCCGGCGCCTTCGCCGGCATGTCGTTCTTCGTCCTACTCAATTCCGCGCCGCCTCGGCAAGCGTCCGAATGGCAGAGAGGACCGCCGCCTTGCGATCGAGGTTGAGCGCCTCGCTGCGCGCGAACAGGCGGCCGACGGTTTCGTGGGCCTCCGCCCAGCGCGCGGCACGGCCGACGTCGCCGCCCGCGACCGCCTCGTGGGCGCGCGATCCTGCGATGTCTCCCAGGAAGTCCACGGCGATGTCGAAGCCGTCGTCGGCGCCGCGAACCGCGACGAGGTCGGCGAAGGCATGCGCCGCCCGCACGTCGAGATCCGGCATACGCGCGACGATGCGCTCCAGGCTGCGCCACAGGCCGACGCCGTCGTTCTGCACCAGCAGGATCGCCCGCCGCAAACTGCCGTCGGCGAGATCGGCGGCTGCGGCGAGCGTCGCCGGATCCCCCTCGACGCCGAAATCCGACAGCGCCTCGGCGATCCGGTGCGGCGGCAGTCGGTCGAGGTCGAGCCGACGGCAGCGCGACCGGATGGTCGGCAGCAGCCGACCCGGGGCATGTGCCACCACCAGGAACAGCGAGCGCGGCGGCGGTTCCTCGAGAATCTTCAGCAACGCATTGGCGGCATTGGCGTTCAGGTCGTCGGCGGCATCGACGATGGCGATCCGCCACCCGCCCTCGCCCGCCGTCGACCCGAAGAAGGAGACGGTGCGGCGGATCTCGTCGATCGGCAGATCGGTCTTGAAGCGCTTGTTCTTCTCGTCCCACGGACGGCGCAGGTGCAGGAGATCGGTGTGGGCGCCCCCGGCGATGCGGCGGGCGACCGGTGCGTCCATGTCGACGGCGAGGTCCCGGGCCGCACGGACCTCCGGCGCCCGCGGATCGGGATGGGCGAGAACGAAGCGCGCGAAGCGGAAGGCGAGCGTCGCCTTGCCGATACCCTTCGGGCCGCCGAGGATCCAGCCGTGGTGGACCCGTCCCGACCGGTAGGCGTCGAGCAGCGTCCGTTCCGCCTCGATCTGGTCGACGAGGTCGCCGCGTTGGCGCGGCAGCGGCAGACCGCCGAGCGCATCGATCTCGGGGGCGGCGTCGGAAGCGGCGGGAGTGCGTGGCGCCATGACGGGGTCAGTCCTTCTCGGCAAGGCCGAGGCGGGTACAGACCCCGTACCACACCGCATCGGCGACCGTCGCCGGATCCGTTGCGGCGTCGACGACGACGAAACGCCGCGGTTCGGCCCGCGCCAACGCCAGGAAGGCGCGTCGCCGCCGTTCGTGGACGGTCGCGTCCTCGATCTCGAACCGGTCGGCGACCGCATCGCCCCGCCGCGCCGCCGCTCGGCGCAACCCTTCCTCGACCGGCACGTCGAGCAGGACCGTGAGATCCGGGCGCACGTCGTCGACGGCGATCTCCTCGAGCAGCGCCACCCGGTCGGCCGAAACGTCGCCGGTCGCCCCCTGGTAGACCCGCGTCGAGTCGTAGAAGCGGTCGCAGATCACCCAGGCGCCGCGCGCCAGCGCCGGACGGATGGTCTGATCGACGTGGTCGGCACGCGCCGCCGCGAACAGCAGCGCCTCCGCCAACGGCCCGAACGCCTCCGCCGCGCCGCCGAGGAGCACGTGGCGCACCGCCTCGGCTCCGACCGAGCCTCCCGGCTCGCGCGTCACCACCACCTCGTATCCGCGCCGGCGCAGGCGCTCGGCCAACTCCGCGACACGGCTCGACTTGCCGGCTCCCTCCCCGCCCTCGAAGGTGATGAACCGGCCCGGCGTCCGCGGCGGTGCCGCGCCGTCCGAGGTCGAAGCGGAGGTCGCGGCGTCGTTCATCGCCGGAGCAGACCGATGAGGACTTCGCGGGTGCCGTCGATGGCGCGCTGACGGATCGAGCCGCGCTCGACCGCGTCCAGCGCCTCGACCGGGATCTCCTGCACCACGGCGTCGTTGCGCGTGACGATCAGCCGGCCGATCGCCTGCCCCTTCTCGATCGGCGCCTTGATCGGCCCGGTGTAGACCACCCGCGCCTTGAGTTTGTCGCGGCTGCCGCGTTGGATCAGGATGTCGATCGGCTTCGATGCCGCGACCCGCACCCCGGAGGAGAGGCCACCGAACACCGCCGCCTCGCCGATCGCCTCGCCGGCCCCGTAGAGGTGCACCGTCTCGAACGTTCGGAAGCCCCATTCGAGCAGCTTGCGGGCGTCCTCGGCGCGATCCTTCTCGGTCGCCGCCCCGCCGATCACCACGATCAGGCGCTGACCGTTCTGCAGCGCCGAGCCGACGAGATTGTAGCCCGATTCCTTGATGAACCCGGTCTTGATGCCGTCGGCCCCGGGGAAGCCGCGCAACAGGGGATTACGGTTGAACTGCCGGATCTTGTTGTAGGTGAACTCGGGCTGCGAATAGATCTTGTAGAGATCGGGATACTCGACGATCAGAGTCCCGGCGAGCCGGACGAGGTCCTTCGCCGTGGTGCGATTGCCGGGATCGGGCAGGCCGGTCGGATTGGCGAAGCCCGTCGAGGTCATCCCGAGCTCCTTGGCCCGGGCGTTCATCCGCTCGACGAACCCGGATTCGCTGCCGCCCAGCCCTTCGGCGAGCGCCAGCGCCCCGTCGTTGGCCGACTGGATCATGATGCCCTGCAGCAGATCGCCGACCTTCACGTTCGAGTGGATGGGCGCGAACATCGACGAGGTGTGCGACGGCGCCCCCCCGGTCCGCCACGCATGTTCGGAGACGGGATACTCGGCCTCGAGCGACAGCCGGCCCTCCTTGATCTCGCGGAAGGCGATCGCCACCGTCATCATCTTGGTGAGACTGGCCGGCGGAAACACTTTTTCGGCGTTCTTCTCGAAGAGGACGGACCCGGTCGCCAGATCGACGAGGAGCGCGACGTCCGCCCTGGTGTCCATCGCGCCGGATTGTGCCGCCTTGTCCTTGGCGGGCGGCGCCGCCGGCTTGCCCGCCGCCACCAGCGCCAGACAGAGCGCCGCCATCGCCACACGCACCACGGTACGTGCCGCCGCACCCGCGATCCTCGGGGAAAGACCCGCCATCACCGTACCTCTCGGGCGCCCGGTCCCACCGCTGCCGCCGGCCGGCGCAGGCGCCGATTCTGTTCGCTTCGACCTCGCTCCACCATAGAGGAGGAGGTCGCGTCCCTCCAAGCCGTACCGGCGGCGCCCGGGCGGGCGCACGGTGGCGAGACGGTCGAGATGTGGTGAGATCAGTCGACGAGCGCGGAGAGCCGATCACCCGCGCCCATGCCGCGGAACACCGCGTGGGCCGAGGAGATGCGCGCCGTCGCCGCATAGGACGAGGTCCGCGACGCGATGCCGTCGTCGTCGCTGCCCGAGGCTACGGTTTCGGCACCGGTCGACAGCGGCAGGATCGACATCGGAGCCCCGGTCGCCGGGGCCAAGGTGAGCGCGGTCGCCGGGGCCTGGACCGGCGCCGCCGGCCGAACCGAGCGCAGCGCCGCCCGCATCGTCGCGGCGTCGACGCCGGCGAGCTCGAAGGAGGAGGCATCCGCCATCGGGACGAAGGCGACGGCGCGCAGGGCCGCCGGCGTCGAGGCCGACGCGCGCCCGTAGAGGCTCGCCTGCGCCGCACCGGTGGGCGCGGCGGCCGAGGCGACGAGGGTCGGCGCCGCCGTCGGCTTGTCGCGACGCGGCCCGCCGCGCAGATCCGCCTGCGCCAGCAGAACCTGCTCGTCGTGACCGGAATTGACACCGGGTCCGCTCAGCGTGGCGGCGAGGACCCGGGAATCCGATCCGGCGAGGCCGGCGCGGCCGACGTACTGGATCCGGACCTTGCCGATACCGTGGCGCTTCATGTCGAGCAGTTCGGCCGTCCGCTCGGAGAGATCGACGATGCGGTTGCCGACGTAGGGCCCGCGGTCGTTGACCCGCACCACGATCGACCGACCGTTGTTGACGTTGGTGACGCGCGCATAGGACGGCAGCGGCATGGTCCTGTGCGCCGCCGAGATCGACGTGCGATCGAAGACCTCGCCGTTGGCGGTGCGCGTGCCGTGATGGAAGTCGCCGCCGTACCACGAGGCGAGGCCGGTCTGATCGAGCGTGGGGTCCTCGCGCGGCACGAAGGTGCGCCCGCCGACGGAATAGGGCTTGCCGACCTGATAGCGGCCGCCGCCCGGCGTCACCTTGTCGTGCGGTCCGACGACACGCTCGACCGATTCCGACATGGCGGTCCGGGTGTTGGAGGTGGCACAGCCACCGAGCAGAACACAGCCGAAGGCGACGACGGACCCCGTGACGACGACCCCGATCCGGGTCGCAGCGGCCGTCTTCGCGTGGCTCATGAACGTGCCCTTCTCTGTGCGGCGCCCGCGGATACCGCGTCCGCGCCGTCGATCCCAACGGTGACCCGCCCGCGTCGCCGCGGCCGATCTCGAAACCGAACCTCGACACCCGTCGTGGGGACCCAGGTGCCCCACCACCGATACGGCATGGCCGGACCCGTCGATCCGGATATGATTCACCCGTACCGGTTACTCCCCGATTAAGCCCCATATCGCATCCGCGGATCGCTGGAAAGAGCGTGATTCCGCGGGGATGGGACGAACCCCGGCGAAACGGCGTCGCCTCGCCGGCTCGGCCGGTGCGTCACCCCTCCCAGTCGTGGACGCCGCCGTCGGGCGCGGTGACCCGCCACCGCCCGGTGCCGGCCTCCCTCCCCTCGCCGACCGGCTCGAGCGGATCGGCACCGATCGGCACCTTGCCGTGTCCGCCGGGGATGTCGAGGACGTAGACCGGCTGGGCGATGCCGGTGAGGCGTCCGCGCAGGCCGTTCATCAATTCGCGTCCCCGCGCCACCGGTACGCGGTAGCGCGCCGTCCCCTCGGCGCGGTCGAGATGGTGCAGGTAGTAGGGCTTCACCCGCAGCCGGACGAGGCCGCGGAACAGCGCCTCCAACACCTCGGCCCGGTCGTTGACCCCGGCGAGCAGCGTCGTCTGCGACAACATCGGAATACCGGCGTCGACCAGTCGGCCGATGGCCGCCGCCGCCGCCTCCGTCAGCTCGCGCGGATGGTCGACGTGGATCACCATCCAGGTGGCGAAACGCCGCCGCAAGGTCGCCGCCGTGGTCGCGCCGATCCGCCCCGGATCGACCACCGGAACGCGCGTGTGCAGGCGGACGACCTCGACGTGCGGTATCGCCTCCAACCGATCGAGCAGGCGGCCGATGCGTCGATCGGAAAGCACCAGCGGATCCCCGCCGGTCAGAATGACCTCGAAGATCTCCGGGCGCGCCGCGACATGGGCGATCGCCGCCTCGATCTCGGCTTCCGAGAGCTCCTCTCCGGCGTGCCCGACCCGGTCGCGGCGGAAGCAGAAGCGGCAGTAGATGCGGCAGAGATGCGTCGGCTTCAACAGCACCCGGTCGCGATAGCGATGGGTGAGACCCGGCGCGGCGGCATGGGTCCCGTCGCCGATCGGGTCGTCGGCCTCGTCGGCCCGCACCTCGAGCTCGGCCGGATCGGGGACGAACTGACGCGCGATCGGGTCCTCCGGGTCGGCCGGATCGATCAGACGGGCCATGTCGGCGGTGATCGCCAGCGCGAAGCGGTCGACGACACGGCCGATCTCGTCGGCGCGATCGGCGTCGAGGAGGCCGCGCGCCACCAGATCCTCGACCCGGCGGATCTCGCCGTCGCGGCTCATGAGGTGCGGATCTCGCCGTCGAGGAAGACGATCTTGGCCAGTTGCCGGAACCGCCGCAGCAACACCTCACCGTCGAGATCGGCGAGATGCGGCGGCAGTTCGAGGACGAGCCGCACGCCCTCGCGCGTCACCCGCGTGTCGGGCACGATGCCCGGCATGGCGGCGGAGAGGATGAAGGCGACGCGGAACGCCGCCCCGAGCGCCCTGGCGCGCTCCATCAGCCGCGGCGTCGCCAGCCGGGCGAGCCGCGGGCTGAGCGCGTCGTCGATCAGGCCCATGTGGCGGTAGTAGCTGGCGAGCGCCAGATAGGCGCGGCCGGGATGATCGACGCCGATGAAGGCGGCGTTGGAGATGATGTTGAGGCTCTGCTCGCCGCGAT
>ERZ1645187.1869-NODE-1869-length-19030-cov-15.156838_pt1 | contig 19030 bp, 15 predicted proteins | sample MGYA00575352_ERZ1645187 | MGnify/ENA primary metagenome ERZ1645187 (study PRJEB40837, sample SAMN11349314) | freshwater sediment metagenome | isolation source: river sediment | host: Sediment | place: India: Wazaribad , New Delhi | collected 2017-02-21 ... | reverse complement strand
CCTCAAAAACAGCAGGGCAAAAGACTCCCCGAGATCTCCATCTTTGCTGCTTTGCTTCGGCTAATAGCATGGAAACCAGACGGGTTTTGCCCTCACCGCTATTTCCGCAGATGCCGTAAACAGGTATCACGCTCAGTTCTCTTTCACAACAGGGATTAGTAATTGGTAAGCGGTCTGCAGCAGTAAGGCGCTGGCACTTGCCAGTACCGCTTCGTCAATGTCGAAACGGGGGTGATGGTGAGAGAACGCTGTGTGCTCCGGCGCGCCGCCTGAGCCCACAAAGATGAACACTCCGGGCACTTGCTCCAGGAAGTAAGCCATATCCTCCGACCCCATCGTGCGATAGTCGGTCAGGAGCTTGGCATCCGGCAGGATCTCCTTTAAGGCGGTTTGCGCGGCATTGGCAGCAAATGCGTCGTTGATCAGCGGCGGTGTGCTTTCCAGCAGTTTTAATTCAACCCTGCAACCGGATGCACTGGCAGTATCGAGCGTGATGCGGGTTAAGCGCTCGCAGAGCAGCGTCCACATATCCCGACTGAAGAAGCGGATGGTTCCCTGAAGTTCGGCCTGTTCGGGGATGATGTTGCTGGCAGTACCCGCGTGGAACATCGTTACACCCACCACCGCGGCTTCAAGCGGATTGACGTTCTGTGCCGCTATGGACTGCAGGGCGGTCACAATGCGCGCCCCCGCAGCAATCGGGTCGACAGCCTGGTGCGGCAGGGCGGCGTGCCCGCCTTTTCCAGTAATCTTTATCTCAAAGGTGCCGCTGCCCGCCATCAGAGCTCCCGGGTTGATGACGAAAGTACCGCTGGGAAGACTATTCCAGACATGCACCCCCAGAGCGTAATCGGGTTTTTGCCCATCAAACAAACCATCGTTCAGCAATGCCATCGCACCCTGCCCGATTTCCTCAGCAGGCTGAAACACCAGCAAAAAAGAAGCGTCAAATTCATCGCGATGTCTTGCGAGCAAGCGCGTCGTGCTAATACCAATCGCGGTGTGCGCGTCGTGCCCGCAGGCATGCATCGCCCCAGGGTTTAGGGAACTGTACTCCGCCCCGCTTTCTTCCTGGATAGGCAGCGCGTCCATGTCAAAACGCAGCATGATAAGCGGCGCAGTCTTTTTTCCACGCAATAATCCGGTTACGCCTGTGTTGCCAACCCCCTTCTTGACCTCAAATCCGAGCCTCGTCAGCTCCTCAGCCACCAGGCTGGAAGTTTGATGCTCTCTAAAGGCTAATTCGGGATCTTGGTGCAATTTCCGCCTTAAAGCGGTGGTCTCGGGAAGGAGTTTTTCTGCTTCTGCCAGGAAGTTCATTGATTACTTTCGGAAAACAATACGGCGGAAGCGTTCAACATAGCGGTCATCCGGTCCAAAGTTCTCAAGCCGGCGCTCCTCCAGGTGGGCAAGGAATTCTGCGGGGTTCCCAATCTGGCTTCTGTGCTTAAGTAAAGCTTGCGTGCGCTGCTGCCAGAATTCGCTGACATCCAACACGACGTTCGGTTGTGCTGGCAAACTGAGCCAGAGCTCTGATACTTTTGTGACCGGGTATCCTTGCTCCAGCAATTCAGGAAAAAAGCTTGGATTGCTAACCGCCGGGAAAATAGCATCCACCACAAGCTGACCGGCAGCACGGTGATCAGGATGGTTGAGGTACGTTTCCCCGATAAAGTAATTCTGCGGATCGCAAGAAACCACGATATCCGGCTTTGCGCTGCGGATTAGCCGCGTAACCTCGCGCCGGATTTCCAGGCTCGGGACCAAATACCCATCCTGATAATCTAAAAACGTAATATCGTGCACTCCCAGAACAGCCGCCGCTTCAGTTTGCTCCCCCACCCGGAGGCGGGCAAGTTCTTGGCTGTCCGGGAAGTCCGGGCTGACGCCGCGCTCGCCCTTGGTCAGCAAACCGTACTTTACATTGTGACCTGCTGCGGTCCAACGCGCGATCGCCCCGCCGAGAAAAAACTCCGGGTCATCCGGATGGGCCAGGATTACGAGAATCGTCGTGCCCGCCGGCCAGTTATCAGCTTGCTCCACGCTTATCTCCGCCTCTTCTTTCGGTGAGGAAAGTTCTGGCCTGACTGTTCAGGAGCTTTAGTGCCCGTGTTCGTTCCTTGTTGCGGTTTTGTATTTCCTTTTTGCTGGGGAGCCTTGTTGGAGTTTTCCGGGTTTTGACGGGATCCCTGCTGGGTGCCGCGCCGATCTCCGCCTCGGTCTCCGCTTACTTGCCTGTTTCCAGAATCGCGATGCGGTCTGCTGCTTTCAGATGTAGGTTTTCCACCGTAAGCAAGCATCTCAACATCGCCTTTGGTTTCCTCAGAGACTGGTATGCTCTCTTCCAGTAAGTCTTTCTTTTCCGCCAATTTTCCGGTCTGCAATTCTTCCAACGTGAAAAGACGCGGCCCATTTTCCGGCAATTCCACGATGACAGAGTCGCTCATCGGGAGTACCTGGATCACCTTGCCTTCACCAAGCGGCGTCTGTATGATCTTTTTGCGTTTGGGCAGGTTCTTGCGCGCTTCCTCATAGGTTTCGTATTCGTAATTCAGGCAGCAGCGCAGACGACCGCACATCCCAGTAATTTCGGTGGGCGTGAGGGAGATATCCTGAGATTTTGCCATCTTGATCGAGATGGAACTGAACTCGGTCAGGAACTTGGAACAGCAGCGTTTCTCAATGCCGCAGGCGCCCAGGCCGGAAAGCGCCTTGGCCATATCCCGCGGGCCAACCTGCCGGACTTCCAGGCGCACATCGCGGAATGAGCGGGAAATTTCCCGCAGAAAAGTACGGATATCAAACCCGGCGTCCGGCTCATAATTGAGAAAAAAGGTCAGCCGGTTCCCATCGTAGGAGTATTCCGCAGCAAAAGCTTTTACGGCAGAGTAACGCGGATCTTTCAAATGTTCTCTGGCTTTTTCCAGAGCAAGCTTTTCCTTTTCCGCGTTTTTATCTTTTAATTCCAGATCCTCTTGCGTGGCTACCCTTTCAATCGGCTGAATTTCATCGGTATTATGCGGGTTCTGAACGGACGGAATCAACACCTTTCCAAGCTGTCGACCCCGCGCGGTATTTACCAGCACAAAGGACCCTTTCTCAACACTGAGACCTTCAGGCACAGAAAAATGGTAAATTTTCCCGACCGGAGAAAATTGCACGCCAATGATAGACTGTTCTGTCATGATGTCTGCTATTGTCTCACTTTGCTGCATGGGCTAGCTTGCTAGTCTCGGCTGCGATGTTCCTGGCGATAGATCTAATGGCTTCAGTGGCCGGGTTAAGGGGGCTGGCAATCACAGCAGGATTCCCGCGGTCTCCGTCTGTGACCAATTCCGGGTCAAGCGGAATGCTCCCCAGCAGCGGAACACCCGTAAGAGCTGCAAGCTGTTTGCCGCCATTTTCGCCAAAAACGGGCATATGGCTGCCATCAGGGAGCGTCAAGTAAGCCATGTTCTCAATGACTCCAAGTACGGGAATGTTGAGTTTCTTAAACATGGAGAGCGCGCGGAACGCGTCGTCAATCGAGACCGCCTGGGGAGTGGTAACCACAACCGTGCCGCTTATGGGTAAAGATTGGGAAAGCGAAAGCTGCACATCCCCGGTGCCAGGCGGAAGATCAACCACCAGATAATCCAGACAGCCCCAGTCAAAGTCAGTGAGGAACTGCTGAATGGCAGAGTGCAGCAAGGGACCTCGCCAAATCAAGGGTTGGCCATATTCAACAAAGAAACCGATTGAGACAACCTGCACACCATAGGCAGTAAGGGGTTTCACTTTAGCGCCTTCTTCAGCTTGCGGTGTTCCGCTGATTCCAAGCATGCGAGGGATATTTGGACCGTAAATATCGGCATCCAGCAATCCGACCGAAGCGCCTTCCTGCGCAAGGCTGACAGCAAGGTTTGCAGCGACAGTGCTTTTCCCAACACCGCCTTTACCTGAGCCAACAGCGATAACATGCTTAAACTGGTTGTTGGAGATTTCTACCTGTTTGGGGTTGTTCACGCGGGATGTCGTCAGAATCTTGACTTCCTGCGCTCCGGTCATCACCTGCACGGCACGGCGGGCATCGCTTTCCAATTGTGCGCGCAGCGGACAAGCAGGGGTAGTCAGCACCAGCGTGAAGCTCACTATGGCCCCCTCAATTTCCACATCTTCGATCATTCCCAAGGTGACAAGATCCTTCTGCAAGTCCGGGTCAATCACCGTGGATAAAGCGCTTAAAACCTGATCTTTTGTAATCAAAGAACACTCCTTCAAATTTTCCTTAGTTTACTTCAAATTCCAGCTTAACTGTTAAAAATATGTAAGACCTTACTCTACAGTGACAGATTTTGCCAGGTTGCGCGGCTGATCCACATCCAAACCCAGCTGCGTGGCAATGTGATAGGCAAACAGCTGCAGCGGAATAGAGGTCAGGATTGGACTTAAGAGCCACGGAGCTTCTGGAACCCACAGGACTTCATCTACCAGGTCCGGAATAAGCGTGTCCCCTTCGGTGGCAACGGCGATGACCTGGCCGCTGCGGGCTTTCGCCTGCTCAATCTGGCTGATCATTTTGTCGTACCAGCCATCCTTTGGCGCGATAACCAATACCGGCAAATCTTTGTCTACCAAAGCGATGGGTCCGTGTTTCATTTCACCTGCCGGGTAACCCTCCGCATGGATATACGAAATTTCCTTTAATTTCAAAGCGCCTTCGTAGGCAATCGGCATATTGATGCCCCGCCCCAGATATAGAATACTGCGCGTGTCTTTGTAATGGGCGGCGACTTTTTCCACTTCAACTTCGTGCTCCAGGGTCTTACCCGCCAGAGTCGGCACCTTTAGCAAATCCCGAATAAGTTCTGTGCGCTTTTTGGGGCTGATGCTTCCGCGCAAGTCAGCCAGGTAAACGGCCAGCATATACAGATCCACCAGCGGGGCAGTAAAGGCTTTAGTGGATGCCACTCCAATTTCGGGTCCTACCTGCATGGCAATCGCGCCGTCCGCGATGCGCATGGCTTGCGAACCAATCGCGTTGACGATGCTCCACAGTCTGGCGCCTTTGTGTCTGCCCTCTTCCATGGCTGCCAGGGTATCCGCGGTTTCACCGGATTGGCTGATGGCCAGCACAACGGTATCCTGGTCCACAATCGGGTCGATATACCTGAACTCCGAGGCAACCATCACCTCAACCGGGATGCGGGTGAGGTGTTCAATTATCGTTTTTCCAACCATGCCAGCATGCAGTGCGGTCCCGCAAGCGGTGATAAAGATGCGGTTTATGCTTTTAGCATCCGCGCTCGACAGGTTAAGGTCAGGTAGTGTAATACGGTAATCATCAAAGTCGATGCGTCCAATCATGGTGTCGGAAAGCGACCGCACCTGTTCATGAATTTCCTTCTGCATGAAATGCCGGTAACTGCCCTTTTCCGCGGATATCGGATCCCATGGGATGTGCTGAATTTGCGGCTGGACCTGCACGCCGTCCAGGGTCTGGATGTGAAGGCTGTCGCGCTTGATGATGGCCATCTGACCGCTCTCAAGGAAGCTGATTTCCCGGGTATGTTCAACAATCGCGGGCAGGTCGCTGGCGATGAACATTTCGTTGTCGCCTTTGCCGATAGCAACCCCGCCCGCATTCCCGAGCCGCGCTGCCAAAAGCCGGTCTGGCTCTCTGGAGGACATGACGACGATGCCGTGCGCGCCTTTAACGCGTTTCATCGTCATTTCTACGGCTTTGGCGAGGTCCTGAGTGACTGCGTAGTAGCGTTCGATCAGATAAACAATCGTTTCGGTGTCGGTCTCAGATTGAAACACCGCGCCCTCAGCCAGCAGTTCATCGCGCAAGCTGAGGTAATTCTCCACAATCCCATTGTGCACAATCACAATTTCGCCGTTCCTACTCAGGTGGGGATGGGCGTTTTGCTGGTTCGGGGCGCCGTGCGTTGCCCAGCGGGTATGCCCGATGCCAATATTGCCCTGCACAGGCTGCTCTGCGATCAACGCTTCGAGACGGGCTATTTTGCCTGCGTCCCGCCGCACTACAATTTTTTCATTTTGCAGTACCGCAACACCGGCGGAATCATATCCGCGGTATTCAAGTTTCTTCAAGCCATTGACTATAATCGGCGTGGCATTCTGCCCTCCGATGTAAGCCACAATTCCGCACATCTTATGTACTCCTTCCAGTATCGGAGACGCTCAAGCGCTGGGCTAGAGAGTCAATAAAATTGTTCCGGACACAGGAAATCGGATGAAAGCTCATCCGGGGGGCATCCGCCGATCTTTCGATTTTCCCAATGAAAACTGGTTAACCTTTCCTCGCGGAAAGGAACCCCCGACCTCGTCACCTGGCAATTGCCAGGCCTGGCGCTAGTTTCCGGTGCTGGATGGATTATACAATAAAACGATTCTCAGGGTTTTGAAAAGAATATGCGGTAAAGCCGCTCGTAATCCTCGCGGGTATCAATATCCAGAGCCATGTCTTCATCCAACCACGGCAGCTGCACGGCAGGGAATTCCCCCAGGATTGCTCTGCCTCCTTGCTCGCCCTGCAGTTCCATAAGCCGCGGAAAAGCCCGCTTGGGGAAGAAAACCGGATTTGCACGACGGTCGCCAATGATTGGAAGGACTACCGCATCCTTCTGCCAGGCCAGCTCCTTGACAGCGCTGACGAGTTGGACGGAGAGCTGCGGTTGGTCAGCTAACAGGAAAACCGCTCCAAAGCACTCCTGCGGTAAAGCCGTAATCCCGGCTTTCAGCGAAGTGCCTTGTCCATTTTTCCAATCCGGATTGTGTACCACAAGAGCGCGGCCAAAGTGCGTGCGCGCCTGGATTTCCTCAAAATGGTCTCCCAAAACAACCACAAGCGGATCAAGCCCGGCTGTTTCAGCGGTCCGGATGCAGGCTTCCAGGCAGGTGCCCCTTCCCCATGGCTGCAGTTGTTTAGGCGCTCCAAAACGACTCGAATCCCCCGCCGCAAGAATCACCCCGGCAATCGCGGGTAATCCGGCAACTTTGTCCAACAACTCAGCCACAGCTTTTAGATTTTTCCCAAGCCGCGCAGAACCGCTTCCGCAGTCAGGGGAAAGCGGTAGAAATGGACACCGGTCGCCTGGTTTACCGCGTCAACAACCGCTGGGGCAAAAGGAATATACGGCATTTCACCCATTCCGCGCGCACCATACGGCCCAATGGGGTCCGGAATTTCCAGGATAATACTCTGCACCTGGTCAGGGATATCGACTGCTGTTGGAATCATATAGGTTGAGAGTTCTTTGGTGCGCGTGATACCGTTAACCGTAATAAAGTTCTCCATCAGGGTGTATCCGGCCGCTTGAACCACAGCGCCCTCAATCTGCCCTTCGACCAAAGTGGGGTTTATCGCTTTCCCAACGTCATCCGCGCAAATAACCTTTCGCAGGCGCACTTCGCCTGTAAGAGTATTCACGTCAGCCTGCACGGCCTCCGCGACGTATCCGTACGCGAAGTTTGGGTAGCAGTGGCCGTCTTTCTTATCCAACGCGCTGGTTTTAGGCGCAAGGTAGGTGAAATCCCCAACAGCGGGTCGATCTCCAGCTTCCCAGCGTTCCAGAGCAGCCTTCACCGCTCCGAGTATGGAGTTTCCAGCCATAAAGGTCATCCGGGAAGCAGACACACTACCAGAATTTCCAGAGATGGCAGTATCGGAGAGGCACAGCTCTATCTTTTCAATTGCCAATCCCAATGCTTCTGCCGTGAACTGGGCAAAAACGGTATGCGCGCCTTGCCCAACCTCGGCGCCGGCGTGGAAAAGCTGCGCTTTCTCCACCTCGGTATCACCAAAAAGTACAACTTTCGCCGCGCAATTCTCTTGATATCCAAAGGAAAAACCCACATTTTTGTATCCGCAGGCAAAACCGAGCCCTCGCCTGACAGCGGGGTCCGTGCCCTGTTCAACTTCTGGTCTTCGCCATCCGTCAGTCTCTTCACGCCAGCCGGCCTCCAGCGCGCAAGCCCGCACGACCTCGCGAATGCTCACGCCTTTGGGGATGGCCTGACCCATGGACTGGATCGAACCCTCCTTGAATAGGTTCCGCATGCGGAATTCCACCGGATCCATGCCCAGCGCTTCAGCCAGAGCATCCACCTGCATCTCGGCCACAAATGCTCCCTGTGGGCCGCCAAAACCGCGGAAAGCGCCGGCAGGGATGTTGTTCGTGTAAACAGCATACGCATCGATGCTCACATTAGGAATATCGTAAGGACCGGATGCCAATAATGTGCTGTTGCCCAGGACTTTTGGTGAGGTGTACACATAGGCCCCACCGTCAGCAATCATCACGCACTGCGCTGCCAGTATTTTTCCATCGGCATCCGCGCCCCATTTGGCTCTCAGAAGGTAATAATGGCGTTTGTGGTGTCCGATTATAGATTCTTCGCGGCTCCAAACAATCCGAACCGGGCGGTCAATTCCCGCCGCATGAAGTTTTTGGGCTGCCAACGCAAGAATGATCTGCACAGACATATCCTCTCGCCCGCCAAAAGCCCCGCCGATTGCTGGATAGATCACCCGCACCTTTTCCAGAGGAATCTGCAGCGCGTGAGCAATCTGTTCCTGGTCTTCGTGCGCCCACTGGCCGGCTACGATGACCGTAATCACGCCGTCCTTGTCCACGTAAGCCGCACCGGACTCAGGCTGAAGGAAGGCATGCTCCTGTACAGGCGTGTGATATTCCCGCTCGCAAATCACCGCGCAGCGGGAAAATGCCGCTTCGACATCCCCCAAGCGCACAATATTGTGATGGAAAATGTTACTTTCAAGCTCCGGATGAACCCGGACTGCATCCTCCAGCATTGCCTCTTCGACGTCCGTCACAACTGGCAGATCCTCATAATCTACCCGGATGGCCTTGAGTGCCTGCACAGCAGCGCGCTCATTTTCCGCAATGACCAGCGCCACCTGATCCCCTTCAAAACGCACGCGATCAGCAAATGGCTTGGATGAACCCGGACCGCACAAAACCGGCTGGTCCGCCACGCCCAATCCGTATTCGTTATTGGGGACGTCTTTGGCGGTAAGGATCATAACCACTCCGGGGACAGCCAGAGCTTCCTCCAGGTGAATAGCAAGCACGATGGCATGCGCCCGGTGGGCAAAAAGCACTTTCATGGTGAGCTGGTCTGCGAAATGAAAATCTCCTGGGTAGCGTGCCTTTCCTGTAACCTTTGCCAGCGCGTCCACGCGCGGAAGCGAGGAGCCCACCGTCTGGAACCCAGGTGCATTCTCTCGATCGCTGGGGCTTGCTTCTAAGGGCAAATTCTGCTCCATCTTACGCCTCCATCTTCAGGCTGGCGGATTCAATCGCCTCGATAATCTTATAGTACCCGGTACAGCGGCATAAGTTCCCGGCTATGCCGAGCTGGATGCTCTCGCGGTCTGGCCGCGGCATCTCCTCCAGCAGTTTCACAGCTGACATCACAAAACCAGGCGTGCAGTAACCGCACTGCACTGCGGCGTGGTCAATAAACGCCTGTTGAACCGGATGGAGTTCAGTTCCATCCGAAATTCCCTCAATTGTCGTGATTACCGCGTTGTGCGCGCGCGGAGCCGGAATCAAGCAGCTCACAACGGCTTTCCCATCCATATATACCGTACACGCGCCGCATTCGCCCTCTTCACAGCCGGTCTTGGTGCCAGTCAGCCCCACGCGGTCGCGGATAAGGGACATCAGCGTTTGGTCGCTGTAGTCCGGAATGAAATAATCCTGTCCGTTGATGGTGGTGTGGATGACTGCGCCGTCCCAGTCTTCAGCCGGACGCGCCGCGAAGCCTTCTTTGCTGTCCAGGGTAGGTACCCGGGCTGGAACCGATCCAGCCGCGCTCCCATCCAGTATTTCAGTCAAAGCTTTATCAACCAATACTTTCAGCATATAGCTTCTGTATTCGTCGGAAGCGCGAACATCGCTGATCGGCGCCGCGTCCGCCGCGGCCAGCTCAGCAGCCCGCGTAATAACTTCCTGATCCAGGGCTTTCCCCAGCAGGAATTCCTCCGCGCTGCGGGCATGGATGACAGTCGCGGCGACGGAACCTAGCGTAAGCGCTGCCTTTTCAATTTTCCCAGCGTTCATAGTCAGCAAGGCGCAGCAGTTTAGAACGGAGATAGCCTGCGCCCGACGCAATGCGTCTTTCTTGAAGTTTCCTATCTGGTCGCTGGTCATCCCCAGAAATTGAATCTCACTCACAAACTCATCTGGCTGCAGAACCGTTTTCCTAAAACCGGTGTAAAACTCCCGCAGCGGAACGATGCGCCTGCCTTTCGCAGAAAGGAGAACAAGCTCAGCGTCCAATGCCATAAGGGGAGTTATGGTGTCATTAGCCGGCGATGCGGTAATCAGGTTGCCCGCTACGGTGCCGCGGTTGCGCAGCTGAGGGCTGGCAACCCGCGCGCAGGCTTGCAGCAGCGGAAAACCGTATTCCCGGATGAGCTTCGAGCGTAAAACATCATTGTGGGTCACCAGCGCGCCAATATGGATCCTTCCTTCGCCGTCCCGCGATATCTGGTCCAAACCCTGAACACGCGAAATATCCAGGACGGTCCCAAGCTCCGGCCATTTGCCGTTGCGAATTTCAACCATCACATCCGTCCCGCCGGCAATAATTTTCCTGTTCGCATCAGGCGCGGCCAGCTGCTCTAATAGCTCATCAACAGTCTCAACAATATGGTAGTGCTTCCACATACCAGCTCCTTTATTACTTTTCTTTATCAGCAGTATCATTCCGGATACTGATAATTTCACCCAAAATGCTCACGGCAATCTCTTCCGGGGTTTCGGCATGAATATTCAGACCGACCGGGGATTTCACGCGCCCTAAATCCACTTCGGAAAGCCCTTTTTCCAGCAATCCAGCACGTGTGGCTTCCCAGCGGCGGCGGGAACCGATGACACCAATGTATGCCGGCTTTGCCGCCAACAGCGCCGGCAAGCCTGCCGCATCCAGCTCAGTGCCCCGACTGACATCCACAATATACGTCTGGCTGTCAATCTCAAGCTTCTGTGGGATATCTTCCATAGCCAGGGGCAGCAGTACATCCGCTTCAGGAAAAGCTTCTGGACTGCACAGTTCTGCGCGGTCGTCAGAAACTATCACCATAAAGTTCAGAAATTTTCCCAGGCGCGCGACAGCTTTCCCAACGTGCCCGGCACCGATGATTAGCAGCTTCGGTCTGGGCAGGAACGGTTCAACATAAACTTGCATTTCGCCTCCGCAAACGCCTATGGCTGTCTCAACCTGGGCATTTAAGGAATAGCGCACCAGGGCGGGCTTTTGGGCGCGGAACGCTTCCAGGGCGGCTTCTTTGGCAGCAGCTTCGACCTCGCCGCCGCCAACCGTGCCCAGGGTGCTGCCGTCCGGCAAAACCAGCATTTTGCTGCCAGCGTGCCTGGGTACCCCGCCATTCGTGGAGACCACAAGGCACAGGCAGATTGCTTTTTGCTGCTGGTTGAATTCTGCCAGTTTCTGCAGAATCAAATCCATCAGACCTCCAGCAGCGAAAGCACGATCGGGAGCAGCTGTTTCTTCCGGGATACGACACCCTCAGCGAAGCGCGTGCCATCCGGCAGTGGACGGTAAGGCAGTTCATCCAGCGCAGGCGGCGCGTCCACAAATATCAGCCGGCTCGAGCCTTCCACAACATCGGTCACCATCAGCCCGGCAAAGTCCAGCCCCTGGCTGTTCTGCAGATTCTTAAGGGCAGCCTGCAGCTTAGGGATGTAATCCCCGACCTCATAAATGTCAGAGGTCTCAGCCTGGGCAATCGCAAATTTATATCCCGCGGTTTCGTACACCTTCATATCCGTTGTGACCACGTCATCAGGTACTTGCGTGGCGAGTCCGGCGCCAGCTTGCACAATCTTCTCGCCGTAGGACTTTATTGTTTCCCCTTCAAGTGCCGAGCCAGGCACAAACGCCCAGCGCGCCAGTCGATCCGCGGCAGACCGATCCCTTTCGGTCGTTGTCGGGGACGTGAGAATCAAGGTGTCGGACAGCAGCCCTGCCAGCAGCAGCCCGGCGATGGCCAGCGGAGCGCTCAGGCCAGCGTCTTCAATGTGTTCAGAGACCAGGGTTGAGGTGCTTCCGACCGTGTCGACCGTGAACTTGATTGGCTGGTGCGTGGATTGGTTTCCCAACCTGTGGTGGTCCAGGATTTCAAGCAGTTCAGCTTCTTCCAGCGAGGCGATAGACTGCTGGGGTTCGTTATGATCCACTAAAACCACCTTGATGCGCGGTGGATTGAGCAAGTCCCGCTGCCGCACGACGCCCAAATAGCGTTTATGCTCGTCCAGGACCCAGTACTCATCTGCTTCCAGGCGCAGCAAACGGTTGATGACATCTTTGATGCGCGTTCCAGTTTGGAATTTCGGGATGTCTGTTTGCGCGGCTTCCCGGCAAGGGATGTCCAACAGTTCAGCGATGGTCATCTCCCGATACTTTGGATGCGGTCCGACAATTTTGCGTAAGAAATCGAACAGACTCTTTCCGGTCACCAGCCCAAAAGGCGTTCCGTCTGCATTCACCACGGGCGCAATCCCGCCCGTGCGGGTCAGGATAGCCCAGGCTTCCAGCAGCGATTTATCCGGACCGACGACATCCAAGCGGCGCATCACCGACTCGAAACGTGGTGAGGCGTCAGTTAACAACAAGGGCGGTTCAAGCTCCAGCAGCTTCAAGACGAATGAGGTCTGCCGATTGATCGCGCCAGCCCGCGCTGCAACGCTAAGAATCCCATCCCTTTCGCTTAGCAGCCAGGCATATCCGACTGCTGCCGCGATGGAGTCTGTGTCAGGATTGATGTGGCCAGTCACATAAACGCGATCCAGGTATTTTTGTGAGTTCCCAAAAGTTTGCATCATGTGAAAAGACCTCTAAACTTTGAGTGTTCGGGCTCGCCAGACTTTTTCCGGCGTGATAGGATTCTCAAGGATATCCGCTCCGCAGGCATCCAGGACCGCGTTCCCGACTGCTGGCGCGACGCCGTCCAGCGGAATTTCCGCGACCGCTTTGGCGCCAAACGGATGGGTTTTTTCATAGGTTTCAATGAAGATTGTCTGCATCCTTGGCATTTCGTCCGCCCGGAAGATATGATAATCAACCAGGTCTTTCTCGCGTGCGCGGCCGCGCTCGTCGTACACCATTTCTTCGCAAACGCCGTAACCCAGCGCCTGCGCCATGCCGCCTTCTATTTGCCCTGAGGCTGCAGCCGGGTTGATAATCACTCCCCCATCAACCGCCATGACCAGATCCTCCACCGTGACCTGCCCGGTCTGCAAGTCCACAAGGACTGTCGCAAATTGCGCGGCAAAAGGCGGGGGTGAACTCGGCGAGACATGCGAAGCCACCGCCATGATCTGTTCCTGGTTGGTGTGATGCAGGCTGTTCAGCGCAATTTCTGCCAGGCTGTAGCTCCCGCCGGAGGGTTCACGCGCCGCACCATTCTCAAGGACGATTTGATCCGGAGTCACTTGTATGCCAGCTTCGGCAAACATCGCGCTTGCCCGGGTTTTAATCTGGTCCGCCACCTGCTGAGCAGCCTTTACGACAGCCGTCCCGGAGATGTAAGTCGTTGAGGAAGCATAAGCGCCTTTATCAAATGGGGTCAAATCGGTATCGGAGGAATAGACGATAATGTCGTCCTTGTCCACGCCCAAGACTTCTGCCGCCATTTGAGCCAGCACAGTATCAGACCCGGTTCCCAGGTCTGTAGCCCCCACCAAAAGATTGAATGAACCGTCATCGTTCAGTTTCAGGCTCGCTCCGCCCATGTCCAAATATGGGATGGCAGTGCCTTGCATTACAAGGGCAGCGCCAATTCCTCTGCGTAAATGCGGTTTGCCTGGAATTTCGTGCCAGGACGCATTGCCAAATTTCCCATTCCAGCCTATAGCTTCAGCCCCTTCGCGGACGCAGGCTTCAAGCCCGACCGTATGAATAATTTCCGGCCGCGGTTCGCGTCCTTCATTCCAGGAGGTGCTGAATGCCTGATATTCTCCCGAATGCAGCGCATTCTTGAGGCGAAACTCCAGCGGGTCCAAACCCAAATCCCGGGCAATCATCTCCATGTGCCGGTCAAGAGGCCAGTAGCCCTGAGGAACGCCGTAACCGCGGTAAGCTCCAGAAGGCGGGGTGTTTGTGTACACGATGTCCGCGTAGAAACGAATGTTGGGTGATTTCCGGTATTCCCCGTCTCCGACATACAGCGCCATCGATTTTTGCCCTGTGTTACCCGTGACGGTAAGCGCGTGGCAGCCGTAAGCGCCAGTATCGCTCAACGCAATCATTTCATTGGCTGTAATCGTGCCATCCAGTTTCACGCCTGTGCGCATTTTGATGCGCATTGGGTGCCGCGCTCTCGAGGCGATAAATTCTTCCTCACGGGACATTTCATAAATGACGGGTCTGCCTGTCGCGATCGTCAGATGGGCGACAACGTCCTCAATCAGCACTTCCTGTTTGTTCCCGAAACCGCCGCCAATGCGTGGTTTTATCACCCGGATACGCTTTACCGGCAGCTTTAAAAGCGGAGCCACCATGCGCCGCGCGTGGAAAGGCACCTGCGTGCTGGTCACGATGACCAGGCGGTTGTCCGGATCCCAGTACGAGAGCGCCACATGCGGTTCTATATGTGCCTGCTGCACCTTAGGAACCACATACTCCCGCTCAAAGACCCGGTCCGCCTCGCCAAAGCCCTTTTCTACGTCGCCGATATCAATGCGAATTTTGGCGGCAAGGTTGATGGTCGGATCGGAATCCGCAAAATTTACATACTCTGCTTCGTCATGAATGATAGGCGCGCCTGGTTTAAGCGCGTCGCGCGGGTCCAGCACCAGGGGCAATTCTTCGTAATCAACCTCAATCAATGACAGCGCCTGGTCGGCGATATCCGCGCTCTCAGCAGCCACAAAAGCTACCCTGTCACCGACAAAGCGCACTTTATTATCCAGGGAAAAAGTGTCCAGCGGACCCGGAATCGGGTCAGATTGGCCGGCAGTGGAGTACACCACGCGCGGCAGGTCTTCCCAGGTCAGCACCGCGGCAACGCCGGGCAGCGCTTTCGCTTTTTCCGTATTTATCCGTACAATGCGGGCATGCGCCACAGGGCTGCGCAATACGCGCGCGACCAAAGTGCCGGGCTGGATAAAATCCGCGGTAAAGGCCGCTTTCCCCTGCGCCAGTTTTTCAGCATCTACCTTGATGGAGGACTTTCCGATAACCTGGGTCGGAGGAATAAAATCTACCTGCACAATTTTTGGCTGCTCGTACGAGGGCGAAGCATTCGCGCTGTCTTTATCCGAACGCATCATCGCTGCTGCCTGCAATACCGCTTCCACAGGTTTGACGTAAGCCGTGCACCGGCAAAGGATTCCGGAAAGCGCTTCGCGGACTTCGGCTTCACTTGGGTCGGGATTGCGATCCAGTAAGGCTTTGGAGGCCAGGATCATTCCGGAAGAGCAGTAGCCACACTGAATCGAGCCGTTCTGAATGAAGGCACTTTGAAGCGGACTAAGCCCCTCTGTTTGCTTCCAGCCCTGGTCAGGGGGCGTGCCAAGCGCTTCAATGGTGGAAATCTCATGTCTTACCGCCTGCACAGCCAGGAACATGCAGCTGTTCACCGCTTTCCCATCAAGCAGAACAGTACAAGCGCCGCATTCACCGCGCTTGCAGCCGCCAGACTTTACGCCAAGATAACCCAGGCGGCGCAGAACGTCCAGCAGCTTCTCATCAACCGCCGCTTCTACCTCACGTAACTGTCCATTGATTTGGAGGTGGAGTATCATTTTTTCTCCTTTTTTGTCGCATCAATGCCCAGCCGCTGCACGCAGCGCAAAAGCAGCACCTGGCTCATTTCCTGCCGGTATTCCGCGGAAGCCCAGTCATCCCCGCTGCTTTCATAAGCTTGCTGTACCAGAGCGAATAGGGTTTCCGTTGTTGTATTTTGTTCGATTATGCGTGGGGTGTCTTCGTTTCCGCCGCAAACTATACGCAGCGACCCGTCTTTATAGCGTGCTGCCGCCATGCAGATTATCGGACGGTCTTTAGGAGTACGCCCAATGGATTCCCAGGCAAAACCGGCCGGCAGCTGCAGTTTCATCCAGAGCGGAAATTCCAGCTCGTTTTCCGGTGCTATCCGTGGAAAGTTTTCCAGCAAAATTCGCTTTCCTGAAGGTACCATTTCCAGTTCAGGCGCAAGCGCAAGCAAGGCGGTCAGGAATGGCGAACGCGGATCCGCGCTCCGTAGGAAGTTCAGCAGGCTCAGGCTGTTGCGCACATTCGCGCCGGCTTCGAGCGTCAGCGGTACACGCAGTTCGTCCAGCCCGGTATCTGCATCCATGATTTGCTGCAGGCTTGCTGCTGCGCCGATACGCAGGAAATCACCTTCCCGTTCCACGCGATCCGCGCCTATATCCTGTATATCAATTAATACAGTCGCATTGTCCACCTTCAACGGAGAAAAAGCCCCGCCGGAAAGAATGCGCAGGTTTTTATGTGTTTCGCCTATCAGCAATATTAACGCCTCCAGGCTTGTCGGTCTTTCGTATTGGGTTTCTTCAATTTTCATCAGGGGTCACCCTCCATCCATATGAGTCGGGATTCATCGCCTGTAGTTTGTCCTCAGGGATATCCACGTAGGTCCCGCGGGCGTCCACTAAAACGGTGCCATCCCGGTCGAGCAGCTCCCCGCGAGCAAAAGCTACCCGTCCTTTTCTGCTGACCTTATATCCTTTGGCAAGCAGCGGGGTATTCAAGGGTACCGGCTTCCGGTAGCGCACCGAAAGCTCACTCGTGACCATAAATTGGTCGCCGTTATCCGAGAATGCCCTTCCGCAAATCTCATCGAGCACGGCGGCAGCGATACCTCCGTGCAAAATACCGGGATACCCCTGGTATTGGTCTGGAAAACTGACTTCCGCGACTGTATCGCCGTTCTCATCGACGTAGAAATTCAAGCCCAGACTGAACGGGTTCTTGCGTCCGCAGACGAAGCAGTTGTCAGAGGTCGCCTGTTTTTTCATGCCTGTTCCGGAGCGAATGTATCGATAAGCAGCCTGGCGTTCCCGCCAACCGCGTACAGGATAGGGCAGGTGCAGCCGTGGTCAATATATTCCTGGACCTTGGCTTTCGCTTCGGCAGGCGTACCGCTGGCGGTAATTCGGTGGATTAACTCCTCCGGCACCAGGTGTTTGGCTTTCTGAATCTGTTCATGCGTGGCTGGCCAGCCCAGAATTGCCTGGATTTTTTGCACGACATCCGCAGAAACCCCGGACGCCTTAGCAATGTGCGGCTGCTGGGCGAGGTATTGGCACAGCAGTTCCCGGGTGGTATCTATCGCGCGGTCATGGTCCTCATCAACCGAACAAACCACCAGCTGCGGACGGTCAAAATCATCCAGGCGCCTGCCGGCATTCTTCAGTCCAACCATCAGCTGCTCGATGGCGATATCGTTGTAATCCACAGGAACGCAATAGTTCATGACCACACCATCCGCGATTCTGCCGGCCATTTCCAGCATCTTATCGCCGGTCGCCCCAATATAGATGGGGACGTTGCGGGGTTCTCTGCGGCCGTGTACAACATCCAGTTCTATGCCGTGCACGTTCACAAATTCGCCTTCGAATGTCACCCGCTCCATATTGAGCAATCTGCGCATCACAGTTACGGTCTCTTCCATTGCCTTGAGCGGTTTGGTGCGGTTAATGCCGACGTTCTTTGCCAGCGGATCCCACCAGGCGCCAATACCGCAAATAATCCGATTGGGCGCCAGGTCGTCAAGCGTGAGGAAGGTAGCGGCAAGCAAGCCAATGTTGCGCGTCCAGTTGTTGATAACTCCGGAACCAACCTTGATGCGCTCTGTTACAGCCGCGTATGCAGCCATCGGGACAATGGCATCCCGTACCAGCCGGCTTTCGGCTTGCCAGACCGCCTCAAAGCCTTTTTCTTCCGCGTACCGGGCAATATCCAAGCCCTCACGCAAGTCATGCGCGTCCTGCAGGTAAATTGCTACACGTTTTGTCATGGTTGGTCCCTTTCTGAGCTTATGTCTGCTTTTATTATCAATTCAGGCTGTCCCGTAAGTAAACAAGGTCTTCCGGTGTGTCAAGGTCGTGCTGAATGTGCGTGTTCAGGTAAATTACCTGTTTCAAGTTGCGTTCTTCCGCCAACGCGCAATGCAGCGCACACGAATTCATCCCAAAAGCTGTGGGCATCAGGTCAGGCCAGGAGAAGAACAGCGCGTTCGTTCCAGTCATGTGGTGATCCGGAACCAACAAAATCCCATTCTCTTCCGGGACGTATTCCGCCAACAAGCGCAAATCCTCTACGGTCAGCATCGGCAAATCAGTGGGAATAACCAGAACGGATCCCGCCCCGTTTGCCAGGATTGCTGCCATTGCCTGCCGCAGCGCAGAGTTGAGGTCCCCTGTACGTTCTTCACGCAAGGCGTAAAAACCTTGCTCCGAAGCCCAAATCAGAGCTTCCTCATCCTCGCTTATAACCATTATTTGCTTGAAAATCCCGCTTGCTTTGGCCGTGGAAAGCGTTCTCTGAAACAGTCTGCGGTTTTCGGCTTCCAGTTCCCACGGAGAAAGAACTTCGTGGAGGCGGGATTTTCCCAGGTTAAATCGTTTAACCGGAAGAAGTGCCCATGTAATCACGGCGCTTTCCTTACGATGAGCTGTTCACCAAAGCGCAGCACTTCGGCCGCTAGTCTGGCTTTGTCTTCATCGTTTTTCATGAGAGTTTGTGTACCAAGTAATATTATACGCTGGCTCTCATAATTTTGGAACAATTCGCCGTCGAGCAGGTCAAAAACAAACCCGTCCAGAAAATCCTCATAATGGGTCAGTACACTCAGGCTGCTTGGCTCAATGCCCAACTCAGCAAACATTTTCGCGGCGGGGCCTTTCACGGTCTTGCCCTGAATGATTGGCGAGACAGCCAGCACCGTTTTTTCGCGCAAAGTTTCCCGAATGCCCGGAAGCCGCAGAATAGGGTCAATGCTTACCCAGGG
>ERZ1645187.1867-NODE-1867-length-19046-cov-15.503186_pt1 | contig 19046 bp, 16 predicted proteins | sample MGYA00575352_ERZ1645187 | MGnify/ENA primary metagenome ERZ1645187 (study PRJEB40837, sample SAMN11349314) | freshwater sediment metagenome | isolation source: river sediment | host: Sediment | place: India: Wazaribad , New Delhi | collected 2017-02-21 ... | reverse complement strand
ACCGAGGATTTTATAAACTCCCTGGCTACCAATGACGCAAAAGAGGCTGCACATCAACTTAACCGTCGCACTGAGTTCAGGGTTCTCAGCAAGGATTTCGTGCCGAAAGCTGCCAACCAGCCGGTGCCCGAAACCATTGCAATTGTCTTGAATCCTGTTGACAACCAGATACCTTTCACCATCACCGGCGGCGGGTCGTTTCAGGCTGAATGCCTCATTGATGGATTTGGAAACACCTTTGTTTTTGATCGCAAAGCAAAACCTGCCATCTCGCTGAAAAAGGCGCTCGACCTGCTCAAGTCGGGCAGTTTAAGTGTTGACAACCTGATTGGTGATGATAAATCTGTTATCAAAGAAGGCTCAATAGACAATGGCGCTGTGTTTAGCCTTCGCGAAGTGAATATTGCCGGTAAAACCGTCAGAAATGTTGAGGTGGTGGTTGATCACAATGCCGAACATCCCTTTGTCATCGGACAGGCCTTGCTCGAACGATTTGGCAGCTTTGAGTTTGATGTGAAAAGCAAATTACTTATATTCAAATAGTTATGTCGGATCAACGCTATTCCTTGAGGGGAGTTTCTGCCGCGAAGGAGGACGTTCACAATGCTATAAAAAACATTGATAAAGGCTTGTTTCCTAATGCTTTTTGCAAAGTAATTCCTGACATATTGGCTGCCGATCCTGCTTTTTGTAATATCATGCATGCTGACGGTGCAGGTACAAAGTCATCGCTTGCTTACCTTTACTGGAAAGAGACTGGCGATCTGTCAGTGTGGGAAGGCATTGCACAGGATGCCATTGTGATGAATACCGATGATCTTTTTTGTGTTGGTGCCAATGACAATATTTTGCTTTCTTCCACGATTGGCCGGAACAAGCATCTCATTCCGGGCGAAGTGGTTGCTGCCATCATCAACGGTACTGAAAAATTTCTCGCTTCCATGCGCCACATGGGCATTGGCATACACAGCACAGGTGGCGAAACCGCCGATGTCGGTGACCTGGTGCGCACAATAATTGTTGACAGTACCGTCACTGCACGAATGCGCCGTGCCGACGTGATTGAAAACCACATCAGGCCGGGAGATGTTATCGTGGGGCTCTCATCTTTTGGGCAAGCCACCTATGAATCAGCTTATAATGGCGGGATGGGCAGCAACGGGCTCACCTCGGCCCGTCATGATGTGTTTTATAAAGACCTTGGCGTCAGGTATCCGGAAAGTTACGACCCTTCGATACCTGAAGCTTTATGCTACAGCGGACCACACAAACTCACTGATCCCAGCAGCGTGGATGGTGTTGATGTTGGAAAACTCGTGCTTGCTCCAACGCGCACCTATGGCCCCATCCTGAAACCATTGATCGAACAATACCGCCCAAAAATCAGTGCAATCATCCATTGCAGCGGAGGCGCCCAAACCAAGGTGCTTCATTTTGCAGATAAAGTGAGAATAATCAAAGACAATCTCTTCGACCCGCCTCCTTTGTTTAGCCTGATACAGCAAGCCTCCGGCACCGGCTGGAAAGAAATGTACCAGGTTTTCAATATGGGTCACCGAATGGAAGTTTATACCGACCAAACCACTGCCGCAGCGCTGATAGAAATCAGCAGGTCTTTTGGTGTTGATGCAAGGATTGTGGGTTATACGGAGGGATGCGACACGAAGAAGCTGCACATTAAAAGCAGGTTCGGCTCCTTTGAATACTAGGTCAAAGCACACATTTTCAATAAATTAATTCCCTTTAAAGGATAACTTTTTTTAATCGCCTGCATTGTGTAATTTTGCAGACTAAATATTTTGTTTGTGGATATTATAGATAAACTGGAGACCATCAACCGCCGTTGGGAGGAAATGGGTGAACAACTCAACGATCCCGCTGTAATGGCCGATATGAAGCGATTTGTGAAACTCAACAAGGACTACAAAGACCTTGAACCGGTTGTGGCCGCTTTCAAAGAATATAAGAACGTGATTTCCAATATGGAACATGCACGTGAGGTGGTGAAGAATGAAAAAGATGCCGACTTTCGGCAGCTGGCTCTCGACGAACTCGATGAGTTGCAGCCACGCAAAGAGGCGCTTGAAGAATCAATCCGTCTGATGTTGATTCCCAAAGACCCGCAGGACTCAAAGAATGCCATCGTTGAGATCAGAGCAGGCACCGGAGGCGATGAGGCAAGCATTTTCGCAGGCGATTTGTTCCGCATGTACATCAAATACTGTGAAACCAAAGGCTGGAAGACCGAATTGGTTGATATGAATGAGGGTACAGTTGGCGGATATAAAGAAGTGGTATTTAATGTTATAGGTGACAATGCCTATGGCATTATGAAATTCGAATCGGGTGTTCACCGGGTGCAGCGTGTTCCAAAAACCGAAACACAGGGGCGCATTCACACTTCTGCAGCCTCAGTAGTCGTTTTGCCCGAAGCCGAGGAATTTGATATCGAACTCAACGAGAAAGACATCCGAAAGGACACCTTCTGCTCATCAGGTCCGGGCGGGCAGTCAGTGAATACAACCTACTCAGCCATCCGCCTCACACACATCCCAACCGGCATTGTGGTTTCGTGCCAGGACGAGAAATCACAGCTTAAGAACCTGGCCAAAGCCATGAAGGTGTTGCGCAGCCGTATCTTCGAAATTGAATACAGCAAATACCTCGAAGAGGTGGCCTCGAAACGTAAAACAATGGTTTCAACCGGCGACAGATCAGCCAAGATACGCACCTATAACTGGCCTCAAGGCCGTGTGACAGATCACCGTATCAACCTGACGCTTTACAACCTCTCTGCAATCATTGACGGCGACCTGAACGAGGTGATAGAGAAATTGCAGATGGCCGAAAATGCCGAGCGTTTAAAAACCGAACTCGAAGCATAGGAAAGATGAACCGCGCCGCGATTTTTGAACAGATCAAACAGAAACAGTCGTTTCTATGTGTCGGTTTAGACACTGTGAAAGCACAGCTGCCTGCTGAAGTGCTGCAGGACGATGACCCCGTTTTTAGTTTCAATAAGGCAATCATTGACGCTACAGCCGCCTATGCTGTTGCTTTCAAGCCAAATACTGCTTTTTACGAAACCGAGGGAAGCGAGGGCTGGCGTTCGCTCGAAAAGACAGTGGCTTATATAAAAGAGAAATACCCTGAAATCTTTATTATCGCCGATGCCAAAAGAGGAGATATCGGCAACACCTCCACTGCTTATGCACGCGCCTTTTTTGACCGGATGCAGGTTGATGCAGTCACTGTGGCACCCTATATGGGCAATGACTCGGTGAAACCTTTTCTCGGGTTTGAGGATAAATGGGTGGTATTGCTGGCGCTGACTTCCAACAGCGGCTCAGCCGATTTTCAAAATACACCCGATGTGAACGGACAACCGCTCTACACAAAAGTGATTCAAACTGCCAGTTCATGGGCAGGAGCTGATAAATTGATGTTTGTGGCCGGAGCAACACATCCTGCCGAACTGGCAAATATCAGAGCAATCGTTCCTGACTATTTCCTGCTCGTTCCGGGTGTCGGTGCTCAGGGTGGCGACCTCGAAGCCGTGTGCCGGGCCGGATTAAACCCACAGTGCGGATTGCTGGTGAATGCGTCCAGAAGTATTATTTATGCTTCTAAATCAGCTGATTTTGCAATTCAGGCAGCAGCTGAGGCCTCTAAGTTGCAACAACAAATGAAGGTGCAGCTTCAGCTTGCCGGTCTTTTATAAAAAAAAGCAGCCCGGGGGCTGCCTTATGTTATATTCCTTCGATCACAGTGGTCCAGCCGTATTTGTCTTCGACCTCTCCTTCCTGGATGGATTTTAGCAGTTTATAAATTTTTGTGGAGTATTCACCTGATGTTGTGCCATAGTTGTACTCGGTTTTCATGGCTCTGTCCACAATTTTCCCAATCGGTGCGATGATGGCAGCAGTGCCACATGCTCCGGCTTCTTCAAACCGGGCAAGTTCTTCAACCGGTACCGGACGGCGTTCCACCTTTAACCCAAGTTCAACTGCAAGTGTTTCAATGCTTTTGTTGGTGATTGACGGCAACACAGTTTTGGATTGTGGTGTGATATAGGTTTTATCACGGATGCCGAAAAAGTTGGCAGGACCTGCCTCGTCAATGTATTTTTTCTCCTTGGCATCGAGAAACAACACCGATGAAAAACCATCGTTGTGTGCGCGGTCAGCCGGCCGCAGACTTGCTGCGTAGTTCCCACCAACTTTTATGTGTCCTGTACCAAGGGGGGCAGCACGGTCATAATCGCGTACCAGCTCAACACTAACAGGGTTAAAGCCTTCTCTGAAATAGGGGCCGACAGGACCCACAAAAACAACAAACATATATTCTTTTGCCGGTTTCACCCCGACTTGCGCACCCGAACCAAACAGGAGCGGCCTGATATAGAGTGAAGCACCGGTGCCATAGGGCGGAATGAACCGGGCATTCAGCCTGATTACTTTTTCAACAGCTGTAAAGAAAAGTTCATCAGGCACCTCCTGCATCATGATGCCATCAGCAGATGCACGCATTCTTTTTGCGTTTTCTTCCCAGCGAAACAACCTTACCTTGCCGTCAACTCCCCTGAAGGCCTTTAAACCCTCAAAAGCTTCCTGACCGTAATGCAGCGCGGTGGCTGCCATGTGTATGCTGATATACTCCGACGAACTAATCTCGAGCTCGCCCCATTGTCCGTTGCGTCCATAGCAACGAACGTTGTAATCTGTTGGATAATAGCCAAAAGGCAGGCTTTTCCAATCAATATTTTCCATGACTTATCGTTTAAGTGAGCATTTTTTTAATGTGGCTAAGATACTGTTTTTTTATTGCATAAGAAAGGTTTAAGCTAATTTAAAAACATTTCAATTAATAAAAATCATGAAATATCCGCCAGATCGGAAAGACCTAAACCCACCAAATAATATAGAGCCATGAAATTAAAGCAACGAACGCTAGTGATGGTAACATATTGAGAATGCGAAGCTTAGCCAATCCAAGCAGATTGATTCCCAAACCAATGAGAATGACTCCTCCGGTAGCTGAAATTCCGGTGATAACAAGCTCGGGCATGAACTGTCCGAAATGCGCTGCAAGCAGGGTAAGCCCTGCCTGATAAAGAAACAGCGGGACAACTGAAAACAGCACTCCCCAACCCAGACCCGAGGCAAGTGCAATGCTGCTGATGCCATCCATCAGCGACTTGATATAAAGCAATTCGGGCTGCGCTCCCATCCCTTCTTCTATGGCACCCATAATCGTCATAGAGCCCATACAAAACAACAAAAATGCTGTCAAAAGTCCTTCGTTGAATGTCTCGCTCCCAATCCTGAATTTTTTGCCGATTGTTGTTGCAGTCCGTTCAAAAAAATTCTCGAGCCTGAGCAGTTCGCCACTGATGCTTCCAAATACCAGACTCAGGATTACCAGAATCCATTCCTGCGCTTTGAGCGTCATCGAGATACCAAGTGCAATTGTGAACAGTCCGATCACCTGAAACAGAATGTCAGTAAGTCTTTTTGGAAAGCGGGCATGAAACATGATGCCGGCCAGACTTCCAACCAGCACAGCCACAACATTGATGATAGTCCCAATCATAAACTCATCGTTTTTAAAGTCCTTTTTGCTGTAAGGCAATTTCCAGAAAATGATCTTTGATGCCGAACTCCTTTTTCAGCTGGGTGATTTTTCCATCAATCAGCCGGACATCCACAGGTTTTTTGTGTTTATAACCCGAAAGCAATACATTTTTTGGAGTGTGTTCGGCTTCGATAAACTCTTGAATATGTGTTTGATAACCATATTTTTCCATGATCAGCGCACGAAGGGTATCCGTCACTATTTCGGCTTGTCGTTCGAATAAAATTCCATATTTAAGCACCGGCAGATCCCGGGCTGTGGCCTGCATCTCTTTCCTAATTTGTTTGTGGCAGCATGGTGCACACACGATCAAACGTGCGCCGGCAGCTATTCCTGCGGCTATGGCATCGTCTGTGGCAGTGTCGCAGGCGTGCAGGGCTATCAGCACATCAGTGCGGGGCATCGCGAATGCATTGATGCTGCCTTCTTTAAAACTCAAGCCGGCAAGACCGGCTGATTCTGCAATGGCATTCGTTTTTTCAACCAATTCAGGCCGCTGCTCAACGCCGGTAACAGATGGTTTGATTTTTTCGTTTTGTGCCAGGTATTCGTACAAGGCAAAAGTGAGATAACCTTTGCCGGCTCCCATATCAACAATGCTCACCTCGCCATCCTGAAGCCAGGGTGCGATGAGTGCGTCAAGAATCTCGATGTATTTGTTGATCTGTTTAAACTTATGTTGCATCGAGCTTAAAACAACACCCTGCTGATCAGTCATACCCAGCAAATACCAGTGAAGACCCTTGGCGCTGATGCGTCTTTTCTTCTTCCGGTCGTGCGCAAGGTCAACAGCAGCCTCCTGCTCCAGATTTTTTGTGATGAGCCGCGCATTGCCTTTGCCGTTCATCATCAGCGTGGAATGTTGCTTCAGACTGAAAAAGTTTGCTTCGAGAAAGTGCTTGTCAAGCAAATCAGTAAACAATGTGGAAGCTTCTTCAGCCGAATGATTTTTCACCTCATCACGTGTGTGATACTGGTAATGGAACGAGATTTTCATTCCTGCTTTAAGAAGCACCGGTTTTATATCAACCCGCTTTGGCTCGCTTCCTTTTTGCCTTGTTTTACTAAGCGTCATCCTGACGAACTGTCGCTTTGAAACTGCATCTTCAAAAAGATCTTTCAGTTTTATGATTGTTTCATTGTCCATTGCATCAGGCGTTTTTTGGATTTTTCGATTTTCAGGCAAAGCTAAACAAAAACACATCATGATTGGTTTCGGCGCAAAACGTCTGACTAAACACCCGTCATTGCAGGTGTGAAACAACGGTGCCGGCATCGGAGAGCAGATTCATTATGGTCAAAATGTCAGTTTTTTGCATTGGCACATGAATTGATCCGCACTGTTCCATAACCGAAAAAATTAGATAAAATGCAAAAAGGAACGATTGATGTTAAGACTGAAAACATTTTCCCTGTAATCAAAAAATTTCTTTATTCCGATCACGAGATATTTTTGCGTGAATTAGTAAGCAATGCTGTTGATGCCACACAAAAACTTAAAACACTTGCTTCGGTAGGTCAGTTCAAGGATGAACTCGGCGATCTTACTATCCAGGTTGAACTCGACAAAAAGAAAAAAACCCTCACCATCCGCGACAAAGGTATCGGTATGACACAGGAAGAGGTTGAAAAATACATCAACCAGATTGCTTTTTCGAGTGCTGAGGAGTTTGTCAAAAAATTCAAAACCAAATCCGAAGCCGAGTCAAATGCTATCATCGGACATTTCGGACTTGGATTTTACTCCTCTTTCATGGTTTCCGAAAAAGTAGAGCTCTTCACAAAAACATACAAAAAAGGCGGCAGCACAAAAGCCGTCAAGTGGGAGTGCGACGGAAGCCCCGAATATGCAATGAGCGAGACAGATAAAAAAGAGCGTGGAACCGAAGTTGTATTACATATTGACAAAGAGAACGAAGATTTTCTTGAAGAGTACCGCATCAGGGAGCTTTTAAACAAATACTGCAAGTTTTTGCCCGTGCCTATCCAGTTTGGCACTAAAAAGGAGGAGGAACCCATCGAAGGCGAAACCGACAAAGATGGCAATCCCAAAACAAAAACTGTTGAAAAGCCCTGGATCATCAACAACACCGATCCGCTGTGGAAAAAAGCACCTTCGGAAAGCTCTGACGAGGAGTACCGCAAATTTTATCAGGAACTCTATCCGATGAATTTTGACGAACCGCTCTTCAACATCCACCTCAATGTTGACTACCCTTTCAACCTTACCGGGATTCTCTATTTTCCAAAGGTGAAACACAGCTACGAGCTCCAGCGAAACAAAATTCAGCTTTATTCAAACCAGGTGTTTGTTACTGATTCGGTCGAAGGCATCGTGCCCGACTTCCTGACTTTGCTTCATGGCGTGATTGACTCACCCGATATCCCTTTGAATGTGAGCCGTTCTTTTTTGCAAAGCGACCACAATGTGAAGAAAATCTCTGGCCATATTACCAAAAAAGTGGCTGACAAACTGGAAGAACTCTTTAAAAAAGACCGCGAATCTTTTGAAAAGAAATGGGACGACATCAAGATTTTTATCCAGTATGGAATTATCTCCGATACCAAATTTTCTGAAAGAGCTGAGAAATTTGTCCTGTTGAAAAATGTTGACAACAAATACTTTACGCTTGAAGAGTACAAAAATCACATCGAAAACCTTCAAAAAGACAAAGACAACAAGCTGGTTTATATTTACGCAACCAACCAGGAAGAGCAGTTTGGTTATGTGGATGCTGCCAAAGGCAAAGGATACGATGTGTTGCTGATGGATGGTGTGCTCGACGCGCATTTTGTTAACAGCCTCGAGCAAAAGCTTAGCGATTCGACCTTTGTCAGGGTTGATTCCAATACCATTGAAAAACTGATTGTAAAGGACGAAGCTGCCATGGTTTCAAAACTTAGTGAAGACGAAACAAATGCGGTAAAAGCTTTGTTTGAAAAAGTTGTGGACAGCAAACAGTTTGATATTCAAATGGATCCAATGGGCGAACAGGATGCTCCGCTGGTCATCACACAAAACGAATTCATGCGTCGTATGAAAGAGATGAACGCCCTGGGCGGTGGCGGAGGTATGATGGGCTTTGGCGAACTGCCCGATCACTACAGCCTTGTTGTCAACGTAAACCATCCGCTGATTGCCGGTTTGACAGGCCGCGATGAAGAAAGTCAGACAACTGCGATCAAGCATTTATACGACCTCGCCCGCTTGTCGAAAAACCTGCTCAAGGGCAAGGAGCTTAATGATTTCATCGTGCGCAGCCAAAACAGTCTTTAATAATTTTTAACATAATACTTTGAAGCAAAAGCCCTTAAAAAATGGGTCTTTTGCTTCAATTGTAAATAATAAGTTTAATTTTACCATCAAATAATCATCTCAAATGAAAAAGACACTCATCATTATTGCTGTAATAGTCGTTATTATTTTTATGATTTACGGCATGTTTAAATCAACCTACAACACCATGGTGCAAAACGGCGAACAGGTTGATGCACAATGGGCACAGGTTGAAAACGTATATCAGCGCCGTGCCGACCTGATTCCCAATCTCGTAAACACTGTAAAAGGCTACGCTGCCCATGAACAGGAGGTGCTCACCGGTGTGATTGAGGCCCGGGCCAAGGCAACTTCAGTGAATCTCAATGCCGAGAACCTGACAGAAGCCAATATGAAAGCATTCCAGCAGGCACAGGAAGGCCTCAGCAGTGCACTTTCGCGATTGATGGTTGTGGTTGAACGCTATCCTGACCTTAAAGCCAATCAGAATTTCCTCGAACTGCAGGCACAACTCGAAGGCACAGAGAACCGCATCACTGTCGAGCGTCAGAAATTCAATGAAACCACGAGGGTTTATAATACCTACATCAAATCATTTCCTCAGAATATGCTCGCAGGAATGTTTGGTTTTGCACAGAAACCTTATTTCCAGGCAGCTGCAGGCTCTGATGTGGCTCCCAAAGTGGAGTTTTAAATCCCTTGCATTATGCCAAACGCCAGGCAATTTTTTAGCACAGAAGAAAAGCAGGCCATTCTCGATGCCATTATTAGCGCCGAGAAAGACACCTCAGGTGAAATACGTGTACACATCGAGAACCATTGCGGTGGCGATGTGCTTGACAGGGCTGCATTTCTTTTCAAACACTTGAAGATGAACGAAACAGCTCAGCACAACGGCATTTTGTTTTATCTTGCAGTAAAAGACAGAAAGTTTGCAGTGATTGGTGATGCCGGCATCAATGCCGTTGTTGAAGAAAATTTCTGGGAATCCATTCGCCACAGCATGACAGAACATTTCAAACGTTCGGCATTTACGGCTGGCCTGATCAAAGGAATAGAAACAACAGGCAAAAAACTGAAAGCTCATTTTCCATACAGTAACAACGACGTCAATGAATTATCGGATGAAATATCCTTTGGAAGCTAGTTTGAACCCGCTTCGGCGCTTGCTCCTTGGTGTAATCACAATGTTGCTGACGTTGATGGTTTCTGCGCAGGACATTCCTGAGCCTCCCAACCCGCCACGCCTGGTAAATGATTTTGCAAACATCCTTTCCGCTGAACAAATCAATGGCCTGGAACGTAAACTCGTTGATTACAACGACACTACTTCAACTCAAATCGTTGTTGTTACCGTCAACGACCTGAAAGGATACGATCCGGCAGACTTTGCCTACAGCCTCGGCGAGAAATGGGGTGTCGGTCAAAAGGACAAGAACAATGGAGCTGTGATCCTTGTTAAGCCAAAAACAGGCAACTCTTCAGGAAAAGCTTTCATTGCACTGGGCTATGGCCTCGAAGCAACCAATCCTGATGCCCTGGCAAAACGTATAGTTGAAACAGAAATGATTCCGGCTTTTAAGCAAGGTGATTATTACGGAGGCATTAACAATGCCGTGAACACCATTATTCTCCTTTCATCAGGTGAGTATAAGAGTGAGAATGTTGCCGAAAATGGCAACATCAGCTGGGTCATTATTGTGGTGGTTATTTTTATCATTCTCTTTTTGTCACGCAGCAAGGGAGGCAACACCCACATCGGAAAGGGCGGTTCCGGGTCGGGATCGCTTTGGACAGCCTTATGGCTTGCCAGCATGGCCAGCCGCAACAGTAGTGGTAGCTGGGGAGGCTTCTCAGGCGGATCGGGAGGTTTCGGCGGCGGCGGAGGTGGCGGTTTTGGAGGTTTCGGCGGTGGTAGTTTTGGTGGCGGCGGAGCAGGCGGAAGCTGGTAATTCAGCAATAATTTCGAAATCGTTTTAAATAATTGATTTTAATATAGTTACAGCCGGCAAATGTATGCCGGCTGTTTTTTTTTGAAAAAAATTTAGTAAAGTTTCATTTCAATTGTGGTACTTTCATACTGAATTGTATATTTGTGTGTTAAAAAATCCTAAAATTCAAAACCTTCAATTGAACCAAACGAAGATCTAAGATATTTAGAATGAGTTTATTAAATCGAATTAACCAAATTGTACTGAAATTATTTCTAACCAAGCATCACGTATGATGATACCCAATTTACCATCATCACGCCGCATGAAGCGTGTTATGTCGTTGTTTCTTATTCTGGGGCTTGCACTTTTGTTTAAGCCACTCGGAGCGCAAACGCCCGAAGCAGAAAAGAACTTCCAGCAATGCAGGGCCTGCCATAATCTGGAAGGTCCCAAACTCATCGGGCCAACGCTGTCAGGTGTTAACGAACGCCGCGCGCAGGATTGGCTGATCCGGTTCATCCGGAACTCTCAGGAAGTGATTCAATCGGGCGATCCTATCGCTGTTAAAGTGTATGAGGAGAACAACAAAATCCCGATGCCTCCACACAACCTCACTGATGAACAGATCATTGACATTCTGAAGTACATCAAAAGCGGTGGAAAAGTTGATCCGCAATATGCTGCTGCAGAACCATCAGCTGATCAGAAAGCTGCCGAAGACCTGGCGCTGAAAATTGCTGCCGAACAGGAAGCCCGTGAAGAAAAACTGGCTGACATAGAGCGCGATGCCAACCGAAACTTCGGAACAACATTCATCATTACAATCATCATCCTGCTCGTAGTCCTCATTGATCTTTTTGTGACCAAAGTGATCAAAGCCAAGTTTGTACACTCAACACTTATCCTGGTTGCACTTTTCATCATCGGTGAAATTATTTATAAAGAATCTGCTGCGGTGGGACGCCAACAGTATTACCAGCCCGATCAGCCTGTCTGGTTCTCACACAAGGTGCATGCCGGACAGAACCAGATTGACTGTAAATATTGCCACACTGCTGCCGACTATAGCAAGAGCGCAGGAATACCTTCGGTTAATGTTTGCATGAACTGTCATAACCTCGTCAGAGAAGGTAAGGTGACCGGAACCGAAGAGATTGCCAAAATCCATAAAGCATGGGAAAGCGGAGAACCTATTCAGTGGGTACGCGTTCATAACCTGCCCGATCACGTTTTCTTCAGCCATGCCCAACATGTCAAATCCGGTAAACTCGATTGTGCCGAATGTCATGGCGAAGTCGAAACGATGAACCAGATTATTCAGGTGAATGACCTTAGCATGGGCTGGTGCCTGCAGTGCCACCGCAAAACCGAAGTACAGTTTGCTGACAATAAATTTTTCATGGCATATGAAAAAATGCATGAGAAATTCAGCAATGGTGAAGTGAAAAAAGTTACAGCCGACATGCTGGGCGGTGCAGATTGTATGAAATGTCATTATTAATCTCCCAAAAGAATCTCTACTGAATGGAAAAGAAATATTTTAAAAGCATTGAAGAGCTTCGGATTGACACCTCACGAGAGAATGATATTCATGCCGCAGGTGATAAGTTTTATATCCTCGATGCGCAGCGTGAAGCTTTGACGCTTCCCTCTACAACAAGACGTGATTTTCTGAAAGCTTTTGGTTTTACGATTGCCTCTGCAGCTGTTGCAACTTCATGCGAACAGCCGGTGCGCAAAGCCATCCCCTTCCTGATACAGCCCGAAGGCATTATTCCCGGCAAAGCATCTTATTATGCATCAACTTTTTATGATGGCATTGATTATTGCAGCGTTTTGGTGAAAGTGAGAGATGGAAGACCAATAAAGATAGAAGGTAACAGCCTTTCGTCGGTAACCAAAGGAGGCACAAATGCCCGCACCCAGGCTTCGGTGCTTAATCTGTATGACAATGCAAGGCATAAAAATCCCTCTAAGAACGGAAGCGAAATTAGCTGGGAACAGCTTGATTCAGAAGTAATTGCTAAGATTAGGGAAGCGAGTTCCTCCAACAAGAAAATCGTTATCCTGACATCTTCGGTTATCAGTCCGTCCACGAATGCTGCAATCAACGACTTTGCTTCAGCCTTTGCGGGAACTGAATTAGTTACCTACGACGCCTTCCCGGCAAGCGGAATGCTCGATGCCAACGAATCGTCGTTTGGTGTTCCTTTCATTCCCTCTTACCGTTTTGATAAAGCCGACCTGATCGTTTCGTTCGATGCTGATTTCCTTGGCAGCTGGCTTTCGCCTGTTGAATATACCAAACAATACATCGTGAACCGTAAACTCGTTGACGGTCAGCGTAAAATGTCACGACATATTCATTTCGAAGGTGCCATGTCGCTCACCGGAAGCAATGCCGACTACAGGGTTCAGCTTAGACCTTCTCATCAAAAAATGGTGTTGGCTCAGTTATTAAGCGAACTCAGACAACAGTCAGGAAGTGCAACACCAGGCCTTGGCGATGCTTCAAACGATGTGAAAGAGCTGGCAAAAAACCTCATGCAACACAAGGGTAAGTCTTTGGTCGTATGCGGAAGCAACAGCCGTGATGAGCAACTCCTCGTTAACGAAATCAACCAGATACTCGGAAACTATGGCGCAACCATTGAGACAGATATTCAGCTCAAAACCCGTCAGGGCCTCAACCACCGCGTCACCAGATTGGTCGAAGAGATGAATGCCGGAAAAGTTGGTGCACTCATCATCATGGATGTCAATCCATTATACGATTATCCGCAGGCAGCACAATTTGCTCAGGGTTTGCAAAAAGTTGGAATGAGCATCGCATTGAACGTTATCAGTGATGAGACTTCGGCAGCCACCACTTTTGTCGGCCCCGACCATCATTATCTCGAAGCATGGAACGATGCCGAAGTTAAGACAGGTTTTTATTCACTTTCCCAGCCTGCCATCCGCCCGATCTTCAACACCCGTTCCGCCCAGGAAAGTTTGTTGAAATGGAGTGGAAACAATACAGATTTCAGATCCTACATCAAAGCCTACTGGCAAAAGAATCTTTTTGCTGCCGACAACAGCTATCTCTCTTTTGAAAGTTTCTGGAATGCAAAATTGCATGATGGTGTTTTCGAATCGGGACGAAAAGAAACAGTGGCAGTTGCATATACGGCTGATGCTGTGAACAAAGTGCTCGCTTCGCTTGCCGGTAAAACCATGGCCGATTCAATTGACCTGGTTCTATATACAAATGTAGGAGTGGGTACAGGAAAACATGCCAATAACCCCTGGCTGCAGGAGTTGCCCGATCCTGTAACGAAAGCTTGCTGGGACAATTATGTGATGATTTCGCCCCGTTTGGCAGAAGAGCTGAATATTTCAGACGAACAGCTCGTAACTATCAATGATTCAATTACTTTACCGGCTATCATTCAACCCGGTCAGGAATACAAAACCCTTGCAGTAGCGCTTGGTTACGGACGCCAAAACACCGGTGTTCCTGCCAATGGCGTAGGGCAGAATGCTTATCCATTGCTCGGAAGCGAAGCTGGCAATATTTCATTTTATATTGCAGGTGTTGCATTGAGTCCGCAAAACAGCAGCTATCCTGTTGCCCGCACCCAATCACATCACAGCCTCGAAGGTCGTGAGCTTCTCAGAGAGACCACACTCGAAGAATACCTCGAAAATCCGCAGGCAGGCAATGAAGCTCATTTTGAGGCAGAGCACCACAAAAAATCAATGTATCCCAAGGTTGAATTCGATGGTATGCACTGGGGCATGGCCATTGACATGAATGCCTGTACAGGATGCAACGCCTGCGTGGTAGCTTGTTCGTCAGAAAATAACGTTCCTGTTGTCGGAAAAGAACAGGTACTCGCATCCCGCGAGATGCACTGGATCAGAATTGACCGTTATTACAATGGTGATATCAATGATCCTGAGGTGGTTCGTCAACCTGTCATGTGTCAGCACTGCGACAATGCACCTTGCGAAAATGTTTGTCCTGTTGCAGCAACAACACATTCCAACGAGGGTATCAACCAAATGGCATACAACCGTTGCATCGGAACGCGCTATTGTGCCAACAACTGTCCCTACAAAGTGCGCAGGTTTAATTTCCTTGATTACACAGGTGCTGACAGCTTCAAAGGAAACCGCATGGATCCGACAGAGATGACTACCGACTTGAGACGCCTTGTTCTCAATCCCGATGTAACAATCAGGGCAAAAGGGGTTATCGAAAAATGTTCGTTCTGCGTACAGCGTATTCAGGAGAAGAAGCTTGTTGCCAAGACAGAAAACAGAGAACTACGCGATGGCGAGATCGTTCCGGCTTGCGCGCAGGCCTGTGCTGCCGAAGCTATTGTGTTTGGCAATCTGAACGACAAGAATAGTAAAGTATCCAGGTACTTTGCCAGCGAGCGCAATTATCATTTGCTGGAAGAAGTACATACCCTGCCTTCAGTAGGCTACCTGACCAAAGTAAAAAACAAAAGTGTATAATTAAAACCAAAAAAGCATGTACGTATCTCCAATAAGAGAACCGCTCATCAAAGGGTCGAAGGATTACAGCCAGGTGACAAAAGATATTTTGGCTCCTATGGCAGGCAAACCTTCCAAATACTGGTACATGGGCATTACACTGGCTGGTTCGGCTGCACTGTTTGGTGCCTGGGCCACTTTCATGACTGTATATTATGGTATCGGAACCTGGGGTTTAAATAAAACCATCGGATGGGCCTGGGACATCACCAATTTTGTTTGGTGGGTTGGTATCGGCCACGCAGGTACCTTTATTTCTGCCATCTTGTTGCTTTTCAGGCAGCGGTGGAGAACAAGTATCAACCGTTCGGCCGAGGCAATGACGCTGATGGCTATTGCCTGTGCCGGATTCTTCCCCTTGATCCATATGGGGCGTTTGTTGCTGGGCTTTTTCATCTTACCCTATCCCAACACGCGTGACCTTTGGGTAAACTTCAACTCACCACTGTTGTGGGACGTTTTTGCTATTACCACCTACCTGCTCGTATCGCTTATTTTCTGGTACATAGGCTTGATTCCTGATCTTGGAACTGTGCGCGATAAAGCAACCAACAAAATCAGAAAAGCAATCTATGGTTTCCTCAGCTTTGGCTGGACCGGCTCGGCCCGTCATTGGTCACGCCACGAAACCGTGAGTCTGATCCTTGCAGGTTTGGCAGCCCCGCTGGTATTGTCGGTACACACCATCGTGAGTTTTGACTTTGCTACTTCGGTAATTCCGGGCTGGCACACTACCATTTTCCCGCCTTACTTTGTTTCCGGCGCCGTTTTTTCCGGCTTTGCCATGGTGTTGACACTCCTTATCGTTGCCCGCAAAGCCCTTAACCTCGAAGATTACATCACGGTCGGGCATATCGAAAACATGAATAAGGTTATCATCATCACTGGATCTATCGTTGGTATTGCCTATATCACCGAGTTTTTCATTGCCTGGTATTCAGGTGTTGAATACGAAATGTATGCCTTTATCAACAGAGCAACCGGTCCGTATGCCTGGGCTTACTGGATTATGATGACCTGCAATGTGATCACGCCACAATTGTTCTGGTTTAAAAAGATCAGAACCAACCTCGTGGCCACATTTATTATCTCGATCTTTGTTAATATCGGAATGTGGTTCGAGCGTTTTGTGATCGTTGTTACCTCACTCCACCGTGATTATCTTCCGTCGAGCTGGACAATGTATAAGCCAACTATTGTTGAAGTTGGACTCTATGTCGGAACACTGGGTGTGTTCTTTACCTTGTTCCTCCTTTTTATCAGAGTTTTCCCGGTGATTGCTATTGCTGAGGTTAAGAGTGTTTTAAAAGCTACAGGTGAAAATAAAAAAGACCATCACCATGAATAAATATATAACAGCCTTCTACAACGACGAAGAGGATTTGCTTAAGGGACTTAAGCAGATCAAGGCCAAAGGAGTAAATGTGGCCGACGTGTTATCACCATTTCCTGTTCATGGGCTTGACACAGTGCTTGGCTTGAAACGGTCAAAACTGACAAGGGTAGCTTTTACAGGAGGTGCTATCGGAGCATTGCTTGGTTTCGGTTTTCAGGCCTGGGTGTTTACAAAGGCCTATCCGCTCAATTTTGGCGGAAAACCTTTCCTTTCAGTTCCATCATTCATGCCTGTAACTTTTGAGTTAGCAGTGTTGTTTGCTGCTTTCTCCATGGTTTTCGCATTTCTTATCCATAATAAACTTGGGCCGGGAGCGAAAACTGTAATCCATGATGAGCGCATCACCGACGACAGGTTCTTACTTGTTATCAATCTTGACGAAGATGATGATCCGCATTCGATCGAAGATGTCCTCGCTGAAGCAGGAGCACATGGTATAACCCTTAAAAAGCAAAACTAATCATGGACAATCTCACTTTTAAATTAGATAAGAAGTTAATAACCATTTTCTTGGTTATGATTGCTGTTGGGTTGCTTTCGCTGGTTATCGGCTATTTTACCGGTGCCGGAGGAAACAGAATTGCTGCCAACCTGCTCCTTAACAACTATTATTTCCTAAGCATGGGCTTGATAGGTTTGTTTTTTGTAGCTGTTCACACCATCGCCGAATCAGGTTGGCAAACAAGTATGCAAAGAGTTGGTGAAGCCATGTCGGCATTTATTCCTGTTGGCGGACTTCTTCTTGTTCTTTTCTTTATACTGGGTGGTTTACACGCCATATATCCCTGGACACATGAAGATCATCTCGATGAAATCCTGCTGAAAAAAGTGGCCTACCTCAACGTGCCTTTCTTTTACATCAGGCTGGTTGTCTTCCTTGGTGCCTGGTCGCTGCTGGCGCATTTTCTGCGCAAAGCGAGCCTCGCCCTCGATGTGAATGGCGACATGCAATACCTGAAAAAGATGCGTACACTCTCAGCTGTATTTGTTGTGGTGTTTGCCGTAACAAGCGTTGTTTCAAGCTGGGATTGGCTCATGTCGCTCGATCCACATTGGTTCAGTACCCTCTATGGCTGGTATGTTTTTTCAAGTATGCTTGCCAGTGGTTTTGCAATGATCATTCTCGTGGTCTCTCTCCTGAAAAACATGGGGTATATGACGCATGTGAATGATGAACATATGCATGATCTCGGAAAATACCTGTTTGGATTTAGTATATTCTGGGCATATCTTTGGTTTTCGCAGTATATGCTGATTTGGTATGCAAATATGCCCGAAGAAACGGTATATTTTATCGAGCGTCATAAATACTTCACAGAAGTTTTCTATGTGAATCTCTTTCTCAATTTCGTGGTACCATTCCTTTTGTTAATGACCCGCCGCGCAAAACGCGTATCGGGCGTGCTCGTGCCGGTTGCAATAATCGTTTTCATCGGACATTGGGTTGATCTTTATATGATGATCATGCCCGGAGCTGTTGGCGGTGAGCATGCAGGAATCGGGATTGTTGAAGTTGGACTGACGATTGGATACCTGGGACTCTTTGGTCTGGTTACATTCTGGTCGTTGGCCAAAGCTCCTTTGGCATCGAAAAAGCATCCTTACTATAAGGAAAGCATGGAATACCATACCAATTATTAACAGTGAAGCAATTTTATCCTTGTAAAACTGAATGATATGAAGAATTCTTTAAAAATAATGGCCATTGTTTTGCTGATCGCAGCTGCCTCGGCATGCAACCGTGATAAAAATCATCCTGGATATACCTTCTTCCCGGACATGGCGTATTCCACTGCCTACGAGACTTATACCACAAATCCGGTATTTGCTGACGGATATACCATGAGACTCCCGGCTGAGGGGACGATTGCACGCGGCACCATGCCTTACCCGTATAAAGCAAAATCTTTCGAAGATCAGGTGAAAGCAGGTGTTGTATTGAAAAACCCCCTCGAAGCCACACCACAGGTTTTGGCTGAAGGCAAAGCACAATTCGAAATTTTCTGTGTGCACTGCCATGGCGAAAAAGGAAAAGGCGATGGCCACCTCTACACGAGCAAACTTTTTCCGGCCAAGCCAACTTCACTCGTTGAACCTTATGTACAGAATAAACCCGATGGAGAGATTTACCATGTGATAACACTTGGTTCTATCTCCGGTTTAATGGGTGCGCATGGAAGTCAGGTGCTGCCCGAAAATCGCTGGAAGATTATCCATTACGTCAGGTCTTTGTCTAAATAGACAAACAATGAATATGTTC
>ERZ1645187.1865-NODE-1865-length-19066-cov-22.513545_pt1 | contig 19066 bp, 15 predicted proteins | sample MGYA00575352_ERZ1645187 | MGnify/ENA primary metagenome ERZ1645187 (study PRJEB40837, sample SAMN11349314) | freshwater sediment metagenome | isolation source: river sediment | host: Sediment | place: India: Wazaribad , New Delhi | collected 2017-02-21 ... | reverse complement strand
GCCCCGGTGGTCCCCTGCGAATCCGCCGGCGACATGGCGGACGCTGTCCGCCGGGCCGTGGCCGCGACCGTGCCCGGCGACCTGGTGCTGCTTGCTCCGGGCTGCGCAAGTTTCGACATGTTCTCCGGCTATGCGGAGCGCGGCCGGGTGTTCGTTGACTGCGTCCGCCGTCTGCAGGCGGAGCGGGCCGGCCGGGGGGAGGTGGGGGCATGACGAGAATCTGCTGCCGCTGCGCGCGGGTGGAGCAGGGCGGGCGATGGCTGGTGAAGCGCCCGGCCCCGGTCGACCGTGAACCGCTGACCCACGGGTACTGCCCCGACTGCTACCACGCCATGCTCATCGAAATCGAGACCCAGTTCGCCGATCACCACCGCGGCGCGCGGCTGGACCGGCTGCAGCCGGCGGGCAGCGGAGCCTGCCCCGCATGCGCCTGACCGTCACCGGCGGCGGCACCGGTGGTCACCTGTTCCCGGGCATCGCCCTGGCCGCGGCCATGCAGGAGCGGGTTCCCGGAACCCAGGTGCTGTTCATCGGCACCTCGCGGCTGCTCGACCAGCAGGCCCTGGCCGACCGGGGCTTCGAACTGGCCACGCTCGCCTGCGGCGGTGTCAAGGGGCTGTCCCTGGGCAGCAGGGTCCGCAACCTGGTGCAGATGCCGCTGGCCATAGTGGCGGCCCGGCGGATGCTCGGCCGCTTCCGGCCGGACCTGGTGTTCGGGGTGGGCGGCTACGTGACCGGGCCGGTGCTGCTTGCCGCCCGCACCCTGGGAGTGCCGGTGGTCATCCACGAGCAGAACTCGGTGCCGGGCATGGCCAACCGGCTGGCCGGCCGACTGGCGGACCGGATCTGCATCTCGCTGCCCTGCCAGCCGCCGTTCCCGGCGGCCAGGACGGTACTCACCGGCAACCCGGTGCGCCAGGAAATCCTGGCGGCGGCGAAGGGAGAACGACCGGTGCACGAGGTGCCGACCCTGCTCGTACTCGGCGGCAGCCAGGGCGCTCACCGGGTCAACCTGCTCATGCTCGAGGCGGCGGAAGTGCTTGTGGCCGAGGGACGGCCGGTGCGCATCATTCACCAGACCGGCACGGCCGACGAGGCCACGGTTCGGGAGGGATACCGGCGGATCGGGGTCGAGGCCGAGGTGTCGGCCTTCATCCGCGACATGGCCGGGGTCTACCGACGGGCCGATCTGGCGGTGTCCCGGGCCGGCGCGACCACCCTGGCCGAACTGGCCGTGATGGGGCTGCCGGCGCTGCTTGTCCCCTATCCCTACGCGGCCGACAACCACCAGCTGACCAATGGAAAATACTATGAAAAAACGGGCGGATGCGTTGTGGTCGAGGAGGCCGGCCTGACCGGGGAAATTCTCGGCAAAGCGGTCAGCGAACGCTTGCATAACAGGGAAGAGTTACATACAATGGCCGCCAAAATGCGGGCCATGGCCCTGCCGGACGCCGCCCTGCGGATTGTCGACGAGTGCCTCCGCCTCGTGTCGTCACGGAGCGGAAAACCTTTTTGAGGTTCTCACCAACACGGGCCCCATGTACAGGAAGACCAAGCACATCCATTTTGTCGGCATCGGCGGCATCGGCATGTCCGGCATCGCCGAGCTGCTCCTCAGCCTCGGCTACCGGGTGAGCGGGTCCGACCTGCGCTCCACCGACATCACCCGCCGGCTGGCCGGGCTGGGCGGGGTGATTCACGAGGGTCACGAGGCCCCTTGGGTGGCGGGCGCGGACGTGGTCGTCACCTCCACGGCCATCGCCGCCGACAACCCCGAGGTGGTCGCGGCCCGCGAACAGCACATCCCGGTCATCCAGCGCGCCGAGATGCTGGCCGAACTGATGCGGCTGAAGAAATACGGCATCGCCGTGGCCGGCAGCCACGGCAAGACCTCCACCACCTCCATGGTCGCCACCATCCTCGCCGAGGCCGGTCTCGACCCGACCGTGGTGGTCGGCGGCAAGGTGCACGGCTTCGGCAGCAACGCCAAGCTGGGTGAGGGCGAGTTCCTCGTGGCCGAGGCGGACGAGAGCGACGGCTCCTTCCTCAAGCTGTCGCCGGTGATCGAGGTGATCACCAACATCGACCTCGAGCATCTTGATTATTATCGGGATATCGAGCAGATCAAGGACTACTTCGTCGATTTCGTCGAGCGCCTGCCCTTCTATGGGGTGGCCATCGTCTGCTTCGACAACGACCACGTGGTGCAGATCCTGCCCCGCCTGCAGAAGCGCATCCTCACCTACGGCCTCACCGAGCAGGCCGACCTGCAGGCGGTGCGGATCGTCACCGGCGGCGGCACCAGCGAATTCACCGTTCGTTTCCGTGACCGCGAGGTGGGCCGCGTCCGCCTGAACCGGCCGGGCCGGCACGTGATCTACAACAGCCTCGCCGCCATCGGCGTGGCCTTGGAGCTGGAAATCGATTTCGCGGTTATCGCCCGCGCCCTCGAAGGGTTCCAGGGGGTGCAGCGGCGGCTGCAGGTCAAGGGCGAGGCCGGCGGCGTGCTCGTGGTCGACGACTACGGCCACCACCCCACCGAGATCCGCGCCACCCTGGACGCGGTGCGCGAGGGCTGGCCCGAGCGGCGGGTGGTGGTGGCCTTCCAGCCGCACCGCTACACCCGGACCCGGGCCCTGTTCGCCGAGTTCACCACCGCCTTCCGCAGGGCCGACGTGCTGGTTTTGGCCGATATCTACGCGGCCAGCGAACAGCCGATCGAGGGCATCACCTCCGAAAGCCTGCTGGAAGCGATCAAGCAGCACGGCCAGCGCCAGACCGTGCACATCCCCAACCTGGTGCAGCGGCCGGAAGCCCTGCTCGAGGTGCTGCAGCCGGGTGATCTGCTCCTCACCCTGGGGGCCGGCAACATCGTCCAGGCCGGCGAGCAGCTGCTGGCGCAGTTGGAGGGCGGCCGATGAGTTCCGTGGCAACGGTCACCAGTACCGCCACCGGGGAGGAACAACCATGGTGATGAACAGCCGGCAGCGCGCCGTCCTGACCGCCCTGTGCCCCTCGACCCGCTGGGAGGTGAGCATGGCCAGCCACTCGACCTTCCGCGCCGGCGGTGTGGTCGAGGCCATGGCCGAACCTGCCGACAGCGGGCAGCTCGCCGCCGTGGTGCGCTGGCTGCACCGCGAAGGGGTGGCCTGGCGGGCCATCGGCGGCGGTTCCAACATCCTCGTCGCCAGCCGCTACCACGAGGGCGTGTTCATCCGCCTGCGCGGTTCGGTGCGCGACCTCTGTCCCGAACCGGTATCAGCGGGCGGCAGGCAAGGGTCCCAGGTCACGGTCGAGGCCGGCTGCAGCCTGGCCGCCTTTGTCTCCTGGTGCGCCGGCCGCGGACTGACCGGCCTGGAGTTCATGGCCGGCATCCCGGGCAGCGTCGGTGGGGCCATCCGCATGAACGCCGGCGCCTTTGCCCACGCCATCGGCGAGGCCCTGCACTCCGTCACCTGTCTCAGTGCCCAAGGCGAGTTCCGCGAGATGGCCCGGGACGAGATCGCCTTTGCCTACCGCAGCACCCGCCTGCCCGGGGAGCCGGGCGAGCGCTGGCTCATCTGTCGCGGCGTTTTTGTCCTCCAGCAGGCCGACCAGCAGGAGCTGACCGCCCGCTGCCGGGACATCGTCGCCTGCCGGCGGGAGAAACAGCCGGCCGGGGTCGGCTCGGCCGGGTCGTTCTTCAAGAACCCGGAGGGTGATTTCGCCGGGCGGCTCATCGAACAGGCCGGGCTCAAGGGGCTGAGCCGCGGCAAGGCCATGGTTTCGCCCAAGCACGCCAACTTCATCGTCAACACCGGCGGCGCCGAGCCCGAGGATATCATCGCCCTCATGCAGGAGGTGCGCGAGCGGGTGTTCACGCACAGCGGCGTCCTCCTCGAACCGGAGGTCCATATCCTCTAACCGGGGACGCGTGGGACAATGGCGGTCTATACCCCCCGCAAGATACCGCAGCGTCCCTCCCGGAGCGGCGGCCGCAAACGGCGCTCCCTGGGCGAGATCCTGCGCATCCTGCTGCGACGCAGGACCAGGACGGCCCAGTACGGCACCGGGGCGGTGGTCAGCGGGGCGCAGCGGCTGTGGAAATGGAAGCGCCTGTCACGCACCACCCTGCTGGTGCTCACCCTCTGCGGCGCACTGGTGACCGGCCTGTGGTTCTCGTACCAGGCCCTGATCCGCTCCGACATCTTCCGCCTGAGCGACATCCGCATCAGCGGGCTGAAGGTGGTGACCGACCGGCAGATTCTCGACCTGAGCGGGCTGCAGCACGGCGCCAGCCTGCTCCAGTTCCGGCCCAAGGCGGCGGCGGCCCGGATCGCCGCCCACCCCTGGGTGCAGCAGGTGGACATCAGGACCCGCTGGCCGTCCACCCTGGTGATCGAGGTTCGCGAACAGCAGGTGCTGGCGCTGGTGAACATCGAGGGCGAAAAGGAGCGGCGCCTGCGCTACCTGAACCGGGACGGCCAGGTGTTCGCCGAGATCGAGCCCGGCCAGGATATCGACCACCCGGTGATCACCGGGCTGGTGGCCGGGCGGGACGTGGTCGCCGACACCCTCGTCAAGGGCGGCCTGGCCGAGGCAGCGCAGACCTTTCTCGGCCTCGCCGCCCAGGGGCACGCCATCCTGCCCCTGCAGGCGGTGAGCGAGGTGCACCTCGACCCCAAGGAGGGGCTGATCATCTATCTGGCGGACCGCCCCTTCCCGATCTATTTCGGCCGGGACCGTCTGCAGACGAAGTACTACCGGCTGATCAGGGTGCTGGATCAGCTGTACAGCAGGAAACAGGTCGATACCGTGAAAGAAATCAGAATGGACTACGCAGATGATAAGGTCTTGGTTGTCGGATCACAAACCGACGGATGAGGATGTGGAGGAACAGGAACCGCGTGAGCCCGGGGAGCTCGTCGCCAGCCTGGACATAGGCACCACCAAGGTGTGCGCCATGATCGGCGAGGTCTTCGACGACCGGGTGGAGATCATCGGCGTGGGCACGGCGGCCTCCTCCGGCATGAAGAAGGGCGTGGTGGTGAACATCGAGTCCACCGTCCAGTCGATCCGCCAGGCGGTGAACGCGGCCTCGGACATGGCCGGCTGCGACATCGAAAGCGTCTACGTGGGCATCGCCGGCAACCACATCAAGGGGTTCAACTCCCCCGGCATCATCGCCATCAACAACCAGGAGATCAAGGAAAAGGACATCGAGGCGGTCATCCAGGCGGCGCAGACGGTCAAGATCTCCGACAACCAGCAGATCATCCATGTCCTGCCCCAGGAGTACATGGTCGACGACCACACCGGCATCCAGAACCCGCTGGGCATGACCGGCGTGCGCCTGGTCACCAACGTGCACATCGTCACCGCCGACGTCACCGCCCTGCACAACGTGGTCACCAGCTGCAACCGGGCGCAGCTGGCGGTGGCCGAGATCGTGCTCGAATCCGTGGCCTCGTCGCTGTCCGTACTCAACAAGGACGAGATGGAACTGGGCGTGGCGCTCATCGACATCGGCGGCGGCACCACCGACCTGGCGATCTTCTGCAACGGCACCATCAAGCACACCTGGGAACTGGCGCTGGGCGGCAACAACCTGACCAGCGACCTGTCGGTGGGGCTGCGCACGCCCCTGCAGGAGGCTGAAGAGCTGAAATACCTGTACGGCGGCGCGCTCGCCTCGATGATCAAGGAGAACCACATCATCGAGGTGCCCACCGTGGGGGACCGCAAGCCGCGCAAGGTATCGCAGCGGATCATGGTCGAGATCCTCGAGGCGCGCATGGAGGAGATCCTGCAGATGGTCAACAAGAACATCAGCGCCTCCGGGTATCGCAACCGCATCAACGCCGGCATAGTCCTCACCGGCGGCACCGCCCTGTTGGCCAACATCGTCGAGATGGCGGAGCAGGTGTTCGACCTGCCGGTGCGCATCGGCTACCCGCAGGGTGTGGGCGGCCGGATCGAGGATATCCGCTCGCCCCGGTGTACCACCGGGGTGGGGCTGGTGCTGTACGGCAGCAAGGCCAAGACCTACGTGCCCAAGGAGCGCGGCGGGGTGTTCAGCCGGTTCAGGGGCTGGGTGAAAAATATCGTTTAATACGGCAGAGTTTTCCATTTAGTCGGCCCGAAGAAAATGGTATAGAGGGCAGGGGAAATCAAGGACTACCTTTCTGGGGAGAGACGCATGGCTTTCAGGATAGCGGAAGAAGAATCTGTGGCTGTGATCAAGGTGATCGGTGTGGGCGGCGGCGGCGGCAACGCCATCAACACCATGGTGGAAAACCGGCTGACCGGCGTGCAGTTCATCGCCGCCAACACGGACATGCAGGCGCTGGAAAAATCCCGGGCCGACATCCGCCTGCAGCTGGGTCCGGGCATCACCAAGGGCATGGGGGCCGGCGCCGAACCGGAAATGGGGCGGGAGGCGGCCCAGGAGAGCTACGAAGACCTGCAGAACGTGCTCAAGGGTGCGGACATGGTGTTCGTCACCGCCGGCCTCGGCGGCGGCACCGGCACCGGCGCGGCGCCGGTGATCGCCAAGCTGAGCAAGGAGTCGGGCGCGCTCACCGTGGCCGTGGTCACCAAGCCGTTCTACTTCGAGGCCAAGAAGCGGATGCGCAACGCCGAGGCCGGCTGGGAGAAGCTCAAGGAGTATTCGGACACGATCATCACCGTGCCCAACGACCGACTGCTCAGCCTGATGAACAAGAACTCGACCCTGGTCAACATGATGGAGATGGTCGACAACGTCCTCTTGCAGGCGGTCAAGGGCATCACCGACCTGATCAACCTGCCGGGGCACATCAACGTCGACTTCGCCGACCTGAAGACGGTCATGAAGGAGGTCGGCCCGGCCATCATGGGCACCGGCACCGCCTCCGGCGAGAACCGCGCCACCGAGGCGGCCAAGCGGGCCATCGACAATCAGCTGCTCGAGGACGTGGGCATCGACGGCGCCCGCGGCATCCTCATCAACATCTCCGCGGCCAAGGAGACCCTGACCATGAACGAGTTCATGGAGGCCTCGGCCCTGATCCAGGAAAAGGCGCACGAGGAGGCCAACATCATCATCGGCGCCCTGTTCGACGAGTCGCTCGGCGACGAGCTGCGGGTCACGGTGATCGCCACCGGCATCTCCAGCATCGAGGAACCGGAGATCTCCCAGCTGGAGGTGGTGCGCAACCGCCAGCCCCAGCAGCTGCCCAAGTCCAAGCAGGGCCGGCTGGCGCGGATCTTCGAAGAGGAGACGGTGTTGGCGGAAAGCCCCGGCAGCCCGGTGACCATCGCCAAGCCCAACGCGCTGCCCAAGGGGCTGCCGCGCATGCCCAAGCCGATCTTCGACGACAACGAACGCACCGAGTTCGACGAACCCGCCTATCTGCGCAAGAAGGCGAATTGAATACCGGCCGGCCGCCTTGTCCTCGGCGGGCGGTCGGGCCGGCAGCCAGCCAGGCGCGCAGGGGAATATCGTTACGATATTCCCCTGCTCCCTTTCCGGGCCGGCGCCCCGGTCCCCCTGCCTGCGGCCCCGGGCCCATGGACTGACCATGCAGACTGATCACCCCCTGTTTTTCACCCCCGGTCCTTTCCCTTGTCGTCCGTCCTGACAGGAGAACAAGGCACGGTCCGCAAGAAGTGGACGGGCAGGCTGCCCGTGGCCCTGCTCTACGCCAACACCTACCCGGTGGCCGTGTCCAACCTCGGCTACCAACTGGTCTACACCCTGCTCAACCGCCTGGACGAGGTGGTCTGCGAGCGGTTCGTCTACCCGGCGGACGGCGGACCGTTGCGCTCACTCGAATCCTCCCGGCCGCTCACCGATTTTCCCCTGGTGTTCGCCTCAATCAGCTTTGAACACGATTACCCGCGCCTGGCCGCGATGCTGGCCGCGGGCGGAATCGCCCCGCTGGCCGCGGAACGCTCCGACCGGGTGGCCGCAGCCAGCCCGCTGGTGGTGTTGGGCGGGGTGGCGGTGTTCATGAACCCGGAACCGCTGGCCGCGTTCGCCGACCTGATGGTCATCGGCGAGGCTGAAGCGGTGCTGCCGGAGTTGATGCCCCTGCTCGCCGACTGCGCGACCCTGGATCGGGCCACCCTGCTGCAGCGGATCGGCGCCCGTCTGCCAGGTTGCTATGTGCCGGGGCTCTACCGTTTCGTCCACGGCCCGGACGGCGTGCTCGCGTGCATCGAGCCTGCACCCGGGCTGCCGCCGCGCATCACCCGGGTCTCGGCCCCGGCCATGGAGGTGGCCGCCCACTCGACCCTGCTGTCACCGGAGGCCGAACTCGCCATGTACATGGTGGAGTTGGGCCGCGGCTGCAGCCGCGGCTGCCGGTTCTGCGCCGCCGGCTTCATTTACCGGCCGCCGCGACTGTGGCCGGCGGAGACGATCCTCCGCGGCCTGGAGGCCCGGCCGGCCGGAGTGGACCGCATCGGCCTTCTGGGCATGGAGATGGCCGCTCCGGAGACGGTGGACCGGATCGCCGCCCAGCTCGCCGCCGGCAGCTGCTCGCTCTCCTTTTCCTCGCTGCGCGCCGACCGCATCACCGACCAGACCCTGGCCCTGCTCGCCGCCTCCCGCCTCAAAAGCGTGGCCATCGCCGCGGACGGCTGTTCGGCCCGGCTGCGCCGGCTGATCAACAAGGGGCTCGACGAGCCGGAACTGCTGGACGCGGCCGAACGGCTGGTCGCAAGCGGCATCTTCCACCTCAAGCTCTACGTGATGATCGGCCTGCCCACGGAAACCACCGCTGACCTGGATGAACTGGTCCGCCTTGTCGACCGGCTGCAGGCCCGCATCCTGCCCCTCGGCCGCAGCCGGGGCCGGGTGAGCGTGCTCACCCTGTCGATCAACTGCTTCGTGCCCAAGCCGTGGACCCCGTTCCAGTACTGTTCGTTCGGCGGCCTGGAGGATCTGCCCCCGGGCAAAAAGGGGACGGCCCAGGCGCTGGCCGCGCTGAAGGAGAAGATCGGCTACCTGCGCGGCACGCTCGGCTCCCGGGCCAACCTGCGCCTCAAGTTCGACCACCCGGACCAGGCCCTGCAGCAGGCGGTGTACAGCCGGGCCGACCGGCGCATCGGCCCGGCCCTCATCGACATCGGCACCGGCCGGGCCTCGTTCGCCCGGGCGCTGGCCCGCCACGGTCTCGATGCCTGGCAGTACGGGGTTCGACCGCGCGGCCGGGACGAACTGCTGTGCTGGGAGGTGGTGGACCACGGCATCCGCGGGGACTACCTCCTGGACGAGTACGACCGGGCCCTGCGCGGCGTTGCCACCCGGCCGTGCGAACCCGCCCTCTGCCGCCGCTGCGGAGTCTGTCGTGAACCGGCGCCGGTCTGATCTCAGCCCTCTGCCGGGCCGAATGGCCGGCCGACTGGCTGCGCTGGCCGGATGGCTGCGCCGGCTCGTTGCCCGCCGCCCGGATTGGCCCGGCCTCCTGCGCCGGCACCGGCAGGACCGGCAGGACCGGCAGAGCAGCACGCTGCTGCCGTTCGAGCTGGTCAAGTACTTCTCGTTCACCTCGCTCGCCCTCATCCTGATTGCCTCGTTCATCCTGTCCTGGGTGATCGCGAGCAATGCCAAGACCGTGCTCCTGCAGCGCAGCGAGGCCTATTCACGGCTGTTCGCGGACAACCTCAACCGCCAGGTGTTCGTCCAGTTCGTCCTGCCCACGGTGGTCCGCTACGGCCGCATCGCCCTGTCCGACCCGGAGCAGTACGAGCGGCTCGACCGGATCGTCGCCAACATCACCCGCGGCATGCGCATCGAGTCGGTGACCATCTACGAGCCGCGCCAGAACCGCATCGCCTACTCGACCATGGCCGAGCTCATGGGCAAGCGCGACCTGGGCGGGCTGGAGTACCATAAGGCGCTCAAGGGCGAAAACAACTCGGCGCTCATCTCCGGCGGCTCCCTGCTCAGCCTGCTGCCCGGCACGGCCGAGATCTTCTGCACGCTCAAGACCTACGTGCCCTTCCGCCAGGAGAACCGGCTGGGCGAGCACACCGGTGAGATCATGGGCGTGATCGAGGTGGTCCAGGACCTGTCCGACGACCTGGAGACCATCATCGGCCTGCAGGGGCGGGTGATCGTGCTGTCGCTGACCATCATGGGCATCCTCTTCACCATCCTCAGCCTGATCGTGGTCCGCGCCAACCGCATCATGGCCAAGCGGGCCGAGGAGCGGCTGCAGCTCGAGGAGCAGCTGGGCGAGGCGCAGCGGCTGGCCACGCTCGGCAAGATGGTGGCCGCGGTCTCCCACGAGATCAAGAACCCGCTGGGCATCGTCCGCTCCACCGCCGAGATCCTCGCCAGCCGGATCGGCAAGGTGGCGCCGGGCAACGAGGGGCTGGCCAACATCATCATGGAGGAGACCCTGCGGCTCGACGCCATTGTCCGCGAGTTCCTCGACTTTGCCCGGCCGCGCGAGATCCGGCTCGAGGCGGCCTCGCTCAACGAGGTGGCGGAGCGGGTGCTGCGCTTCATGGAGGCGGAATTCAAGCAGAAATCCGTGCTCCTGCGCCGCCGGCTCGACCCGCACCTGCCCGAGATCCCGATGGACGCCGAGCAGGTCTACCAGGTGGTGTTCAACATCGTCTTCAACGCGGTCCAGGCCATGCCCTACGGCGGCGACCTGGTGGTCAGCTCGCGGCTGGACGACGACGGCCAGCTGGTGGTGCTGGACATCACCGACACCGGCGTGGGCATCCCGGCGGACAAGCTCGAGCAGATCTTCGCCCCGTTCTACACGGACAAGAGCCGCGGCACCGGCCTGGGGCTGTGCATCGCCCGCTCCATCATCGAAAAGCATGGCGGCCGGATCACGGTACAGAGCCGCCCCGGGGACGGCAGCACCTTCACCGTGACCCTGCCCACGGGCTCGTGATGACCACCCCGCGACGCATCGGCTGCTGCATCACCGCCCACGGTTTCGGCCACGCCACCCGGGCCGCGGCGGTCATGGAGGCCCTCGGCCGGCGGCTGCCGGTCGACTGTACGATCGTCACCGCGGCGCCGGCCCAGCTGTTCGCCGAATCGCTGAGTGCGCCGCACACAGTCCATTCCATGGTCGTGGACATCGGCCTGGTGCAGCGGGATGCCATGACCGAGGATCTGGACGCGACCCTGGCGGCCCTGGACGGGTTCTACCCGATGGCGGAGCGGCTGGTCGACCGGGTCGCCGGCCTGCTCCGCGGCTGCGAGCTGGTGCTCTGCGACATCGCCCCGCTGGGCATCGCGGCCGCGGCCCGGGCCGGTATCCCCTCGGTGCTCATCGAGAATTTCACCTGGGACTGGATCTACGCCGGCTACCTGGACCGCTGCCCCGGCCTGGCCCGGCACATCGACTCTCTGGCCGGGCTGTTCGCCCGGGCCGACTACCGCATCCAGGCCGCCCCGGCCGGGCGGGCAGCGGCCTGCGACCTGGTGGTGCAGCCGGTGGCGCGATCGGTGCGCGACCCGGAACAGGTGCGTCGGCGGCTCCGTCCGGCTGCCGGCCAGCGGCTGGTGCTGGTGACCATGGGCGGGGCGGGCGGCGGGGTGGTGTCGCTGGCGCCGCTGGTCAAGCGCAAGGAGCTGCTTTTCCTGTTCACCGGTCGGGGCCGGGAGAACGAGTTTCTCCACAACCTGCGCTTCCTCGGCAGCGACGACCCCGCATGGTACCATCCCGACCTGGTGGCCGCGGCCGACCTGGTGGTCGGCAAGGTCGGCTACTCCACCGTGGCCGAGGCCTACCACGCGGGCCGCTCGTTCGCCTATGTGCGGCGACCGGCCTTCCGCGAGTCCGCCACCCTGGCCGCCTTTGTCGACCGCCACCTGGATTCCTGGGAACTCGGCCCGGAACAGCTGCACAACGGCGCCTGGCTCGAGACCCTGCCGCCGCTGGCGGTGGGGCCGCCGCTGGTCACGCACCGGGTGAACGGCGCGGACCAGGCGGCTGACTTTCTCTTCGGCCTGCTCCAGGGAGAGCCCCGGGCCGCCTGAGGACCGGGATCGCGAATCGTTCCGCCCCGCCGATCAAGCAAACGGCCGCCCTCCGACCGTCGATCCCCCGGCCGGTGCGTCCCCGAACCTCCCCCGGCCCATCCCCGTTTTCGTCTCATCCCCAAGAGGTGTACCCGCATGGGTCTTGTTCACGAACTGCGCCTGCGTTATCCGCCGATCATCCTGCTGCTCGCCCTGCTGTCCGCCTTCCCGCCGCTGGCCACGGACATGTACCTGCCGGCCCTGCCGCTGCTGCAGCGGGAGTGGGGTGTCCCGCTGGTGACCGCCAACCTCACCCTGGTGATCTTTTTCGTCACCTACTGCGCCTTCCTGCTCGTCTACGGGCCGCTCTCCGACCGCTACGGCCGGCGGCCGCCGCTCGTTGTCGGGGTCAGCCTGTTCATCGTCGCCTGCCTGGCCTGCGGGCTGGCCGACAGCGCGGCCATGATGATCTTCGGCCGGTTCCTCCAGGGGGCGGGCGCGGCCGCCAGTTCGGCCATCGTTTTCGCGATCAGCAAGGACCTGTTCACCGGCCGGCAGCGCCAGCGGGTGTTCATCCACATCGGCGTGATCGTCGCCACCGCGCCGATGATCGCCCCGATCATCGGCGGCTGGATCGTCACCCTGGTCTCCTGGCGGTGGATCTTCCTCCTCCAGGCCCTGCTCGGCAGCGTGGCCCTGGTCGGGGTGGTGCGCATGGACGAGTCGCTCCGGCCGGCGGCCGAACCGCCGACCCTCGGCCAGGTGGCTGCCGGCTACCTGCGCCTGCTGGCCAACCACCGCTACATCCTGGTCATGCTCACCGTGTCCATCCCGTGCATGCCGGTGTTCGCCTTCATCGGCGGCAGCGCCGACCTGTACATCACCCGCCTGGGCTTCAGCGAGCAGGTGTACGGCTACTTTTTCGGCTTCAACGCCCTGGCCTTCGTGCTCGCGCCGCTGGCGTTCTCGCGGGCGGTACACCGGGCACCCCTGGTCCGCCTGATGCCGCTCGCGTTTCTCGGCATGCTCGCCTCGGCCCTGCTGCTCGTCTGCCCGCTCCTGCCCATGCCCTGGCGGCTCACCCTGCCCATGTTCGCCCTGACCTTCTGCTACAGCTTCTGCCGGCCGGCGGGCAACAACCTGATCCTCGAGCAGGTCGACCGGGACACCGGCGCCGCCTCGTCGCTCATGGTCTTCTGTCATTTCATGATCGGCTCCACCGCCATGGCGGTTTTTGCCCTGGACTGGCCGGACAAGCTCGCCACCCTGGCACTGATGGGCATGGGGGCGGTATCGGTGTCGCTGATGCTGTGGATGGTTGTGCGGCGGTGGATCGCGCCCGCGGCTGCGGACGGGGGAACGGCGGGGGCCTAAGCGGCGGATTCAGGTCTCGGCGATGAACATCTGTGAGGTCAGGTCCCAGCAGGTGACGATGCCGTTGCGCCACTTGGCCAGCTGGACGTTGCCGTCCTGGGAGACGACGATGGCCAGGGCGTCGTGCAGGGCGTTGCACAGGTGGTAGGCGGAGCGGTGGCGGGAGCCGTAGCCCTCGATCTTGGTGAGCGACACCATCTTGCCCTCGGCGTCGCTGGCAATGGCCACCTCGGTGAGCTTGTTGAGGGAGCCGACGATCATGCCGCCGAAGCCCAACGGGCCGCGGCTGGTGGTGACCACGGCGCCGTCCACCGAGGCCAGGCTGGCGACGAACTGGGCCTGTTCGTAGAGCCCTTCCTCCAGGTCGTAGACGGCGGACTCGTGGCGGAGGTTGACGTAGTCCCGCCAGGTGACCACCCGGTCCGGGTTGTTGATGTCGCCAAGCGCGGTGGTGGCCAGGCGGATGGTGCGGACGAGCAGCTGCTGCTGCCGCTGCACCGCCTCGTCCTTCTGGAAACGGTACTTGAGCAGGATGGGGGGATTGTCCGTGGCCAGCTCGGGCGGATCGACGCTCGGGAAGATGATGAAGGTGCCGCCGTGGCGGTTCATGCGGGTGACGCTGAGCACCCGCTTGAGCAGCTGGAACTGCAGGTTCTCGATGAACTCCTCCTCGATGCGGGCCACCGGGTAGAGGACGCTGGCCCGGAACAGCTCGTGCTGATCGATCGCCGCCTGGCGGCCGGGCGCGAACAGCCGGTTCATCCAGTTGGAATGGAAGGCGTTGGCCGCGGATTCGAGCAGCCGGCCGCCGCTCAGGTTGACGACGATGCTCAACCCCCGGCAGATGGTGAGCATGCCCGGGCCGGTGACGTGGACCACGAAGGCCGCGGGCAGCCGGTTGGTCTTCTTGTTGCCGCCGCGTTCCTGCTGCAGCCAGCGGATGCCGGAATTGACCACCCCCCAGATCTGGAACCCCCGTTCCGGGTGGGGTTCGATGGCGATGAGCGAGCGCTCGAAATCCACCGCCGGCGACAGGCGGCGCAGTTCGTACTCGTTGAAGGGGCGGGGGGTGTCGAACAGCAGGCGGAGAAAGCCCTTGGGCGGTCCCTGGTCGGGCGGGAAGACCGAGGGCGGGGCGAGGATGATGCGCAGGGTGACGGAGCGGTCTTCCTCGCGCATCATGCTCACCTGGTAGCAGGTGGAGATGAGATGCTCCAGGGCCCCCTTGCCCGGCAGGACGCCGATGGCGGTCTCGCCCTCCTCCTCCGGCGGCGGACCCCAGCGCTCGCTGATCAGGGCGACGAGTTCGGAGGGATAGACGTGCATGGCCACTCCTGGAGGCGGGTATTTTCGGGGAAACCTGCAGCACTATACCGCAGCTGGGCCCCGGAGGGAACCCCGATGTGCGCCGGTCCGCAGCGGTCGGCGAGGTCCGCCGCGCCGGGGAAAATGATTGTCCTTGGCCGCTGTTTGCGGTAACAGGGAGCAGCACGGCCGGCCCGGACCGGGGGCGACGGATGCACCCGGCCCTGGGGCCGCCAGAGACCGGAAGACAACGCCCGAGCGGCGGGAGACGATATGCACACAAGCGAACGAGAAACCCTGGCGGACGTCACCATCCCGGTCGTCCAGGTGCCCCCCCACCCGGTCCGCATCGAGCGGACCCCGGCCCGGACCGAGGCGCTCAAGGCGCGCATCCGCCAGCTGCTGCGCGAACAGGACGCGGTGCTCGCGGCCCATTACTACACCGACAGCGACCTGCAGGACCTGGCCGACGAGACCGGCGGCTGCGTGGCCGACTCGCTCGAGATGGCCCGTTTCGGCACCGAGCAGCGGGCCACCACCCTGGTGGTCGCCGGGGTCCGCTTCATGGGCGAGACCTCGAAGATCCTCAACAACGAGAAGCGGGTGCTGATGCCGGACCTGAACGCCACCTGCTCGCTCGACGAGAATTGTCCGGCCGACCTGTTCGGCGCCTTCTGCGACCGCCATCCGGACCACACGGTGGTGGTCTACGCCAACACCAGCGCCGAGGTCAAGGCCCGCTCGCACTGGGTGGTGACCTCGGGCATCGCCCTGCCCATCGTCCGCCACCTGGCGGAGCGGGGCGAGCGCATCCTGTGGGGGCCGGACCGGCACCTGGGCCGCTACGTGCAGCAGCTGACCGGCGCGGAGATGCTCCTGTGGCCCGGTTCCTGCGTGGTCCACGAGGAGTTCCGGGCGGATGCGCTGGAACTGCTGCGCCGCGAACACCCGCAGGCGGCGGTGCTCGTCCACCCCGAGTCGCCGCGCGAGGTGGTCGCCCAGGCGGACGTGGTCGGCTCCACCACCGCGCTCATCGAGGCGGTGCGCACCCTGCCCAACCCGGAGTTCATCGTCGCCACCGACGCCGGCATCTTCAACCGCATGCGCCAGCTGGCGCCGGGCAAGATTCTGCTCGGTGCGCCCACCGCCGGCGAGGGGGCGACCTGCGAGAGCTGCGCCCGCTGTCCCTGGATGGAGATGAATACCCTGGAAAAGCTGGCGCAGGTGCTGGAAACGGGTGAGAACGAGATCCTGGTGACACCCGAGCTGGCCGCCCGGGCACGGGTGCCCATCCAGCGGATGCTCGACTTCGCCCGGGCGCTGAAGCAGTAGCGGCCGCGGCCGCTCAGAGGGTCTTGGATTCGCGGAAGGGGCGGAAGCGGCCGGTGGCCTGGTCCAACCCCTGGAGGAGGATGCGCGGGTCCTGGTAGAGGGTGCTGATCAGCCCGCTCTGGTTGCGGTTGAGCAGCAGGCGGAGGTCCACCTCCGGCAGGGTGAGCATCTCGTAGTCGGTGTCGGCGTCGCCGGCGACCAGCACCGGCCGGCCGGGAAGGAAACGGCGGATCACCTCGGCCTTGCCCTGGCGGTAGGTGACCGGGTAGTCGTCCGGGTCACCGGTGGTCAGCCGGCCCCGCTCGTCCAGGCCGACACGGATGCCGAAGATGCGCTCCGGCTGGACCGGGAAACCGAACAGGCGGGCCGCCTCCTCCACCAGCCACTCGGTGCTCGCCGAAAGGATGGCGCAGTCGATCCCCAGCCCACGCAGCCGCTGCATCAGCGCCAGCATCTCCGGGTGGGGCTGCAGCCCCAGCGGGTGACTGGCCTGGATGCGGCCGATCGGCGCCGGCGCCGCGCAGGCAAGCGTCGTCTCCACCAGCGGCTCGTCCCGGGCCGTGCGCACCACCTCGGCGGCGAATCGCCGCAGCTCCGCAAGCGTATGGCCCGCCAGCAGCTTGCCCATGAACGGCAGCACGTACGGCGGCCCAAGGCGCTGGTCGCGGCGGGCCCGGTCGGTGAACCAGAGGAGCAGGCAGGCGAACAGCTCCGCCTCGGGCCGCTGCCGGGCCGCTGCCGCCTCGCCCCGCTCGATCATCGGCCACAGGGTGCGGTAGCTGGCCAGCAGGGTGTCGATGACCGCCGCCATGGGCCGGCCGTCCAGGTCCGCCTGGCCCGCGGGCAGCAGGCCGGCCAGTTCCTCCGGCCGGAGGCGGTAGCGCAGCCCGGTGAGCTGGTGGAAGAAGACCGCCTGGCCCACGTCGCGGAACACGCAGGTGTTGTCGAAGTCGAACACCGCCAGCGGCCGCTCGGCCGGACCGCGGGCCGCGATGGCCGCGAGACCGCGGTCGATCCGCGCCAGGTTTTCCGGGTACCAGTTCCCCGGTTCGTTCGCCCTGTCGGCTGCCTGCTCGTGGGTGTGCTGCGCTGGTTCGTTCATCCGCCTGTGTGCGCTGGGGTTTGCGGCCTGACCGGGCTGCACCGGTTTCCGGCTGACTGTGTCGGCTTATATACGGCAATGGCCAACAGAATGCATGAAGTATCTGGCGCGGCGGCGGGTGTGTGTTTCATTTTCGTTGTCGGCGCCGGCCTCGCCCATCGGCCGGTGCCGAGGGCTTGCGCGGTGCGTCGCCGGTCAGGGTCGCCTTCTGTTGCTCGCGGCCGGTGGGGCTGCGTTCGACGAAGCAGTCGGCGCCGGTGAAGGGGTCGGTGCCGGTCCAGTACATCAGGGTCGACCAGGTGCAGGGCGTGGGCGTGAACAGTTGCACCTGGCGCGGCAGCAGGTGCAGTTCCCGTCGGCAGAAGGCGCGCAGCGCCTCCATGTCCGCCTGGGTGCAGCCCGGGTGGGCGGCGATCAGGTAGTAGGTGAGGTACTGGTCCAGCCCCTCCTCGCGGGTGAGGCGGTTGAACAGCTGCCGGAAGGCGAGCAGGTCATCCACCGGCGGCTTGCCCATGGCCGCGAGCACGGCCGGGCTGCTGTGCTCCGGGGCGAGCTTCATCTGCCCGGAGACGTGGTGGCGGACCACCTCGCGCAGGTAGGCGAGGCCGTGGCCCCGGTCGGCGAGGATCAGGTCGTGGCGGATGCCCGAGGCGACCACCACCTTGCGCACCCCCGGAACCTGGCGCAGGCGGCGGAGCAGGTCGAGGAGCGGGCCGTGATCGACCCGCAACCCCGGGCAGACCGCGGGGTAGAGGCAGCGCTTGTCCGCGCAGGCCCCCTTGGTGGCCTTGCGGCGGCACTCGAAGCCGTACATGTTGGCGGTGGGGCCGCCCACGTCGGTGAGGGTGCCGCGGAACTCCGGGTGGGCGGCGATCCGTTCGGCCTCGCGGACAATGGAGGCCGGGCTGCGGCTCTGCACCGTGCGGCCCTGGTGCACGGCGATGGCGCAGAAGTTGCACTCGCCGTAACAGCCGCGGTGGGTGGTCAGGGCGAAGCGGATGGTGTCGAGCGCTCGCACCGGGCCAAGTTTCCGGTCGAGCGGGTGGAGGTCGCGGGTGAAGTCCAGGTCGTGGACCGCGTCCAGCTCCGCGGCGGACAGCGGCGGCTGCGGCGGGTTGTGGACCAGGAAGCGCGTGTCCTGCCGCTGGGCCAGGGGCTTTGCGGTCACCGGGTCGCAGTGGGCGTAGAAGGTGCGGAACATGGCAATGAACCGTTCCCGGTCGGCCGCCGCCTCCGCGTAGGCCGGCAGCACGAGGGCCCCGGCCGGCGGTTCGGCGGCAATGTGGCACAGGCCGCGGATCGCGGTTGGCGACTCGCCCGCGGCCAGCGCCCGGGCCAGTTCGACCACGCTCCGCTCGGCCATGCCGTAGAGCAGGTAGTCGGCCTTGGCATCAAACAGGATCGAGCGCCGCACCCGGTTGTCCCAGGCGTCGTAGTGGGCGATGCGCCGCAGGCTGGCCTCGATGCCGCCGAGCACGATGGGCGCGGTCTGTTTGCAGCAGCGGCGGATCAGGTTCGCGTAGGCGATCACCGCCCGGTCTGGCCGCCGGTCGTTGCGGCCGCCCGGGGTGTAGTCGTCGGCCTTGCGGCGCAGGCCCGAGGCGGTGCGGTTGGCGACCATGGAGTCGATGGAGCCGCCGGTGACGCCCCAGAACAGGCGCGGCTCGCCCAGGCGGGTGAGGTCCGCGGCAGAGTCCATAGCCGGCTGGGCGATCACGCCGACGCGGAACCCGTGCTGGACGAGCACCCTGCCGATCACCGCCACGCCCATGAAGGGCGAGTCGATGTAGGCATCGCCGGTGACCAGGATCACGTCGAGCGCGTCCCAGCCGCGGGCGGCCATTTCAGCACGGGTGGCGGGCAGGAATAGGGCGCTCATGACCTGGAATCAGCCAGCCGGGCCGCCGCCGCGCGCCCGGCCAGCCAGCCGGTGGAAAAGGCGGCCTGGAGGTTGTAGCCGCCGGTGTCGGCCTGGAGGTCGAGCACCTCGC
>ERZ1645187.1863-NODE-1863-length-19069-cov-6.808878_pt1 | contig 19069 bp, 22 predicted proteins | sample MGYA00575352_ERZ1645187 | MGnify/ENA primary metagenome ERZ1645187 (study PRJEB40837, sample SAMN11349314) | freshwater sediment metagenome | isolation source: river sediment | host: Sediment | place: India: Wazaribad , New Delhi | collected 2017-02-21 ... | reverse complement strand
ACAAAGCCCCAGGTCAGAGACCTGGGGCTGTTGTGCGCGAGGGGGGAGTTGAACCGTAGGACCATTACGCTCGACCACGCGCGAACCGCCGACCTGAGCGTGAAACCGGCGTCCCGTTACCTCCGGTTCCCTCCCGTTAACCCGGGTCCGTGCACCCCAGGGGTGCACCAGCCGTATCCAGTTGAGCCGGCTCGCGCCGGCACAGCAACCGTAGTCGATGAGCGCGTAGGTCAGACACTGAAAGCCACCTGGTCAACCGCTCCCAAGACGCCCGCCGATCCGCCCCTACATGCCGATGAAGGGACTGTAGATTTTCGTGCATGCCGGACTCGCCCGTTGCCGCCTACCGATGGTTGGAGGACGACACCACGTCGTACTCGACGGCCGGTTGCGTCACGGTTGTGTGTGGACGTCAGCCCGACGACGCCCTGGCCGCGATCGGAGCCGACCCTGGCGGGGCAACGCCGGTTGCTGACATCCGGCTCAGCGAGGCAGCCGCGTGGGTGTCGGCCGCAGGCGCCGACGTCGGTTTGCCTGACAACACAGTGGTCCTTGTCGAGGACAACGGCTGGGAGGGTGTGCGACCGGAGGTCCTCGCCCGGTTATCAAAGCCCGGCAAGGCCGCCTCGGTGTTCTGGAACGTCGAGGGCCTCTTGATGCTCGCGTGTGCCCGACGAGGCAAGGTCATCGCGTCCGTCGATCTCACAGATCCAGACGGCGCCGAGGAACTACCTACCACCCTCCGACGTCTCTGGGAGCGCGACCTGGACGCCCAGGAGCCCCTCGCCGCAGCCATGGCACTCGTCGAGAGGTTCACCGGCGTGACGGTCGAACCCGCCCCGGAGATCACTCACCCCACCATCGCCTTCCCGATCACGTCCCCGATACTGGGACACCCGATCACGAAGGATGAACTCCTCGCGGGCCGCCCGTCCGATGCGTTGGTTAATGCCGTGCTGACCGCGTCGGACCTACAGCGACGTGCGCTCACCGAGTGGTCGGTCAGGCACGCCCTCGCCGGTGCGGGCATTCTGGACCTACCGCAACTCACCTCAGTGCTTGCGCAGTTCGGGTCTGAGCGGCCGGTGAGCCTCAGCGCCGAAGCGAGTGCTTTCCGCATGGCAGCAACGCGCGGGATGAACGCCGCCGACCAGGCGCTTGCCGACATGAACATGCGAGAGGCGGAGAGGCTGAGGCACTGGGGACTCAAGTCCTGGGCGATGGAGGCGCTCGCCTACGCCGCCAACAGCGACAACGTCGTGGCGGCCCTCGGCGCCACCTACTGCGCCAAGATCCGCCACAACGCAAACGACGTCGAGCGCGAACGATGCCTCGACGAAGCCCTCCAGATCATCGACGCCTAGGGGATGACAGTCACACCGACCGCCCCCTCCCCCACTAGGAAGCATGCTGACGACTGCCGCGAGCCGGACTCCGGAAACTCGGTATGCCCGCATCCGAACCAGCGAGGCGAACCTGGCCCCGTCGACAGTCCGGTTACGGACCTCTGACGCATCCGAATCTGCGGCAACACGTGATTCGGACACGCCGAGACCCGCCCACCCGCTCTGGGATGAGTGACACCAAGCGGCGTCAGGGCTTGTAGACGATCCCGACCCCGTGCCCCAGTTCGACGCGCAGCTGCCGCACGAGTCGCGCGGCTTCGGCATCGTGTGCCGGCTCGCCCGACCGGGTCGGCCACTCGCGCGCCCACGACACGAGGGCGGCTACGAGCTCGACGCTCAGGCCGAGCAGGCTGTACGCCTCCAGCAACTCCTCCGCAGTGGTGAACATGAGGCCGTCGTCGTCCCACAACGGCCCGTCGACGGAGTCTTCCCCCATGAGACGGATCGACATCATCAACGTAGTATGGCGGCTTCGTCGGCCTGGGTGACCTTCCCTAACGACGCGGAGCTAGCGACGCTCTGTCATCCGGATCTGCCGCGACCCGAGTGCGCGCTCATGCTGAGACCCGGTTTGTCGGACGCAGTGTCTCGGCCGGGAGATGCGGGCCGACCTCACTCTTTCGCCGGTGATCACGCATCATTGCTGCCGTGCGAACCACCCGCATGACAGGTCTTCTCGCTGCGGCGCTGCTTTCGGCTGCCGTCGTCAGCGGCTGTGGCGACGACTCCGCTGGACCGCTGGAACTGCGCGGTGACGGAATGGTGGTCGACCCGGTCGACACTGGCGTGTGGTTCAGGACCTCCGGGTGCCTGGCGGAGGGAAGCGATCCGACTGACGTCGTGCTCACGACTCAGAACATGGAGCATGTTCCGTTCGACCTGCGGTCGATTCGCGCGCTGACCTACTACCCGAATCGGGAGGGTCTGGCGGCGTTGAAGGATGGGCTGAGGGCGAGGCTAGAAACGCTGATCAACGCCTCGTCGTGCCTTCGCGGGCCGCCTGGAAGACGTTCTGGCGCTGCTCCCAGGCGGAGTGGCCTCGGCGGCACAAACGGCCAGCGCTGGCCGCGGGACGCTTCCTTGAGATTGCCCTCCCGCGGTCCCGCCGTGTCGTCGCCTGAGAACTCCGACTTGGGAGAGGCAGTTCTGCCCGCTTCGTTCAGCGAGAATGCTCGGCGCGGCAAGTTCCTCGCGGCGAGGAACCGCGCTCGGGTACCTTCGCGCAATCCGCGGTCAGGTTGCCGATGATGGCGGCGCCAAGCCGCCGGACAAGGAGGGGTTGTGGGCGAGCGACTGGCCGTGTTCCCGACCGCGATGACCGAGGCGGTGTGCAACGTGCTCGCCGCGACGGACTACCCGGCGCTCTCCACCTCGGAGTTGGAGAGGGTGCTAGCTCCCACGAAGCTCGAGCTGGAGGAGGGGCCGAACAAGCGCACACGCCTGCTAATCACCCTCAACAACGCCCAGGTCACGCAGCGCGCCGGCAACGTGCTGATCGTGTTCATGAACGCGGCGATGCACCCGTCGCGATACGTCAGCGACCCGGGCCGGTTTGCCCAGCTCCAGGGTCAGCTGAACGAGGTTCTGGTCCTGTTCGGGTTCCGCATCAACGACGAGGGCAAGTTTGCGCGAGCGCCAAAGGCCTCCACCCTGAGTGAAGCAGCACAACTGTCGGGCGAGCTCGTCGCCGAACTGCGACGCCGCGACTGCCACCCGGCTCTCCTTGCGTATTGCGACGAGGAGCTGCTGCGGAAGTCGCTGTTCCACGCGATCCAGGAAGCCGCAAAGTCGATCCCGGACCGGCTGCGCCGATACACGAACCTCGGGACAGACGGCGAAGACCTCTACACGGCGGTATTCGGCGGCAAGTTCACCGAGCCGCTAGTTACGGTGACACGGTTCCAAACAGAGTCGGAGAAGAGCGAGCATCGCGGCTTCAAGAACCTGCTGACCGGGATCCACGGCCACTATCGCAACCCGCGCGCCCACGCGACCCGACGCGGGTCGGACGAGAACAAGCAGGACTTCTTCGAGGCCTTCGCGCTGTTCTCATACGTGCACCGACGCCTGGATAGCGCCGGCGTGGCGCGGTAGCTCTTCGCTCCGAAGGTCGGGATGTCTCTTCGCGCGCCGTCAGCACTTGGCCGATCGTGTCGTGGACCGACCGGGCGCGCGACGGCTGGCCCGAGCCGCGCTAGATGGCGCCTCCGACACTTCGGGTCGCCGTGTGGCTCATCAACCGTGACCGGCTCGCCCAGATGCGGAGCGCCGCGCCGGGCGGTCAGGTGACTATTCGGTCCGGTGGGAACTACATGAACAGCCGGTAAGGGTAGGCCGCGTCGGGAAGCCCGCGCGTGTGCCCAATCACTCGCGCCAGAGTCTGGGAGTACTTGATTGTCACCGGCAGCGGGTCGTAGAGCGCGTCGTTGTTCCAGTCCATCTTGGTGAGCGCGAGCACGTCATCGGCGGTGCGCTCTAGCGGCCCCGAGCCAGCATCACGGGTGACAAGGAGCGGGCTGGGAATGCTCTTCGCCCCCTGGTAGAAGTTGCCATTCCCTGCCGCGAGGCCGGGCGCCGTGCCGTTGACGTAGAGCAGGCCGTCGCGTCCAGACAGAAACTGCAGCGTCCCGCGCTGGACGGGCCAGTTGGCGGGTTGGCTCGGTCCCTGACCGGGCTTCGCTGCGACCAGGCGAACTCCCCGCCAGGGCGTGCTCGCCTGCACTCGGACGCACTCCACCTCCTCACAGGCATCCCATGCATCGAAGACCCCGTCGACCTCCTCGTCGCGGAATCGAGTGGTCTTGTGAACGACGATCCTCGTCGGCAGGTTGCCGGCATGCCGATCCTGGTAGAGCCGAACGCTCCGGCTCATGACAGCGCGCATCTGGTCGCGCGTGAGGTGAGGGTTGTCGAGGTCGACACCCTGTCCCACGTCGTACGCCACAAAGTCCATGCCGCCACCATCTGCGTCGAACACCTGTGAGCAGCACGTGACGAAGGCGTCCGAGGTGCCCCCACGGATCGCGTAGGACAGGCCGACGTAAGCCACGTCGGCGTCAGCCGTGCGGTGGAGACGCCATGGGGTTCCACCCGCCTTGGCATACAGGGCCATCGATAGACGCCAGCTAAGGCTGCAGGGATGCTTGAAGCTGATGGCTTTGTCTTCCCAGACGATCTGGGTAGGGATGCCGAGCGGGGCGGCGAAGGCCTTCATCTGGTCGTGGAGGTCGAAGGCGCCGTCGCTGGAGACCCTCCATTGTCGCCACGCTGCCGGCAGCGCCACGATGAGGACGTCCCAGCTCGAACGTGTCGCGGTGAGCTGCCGAATTGCTTGCGCGAGGGCGGCAGCGATCGCGAAGTGGGGATCTGGCGCGTTGGCGATGCCCGGGGCGAGCTGAATACCTGAGTCGTCAGCGGGGGCGAGGTCAACCCCGTACACATTCTTGAAGCCTGGGTAGAGGGGAACGTACTTCGGCCGATCCGTCGGTCGGTGCTGGCTGACGAGCGTGCCGAGGAACTGGCGCGCCCGCCCGTAGAGCGCCGTGGTCGTGATCAGCGCGAATCGAATGCTCGCCGTGCCGAAGGAGTCCCGGCTGTAGGGACCGTGCGTCTGCAGGCCACGCAACGGGTGCTTGTCGCTTCCGCCATTGCCAAAGGCAAGCAGCGGCTCATCCAGTAGCCGGTGCGGCGGGAGCCTGCTGTCGATCACCTGGATAGTCACTTGGCCTCCCTGCTGTAGGCGGTGGTCCGACTCAGCACGAAGCGCCCGCCGACCAGGTCTCTCTCGCTGAGGCCGGCTGACAGCACGGATACCTCCGTGTGGTCACGCGGCGCGATGGCCTTCGCCCAGGCGTCGATGATCGCGGCCCACTTCTCGTTGCGGCGGTTGACCCAGCGTTCCTTGCGCCAGGCTGACGCCGGATCTCCTTGTCCCTTCTGTCGATCGGCAGGCGGCAGTGCAGAGACCCACGTGCGCGGCACGTAGAGCAGCCACAGGATCCCGAGCCGCCACTCGAGCGACAGTTCGACGGACTCGCCGTACCGGCGCGCCTTTCCGTTGGCTCCGCGTCCAAGCTTCAGCGGGCACTCGCCTGTCAGATCCTCCCCATAGGCCTCCCACAGAAGGCTTCGCACCTGCGCTTGACGCGGGCTGTCAGGCCGATCCGCCCGCTCCGTGGTCACGATCAGGCGGTGGCCAGAGTCGCGTATTCGGGCCTGGACGGGGAGGTCGCGCGCGAGTCCGCGCGCGAGTGCTTCGTAGATCAGGGCTCGCTCGACCGGAGGGGCGCCCTCGCCCGCTGGATTGATGTCGCACTGGTCGATCTGACCCTGGATATCGAGCGCCCTGGCGAGCACCTCGGGGCTCCCCAACGCCAGCACCTGGCGCCCGGACGACACCGCGGCGCCCCGCCAGAAGACGTCGTGGAGGGACTGGCCCATCTCCTTACGGTCCGGAACGCTGGTCAGCATCGCTCGGAGCGCTCGTGTCGGAGTCTCCAGGACTGGCAATGCATTCATCCGCAGTGCTGGCAGCGAACCTCGATCATGCTGCGGGAGTCCGCTGTCGACCGCACGTGGTTTGGCCTGCAACCCGTCGACGTAGTCGCGCAGGGCATCTGGAAGCTCTGCCTGCCGACCGAGCGCCCCAAGCGTCTCGTCGAAGGTCTCGATTCTGACGAAGTAGGCCGAGACGCCGCTGGACGCGCAGGCGTCAAAGAGTTCCTTGACCGGCGTGAGCACCGTCTCCGGCTGACGCCCCATCCACCACAAACCAGCAGGGAAGGCGCCATCGGTGGCTACCGCCTCTTCGAGCATGCCCATGACGCTGGCGTCGCGGCCGCTATAGCCCATCACTGCCATGCCGAAGCGACGGCTGGCGTCCAGGACGGCCTGGCGCATGTGCGCGTCCTGCGTCTGCAGTTCTGACTCAAGGTTCTTCAGTTCACGGTCCCGGAAGTCGCCATGCAGCTTGAAGAGGAACGGGAAGTCGCTGTCGCTGAGTGCGAGGTTCGCCTGGCCCGGATTGCCCAGGTCGGCAACCCCCAACCGGCTGCGAGTGGGGTCGCCGAGCGTGACCTGGGCTTGTTCGACGGCCTTCTCTATGAGGTCGTCAAAGTTGGTCGTGATGACGAGATCGGAGAGCCCAGCAGCCACAAAGGCGCCCAAGATCCGCTGCCCGTACGACGGCGACCGCCCCTCGAACAGCGAGCGGAGATGTTGGCGCCTCGCGCCCGCATCGGGGAGGGCCAACTGGAAGGCGACGCTGTAGGCCGAGGGATCCGACAGTGCGGGCATGCCGTTTCGGTCGTCGTAGTACTCGCGGATGCGGTCTCGGTCTCTAGCTTCGGAAAGGGACAGGCTCTGTCGGACGAGATGGTGTGCGTCGGCGTACATCCTGAGAAGGAGATCCATCATGACGTGATCGGCGGTCGGGACTCGGGCGGCGGCGCTGGCTCCCGCGCCGAGCAGCCAGGCGATCTTGGGGCTCTGAACGGCCCACTGCCGAACGAATGTGCCGTGGTCGACAACCTCGAACGACATCTGCGACGGACCTCCTGGCGTAGACGCGAGTAGAACGATGAGCCGTCTTCCGCTTGAGGCATTTGACAGTCAGCCAACCCACCTTGCCACGGGATGCGACAACTCTGTGGAGAACGGCCGTCGATTGTGCTGGCCATAGCCCCACGTGCCGGATTATCGCCCGACTTCTGTTCGGACTCCCGCGACATCAGGAGGTCTCCGCTTCACACTGGACGGGGAGTCCCTCGGGCTGACTCCGGAGTTGGTTCGTGCGACAGACTCTTGGCGGCACCGTCCTCCTGGCGCTCGGCGGAATGCTCTTCGTGGATCTCAACAAGGACCCCGACGTCTTCATCGTCCTCACCGTCGCACTCACCACACCCCGGCCTGTACTTACTCATCGCCGGAGCGGTCGCCCGAGGGATCGTCGCGACCCGTCCGTAGTCGTCCGCACGACCACCGCGAAGGCAGACATCTCGGACGGCCTCCGGACCTAGCCGCGTTTCCGCGCTTCGCGTGGGTGGCCAGTCACGTCGTAGGCGTCAAGCGCACACCTCAGGCGAGCGCGCCACGCCCGCGCTCGCTTACCTCTTCGTTGTGGGAACGGCGTCAGCTGCACGTCCTGAGGCCAAGCTCACAGATGTCGGCACGACTGAGCCCATCTGCCGTATAGATGGCGACGTCATCATCAGTCTTGATAGCGACTGCTCGTGAAGGTGGCACTCCCCGAATGGCGTTGACGACGACCGATCGGGGGTCGTGTCCACCTTCACCGACGCAGCCCTGGTCCTGGCCGCGGCCCAACTCGCGACCAGCGCGCGCTGGCACTGGCGAGTCGAGCAGGTGGTAAAGCGTGCGGTCATAGCCGATCGGCGCCGGGCACGCCCACGAATCCCCCCCGGATCAGGCGGTACGGCTTCGCCGCAGCCATGCAGGTTCAACGCGACTAACCAGATCACGCATGAGCTGGCGAACCCCCTCACACCGCCACACCTCACCGCGGGCTCCTCCTCTAGGATGAACCGGGTCGGCCCGCGTGTACGTGCAGGACGGGAGACCGAAAGGAGACTACCTACCGCTCACCGGGCCCTGGAGGCGTCTGTCGGCCTTCCGATTGCCGCGCGTGTAGGAAGCGGTTAGACGGTGCCTCATCCATGAAGGGCATAGCCTCCGCAGCGACAGAAGTCTTCCCAAGTGCGTTGATCAGCGAAGCCACCCGGGCCCCGGTGTACTTGTCTCGGATAGGGCTCGGTGTCCGTGCCGTATAAAGCCTCATCTCCGACATCGAGCTCGCCCGAGAAGCTTCTTGACCACGAAGTCGTCGCGAACATAAGGACGCAGCTGCCCTGACGTTCGGGTCTGCTGCAGTCCGCACTCTTCGTGGTCGGCACGACGAGTCGGGTCGTGCAGCCTTCTCCGCCGGAGGCTACGTCGTCGCTGCATCTCGCCAGAAGCTTGAACTACTCGAGCAAATCCCAGGCTTTCAGGATGACCAGGACTATGACGGCCAGCCTTGGGGACGATAGGGGAAGGACTCGGTCCATCGGTCGCGTCCGTAACGGAGCACACGCTCACTCAGGCCCGTCGTACACCACTCCGGACCTAATGTCCCCCGTCCACTTCGCCAGCAACCAAGGCGCCGATCTCCAAGGTGGGGACAGAAGTAAGTTGAGCAATGTTGCGCAGTTCTCGCGAAAGCGCCATCTCAAGGGGTGATGGGCCTGCCCGGCGCTCGGCGCGCCCTTGATCACGACAGCCGTCAGCCAGCCAATCTTCTTGGTTCATGGTCCGCTCCTGCTTGTTCGGGCTCTGTGCTCTCAATCCTCATTGACGACCGCTCGGCGAAGATGGTTGCGTCAGTTGGGCGATCGCGTTGGCGCTGTTGGATCCATGTTTCAGGCACGAGATGGCAAGAGCGATTGCAAGCGCCCGCCTCCGGTCGGAGGGTACCCATCGTCTTCGGCGAACCATGAGCCGCCTCTGTGGGCACCACAGAGGCGGCGTCGAATGGCTCCGGCGTGGGTGGGGCACACGGCGCACACGGCGGTCGCCGAGTGGGTTGGCCATCGGTGGCCGCGGGCGCGTGACAACCCCATTGAGTTGGTGGCATGCATCTCTGTCGCCAGGGCCGCTATCGGTGCCTGACGGTTCTCGGTGTAGTGCGGAAGGTCTTCCACTTCGAGAGTCTCAGGCTGTCACAAGAACATGATCCAGCCGGACCGACACTTCCGCACGCCAATCGGCTGAGGGGTGAAGGATCCAAGCTGGACATCACACCTAACAGGTGCTGCCGGAGATCTTCCGCAAGGAACTTGCGGTGTTCGGGAAGAGGACATTGGCCCCGTTTGTCACCTGACCCGGAGTCATTTGAGCACCGGGACCGTTAAAACCAGTGCCGTTGTAGAGGCACCAGTTGTCTCCGGTGCGGTTCCTGTACGACTCAATGTTGTCGTTCATTCCCGTCGGCCCCACGGAATCCGATAAGTCTGCGTCGCCGCTAGCGAAGGTTGCCATGGCGCCGGTGCCATTTGGTCCCGTCCACACACAGTAACGATTGACTGGGCAGTCGCTGTACGCGGCACTCGCTGGCGAGCTGGCGCAGACAATCGCGCCACCGGAAAGAACCACCGCTGCAAATATGCGTCCGAGCATCTGCCACTCCTTCAAGCTCGCCGAGTCGATTCTGACACGGTAATGCAGACGGTAAGAGTTCACAACGGCTTGACGATCGCTCCCGCCTTACAGCCTCGAACTCATCCGCGAATGAGTTGGCGACGCATTCGGTCGTGGTCAAGCCCGTGAGCGCGCCCAGTCAGGAAACCTCCAGCGGGACAGCCGCTGGCAGCCCGCCTGCCGGCAACCGGGCGTCCCCCAAGACCCGCCCGGTGACGTGTGCCGGTGACGGAGCCCCTCATCCGGAGGGTCCGCCATGACCATGAGGCCACGGCGATCGCATACGTGACGACGAGCCTCTGCTCGACCGATCTCGCCAAGTTGTCCCGCGGGCGCGTCGTCAATCTTCGCTGCCTCTCGACAGCTTCAGCGGCCCTCACCTCCAGGTGGCGTCGCCAACTCCAGTGACAGTGCCCGGGTTGTAGGTGACCACCGAGTCGCCCGGCCCACCGGCAGGTGTGGTCAGCAGAACCGAATCCCAGTCGGGAGAGATGTCCAGGTGCGGTCGGACGATGGACGTGACCGCCATAGCCGGAAAACGTGGACCCCAAGCCGCGGCCTGAAGGTGAGCGGCTCGTCGGACCGGGTCGCGACCAGGTGCCGTTCAGCGTCGGCCTGGACGCTGCTCGGCGCGTACACGACGGACCGGCTCAGGGTGCCGAACTGGGTCGGCCCGGCCGCGGGGATGCCGATGCTCCCTGAGCTCCACGCCGAAGCAGCCCAGGATGAGACCGGTGACCGTGTCGCGGTCATCAAGAACGTCCCACGCCGCCGGCGTGGGAGCTCCGGGCACGTGGCCCTCGACCCGAACACCGCGGTCCTCATGGGAGGCCAGCTGGCCGGGGCACTGGGCCGCAACCGGGGTCACGGTCCTCGATTGCGCCGACGTCGGTACCCGGTAGGAGCTGGTCAGCCGGGCAGCTGCGCCGTGCCAGTTCCGTGTGACCGACGGGACGGCCGATGGTGGCGTTCGTGGCCGTCCGGCGTGGCTAGCCTGCTGGGGTGATGATGCTCGCGGTGCTGGGCCTGGTCTTGCTGGCGGGCTGGGTTTTCGGCTGGCGGGCCTTCGCACGAGCTACGAGTCCGCGGGCAGCGAACGCGCTCCTTGGGGTCCTGGCCGTCGCGGCACTCACTCTCTGGGTCGTCTCCGGCATGTCGTTCGACGCTGGCTGACGTCGCGGGTTGATGCAGTGCCCGGATGTCCCGTCCGCTGGCGGGGCCGCCTTCTCGGTGGGACACTCGCGTCATGGACCAGGCCTACCCAGCGGGGGCTTCCGGTGCCTCTGTGGCGCGCTACGGCTTGTTCGCTGCCGCCGGCCTCTTCCTGCTTGCGGCGGTTCAGCTGTACGCCAACGCGCACCCCGCGGGCGCTGTCGCACTCCTCGTGCTGGCGTCGCTGACCGCCCTGGAAGGTGCCACCAACCAGCGCAAGGGAGCCCGGGCCACCAGCCGCGCCGTTCTGGTGCTGGCCGTCGGGCTGGCGCTGGTAGCCCTGGCCTGCGCGGTGCTCATCGTCGGATAGGCGCGCCAGCCGCTCGAACTCCCGGCTACCGGCCCGGGTGCCCCCGCCGTCACCGGGCGCCGATGTCCGCTCCTCGACGCGCCCGCGTCCGCGTCCGCATCCGAAGGAGCCAGCGCACCAACGTCGCGGCCGCTGCGACCAGGCCTAGACCGAGCCCGGACCCGACGAGCAGAAGTCCTGCCCCGATCGGCCAGAAGCTCGCACCAATGGCGCACGGGTCGTCGACCGTGAGCACGTCCAAGATGAACACCACCGTGACCGTGACAGAGGCCGCCCCGGCCGCTGCCCACTCGCCTCCCCACAGTGCACACACAACGACGACGGCCGCGAGCGCGAGCGCCAACCCGACGACCTGCCCGGCCTCGTAGGGGCCGGTGCAGGTCCGCGGGTCCCTGGTCGCGTTCCACCCCAGGAACAGCAGGTACAGCACGACCGTCGCAGCAGCGCCCACGACCACCCCGAACACGTCCCTGCGAACGTCGCGGGGAGGGGCGAGCTCGGACACCGCGCTCCTCAGGTAGGGCTCCATGGCTCCAGCGTCCCAACCACGCTCGCCAGGGTCCATGAGCACGCCTACTCACCCGGCAGAGCCGAACCGAGTGCTCTCGGTCATATCGGTTCCCCTCGACCGCGCGCCGGACGCCACACTGGCCCGATGGGTGTCCACAACTACCTGATCGAGGGAGTGTCCGCCTCCGGCAAGACGACGGTGTGCCGGGAGTTGGTGCGGCGTGGTTGCCGTGCGATCAACGGCGACAGCGAGCTCGCCTACCAGGGCGGCCCCCAGACCGGGGAGCCCACCGACACCGCCGCCCACGAGCACCACCTCTGGGACTCCGACCTGGTGCGAGCCATCGCAGCCGACACCCGTCAGCGCGCAACGTTCTTCTGCGGAGCCTCACGCAACCTCCACCAGTTCCTCGACGTGTTCGACGAGGTGTTCATCCTCGACATCGACGCGGACACGCTGCACCAGCGGCTGCGTGAGCGTCCGCCCGGCGAGTGGGGCTCCCAGCCTTCTGAGCGCGACCTCATCGTCCGCCTTCACGCGACCGGGGAAGACATCCCGGCCACGGGCGTCGTCATCGACGCGACCCGTCCGCTCGCGGACGTCGTCGACGACATCCTCCGCCACACGGGAGAGGCACCCGAGCGCAGGTGACCAGCGAGTCGCGATGACCGTTCGACGCTGCCGCACACGTTCAGGATGAGCCGTCCGCGTGCAGGCGAGACCCCACTCCACGCCTTCACGACAGCCCCCGTGAGCAGGAACGCCGCGCCGAGGACGAGCTGCGCCCACCCCACGGGCGGGGCAAGCTGCCCGTCTGACAAAGCCCACCCGCCCAGGAAGACGAGCACACCGCCTAGAACGATGGCCAGGCCCGGCTGCGGCGGCGCCAACGTTGCTGCGGCTCGCTTCGGGGCGACCCCGCTGGCCGATTCGAGTTCATGACGGCACCCTTCCACGTCGTGCGACGCCGCCGCTGGACAAAGACCCGTCCGCGGCGGTCAGGACCAGACGCCCGGGCCAGCGCTAGCGCCCTCCTCTGTCGGCTACAGGCGGTCGAGCCAGGGATGGTCCGGGACGAGCTGCTCGACCGCCCGGCGCATCCACTCACGCCGAGCACGCGTCAAGGTCGGCACCCTCGCTTCGAAGTCGGGCTCGTCCTTCCCCCGGCGCAGCCGGGCCTTGTAGACCAGGACGATCTCGGGCAGCAGGTATCGGATCCCGTCGCCGGCGACCCACGTCACCTTCTCGACATCGTCGTCGTGGTCGGGCAGGAACTTGTTCGCCCACCTGCCATCCGCGTCCGGTGTCAGCGGAACATCGACAACCCACGGCGCACTCGCGTCGGCACACAGCCACAGCTGGCTACCGGGCTCCTCAAGGTTGCCCCACTCGCCGACGAGCGGGCGGAGGACCCCGCCGACGTTGTTCCACACGTGCCAGCGTCCCTCCATGAACTCGACGAACGCAGGGACGTCACAGGCCAGCATCGAGACGTCGAGGTCCTCATGCTCACGCCGGTACCCCGTCGCGGCCTCGATCGCCCACCCGCCAACCACCCACCACGGTCGGCCGAAACCGTCCATCTCCCGGGCGAACGCCACCGGCTCCATCGGCTCCCACGGCCCATACAGCGCGAAGAACGCATCCTCCTCTGCCTGCTGCTCAGGCGTGCGGGACAGCGGAACACGGCTGGTCTGGGATACCGTCGACCATCCTCCCTTCCTGGCTCCTAGCGGGCCCAGTCAGCGCCGGTCGACGTGCCCGATGCCGCCGGCGCGGACCTCGATGCCGATGAAGGTGGGCGGGACGATCGCCCCGGGGTGCGGCTCCGAGTTCATGTCATTCGGCCTGCTCGTAAGGCTCTACAGCCTGCTCGGACACAGGGAGGCGGAGAAGATCGCGAACCTGGTCGCGATCCGTGACCGCAAGTTGGTCCACCGGTACCTCAAAGCGCTCAACGCGCTCCGCAACGACTGTGCCCATCACTGCCGGGTATGGAACCGCAGCACCATCTACCCGCCCGCGAAGCCCCCGAAGAAACTGACCGACGAACGCCTTCATCATCTGCACGGTGCCGACTCGTCCAGGGTCTACCCGCTGGCCGCGCTCACTGGACACTTCGCGATCCAACTGAACCCAGCGACAAACTGGCCACGGAAGTTCAAGGAAGTGATGGGCAAGTTCCCCGGTCCACCCGGGATGACTCCGGAGCAGCAGATGGGATTCCCCGCGGACTGGAGAACTGAGCCGATGTGGTCCTACGACCCCAAGGCGTCATAGGCGACGACGGCACCTCGCGTCCGGGAGCGGCCAGACGCGACGCAAGCATCAACTACTTGCCCTTCTTGCCACCCTTGGCCTGAGCCAAGGCGCTGGCCGCGATGCTCTTCGTCCGGGACGACGAGCGACCGTCGCGCAGCGCGCTCGACGCCTGCTTGGCGACCTTCGCGCTCGTGACCTTGCCACTTCCTCGCTTCGACATTCGGCCTACCTCCTTTCTGCCCGCCTGCACTCCGGCTTCCCCGCCGGTCAGTAACGCCGCTCCGCTCTGAGGAGCACCCTCGAAAACTGCGGGGATGGCGAACAGGACCTCGCAGGCCCGGCCAACTGCCGAGCCCATCAGAATGCGGCACGAGTCAAGCGGATCATCGACGACACGCCGAGGGTGTGATCGCGACGTCTGGATGTCGGCGTAGATAGGTGAGGAGAAGGCGTCGGAGGCAGCCAGGTATCAGTGCCGTGACTCGAACGAGTCGATGCTCGACACCTGGTCGTGAAGTTCCTGTGCCCACGCCCAGGCAGCACTGTCGTTGCGCAGGTAGAACTTGCGTCGACTGTCGCCCTTCGGGAGTTCGGAGATCAGCCCAGTCTCGACGTGGCCGCCCGTCCTGGCCTGTTCGTAGGTCCGAGACGACGGGACTCGGCCCAGATTTCCGGACTGGCCGAGCGTCGCCTGCAGGCCTGCATCGGTGAACGTCTGTGCCGCTCCGTGTCAGGGCACGCCGCCTCGCCGTGGCGCGGCTCGCGGAGGTCCAGGCGCCCGGCCCGACCGCTACCGGTGGCCTTGAGGGCCGTTGGGGGACGAACCTCAAGGCCACCTGCGACGGTGGTACCCGTCTGGTCGCCGGACGGTCCTCACCCGACCGGGTGGCGTCGAGAAGTCTCCTTCGATGCCAAGGTCCCCCGTTCACGGCGCGCTGGCGAGACGGAGTGGCTCGACGCTGGGGAGTGGACGGCGGGCGGGAAGCGGGTCGGGCCTGGGGTCCAACCGGCGCTGTAGGCGAGGGCGACTGCTGAGATCTGCGATTGGACTTCTAGCTTCGCGAGCAGTGCCTTTACCTGGGAGCGGACGGTGCCCTCAGACACGCCCCGCTCGGTGGCGATCTCGCGTACGGTCCGGCCAGTCATCAATCACCGAAGTACCGCCCGCTCCTGCTTGGACAGCCGCTCCAGGCGGCGCAACACGGCCTGGTCGCCGGAGCGGCAGTCCCTGCCCAGGGCGATCAGGCGAGCCCGCTCGGAGAGGGCCAACACCGGCTTCCCGTGGCTCACTTTGCGGACGGTGGAGACCATCGATCCCAGCGACTCCGTCTTCGGGACGACGATCTGCGCTCCGGCCGCCAGGTACTCACCCCAGTGCCGCTCGTCGGTGATGTCCGTGAGGACGACGACCGAGACACCTGCCTGGCTCGCCGCCGCGACCAGCGGGGCGCTGCCGCAGCGTCTCCCCAGTTCGGCGTTGATCAACGCGACATCCGGACGCACCGAGGCGAGGCGTGACCACACCCGGCTGGGGCGTCCCGCCTCGACTGAGAGCGGCACTCGGCGACACACGTAGCCACGAGCCTCGAGCGCTATGACCAGGCACTGGGTGAAGAACTCGTGCTGGTCAACAACTGCAACAACTGGTCGTCCTGGCCGGTCCATGGCTGCCCCAAGTGGTCTGCGCGACCCGTTGCCCCAGAGCACCTCTCGCCACCGAGGCACTCCACGACCGAGAAGGCCGCGACGTTCAGACCAGCAACTCAAGAGACTCCCGCGTGGGACATCCCCTGATCGGGCACAACCGACTGCCCGATGGTCCTAGTACCGGCACCGATCGGATCGGCCGGACCGCCTCGGCGAGGCCGTGAGAGACCTCCGGGTTGAGTGGCTGCGGCACCAAGGCACGCCGCCAGCGCTGGCACAGAAGGATGCCGCAAGTTGATCGCCCGTGCCCACCCCTGCGACTTAGGTGCCTGAGAAGTGCACCCACACCGCAGGAGGAGCACGCCACAGCAACGGCGACAATAGAAAAATCGGGAGGGCTTCCCGTCCGGGCAACTCGACGTCGGCCGGGTGACGGACGAAGCCCCACCAATGAGGAGATCGCCGCCGAGCTGCGCATCAGCATCAACACGCTGAAGACCACCGTTCGTGGTGCCTACTCCCGGATTGGGGTCACCAACCGCGCAGCAGCCGTCGCGTGGGCTATCGCGCACGGCTACCAGACCTCCAGACCCCATACGGCTATCGGTAACTCCCGGTCCCGCATCAGACCTGAAGCGCGTACTCCTTGGGACGGAACGCCCCCGTCACAGCATGTCACTTAACGTCAGTGCCGGCTTGCTTGGCCGTCCCAGTCGACGCCCAGGCGACGGGGCCCGGGGGCCCCACGTCCTGGCCGCCGCTGAGAGCGGGCCGGCGTCCTCATCGCGACCAGGCGCGATCTCGTGCTCTGTTACCCCTTGAGTCCTCCGCTGAGGACGTCCAGGCGCCAGTACCGCTGAAGGGCGACGAATAGGGCCACTAGCGGGACGATCGAGACGAGCGCGCCGGTGATCACCAGCGTGTAGAGGGCAGCCTGCCCGGCGCCGCGGTTGAGCAGCGAGAAGAGCCCGACCGTCAGCGGGAACATGCTCTCCTTCGACAGCATGATGTAGGGCAGCATGAAGTTGTTCCAGATCGCGACGAATTGCAGCAGGAACACCGTCACCAGGCCGGGCAGCATCAGTCGTAGCCCGATGCTCCAGAACAGCCGCAGTTCGCCGGCGCCGTCGACGCGCGCGGCCTCGAGGATCTCGTCGGGAACGGCGGACTCCGCGAACACACGGCACAGGTAGATCGAGAACGGGCTGATCAGCGACGGCAGCAGCACCGACCAGTACGTGCCGGTCATGCCGAGCTTGGCGAGCAGCAGGTACTGCGGGATGGCCAGGGCGATCTGGGGGATGAGGACGCCGGCGAGGATCAGCTTGAAGACCGTCTCGCGGCCGGAAGCGGTACTTCGCCAGCGCGTAGCCCGCGGAGGCGGAGACGAGCACCGAGACCGTCGTACCCACCCCGGCGAACAGCAGGGCGTTGAGCACCCACCGCCCGAACACGCCGTCGTTGTAGGTGAACAGCTCGGAGAGGTTGTCGACGAACCCGCCGGAGAAGCTCGGCTCGAAAGTGCGCGTCGAGAACAGCTCGCCGGGGGTCTTGGTGGAGGCCACCACGATCCAGCAGACCGGGAGCACGCAGTAGAGCGCGCCGATCGCGAGCACGACGGTGGGCAGCACGCCGCGCGTTTGCAGGGGTGTCGGTCCGGGACGATTGCCGGGGACCGGCAGCGGTGTCGAGTCCGACCGGTCCCGCCTGCGCGGAGGACGAGATGGGGCTCTCTGTCACGTCGTGGGCTTGCCGGTTGGGTCTTGGGCCTCGAGTGAGTCAAGGTGTGCACCCCCGAGCGGCAAGGCGTTCCAGTGGAGAAGATCCCATCAGCCGTTGAGCTTCCCGAGATCTCAACATGCGCCGTGTTCGCGAATCTATGGCGTTCGGCTACCTCTAGGTCCACGCCGCGCACCCTCAGTGCCGCCCAGGATCGCAGGGCGGCGCCGTGGGTGACCGCGACAACGAGACCATCCGCCCCAGACCGTGCCTCCATCGCGGCGATGGCCCGATCGAACCGGCCGACGAACTCTAACCCGCTCTCGCCTCCGGTCATCGCCCGCTTGAGGTTGCCACGACTCCAGGCGAACACGGTTTCCAGATACTGGCGCCGAGACTCCTCATCGTCGGCCATCTCGAGACGACCTGCGCTGATCTCCCGTAGTCCGTCCAGCGTGCTTATCGGCAGGTTGCAGGCCTGACTCATGTGCGCTGCTGTGTCGTGGGCCCGCTGAAGCGGAGATGCATACAGACCAACGACGGCGTCGCGCTGGCTGAGTTCTCGAGCTGCCGCAGCTGCTTGTTGCCGACCCAGTGCAGTCAGGGGCCACCCAGGCGCCGCAGTATCGAGCGCGCCGGTGACGTTCGCCTCTGTCTGCGCGTGGCGGAGCAGGAGCAGACGCACGCTGTGCCTCCGTCTGTTGTGGACGAGCCGGCGCCTGGCTGGCAGCAGCCGGCCGGGTTGCCGGGTGGCTGGGTGGCCGGGTCGAGGTTATCGAAGTGCAAGCGCGACTCCGCCGAGAACGAGTGCGGCCCCGCCGGTCGAGGCCAGTGTCGGAAGGGCGGATGTCGCGGCGACGTCGATGGCTAGAGCGCCGACGACTTGTCCTGAGATCAACGCGATCGCGACGGTGAGAACACCCAGCCGCGGGACTGCTGCCGCTGTCACTGCGACAACGGCTGCGCCGATCAGGCCGCCGGCGTACGGCCACCAGCGTTCCGGTTGTGGCCAGGGCTGGTCACCTGCGGTCGTGAGCGCGAGGAGGACGAGGAAGGTGGCAATGAGCCCAAGGACGAAGTTGACGAGTGCGACAGCGGCGGGAGCATTGGTCGCACGGGCCAAACGGCCATTGGCCGCCTGCTGTGTTGCCAAGGCGGCACCGACGACAACAGCGAGCCCGAGCACGGCATGCCCACCCGGAGTTGCGGGACGGCCTTCGGCGCTCGTCGACGTCAGCGCCACTCCGAAGACGGCGAGAGCGACTGCGAGGACCCGGCTCAACGACAGGTGGCGCTGAGGTCCACCGCCAAGCCCGGTTGCGTCAGCGGCCAGACCCGTGACGGCCTGGCCAGTGACGAAGGCGAGGGTGAACAGGGCGACGCCGAGCCGGGGGACGAGGCCTGCCTGGGCCGTGGCGACGAACACGCCGGCCACGACCGCGAGCGCCACCTCCCACCGTGTTAGCAAGGCGCGGGCTTGAAGCCCGCGGATGATGCGTAGTTGGTCGCGTCGAAGCCGTGAGCTGAGCATCCAGCCGGTGAGCCCGCAGAGACCCACGAGGGTCGCGAAGAACGCAGCGGTCAGCATGGAAAGGATGCCGCCGCCAGCCTCTTGTGCGGCCTTGCCGAGCAGGAGGCTTTGCAGGCTGCCGGCCGCTCCGAGCGCCGCGGTGGCTGCCACGAGTGCGCGGCGTCGGGACTTGTCGTTGTGGTTGTCCCGAGCCGCCCGGCTCGCTGGCAGGCATGCTCGTCCAGTCATGTTGGTGTGTCCGAAAGGTCGGGAGGCAGCCGTGGCGGGGCCCGGCCGGG
>ERZ1645187.1862-NODE-1862-length-19078-cov-6.757136_pt1 | contig 19078 bp, 17 predicted proteins | sample MGYA00575352_ERZ1645187 | MGnify/ENA primary metagenome ERZ1645187 (study PRJEB40837, sample SAMN11349314) | freshwater sediment metagenome | isolation source: river sediment | host: Sediment | place: India: Wazaribad , New Delhi | collected 2017-02-21 ... | reverse complement strand
AGCAGATCGATCCGGAACTGATCGAGCAGGTCAACGTCAACCTCGGCACCACCGACGTCGACAGCCCGACCGCTTCGGCAGTTGGCGGCACCGTCAACCTGCGCTCGAAGAAGCCCGACCACGATATGGGCATCATGCTGTCGGGTTCGGCGGGTGAATATGACTTCATGCGCCTGTTCGTGAAGGTTGAAACCGGCGATCTGACCGAAAGCGGCCTGCGCGCGTTCGTGTCGGCCAGCCGCGCGACGAACGACAACCCGTTCAACAACTATGGCAAGGTCGACAAGCAGCAGTTCAACGCGAAGATCTATCAGCCGCTGGGCGGCGATGACTTCTTCTCGCTGTCGGGTCACTACAACCAGAACCGCAACAACTTCTTCGGCTCGCTGCCGCTGCGCACCGACCTGACGCAGAGCCTGACCAACTCGGCGCCGCGCGTTGCCGGTTCGGATTCGAGCAACCGCTTCCCGATCACCACGGAGGAGCGCCAGTACAAGATCAACTATCCCTGCATGATCCCGGCTGGGGTCAATGGCACGGCTGATACGGCGAGCACCTGCGGCACCGAATTCGACCGCCGGTACAACCCGTCGAACACCGGCAACGTTCGCGCCCAGCTGCGCCTGACGCTGGCTGACAGCCTGACTCTCAACGTCGAGCCGAGCTATCAGTACGTCAAGGCCAATGGCGGCGGCACCGTGACCGGTCGCGAAGGTTCTTATCTGAGCGGCGGTGTTGCTTATACCGGCTTTGTTGGAGGCCAGTACTGGTTTGGCCGGGATCTGAATGGTGATGGTGATGTGCTGGACACCTGTATCCAGACTTCGAGTGGTGGTTGTGCGAACACCACTACTGCAGAGCGCGCAGTAAACCGCGCGGGCGTGACGCTGATGGCACCAAGCCAGACGCAGACGCACCGCATCGGCGCGATCGCCGGTCTGCGGTATGAAATGGATGAATCCAACACGCTGCGCCTGACCTATACGTTTGACCGTGCACGTCACCGCCAGACGGGCGAAGTGGGCGGCCTGGCCTATACCGGTGAGCCGCTGGACGTGTTCCCGGTGAACGAAGGGCTGAAGGACGCCACCGGCACGATCCTGCAAAAGCGTGACCGCCTGTCCTATGCCGTGCTGCACCAGGTGTCGGGCGAATATCGCGGTGAGTTCCTGGACAGCCGTCTGACCGTGACGGCCGGTGTCCGCGCGCCGTTCTTCCGCCGCGACCTGACCCAGAACTGCTTCACCACCTCGGCGGGCGGCTTCGTGGACTGCTTCGGCACCAACAGTGCGCTGAACTCGGCCTATGCCACGCTGAATCCGACGCGTTCGGGTCCGCAGCAGCGCGTGTTCAACTTCAACAAGGTCCTGCCGAACGTCGGCTTCACCTATAACGTGATCGACAACGTCAGCGTCTTCGCGAACTTCTCGCAGGGCCTGTCGGTTCCGGGCACGGACAGCCTGTACAACGCGTTCTACTTCGCGCCGAACACCGCCGGGACCAAGCCGAAGCCGGAAACGACCGACAACTTCGACCTTGGCCTCCGTTACCGTTCGGGCAAGGTCCAGGCCTCGATCTCCGGCTATTACAACCAGTTCCGCAACCGCCTTGCCAGCGCCTATGATCCGGTGCTGGACCAGAACGTGTACCGCAATCTGGGCAACGTGAAGAAGTATGGCGTGGACGGTTATGTCGCTTACCAGCCGGCTGACTACCTGACGCTCTATGCGTTCGGCAGCGTGATGAAGTCGGAAATTCGCGACAACATCGTGATTGGCGAAAACGCCGATGGCACCCCGATCTACGCGCCGACCGCCGGCAAGCGTGAAGCGGGTGCGCCGAAGTACAGCTGGGGCGGCACCATCCGTGGCAAGCTTGGCCCGCTGGAAGTGGGCCTGACGGCGAAGCGCACGGGTGAGCGCTATGTCTACGACACCAACGAAGCCACTTTCCAGGGCTCGTTCGTGCCGCTGGGCGCCAAGACCAGCACGGGTGCGACCCCGGCGCTGACCGCCGCGCAGACTGCCGCCACCGGCAAGATCTATGGCGCCACCGCGCCGGCTTACTGGCTGGTCAACCTGGACGCGCGCCTCAGCCTGGAAATGCTGGGTCTGAACGACCAGACCTATCTCCAGTTCAACGTCTACAACCTGACCAACAGCCTCTATGTCGGCGGCTTCGGCGGCGGCCTTGCTCAGTCGAACACGCTTTGCACCGCCGCCAACACGGCATCGACTGCGAGTGGTGTTTGCCGCAATCTGCCTGTCGGCACTGCGGTTTATGGTGCACCGAACTTCGTCCAGATCGGCGCGCCGCGCACGATCAGCGGCACGGTGGTGTTCAAGTTCTGATCCCACCGGGACCGGAACCAACCCAACACGAAGGGGTGGCACTGCGGTGCCGCCCCTTTTTGTTTGGGCGGTTGCGATCTGTCGGAAGGGCCTTCGACAAGCTCAGGCTGAGCGGTAATCAAGAATGCTGACCGAGAGGCTCCTCCCCGTTTTGCGCAGCCAAATGGGGAGGTGGCAGCGGCAACGCCGCTGACGGAGGGGCCAATGCGGTTCAGGCCAACGCGGGCAGGGCAGGGCCAGAGCCGCATCCTCTCCACCATCCCTGCGGGATGGTCCCCCTCCCCATTTGTGTTTGCAGCAAAAATGGGGAGGATTTTACGTTATTCGTAAACGCAGGCGTCCAGCGCTTCGTTGCGGACCACGCTGCTGCGCGCGGCAATCGCATTGCCGTGGCGGCGGGTGAAGCCGGTGGCGCCGGTGACCGCGCGGCGCTTGGGCGCGGGCAGGGCGGCGGCGATACGGGCGGCCTCGACCCGGCTGAGGCGCGCGGCGCTTTTGTTGTAATAGCGCTGCGCCCCGGCTTCGACGCCGTACGTGCCGATCCCGGTTTCCGCGACGTTGAGGTACACTTCCATGATCCGGCGCTTGCCCCAGATATGCTCGATCAGGAAGGTGAACCACACTTCCAGCCCCTTGCGGGCATAGCGCGTCCAGCCGGTACCCTGCCACAGGAACACGTTCTTGGCGGTCTGCTGGCTGATGGTGGACCCGCCGCGCAGGCGGCCGCCCTTGGCGTTGCGCTCCATCGCCTGTTCGATCGCTTCGGCATCGAAGCCGTTATGTGAACAGAACTTGGCGTCCTCGCCCGCGATCACGGCGGCCACCATGTTGCGGTCAATCCGGCTGAGCGGTTCCCAGTCCTTGGTAAAGCCGTTGGGGTCCGCGATCATGGTCACGGTGATCGGCACCGGCACCCATTTGTAGATCACGGTCAGGCCGACGCTGATGGCCAAAAACCAGATGATCGCGCGGCCCAGGATCCAGCCCAGGCGATAGGCCATGCCGGAATCGCCGCGGGGCCGCGACGGCTTGAACAAGCGCAGCATTCCCGGCCTAGCCAGAGGTCATTGCCCCGCCCAGCTTGAACAGCAGGTCCAGCAGCAGGCGGCGTTCGATGGGGGTGAGCTGTGCGGTGTTTTCCGCTTCGTGGGCGATGATTACCTTGCGCGCGCGGGCCAGGCTGTCACGCCCCTTGGCGGTCAGTTCGATCCGGCTGGAGCGGCCGTCCGTTTCGCTCTGCACCACCTCGATCATCCCGTTCTTCACCAGGCTGCGGGTGAACTGGTGGATGGTGGAGCGCTCGATCGCCAGGAACCGGCCGATCTCGATCTGGGTGATGGTGGGGTTTGCCTCCACCAGCCACATGATCGTGACCTGCTTGGCCGTCAGCCCCAGCGCCTTCAGCTTGGGGTCCAGCCGCTGCACCAGCAGCGAATGGCCGATCCCCAGGTGCAGGCCGACGATCCCTTCCAGCCCGGCCAGCTTGATGTTGTCGGATCGGCTGGTGCGCCCTTCACGCAGGGGGTCGCGCGCAGCGCGCGCGTCGGCGATGGGGGCGGGGCTGGCGATCTGGTCTTCCACGAATGAACGGCTTTCCTGGGGAGTGGAGCGATCGGTGTTAGAATACGATTCTGGAATGCTCAATTGCGGAACGCGCCATGCCCGCCAGACCCGGTCGGGTCCGGCGGGTATATCCGTATCAAGCGGCGGGCAGCAGGCGGCGGTCGTCCGCGATGCGCAGCATGGCCTTCTGCAGCTTTTCAAAAGCGCGCACTTCGATCTGGCGGACGCGTTCGCGGCTGACGTTGTATTCCTGGCTCAGTTCTTCCAGCGTCTGCGGTTCGTCGATCAGGCGGCGCTGGGTCAGGATGTGCCGCTCACGCTCGTTCAGGCTGGCCATGGCTTCGACCAGCAGGGCGTGGCGCATGCCCGCTTCCTGTCCTTCGGCGACCATTTCGTCCTGCAGCGGACGTTCGTCCTGCAACATGTCCTGCCACTGGCCTTCGCCTTCCTCGTTGAAGGAGACATTGAGGCTGGCATCGCCGCCCATCATCATGCGGCGGTTCATGTTGACGACTTCGGTTTCCGACACGCCCAGCTTGGTCGCGATGGTCTTCACGTCATCGGGGTGAAGATCGGAATCCTCATAGGCGTCGAGGTTCTTCTTCATCCGGCGCAAGTTGAAGAACAGCTTCTTCTGCGCGGCAGTGGTGCCCATCTTGACGAGGGACCAGCTGCGCAGGATGAATTCCTGCATCGACGCCTTGATCCACCACATCGCGTAAGTCGCCAGGCGGAAGCCCCGATCGGGTTCGAATTTCTTGACGCCCTGCATCAGGCCGATGTTGCCTTCGGAAATCAGTTCCGACACCGGCAGGCCATAGCCGCGATAGCCCATGGCGATCTTCGCCACGAGCCGCAGGTGGCTGGTCACCAGCTGGGCTGCCGCTTCGGGGTCCTGATGTTCGGCATAGCGCTTGGCGAGCATGTATTCCTGCTCGGCCGTCAGCACCGGGAACTTCTTGATCTCGGTCAGATAGCGGTTGAGGCTCTGCTCTCCGCCCAGGCTGGGCATCGTGGCGCCGCTGCTGGCGGGCAGATTGCGATTGCGTTCGGGCATAAGACTCATTCGTCCTTTCAACGTCGGCCCACCCATTGCAGGACCCTTTAGAGGCATCCCCCGGCGGTGGCCACACAGGCTTTCTATCTACACCAATGCGTCAGCTTGGTGCCCTCAATTCGACCAACAGTTCCGCCATGTCGGCGGGCAGCGTGCTTTCAAGGCGAATCGCGGCCCCCGTGACGGGATGGATGAAGCCCAGCACGGCGGCGTGCAGGGCCTGTCGGTGAAAGTGAAGTTGGTTAAGCAGCGGCCGAAGCCGTGAAGGTGTGCGTCCATAAACCGGATCACCCACTAGCGGGTGACCGATTGACGCCATGTGACCGCGCACCTGGGGGGTGCGCCCGGTTTCCAGCCGACATTCGACCAGCGCGGCGGAGGCCAGGCGTTCAAGCAACTTGTAATGGGTGACGGCGTGTTTCCCGCGCCCGTCTTCCACCAGCGCCATCTTCTTGCGGTCGTGGCTGGACCGGGCGATCGCCCCGCGAATCGTGCCGGAGACGGGGGTGGGCAACCCGCCGACAATCGCCAGATAAGCCCGCTCGATCGAATGGTCGGCGAACTGCGCGGCCAGCCCTTCGTGCGCGGCGTCGGTCTTGGCGACGACCAGCAGGCCGGAGGTATCCTTGTCGATCCGGTGCACGATGCCGGGGCGGGCAACCCCGCCGATGCCGGAGAGCTGCCCCCGGCAATGGTGCAGCAGCGCGTTGACCAGCGTGCCGTCCAGGTTTCCGGCGGCGGGGTGGACGACCAGTCCGGCGGGCTTGTCCACGACGATCAGGAATTCGTCTTCGTACGCGATAGTCAGCGCGATGTCCTGCGCCTGCGCCTCGGCGGGGATCGCGGCGGGAACGGTGATGGTGAAGGGCGTGCCCTCGGCGGGCTTTACCGAACCCGACGTTGCCGTTTTCCCGCCCAGCGCGATGCGACCTTTGCCCAGCAGCGCCTTGATCCGCTCGCGCGACAGCCCGCTGGCATCGGCCAACGCCTTGTCAAGCCGCTGGCCGCCACTGGCGATCACGCCGGAAATGATGGAATCCCCCCCGTTCATTGCTAGGAACTTGGGGATGGCAATCACGGTGACAAGTGGCGTTTTGGCCACACTGCTGGAAGAAGCGACACGCGTCCACCCGCAGGAGTGCTGCGGGCTGCTGCTGGGGCTGGATGACGGGGAAATTCTGGCGGCGGTGCCGACCGCGAACGTCCATCCCCGGCCCGACCGCCATTTCGAAATCGATCCCGCCGCGTTGATCGCCGCGCACCGCGCCGCGCGGGTCGGGGGACCGGCAGTGCTGGGCTATTACCATTCGCATCCCACCGGCCGGGCCGAACCATCCGTGACCGACCGCGCGGCGGCCAGCGGGGATGGGCGGGTCTGGGCGATTATCGCCAATCTGGAGGTATCTCTGTGGCGCGATGAACCCGGCGGTTTTGAACCGCTTCCCCTGCGAGTCGCGGCAGGGTAAGAGGGCGCAAACCACATCTATTGCCGCGGAAGCCTGCCCACCCATGACCAATCCCACGCTCGACCTTGCCGCCCTGCTGTGTTCGCGCCTGTGCCACGATCTGCTTAGCCCGGTGGGCGCGCTCAACAACGGGTTGGAGCTGCTGGCCGAGGAAAGAGACCCGGAAATGCGCAAGCGCTGCATGGAGTTGCTGGAGCAAAGCGCCAAGACCAGCGCTGACAAGCTGAAGTTCTTTCGCCTGGCGTTTGGCGCGGCGGGGGGCTTTGGCGATTCGGTGCTGATCGATGAGCCGCGCGCGCTGGTCGATGCGCTGGTCAGCAACAACGCGCGCATTTCGGTCAATTGGGCGCTGGGCACGGCGACCCTACCCAAGCCTGCGGTCAAGGTGCTGCTCAACCTGTCGATGATCGGCATGGACGCGCTGGTGCGCGGCGGCACGCTGGACATCGGTGCGGAAAGCCGCGACGGGGCAAGCGAGATCGTGGTTCGCGCAGCGGGGGCCCGGATTGCCTTCGATCCCGAAATCGGCAAGGCGCTGGATGGTTCGCTTAGCCCCGATGGGTTGACCAGCCGCACCGCACCGGCCTGGATGATCCACCAACTGGCCAGCAAGCACGGTGGCGGCGTGCAGTTCGCACTCAGCGATGAAGCGCTGGTCATGGGTGCGGTGCTGCCCGAAGCATAAAGGCGCGCGGCCATGTCGGAACTGATCCACAGCGAAACGCCATCGCCCAACTGGAACGAGCGGCTGCTGCCGATCTCGATGGTGGTGCTGCACTATACCGGCATGGAAACCGCCGAAGCCGCGCTGGAGCGGCTGTGCGACCCCGCCGCCGAGGTATCGGCGCATTACTGCATCGAGGAGGACGGCACCGTCCACCGCCTGGTGCGCGAGGAGCGGCGCGCCTGGCACGCGGGCAAATCGTTCTGGCGCGGGATCACCGATGTCAATTCGGCCAGCATCGGGATCGAACTGGTTAATCCGGGGCATGAATTCGGCTATCGCCCGTTTCCCGACGAACAAATGGCCGCGCTGCTGCCGCTGCTCTCCGACATGGTCCAGCGTCACGACATCCCGCGCGCCAACGTGGTTGGTCATTCCGACATTGCGCCGGCGCGCAAGGAGGATCCTGGCGAGTTGTTCGACTGGGACCTGCTGGCCGCGCATCGGCTGACGCTGCGCCGTCCGCGCGTGCTGGCACCCAGCCCCTATGAGAACGATGGCGCGTTCTTTCTCGCGCTGGAACGGTTCGGCTATGACATTTCCGATACCGCCGCCGCGTGCCGCGCATTTCAGCGGCGCTGGCGGCCGCACAAGATTGACGGGGTGGTCGACGGCGAATGTTCGGCGATCCTGTTCGGTTTGTTGTTGGATCGCGACACGGGAAAGACTAGGTAGGCGCTTCGCCAGGGGGCCGGGCAGCCGCGTCATAGCTTGCTATGCCGAGGAAAGTCCGGGCTCCACGAAACAAGGGTGGCGGGTAACGCCCGCCGAGGGCAACTTCAGGGAAAGTGCCACAGAGAGCAGACCGCCTGTTTACAGGTAAGGGTGAAAGGGTGCGGTAAGAGCGCACCGCGCGGCTGGTAACAGCAGCGGCATGGCAAACCCCACCCGGAGCAAGACCGAATAGGGACGGCGCGCCACGGGTTTTCGGACCTGCGGCAGATGTGTTTCGCATCGACCGTCCGGGTTGGTTGCTTGAGCCACGCAGCAATGCCTGGCCTAGAGGAATGGCTGCCAGTGCGGATACGGTGCCTTGTGGCATACCGTCCGCGCTACAGAACCCGGCTTACAGGCCCCCTGGCGAACTATTTGAATTCACCCCTGACCCTCCCCGTTTTTGCGCAGCACAAATGGGGAGGTGGCATTTGCGGAGCAAATGACGGAGGGGCTCTTGCTCGCGCGCCATTACCCCTCCGGCTCGCCTGCGGCGATCCACCTCCCCATTGGTGCCATGCGGCAAAAACGGGGAGGATCAGGGTCTTACGGCCGGCCGATGCTGGTGTAGTGAAAGCCCTTGGCGCGCACTTCCGCCGGGTCATAGACGTTGCGCAGATCGACCAGCACCGGGGCCTTGGCCAGCTTCTTCACCCGGTCCAGGTCCAGCGCGCGGAAGGCATCCCATTCGGTGACGATGACGACCGCGTCGGCGCCCTCGATCGCGGCATAGGCGCTGTCCTTCATTGCCACGTTGGCCATCAGCGGCGCGGCATGGCTCATACCTTCGGGGTCATAGGCGGTGACCCTGACCCCGGCATCGTCCAGCGCCAGCGCGATGGCGATCGACGGCGCATCGCGCATGTCGTCCGTGTTCGGCTTGAAGGTCAGGCCCAGCAGCGCGACCTGCTTGCCGCGCGCGGCGTCCATGCCGCCCAACGCGTCAATCACCTTGCGGCCCATCGCGCGCTTGCGGGCATCGTTGACCTTGACCACTGCCTCGACGATCCGGGTCGGCGCCTCATAGTCTTCTGCGGTCTTGAGCAGGGCCAGCGTATCCTTGGGGAAGCACGATCCGCCATAGCCCGGCCCGGCGTGGAGGAACTTGGACCCGATCCGCCCGTCCATTCCGATTCCGCGCGATACGTCCTGCACGTTCGCGCCGACCTTTTCGCACAAGTCGGCCATTTCGTTGATGAAGGTGATCTTCACCGCCAGGAACGCGTTGGCGGCATACTTGATCAACTCGGACGAGCGGCGCGAGGTGAACAGGATCGGCGCCTTGTTCAGGAACAGCGGGCGATAGACCTCGTTCATCACCCCCCGCGCCCAGTCGTCCTCGGTTCCGACGACGATCCGGTCAGGGCGCTTGAAGTCGCTGATCGCCGCGCCCTCGCGCAGGAATTCCGGGTTGGAAGCCACCGCGAACTGCACGCCGGGGTTGGCCTGCGCCAGGATGCGCTCCACCTCGTCGCCGGTGCCGACCGGGACGGTCGACTTGGTGACGATCACCGCCGGCTGCTTCAGGTTCTCGCCGATTTCCTGCGCCACGGCATAGACGTAGGACAAGTCCGCGTGGCCATCGCCGCGGCGGCTGGGGGTGCCCACCGCGATGAAGATCGCGCCCGCGCCATCGATTCCTTTGCCCAGGTCGGTCGTGAACGACAGGCGGCCGGCCTTGACGTTCGATGCGACCAGTTCGGCCAGGCCCGGCTCATAGATCGGCATGATCCCGGCCTTCAGGCTGTCGATCTTGGTCGGGTCCTTGTCGATGCAGACCACATCGTGGCCGAAATCGGCAAAGCAGGCCCCCGAAACCAGCCCGACGTAGCCGGACCCAACCATTGCGATCTTCATGAAATGCTCCTTTGCGTGACGCGCATCGCGCCATCTTGCATCCGCGCCTCGATCAGCCAGCGGTTTTGCCCTTCAAGGCCAAGCGCGGTCAGCACGCCTGTCTCATAGGCGCCGGTATCGATGCCGATGCGATTGTGCCGGATGTCCGGCTGTTTGAAAATGGTGTGCCCGTGGATGACGACCGGACCATGGCTGCCAGGGTGGTCCAGGAAGGGCTGGCGAATCCAGCGCAAGTCGCCGACGCGTTGCTGGTCCAGTGGGACATCCGGAAGGATCCCGGCATGGACAAACAGATAGTCGCCCAGCGTGATCGCGTTCTCGAAGCCGCGGATGAAGTCGATATGGTCCGCCGGGATGGCCGCGCGCATCAGGGCCTGCGTTTCGGCCAGGTCGGCGGCGTAATAGGCGTCCTCGTCCACGCCATAGCTCAGCACCGTTTCCTTGCCGCCATACCGCAGGAAATGCCGCAGCACTTCGGGCTTTTCCAGGGCGTCGAGGAACATTTCCTCGTGGTTGCCCATGAGCAGGCGGACCGTGCGCCGGGCTTGCCAGTCGCGTGCCTGGGCGACGACACCGGCGCTGTCCGGTCCGCGATCGATCAGGTCGCCCAGCAGGATCACCGTGGTCTGCGCCATGCCGCGCCCGGCATCATCCGCGTCGATCGCCGCGACCATGGCGCCGAACAGGTCGGCCCGGCCGTGAATGTCGCCCACCGCATAGACGCGCTGCCCGTCGGGCAGCGCCGCGGGTGGGGTGGCCGGGTTGGCCGAGAACAATGAGCGGAGCCTGGAAAGCATCGAAACCTTGGTGTTGCGCTGCACCATATAGCGGGCGAGCGGGGCGCGAACAACGTCAACTATGCACGCACCGGCCAACGCGACGGGTAAGGCGTGGCGTTGCCATAAAACCACACTGTGCGGCATTTGCGCAATGATTGTGCGCTTTCCCCCTTGTGCGGTGCAGCAGAAAGATGTTCAGGATTGTTTGTCCGCAGCGATCGCTCCCAGACAAGAGGGGTGACGGGGTGGGTGCAGGTGGGACGAAGCGCCAAACAATCGTAAGGAAGATTGCCATGCTCACGTCCGTCCGCGGCCTTTTCGCCGCTACTCTTCTCGTCGGCTGCGCATTGGCCGCCACGCCCGCTCTGGCCGACGAAACCGATCCGCCCAGCGATGTGACGGTGACCGGCAGCGTTGCCCTTGTCACGGATTACCGCTTCCGCGGCATCTCGCTCAGCGGCGGCGACTTCGCGGTGCAGGGTTCGCTCAACGTCAATCACTCCAGCGGTTTCTATGCCGGTGCCTGGGCGTCGAGCCTTGAAGATTCCCCCCTTTACGGCAGCGCCGAACTGGACGTCTATGCTGGTTGGACCGGTGAAGTCGCGTCCGGCGTGACCGCCGATGTCGGCCTGCTGTATTACGTCTATCCGAACGGCAACGTCGGTGATGCCAACGTGTTCGAACCCTATGCCTCGATCAGCGGCACGCTGGGTCCGGCGACCGCGAAGGTCGGTGTGGCCTATGCCTGGAAGCAGGATTCGCTGGGCGGTGACGACAACCTGTACCTCTACACCGACTGGAGCCTGGCGGTTCCCGAAACGCCGCTGTCGGTTTCCGCGCACCTGGGTTACACCGATGGCGCGCTGTCGCCGAAGCTGCTGACTGGTGTCAGCACCAAGGGCGGGCTGGATTACTCGGTCGGCGCAGCCTACCAGATCACCCCCGCGCTGTCGCTGGGCGTGAGCTATGTCGGCGTCGAAGGCGCTTCGATCGACAGCTTCTCGAACGATGCGGTCGTGGCGACGCTGAAGGCTTCGTTCTAAGCCGCCGCTGCGAAAGATTGCGCAAGACTGCGGCCCGTTCCGGTGTTCCGGGGCGGGCCGTGCTCGTTTCGGCAGACGCGATCAGTTCAGCGAGAACTGGACCGTGGTGACGACGCGCACTTTCTTGAACGGGGTATCGGCCATGCCCCAGCTGCCGCCGCCACTGTCATCGCCGCTGGTTGCATCGCGGTCCATGACCGAGAAATAGCCTTGCGTGGCGCTGCGGATGCTGCCCACGCTGGTGCCGCTGTCCTTGGCGAATTGTTCGGCCGAGGCCCGCGCGTCCTTGGTTGCCGCCGCGACCATTTCCGGCTTGATCGCGTTCAGGCGGGTGAAGCTGTAATTGATGCCCGATCCGTCCTCCAGCACCACGCCCTGACGGACCAGATCGAACTGGCGCCTGGCGGCGGCCTGGGCGCGCTGGATGTCGGTGGTGCGCAGGGCAAAGCGTTGGCGCACGGTAAAGCGCGGCACGCCATTGTCGGTATATTGCGACACGTTCACGCCGGTCGGTTGCAGGTCGGCGGTGGGAAAGCCCGCCTGCTTGAAGAACGCGCGGATCGCCGCACCATCGCGGTCGGCGCTGGCCTGGGCAGTGGCCAGGTCGGTTGCGGTGGAACTGAACGACAGGGTCCAGGTGGCAAGGTCGGCGGTAACGTCCCGCTCGGCCAGTCCGCGCACGGTCACCGCGCGGTCGGCATCCTTGGCGCGGACCAGGCCGTTGCCCAGCAGATAGCCGCCCGCGATCAGGCCAATGGCCAGCACCCCGGCCGTGGCCAGATAACGGCGGGTCTGTCCGTCGCGCCAGAATGCAGTGGCCGGGGCGGGGGTATCAAGGCTAGGGTCGGACATGGGGATTCTCCCTGATGGTTGGGGCACGATGCGCCGCGCCAGCTTTCTGGACGATGAACCGTTCTTTTTTGTCGACAAACCGTTGAGCGAACCGATGACCAAATTTCTCCACACGATGATCCGCGTGACCGATCCGGACGCGACCATCGCTTTCTTCAAACTGATCGGGCTGGAGGAAGTGCGCCGCTTTTCCAGCGAACAGGGCCGCTTTACCCTGATCTTCCTGGCCGCGCCGGGGCAGGAGGGGCTGGCCGAGGTCGAACTGACCTATAACTGGCCGGCGGAGGACGGTTCGGCCGAAACTTATACTGGCGGGCGCAATTTCGGCCACCTGGCCTACCGCGTGGACAACATCTATGAAACTTGCGCGGCGCTGGCGGCGGCCGGGCATATCATCCACCGTCCGCCGCGGGATGGGCACATGGCGTTCGTCAAGTCGCCGGACGGGATTTCGGTCGAACTGTTGCAGGACGGGCATCTGCCGCCGCAGGAACCGTGGGCGAGCATGGCCAACACCGGCACCTGGTAAACCGCGATTATCCGGCGCGCTGGCCCACGGGCTGGGGTGCGGTGCGCAGCACCACATACCCCAGCAGCGCCGACAGCAGCGAGCCGGCCAGCACGCCCAGCTTGGCTTCCTCCACCAGCAGCGGGCTGGCGGGGAAGGCGAGCTGGCCGATGAACAGGCTCATCGTGAAGCCGATTCCGCACAGCAGGGCCATGCCCCACAGCTGCTGCCAGCTGGCGCCTTCGGGCCGCTGGGCCAGCCCGGTGCGGTCGGCCAGCATGATGGCCCCCAGGATGCCGACCTGCTTGCCCACAAACAGCCCCAGCGCCACGCCGATGGGCAGCGGGGCAAGCATCTCGTCCATGCCCAGGCCTGCCAGCGCGACACCCGCGTTGGCAAAACCGAATAGCGGGACGATGAAATAGGCGCTGATCGGGGCCAGTGCGTGTTCCATCCGCAGCAGCAGGCTGTCACCGCGGGCGTCCAGCTTCATCGGTACGCACAATGCCGCCAGAACCCCGGCCACCGTGGCATGGACGCCGGAATGCAGCACGGCATACCACAGCAGCCCGCCGACCAGCATGTATGGCCAGCCGCGCGTCACGCCCGCCCGGTTGAGTGCGATCAGCCCGGCCAGCGCTGCGCCCGCCAAGCCCAGCCAGACCAGCTTCAACCCGGCGGTATAGAAGAACGCGATGATCGCCACCGCACCCAGATCGTCAACGATCGCGACGGTCAGCAGAAACAGCCGTAGCGATGCCGGCGCGCGCTTGCCCAGCAGGCCAAGCACGCCCAGCGCGAAGGCGATGTCGGTCGCCGCCGGAATTGCCCAGCCGTTGGCCAGGCCCGGCGCATCGCCGGCCACCAGCAGATAGACCAGCGCCGGCACGGCCATGCCGGCGGCAGCGGCCAGCACCGGCAACCGACGGCGGGCCGGGCTGGACAGCTCTCCGTCAATCACCTCACGCTTGATTTCCAGCCCGACGACAAAGAAGAACATCGCCATCAGCGCATCGTTGATCCACAGGTGCAGCGTGTTCAGCTTGGGCAGCGGGGTCCACGGCAAGGTGCCATGGAACAACGCGTGATAGCCATGGGCAAGCGGTGAATTTGCGGCGATCATTGCGGCGATTGCGACGACAATCAGCAGGATACCGGCCCCCGCCTCACCCCCGAACAGGCGGGTGGCAAGGGTGGCGAGCGGCGAAAATGGATGGCGGCGTGCGGTCATGCCCACCCGATTCGCCCAACTTGCGCCGTGTTGCAACCAAAACCGGACCGGGCGGCTACAGGGTCAGGCGCAGGTCGCTCATCGATGTGGCGATCTTCTTGAATGCCTCGGTCAGTTCATCGCTATCGTTGGCCTGGAACGCTTTGCCGGGGCCGGCGCATTCCTCCATGATCGGGTTCAGCTGGGTGCCGAACGCCACGATCCAGACGGTAATGTTCTTCTTCTTGGCTTCCTTGCAGGCAAAGCTGAACCGCTGTTCGATCGTCTGGGTCAGCGACAGGGCAGAGCTGGGCTCCCAGCGCCGCCGGTCGAGCGGTTCGAAGCCATAGCTGGAATAGCTGATGTCCAGCGCCGAGGTCTGCCCGTCGGTCAGGAACACGATGTTCCGGCTGGTCGGACGCCCATCGGCCGGATCGGCGTTTTCCGCCGCGAAGGGACCGGTGGGCGACAACAGCCGCGCTCCCCAGATCATGCCGATGTCGTGATAGGTGCTGCCACCCACTTTCAGCGTCGCGACGTAATCCGACACGGCCTGATCGTCCATTTCCGCCAGGTTCCGCGCCGGGGTGGGGCAGGCGGCGGTGCTGGCCACCCACGGTGCGATGTATTCGGCGGTGGTGGTGCTGACGGCGGGGTCGAACAGGCCAGTATTGTCCCATTTCTTGGCGCGACCGAAGATCAGCTTGGGATATTGCGGCCGCCACTGGGTCTTGCTGTTCCCCGCGGTGGGTACCAGGTCAATGTTCAGGTCGAGCGCGCGGCTCAGGTCGACGGCGTTGTAATCGTCGATGATATAGGTGCCGCGTTCCTCGATGCAGCCGTTGGAGCCAGTGCGCCAGCCGCTGACATCCTTCGTTTCCGGCCCGTATTGCCAGTTGGTCCCGGTCAGCAGCGCCGGGGTATGGAGATAAGGGTAGGTGTCGATGTAGTTTGTATAGGCTTCCTTGTTGACCGTGCAGGTGTTGCCCGACAACGACACGCTGAACACATTGCCATTGCGGGTGCGCTGGTAGGTTGAGCGGAAGAGCGTGCCCGCCGGTGGCCCGGCATAGGCTTCGCTGGTATTGGACACCAGGACGGTGTTCGATACCAGCGTGTTCGCGGGCACGGTCGGGCAGATATAGACGCTGCCCGACAGAGTGGCCGGATAGGTGGCATGCACCGTCCGGTTGACAACCCCCGAAATGGGCGAGGCGGCCGTCCACGCGGTGTAATAGCCCGAAGTCTTGCCCGAACCCAGCATGCGCCGCGACTGATAGGTCCATTGGGAAACGACCCATTCGTCCTTCAGCAGGTGGCCCACGTTGACGTTGGTCGAATAGGGCAGGAAGCCATAGCGAATGCGCGCATTCTCCTGCTTGTTTTCTTCCAGCTGGGCGTGGAAATCCAGGATCACATCTTTCAGGATCTCGATCCGGGCCTTGGAATCGCCGGGGTTGGTTTCGTTCATGGACCCCGTCACGTCCAGCACCAGCATGACGTCCGTGTTGGCCGAATCCAGTTTGGCCCCGCAGGTCACCTGAAGGTCCAGCTGGTTATAGCCAAACAGTGCCATGATGGTGGTTGGCACTTCGACCGAGGCGGTTCCGTCGATGGTTGTGTCGGGGTTGATGACCAGATCGAAGTCGCGGTTCTCGGTGCCGTAAGACCCGTCGCCAAAGTTGAGGTTGAAGAACCGGTGACCAACGTCACTGACGCCAGAATTGTCGCTGCCGAAACCGACCGCACCGCTGCCCAGCTTCTTGCGGGCGGCCAGGACGCCAGCGTCGCAGGCCTGTTGCAGGCGCGTTTCGGCCAGATAGCCGCGCCCCATGTCAATCGCGCCGCCGATCAGTGCCAGGAGGGGGAACAGGCCGGCCGCGATCATGCCCAGCGTGTTCCCGGCACGGTCGCGCGCCAGCCGCCGCAGGGAGCGGGGCAACGGCTGCGCTGATGCGGGCAAAACGAAAGTCACGCGGTGCAAGGTCCAGTCAGATGTGGCTCAAGTCGATGCGATCTAGCGCAAGTGCCGGTTAGATCTCGTGAACGGAGATGGTTTACGCTTTCTTACCCGTGCATCGGCATTTGCCCGGCTTATCGCTGCCTGTCCCATCGCAGCACTAGCGGCAGGCCTGACAAGCTCCGTTAACGATTGTGCGTTAACTTGCGGCCATGCGCCGGGCTCCGAAAAATCAACTCGTATCGGGATCGCTGTATCGCACCGTGGCCATGCTGGCTGTGGGCCTGGCGGTGCTGGTCGCGCTGTTCGGCACCGGCAACCGCGATGCGGCGTCCAGGGCGCCGAGCGCAACCGCGATCAAACCGGCTCCGTCTCAGTCCACATCCAGCATGATCGAACCGGTTGACGCCCCGGTCGAAAGTCAGGAGCCGGGCGACTCCGTGCCCGATCAGGGGCAAGGCCCGGATCCGGCACCGCATGAGGCTGCTGGCTCCCCCGGCCCGGACGTCCGCGCCGCCGGGCCGGCCCGCCCGACACCCGCGCAAGTCGCCCATTTGATCGAGCAATCGCGGATCCGTTCCGGAGCCAATCCGGGCGGCGACTGAACATCCCGGCGCGGATCGATGCCTGCGGGAAGGCGCGTTGCAACCGCTGTGGATAAGTTCTAGGCTCAAGACCGGGCATGGGGCCTGCGGGGGATGCGCGCGGGAATGACGGGGGCAGATGGCTGGTTGCTGGACGCGCTGCGCGGGCTGGCCCTGGTCGAACATGAATTGCTGGTTTTCGCGGCCTTTTGGTTCACTGTCGGGTTGATCGACGAACTGGGGCTGGATCTGGCTTACCTCTGGCTGCGGCTGAGCAGGCGGGCGCGCACCATGCGGCTGGCGGCAGGCTATGGCACCGATCGGCTGACGGGGCCGGTGGCGGTGATGATTCCCGCGTTCCGCGAAGCGGCGGTGATCGGTACGACCATCAGTCATGCCCTCAACGCCTGGCCGCAGCAGGAATTGCGGCTGTATATCGGCTGCTATCGCAACGATCCGGAAACGCTGACGGCCGCGATGACGGCTGCCGCGCGCGATGCGCGGGTCCGGCTGGTCATGCACGGCGCGGCCGGGCCGACGACCAAGGCCGATTGCCTGAACCGGCTGTACCGCGCGCTGTGCGATGATGAAGTTCGCCAGGAACGCAGGTTCCGCGCGGTGGTGCTGCACGATGCGGAAGACATGGTGCACCCGGCCGCGCTGCAGGCGATTGATGCGGCGCTGGGGGCGGTCGATTTCGTGCAACTGCCGGTGCGCCCTGGTTTGTTGCCGCAATCGCGCTGGGTCGCGGGGCATTATGCCGATGAGTTTACGGAAAGCCATGCCAAGGCGCTGGTCGTGCGCAGCGCGCTGGGCGCGTCGCTGCCGGCTGCGGGGGTGGGGTGCGGCTTTGCCCGCGCGGCGCTGGCCCGGCTGGCGGAACGCCGGCGCAGTGCGGGCGAGGTTGACGCGGGGCCGTTCGCGCCGGAATGCCTGACCGAGGATTACGAGCTGGGCCTGCTGCTGTCCGCCGAAGGGCGCGGCAGTGCTTTCCTGCGGATGCGCGATGCCGACGGGAACCTGGTGGCCACTTCCAGCTATTTTCCGGCGCGGCTGGACCAGGCAGTCCGGCAGAAGACGCGGTGGATTCGCGGGATTGCCTTGCAGGGATGGGAACGACTGGGCTGGTCGATTCAGCCGGTGGAACTGTGGATGGCCTTGCGCGACCGGCGCGGCCCGTTGACCGCGCTGGTGCTGGTTGCGGCCTATCTCCTGCTGTTGATCGATGCTGTCCTGCTGGCGGGTGAGGCGTGGACCGGGCAAGCGCTGTTTGTGCCGCTGTCCATCCCCGCGCAAGCGATGGTGGCGCTCAGCCTGATCGGGTTGGGGTGGCGGCTGTCGGCCCGTGTCCTGTTTACCTCCCGCGAATACGGCCTGGCCCAGGGGCTGCTGGCCGTCGCGCGCGTGCCGGTCGGGAACGTGATTGCCATCATGGCCGCGCGGCGAGCGGTCTTGGCCTATCTGCGCTCGCTGGGCGGTGCCGAGGTGGTGTGGGACAAGACCGAACACGCGGCGCATCCGGCGGCCAAGTCCCTTGCCGAGGTGCGCGCGTGACCGGGCCGCGCCGTGTGCCTCATCTTCGCCGCGGGCAACCGCTGATCGCGCTGGGGCTGCTGCTTACGGCCTGGGTCGGCGCCCGCGCGGTTCTGCATGATGGCTCTGCCGAAACGGTGCGCCAGCCAGAAGTTGCTGCCCGGCCAGCCGTGCGCGCTCCGGCCGCCCCGATCAGCGCCGTGCAGGCCAAGGCTGCGGCCGAGCGTCCGGTCCTTCTGCCCCGGCCCGCACCGGCCCGCCCGTTTGTCGCCGCGCCGCAGGCTCCGCCGGATTTTGAGCGGTTGCGGCTGGCGGAGGAGCACCAGTTGTTGTGGCAGGCGGCCGTGGCGCCGCAGCCTGAGGCGATGGAACAGCCGGAGCAGCCACAGCGCCTGTCAGACGAGGCAGGATAATCGTCGCTCGGCGCGCTTTTTCGCAGCTTTCTGGCATTCCCCGCCTTCCTTCCGGCGGCTGAAAGGGATAGGCCAAGACTGCAAAATGGACGTCTATCTTCCCATCGCCAACCTTTCGGTCAACGGCCTGGTGATCGTCGCGCTGGGGGCGCTGACGGGTATCCTGTCGGGCATGTTCGGCGTCGGCGGAGGGTTTCTGACGACGCCGCTGATGATTTTCTATGGCATACCGCCGACGGTCGCGGCCGCATCGGCGGCCAGCCAGGTAACCGGAGCCAGCGTTTCCGGTGTGCTGGCGCATTCGCGGCGCGCCGGGGTCGACTACCAGATGGGCGGCGTGCTGGTCGCGGGCGGGATCATCGGCACGCTGATCGGGGCCGGGCTGTTCAGCCTGTTGCAACGGCTGGGCCAGATCGACGTGGTGATCAACCTGCTCTACGTGCTGCTGCTGGGCGGGATCGGCT
>ERZ1645187.1861-NODE-1861-length-19082-cov-20.345036_pt1 | contig 19082 bp, 19 predicted proteins | sample MGYA00575352_ERZ1645187 | MGnify/ENA primary metagenome ERZ1645187 (study PRJEB40837, sample SAMN11349314) | freshwater sediment metagenome | isolation source: river sediment | host: Sediment | place: India: Wazaribad , New Delhi | collected 2017-02-21 ... | reverse complement strand
CCGGGACCGGTCACGGTCTTCTCGACCTCCTGGAAGTCGCTGCTCGACACGGCGCCGCCGGTCGGACCCCAGCGCCAGCCGTAGGGCACGCCGATCTCGGAGACCGACCGCGCCGAGCGCAGGCAGGTGTCGTCGAGCAGAACGACACGGGCACCGGCGGCGACCTCGGCCCGCATCGCCCCGTCGGTGCCGTTCTGACCGCGCAACAGCCGCGTCAGGTCCCAGGCCCGCGCCCCGGTGAGCGTCGCGGTGGCGAACTGGACGATCTCCCAGACGCCGGCTTCCGTCTCGAGCGCCAGAGCGTTCGCCCCGGCGAGCACGTCGAGGTCGGCGGCCGAGGCGACCTCGGCGGACCCATAGAGGCGGATCGACAGCGTATTGGCCTTGTCCCAGACGGCGCAGGGGCCGAGCGCCAAGGGCGCCGTCGTCACGCCCATCCCGGCCGCCGCGGTCAGCACCGTGTCGGAGATCGGCGTGCCGTCGCCGGTCGCGCGATAGACGGTGACGCCGGCCCAGGGCTTGGCATAGGCGGCGAGCACCGGCCCGACCTCGCCGTCGCTCGCGGTCAGCACCGGCAGATCCATGATCGCCAGGATCGCCCGGCCGTGGCTGGCGCGGGTCGGCAGTCCGGTGGTGCCATAGGGCCGGTCGGGACCGGGCACCGGCCGCCAGATCGCGCGTTCGCTGCGTTTCGCCTCGACGGCGCGGGCCGTGGTGTCGGAGATCGCGGCGAGCGCCAGCGTCCAGTCGCGCCCGCCGAGCGACAGGGTCACCACATCGGCCGGTTCGAGCGCCAGCCGCGACGGCGGCAGCGAGAAGGTCGCGGCCTCACGGGCGACGTCGGCGGCGACGAGCAGCGTCTCGGCCATGCCGATGGCGTCGGCCTGTTCGAGCACGAAGGGCACCGACACCGTCGTCTCGCGCAACGAGGCGGCGCTGCGGCGGCGGCCGTAGGCGGCGGCGGTGCGATAGGTCGCCGCCGCTTCGGTGTACTGCAGGCGCACCGTCTGCGGCAGGTCGGTCTCCTGCGCCCGGGTGAGCTGGTAGACGTCGGCGTCGCCGTCGCCGGCCACCAGATCGTCGTCGCTCGGGCCGGCGAGCGCCGCCCGGTCGCGGCGGCGGAAGACGATCACCCCGTCGCTCTCCACCGCGTCGAAGAAGAAGACCTCGCCGATCGGCTCGATCGCGTCGCGTGCGGAGCCGGTCTGCTCGATCAGATAGCCGGGCAGCAGACCGCGGATCTCGGCGACGTCGTAGTGGGCGAAGCCCTGCCGGGCGAGCAGATCGGTGACGACGAGGTCGATCGGCGCCAGTCCGGCGCGGCCGTTGAGCCAATGGCCGAGGCGCCAGTTGTCGCCGTCCGACCACGCGTCGGTGAGCGACGGGAAGAAGGGAAAGGGTCGCGCGTCCCAGGTCCACAGATAGATCCGGCCGACGTCGACCATCCGCTCGCCGGTGACCGCGGAGAGCGGATTGACGCTGTCGTCGGTCCAGTGGGCGAGCTGCGCCTCGAGCGCGGCACGCTGGACGAGATCGTCGCGCCAGCCGTTGGAGAAGTGCGGCGCGACACTCTCCGACGATTTCGGGTCGACGAAGACGTTGGGCTGGTTCGGCCCCTTGTCGATCGCCGGGCAGCCGAGCTCGGTGAACCAGATCGCTTTCGATTGCGGCACCCAGGCCGTCGCCGTGGCCGAACGCACCCCACCGGGGCGGTCGTGATGCGCATTCGCCCACCAGGAACGGATGTCCTTGTTGCGATAGATCCACGGCTCGCCGTGGGCGCCGTCGGTGATCGGGGTGCGGACCTGCGCCGCCCGGTCGGCGTCGCTCGCGTAGTACCAGTCGAAATATTCGCCGCCCTCGACGTTGGCGTCGAGATAGTCGCGATCATGGAGCCGCCGCATCGGCGCCCAATCGAGGTGGGTCTCGCCGTCGCGCCAGTCGGCGAGCGGCAGATAGTTGTCGATGCCGACGAAGTCGATGTTCGGATCCGCCCACAGATCGTCGAGGGCGAAGAACACGTCGCCGGAGCCGTCGGCGGGACGGTGGCTGTGATACTCCGACCAGTCGGCGCCGTAGCCGATCTTCACGGAAGTCCCGAGGATCGCCCGGACCTCGGCCGCGAGGCTCTTCAACGCCGCGACCGCCGGATAGGCGCCGGCCGCGTCGCGCACCGTGGTGAGGCCGACGAGCTCCGAGCCGATCAGGAAGCCGTCGAGACCGCCGACGTCGGCACAGATCGCGGCATAGTGCAGGACCATCGTCCGCCAGCCGGCGAAGAAGGCCGCGACCTCGGCCGCCGCCGTCGCGGTGCTGTCGACCGACCCGGCGAGGCCCGGCGCCGGCGAGCAGGTGATGCGGCCGCGCCAGGGAAAGGCCGGCTGCCCCACCGCCGCGGCGCCGTCCGACCAGGGGTTCGGCAGCGTGTTGCCGGCCGGAACATCCATCGACAGAAAGGGATAGAAGACGACCTTCAGGCCGCGGCGCTTCAACTCGGCGAGGCCCTGGAGCACCGAGGCATCGGCCGGGGTGGCGCCATAGGCGAAGGCGCCGTCGTCATCGGTCGAGATCGGATGGGCGGTCGTGGCGGTGAAGCCGGCGACGCTCCAGGAATCGCCGGTGACGCCGGCGAAGACGTCGTCCTCTCCCGACGACGCGGCGAGATCGATGCCGGGGAGGACCTCGCAGACACCGGCGCGGAGGTCGGTGCCGAACCAGCTCACCACCAGCGCGGCGGTGTCGACCGCCGGCAACACCGCTTCGAGCTGGTCGAGGGAATAGACGAAATCGGTGTCGGGCGTCGGGTTGAAGCGGTTCTCGGTCCGCGTCTCGCCGTCGACGGTCTTCTTCACCTCGCTGGTCGAATAGACGAAGCGGCCGGAGCCGGGAATGATCGTGACGCCGCGGGCCAGCCGCTCCAGCGTGTCCGGGTATTCGGTGCCGATCGGCCGCACCACCTCGAACTGGAGCTGGGGGATGCGGTTGCCGAAGTCTTCGAGCTCGAGATCCTCGAAGACGACATAGGCGACGCCGCGACAGGCCGGCGTGTTGCCGGTCCCCTCGATCTCCTCGATCAGCGGGTCGGGGTCCTGGGTCTCGCTGCCGCGGTGGACGCGCCACGTCACGTCCTTCAGGTCGATGTCCTTGCCGTCGGCCCAGATCCGCTCGACCCGGCCGATCGGCCCTTCGCAGAGCGCCACGGCGAAGGAGATCGAATACTGGTAGCTCGTCGTCTTCGGCTTGCCGCCCTTGCCGCCGGAGGTCTTCTTCACCTCCTTGTACTTCGTCGCCCAGATCACCTGCCCCGCCATGCGCTGGCGTCCATAGAGCCGCGGGATCGCCGCGCCCTCGGTCGAGGTGGTGAGCGACAGGTCGGACTTGGCGCCGGACACCCCTTGGCGCGGCATCAGCAGGCTGTCGACCACCGACCCGGCGAGGGCGCCGATCGTGCCGCCGATCTGTGCTGCGGTCATGCCGAGGAGGGTCGTCGAGCCGAAGAGGGTCGAGCCGAGCCACGAGCCGGCGGCGAGGAGCGCGAGCGTCGCCACTCTCAAACCTCCCAGGCGAAGACATAGGCGAGACGGCGCCGCCACGCCTCGTCGAAGGGCACCTCTGCGACCCGGTGGCCGGACCACGTGTGGATCAGCGACGGCCGTCCGCGCATCCCGGCGACGATGCCGCAGTGTTTGGCGGGCGAGGAGCGGACCATGCGGAAGAGGACGACGTCGCCTTCGCCGATCGCGTCGAGATCGACCTCGCGGAGATGGCGGCGGGCGGCCTCGGCGAGCGGCTCGGTGCCGCCGGTCTCGCCCCACCAGGGCGAATAGGGCGGCGGCGTCTCGGGCTCGTCGCCGTGGAGCTCGCGCCAGACGCCGCGCACCAGCCCGAGGCAATCGGTGCCGACACCCTTCAGCGAGGCCTGATGGAGATAGGGCGTGCCGATCCAGGCGCGGGCGGCGGTGACGACACGGGCGGCGAGGACGGCGTCAGTTGCCATAGAGCGAGCCCCCGTCGTTGTCGATGTCGTCGCTCGGATAGGCGGCGACGAGGTCGTTCGACGGCATGTAGGGAAAGCCGCGGAAGGCGGCGGCGTTGGCGAAGCGGTCGCGGCAGGTCGAGAACTGCTTGTCGCAACCGGCGAGACAGCGGATCGGCGTGCCGACGACGACCGGCACCGTCGTCGCCGTCCACAGGCGCAGCTCGGCGCCCTTGTGAAGGCGGATGTCGGCGGTGGCGAGCACCGCGCCGGAGCCGTCGAGGATCTCGAGCGTGCCGCGGGTGAAGGTGTCGTCGGCCTTGGTCGAAAGATCCGCGGCGCGCAACATCAGCGCGCCGGGGATCGCCTCGACGGTGGTCTCGACCCGCCACGCCGCCGCGCTCGTATCGACGCCGCAGCGGGCGTCGCCGAGCTCGGCATCGCAGGAATAGCCGTAGACCCGGCCGACCTCCTGTCCGAGCGCATCGGTCAGGCCGCGCAGTTCGGCGGTGAAGGCATGGCGGCCGCGCCGCACCTCGCCGATCGAGCCGGAGCGCATGCGAAGCGCTTGACCGGGGGCGGACCAGTTGACCCGCCACAGCTCGATCGCCGCGCCGTCCCACAGTCCCGCCTGCAGGTCCGCCTCGGTGAGGGCGTCGGAATTGAGCGCCCCGTCGACCTCGAGATCATCGGCGGAGAAATCGGCCGAACTCTTCACCGCGCTCGCCGAGAAGCCCGAGACCGCCTCGTAGCCGATGCCGTCGACGACGAGATCGCGGTCGTGGTCGGTGAAGCCGAGAACGGTGCCGTCGCGGCGGGTGAGCTTCCAACACCAGCACAGGGTGGTGGCGCCGCCGTCGAGATGGTCCTGCATGCCCGCCGGCAGGGTCTTCATGGCCGGATCTCCAGAAGCTCGATCGCGGCGAGCCCGCCGCTCTTCAGCGCCGCCAGCGACGCGTCGAGATAATCGGAGGCGAAGCGCACCGGCACGTCGAAGCGGAACCCGGCGGTGACCGCGGCACCCGCCGACGGTGGCGCGTCGAAGGTGACGAGACCGGTCGCGGTATCGACCGACCACCCCGCGAGCTGCTCGACCCCGTCCACGGCGATGCGCACCGAGCCGGCCTGCGGCTTGACGATCGACCGCGTCCACGGCGCCCAGGCGGCGCCATAGAGCTTGACCAGGGCGAAGACGGTGGTCGCGCCGTCACCGGTGCCGAGCGGCTGGTCGGCCGGGGACGGCGCCGCGCTCGGGACGCAGGACTTGTGGTCGGTCGGATCCTGGAAACGGAAGCCGTGGAGCCGGCCGCGCCGCTCCTCGAAGAAGACGTGGAGGGCGTGGAGATCGTCGGCGGTGCGGATGCCGGGGGTGACGTCGTATTTGCGCCGGCTGTCGGCCCAGGGGGTGTTGCGCTCCTCGCGGCCCGAACCGAGGGTGACGATGTCGGTCTTGCGTTCGGGGCCGCCGGTCGAACCGCTGGCGATGCGGGCCGGGAACGAGATCTCGTGGAACGCCGCCATCTAGAGGCCCCTCTGCCCGCGGCGCAGCGCCCGCGTCATCTCCGCGGCGATCTGCGTCTGCGACCGGCGGAAGCCGGCGACGTCCGGCGTCTCGACCTTCATCGCCACGCGGATCGGCCGCGGATCGTCGCCCCCGGCGCGCGCGCGGCCGGAAAGCGCGGCGAGATCGGGCAACGCCAGCGACGGCCGCGCCCCGCCGGTCCAACCCCCGGCGGCGAAGCCGGGGACGCCGCGATTGATCGCCTCGAGCAACGGCAGGAACTTCTTCGCCTGTCCGGCGCGCACCACGTATTCCTGACCGTGGACGACGCCGGTGACGGCGCCGCGGCTCGCCGCACCGGTCCAGCCGCCCTCGTCGAAGCCGAGGATCGACTTGAACAGCGTGCCGAGGATGCCGCCGCTCGACGAGACCGAGGTGCCGAAGAGGCCGGCGAGCGGCCCCGAGCCGAGCAGCGCCGCCTGAAGCGCCGCCTTGGCGAGGGCTTTGGCGATCGACTCGGCCACTTGCGCGAAGCTCTTGCCTTCGAGCGCCAGATCGGCGAGGCCGTCGACCATGGTCTCGGCGAGATAGCGTTGGGTCTCCTGGGCGTGGCGCTGCGACGCCTCGGCCTTCTTCAGCGCCGTCTCCTGCGCCGCATAGGCCGCCGAGACCCGCTCGATCTCGCCGGCCATCTCCGGCGACAGATCGATGCCGGCGCGATCGGCGGCGTTCTTCAGCTCCTGGGCCTTCTTCGCCCGGAGCTTCGCCTCCTCCGAAAGGGCGACCGCGTCGGTCTCCGCCTTCAGCACCGCCGTCTGTTCTTCGGCGCGTTGTTTGGCGCGGGTATATTCGTTGCCGTCGTCCTCGGCCCCACTCCCACCGGACTTCTTGCGCGCCGCCTCGCCGGCGACGATGCGGGAGGCGGCGAGATCGAGGGCCTTGGGATCGACGATACCGCCGGCCCCGAGGATCTCGGCGAGCAGCTTCTTGCGGGTGTCCTTGATCTTCTTCGCGGTCTCGTCGAGCTCGGCATCGGCGACCGCCCGCTGCATCATGCCCTGCCCCTGTAGGGCGCGCAGCACCGGATCGTTGCCCGCCGCCGCGGTCGCCTCGTCGAACGTCGCGGCCGGCGTCTTCGGCGTGATCTTCGCCTCGATCGCCTTGGTGCTCGCCGCTTCGACGGCCGCCGGAACCGCCGCCAGTCTGGCGCGGAGAATGTCGGCATGGGCACCGGCGGCGATCAAGACCTCGAGCAGCGGCTTCAGCCGATCGGCGATCGCCTGGAAATCGGGATTCGCATTGGCCAGTTCGAACAGCCGCTCCTTGGTCTTCGCCGCGCTCTCCGATGAACCGTCGAAGGCCCTCGCGAGTGCCGCCAACGCCACGCGATCGGCCGGGTCGGTGATCTCCCGGCCGAATGCGGCATAACCGGCGAGCGCCTGACGGATGCGCGCGGTGAAGGTGGCGATGTCGTTCTCGGTCTCGGCCAAGCCCTTGCCGAGCACGTTCTTCTTTTCCGCCGCCTGGGCCTCGGCGGCCCGCACCACCGCATCGGTGTGCAGGTCGATCGCGCCGGCCGATTCCCGCGCCTGCCGCTTCACCTCGTCGAGAGAGGTGGCATAGGTCTTGGCGCGCTCCTCCGCCTCGTGGTTCTTTTCGGCGACGTAGAGATAGGCGGCACCGAGGGCGAGCAGCACCGCCCCGACCGGCCCACCGACTAGCATCAGCGCCCGATTGAGCCCGGCGGTCGCGAGGGCAGCGGCATTGGTACGGGCCACCGTCGCGACAAGCGCGACGTTCAGGGCGTTCATCGACGCGACCGTTCCTACCGCCCCGGCGGTTGCGGCGGCGAACCCGGTCACCAGCGGCGTCAGGCCGGCGCCGATCAGGCGCGCCGCCAGGATGGCGCCGAGTGCCGTCGCACCGGTGGCGACCGTGCCGAAATTCGCCCCGAGGGTGGCGACAGCGCCGCCTGCGGCATCCGTCGCCGTTCGCACCAGCGCCGAGGTGCCGATCCATCGCGCCGCCCGGGTCTCGAGCACGGCGAAGGCATCGGCCGTCGTCGCCTTGGTCTTGGCGAAGGCCTTTTCGACGTCGTCGGCCGAGGCGACGATCGCCTTGAAGACGCGGGTCGCGGTGAGCTTGCCCTCGGAGCCGAGCTTCTTCAACTCGCCGACACCGACGCCGAATTCCTTGGCGATGGCCTGGGCGATCACCGGCGCCCCTTCGAGCAGCGAGCGCAGTTCGTCGCCGCCGAGGACGCCGGATTGCAGCGCCTGGGAGAGCTGCAGGGCACTCGACGCCGCCTCCGCCGCGCTGGCGCCGGAGATCTTGAGCCCCTTCAGCACCGTCTCGGTGGCGACCGCCACCTCCGCCTCGCTGGCGCCGAGGTCCTTCGACGACCGGGTCAGACGGGCATAGAGATCGCCCGTGCCTTCGAGGTCGGAGCGGGCCCGCTCGGCGATGTCGGCGACGGTCGACTGCCGGACGGCGAGCGTTTCCGTCTCGCCTCCGGCGGCGGCGATCAGATTGCCGACCGACCGCCATTTGTCGGCGTAGGTTCCGATCGCCTCGACCGAGAGCACCGAGGCGAGCGTCGCCCCGGTCGCCGCGCCGACGCGGCCGAAATCCGGCACCGCGCCGGAGATCGACGCGGAGACCTTGCGCGCGAGATCGTCGGCACGCTTCTCCATCGCCTTCGCCTGCCGGTCGAAGGTGCCGCGCGCCTTGGCCATGTCCTTCTCGAGCTTGGTGGCGGAGGCCTCGATCCGGAGGAGGAGCGCGTCGACGTCGGTCGCCATGGGTCTCTCACATCGTGGTGTCGGGCGCCGCATCGAGCGCCGCGGCAGCGGCGTCGAACGCGTCGGCGCCGAGCTCGGTCTCGATTTCGGCGCCGTGGGCGAGCGCCCAGCCGGCGATCACGGCGCGGAACTGCCAGAGGCTCAGGTGGTCGACCTCGACCGGCGAGAGCCCCATGACGATGCCGAAGCCGTAGAGGGCGGCGAACTTCAGCCGTCCGTCGGGGGCGAAGCCTTCGCCGCCGGCGCCGCCCCCGGCGATTTTCCCGGCTCGTCCTCCGCCGGACCGAAGAGCGCCGCGGCGAGCACCGTGAGCGCCGGCACGATCGCCTCGGCGAGAGGACGTTCGTCGACATGGGTTCGCACGAGGCGCAGCGCCTCGACCGGCGCGAGACCGCCGCCGGTGAGGCCGAGACGAAGCACCTCGCGGAGATCGTCGACCATCGGCCGGCGGGCCGACAGACGCTCGAAGATCTCGAAGGGCGAGGCGCCGGTCTTCTCCTGCAGCTCGCGCAATTGCCCGAGGGCCAAGCGGAAGCGGTGCTCGCCGTCGGCCCAATCGAAGGCGATCGAGGCATCCCGGGTCATCAGGCGGCCGCCACGCTGGAGATGGTGACGGCCCCGTCGCCCTCGACGTCGACCTTGACCGACCAGCGCTCACCGCGCTGTCCGGTCAGGCTCGACTTGACGTGGCCCTTGCCGGCATAGCGCCGGGTGGTGGTGCCCGCGCCGGTGCCGGCGCCGGCGAGATCGAGGCGGACATTGCGCGAGACGCCGGAGAGCGTGACGCCTTCCAGCAGCGGCAGCGCTTCGACCGCGGCGACGCCGGAGAAGGACATCGACCAGGATTTCGAGGAGACGTCCTTCTCCTCCCAGGCCGCCTCGTCGACGTCGTCGCAGTCGGGCACGGAGGTCGACGAGGTCGACTTGTCGATGGTGACTTCCGACGAGTTGAAGCCGCAGACCTTCGTGAAGACCTCGGGCGTGGCACCGTCGCCAATGTAGAAGACGCCGGCGCCGTAGCGCAGGGTGGTGGGCGCAGCCATGTCGCATGCTCCGTTGGGTGAGGCCCTTGCCGAAGGGGAGATCAGGCGGCCGGGTCGACGAGCGCCCGGAAGGTGACGTCCGACCGGCTGGTGAGCCCGTCGTCTTCGAGGGTGGTTCGCGTCTCGACGGAAAGGAGATCGACGAGCCGCCAATCGGCGCCGAGATCGAGATCGGCGCCGTCGAGCGCGACCCGGATCGCACCGGCGATCTTCTTCGCCTCGCGCGCGCCGATGGCCCGCGACCAGATGTGCAACACGAAGGTGATGGTCGCCGCACCCGGCAGGCAGTCGATACCGTCGTCCTCGACCCGCACGTCGCCGAGCTCGACGAAGGGAAACGGCGTCTTCTCCGGCACTCGATCGAAGATGCGGGCACCGACGAGGGTGGTGACCGCCGCATCGGCCTTGAGGGCTTCGACGACCGCCGCCTGGAGATCGTCGTCGACCGCCTTGCTCATCTCCCGGCGGCCTCCTTGACGGCGCGGCCGATGGCGCGGGCCACGCGGGACCTGATCTTTCGACGCAACGCCCGGAACGGGCCGTAGAAGAACGGTCGAGCGCGGGCGCCGGGGTGTCGTTTGGCGCCGACGAGCTTCGACTGGCGGCGGTAGCGTTGGCGGAAGCTCTTGCCGGCGCGGCGCACCATCAGCCACGCCCGGACGACGCCGCCCTTCCTCAGGTCGTGCGGCGCGGTGCCGAACTCGAGGAAGCGGGCATAGAAGGCTTGCGCGTCGCCGGCGAGGACGGTCGCGGTCAGATCGGGATCGCCCTCGATCTTGCCGCCGGCCGATCCGCCGTAGCGCGACCCCTTGGTGCGGCGGCCGGAGGACCCGGCGAGGACGCCGGAGGAGGCGAGCGAGACCGAGCCCATCTCGTGACGGATGCTGTCGCGCAGCTTGCCGCGGCGGGTCGGGACGAGGCGCTTCTGCATGGCGACAAGTTCCTCGGCCGAGGCCTCGATCACCGGACGGACGCGCTCACGCACCGCCTTCGGGATCGCCGCCAGGATCTTCACCGTCCGTTCCCGGCTCGCTCGCGGCATGGGTGACGATCTCCTCGAAGACGCCGGCCGGCGCGGCGGCGAAGGCCGCCTCCGGCACGAGGCCGGACCATCCGGCCGGATAGGCGACGACGGCGGCGCGGGTGGCGCGGTGATCCCAATCGGCGAGGCAGCGGACGCGGCGGGCCATCAGGTGGCGACTCCGATTTCGACGGTTGCTTCGATCGCGTCGGCGAGCGGGATCACCGAGCGGACATCGGCGATCGACCCGATCTCGGGACCGGTGACGAAGACGAGGCGATCGGCGGCGGTGATCGTCTCCGTCGTCGCATCGCGCCGCAGCGTCACCGTGCCCGCCCGCGTCGATTCGAGCCGGCCGGCTGCGACGGCTTCCCGGCCGAACTCCGGCCACCAACCGGCCCAGCGGGTCGCGACCTCCACCCAGTCGTCGAGCGTGTTGCCGGCGCCGTCGTCGGCCGTCTCCGGCCGCCGTTCGATGCGGACGCGGGCGGAGAAGGAGCCGGCGGCGAGCGCCATCAGACGAGCCCTCGCCGATAGGGCGCGAGACGCGCGCCGATCACGGCCTGCGATCCGGAGGTCCCGATTTCACGATTGCGGTAGAGGTCGCCGACCATCAGTAGGATCGCCGAGCGGATCGGCGCCGGCACTTCGGCCGCCGCCGCCGCACCGCAGACGCAGGTGATGCGAACCGCATCGTCGGCGACGGCCGTCGGCGGCCACTCGATGCCGGCCGGGCGACGAACGACCGGGCCGCCCACCGTCTGGCGCAGCATCGCCTCATCGGCGACGAGGTCGACCGCCGCGCCACTGGTGTCGGTGTAGGTGACGGAGATCGAGACGACGGGGAAGAGAGGCAGAGGGATGGTGCCCGAGCGCGGGAAGCCCGGCAGATCGACCCGCCACGTCTGCCGCATCAGACAGCGGCGAAGCGTGCCCGTCCTGCCATCGAGCGACTGCGTCGCCGCATCGATCATCACCGCGAGAAGCGTGTCGTCCTCGTCGTGTTCGACCCTCAGGTGGGCCTTGGCCTCGTCGAGGGAAACGGGCGCCTCGGCCGGCGCCGCGACCATGACGGGCGCGAGCACGAGCGGATCGCAGTGAAGGAACATGGCCGGCCCCTCCGGAGACGGCGCCGGGCGGACAATCCCGCCCGGCGAAGACGGCGTCAGGCCGCGGCCACCCGGTGGTAGCGCATCCATTCCGGGTTCCACAGACCGCCGCCGACGCGCACGGTCGTGTAGAACAGCACCCACGGCTTGCGGGTATAGGGATCGCGCAGCAGGCGCATGCCGATCCGGTCGAAGATCCGGTAGGTCTCGGCCATGTTGCCGTAGAGCAGCGGGATCGCGTCGGCGGCGACGTCGGGCAGGCCGGTGAGTTCGCGCACCGGGGCTCCGAGCACCTGGGCCGGCTGACCCGCCTGGAACGGCGGCTGCCACAGATAGGTGCCGTCGCCGTCCTTCATCTTGCGGATCGTCGCGTGGGTCTTGCGATTGGCGTAGAGCGCCGCACCCTGCGAACGGTCCTCCGGCAGGTCGTAGACGAGATCGATCAGCCCGTCGGCGGTGAGCGCCGCCGCGGATCTCGTCACCACCTCGGTGATGGGGCCGAGCGGATGACGCAGGCTCGCCGCCAGCGCCGCCTCGTCGGCCGCCGAATAGTTCAGAACGCCCTTCGGCTTGTCGGTGCCGTCACCAGAGACGAAGGCGGTGCCTTCCTGCTGGGCGAGCGTGGTGTTGACCTCCCCGGCGAGCCAAGCTTCGAAGTTGATCTCGGAATCGTCGAGGATGCGCTGGCTCGCCGCCGGCTGGGCATAGAGTTCGCCGAAGGCATAGGCGTACTCGGCGAAGACCGAGCCATCGGTCGCGGGCCGCGCGGCGGTTTCCGCCACCCAGCCGGTCGTGGTGCCGCCGGTGGTGAACAAGCGCTTGAAGCCCTGGCCACGCACAGACTGCACCGAGGCATAGCGGCGCATCGGCGAGACCTCGCGGCGCTTGTCGGTGATGGTGCGGTCCCATTCGACCGGGACGGTGTAGCCGCCGTCGCTGCTCGTTTCGACCGAAGCGTCGGCGGCGATCTCGGGACTGCGGCTGGCGGCACGGATGCCGCTCTCGCCGTCACCGGTCTGGATCCAGGCGTGGAAGTCGGCGCGATACTTGCGCTGCGCCTCGCTCTCCTCGTGCGGCTGTGGCCGGCCGCGGCCGTTCACCTCGAAGGCGGAGAGGTCGGTGGCGAGCTTGTCCACCGCGGCGGTGATCTCGGCGAGGCGCGCGTCGACCCGATCGAGCTTGTCACGGCTGACGACGTCGTCGAAGCGCTTCTCGACGCCGCGCAGCTGTTCGGCGTGAGCGGCCTTGAACTCCTCGAATGTGCGGTTGATCGCCGCGAGCGCGACCGTCGGGTCGGAGAGATCGTCCTTGGCGGTGACGGCGAGCAGGCCGCGCGGAGCGGCCGAAGGCGTGCCGCGGGAAGCGGCGGAGGTGGGCGCGTTCATCGGACGCGGGTCCTTTCAGGAACGGAGGGTCGTCAGCAGCCGTTCGACGGCCGCCACGTCGAAACCGGCGTCACGCGCGGCGGCGGAAGCGGCGTCGCGCGCGCTTCCCTTCAGATCCGCGATCAGCGACTTCGCCATCGCGGCCGAGATCTTCTCGCCCCGGACCAGCGCGCGCTCGATGGCGCGTTCGGCCGGGATGCGGCGGGCGGTGTCGGCCCGGACCGCCGCCTTGGGCAGACGGCGATCGGCGAGGCCCGCCCGGATCGCTTCGTCGGTCCAGAAGCGGGTGCCGCCGCCGCGTTCATGATCCATCCACCCGGCGGCGACGCTCGGCTCGACGCCGGCGCGCGCCGCATAGATGGTCGCCATGGCGGCGTCGGCTTCGCCGAGAGCCTCGGCGATGCCGCCGAGATCGTGCCGGTTGCCGTAGACCAGGGCGGAGGCGTCGTGGACCATGATGTGGGCCCCGTCCGCCATCTCGACGACGTCGCCGGCCATGGCGACGAGCGAGGCCGCCGAACCGGCCATGCCAACCACCTGAACCGTCACCTTGGCCCGGTGCAGCCGTAGCAGGTTGTAGATGGCGAGCCCGGAATAGAACGAGCCGCCCGGCGAATTGAGCGAGACGACGACGTCGCGGGTTCCGATCGAGCGGAGCGCAGCGGCGATACGGCGTTCGGAATTGTCGAGGCCGGTCTCGGGATCGGCACCGATCGCGCCGTAGAGGGTGATGTCGCCGGCCTCGGCCGCCACCACGCCGGCATCGAACGCCGCGATCTCGTCGTCGCTCGGTTGGCCGGGAAGTCGGGCCAACGCCTCGAAAGCGCCGACCTCAGGAAGGGGTCTGAGAGACATTGGTTCCACCCGTCGTGTTGAGCCCGTCGCCGTCGGAGAGACGGCCGTCGCCGACCTGCTCGCGCACCTCGTTCGGCGTCTTCCAGCCTCGGAACCCACCGGACCCCAACGCCTTGGCGAAGAACTCTGCCTGATCCTTCATGGTGCCGCGCAACAGCTCCTGTTCGTCGAAATCCGGCTCGACGACGCCCCACTCAGCCTCCTGGAGACAGGAGAGCCGGAGCCCGTCCTCCCAGGCGGTGAACCAGGGCGCGAGGCCGAAACGAACGAACATGATGGCGAGTTGTTCGATGCCGGACCCCCATGAGGTGTCGTCGACACCGAGGAAGGGCCGCGGCACGTCGAAGATGCGCCCGATCTCTTCGACGAACGAGCCGCCGAGTTCGACGAGCTGGGCGTCGACGGCGGTGTTCTTGAAGGGCGACGCCTTCATGCCCTCCTCGAGGATCATCCAGCGGCCGGCGTGTTCCGGACCCGCCCGCTCGGCGAGGCTCGCTTTCAGCCGCTCGTAGGCCTCCTGGGACAGATGGTTCCCATGTTCAAGGGCGCCGCCGGCGAGATTGCCGTTTTCGAACATGCGGCGCGCCGCTCGCCGCAACGCCACGTGAGCGGAGATGGCGTCGGCGGCCTTGCGGACCCGCGACAGGCCGTGGATGCCGTCGAGCGAAAGCGCCGAGAGATGCAGAATGTCACCCGGTCCGAATTCGCGCGTCGTCTGGTCGAGCGACGTGACGCGATAGACGAGCGACCAATCCGGCTTCTGCGTCACCGTGACCCGGGCCGGATCGATCGGATCGAGCGAGACCACCCGCCCCATCGAGCGGGTGATCTTGGCAAAGGCGTCGCCGTGGACGAGCAGCCACGTCTGCATCAGCCGTTTGAAGACGAAGGGCGTCTGCCAGCCGTTGGGCCGGCGGGCGAGAAGACGGTGGAGCGGGTGGGTCTCGTCCTCGACCACCGAGCCGTCGCCGGCCTTGCGCTTGACCCGGAGCGGCAGCATGCCGATGGCGGAAGCGATCAGATTGACCGACCGGTAGACCGCGGTGTTGGTCAGCGCCTGTTCGACGGTGATCGAATTGCCGCCGAGCTCGGCCCTCAGGTACTCCGCGAAGGCGGGATCGGCGAGATCCCAGGCGCGCGGTTCGATGGTCTTCGAGGGCGACGCGACGGGAGCCGGAACCGCCGGCCGCGCCGGGCGGAAGAGATCGAGTAAGCCCATCCGTCACACCATCAAGAGACCGCGGGTTTCGTAGACCGACGGACCGGTCGCCGCCGGATTGCGGCTCATCAGGTCCGCCGCATCGAACAGGGCCATCAGCGGATCGATCTTCGCCGAACCCGAGGTCTGCTTGGTGATGAGCAGCGCCGAACCTCGGAGCTCCGACTTGGCGTTGCCGACACACCAGGCCATCAGCGGCTGATCGGCGTGGACGAGCGACCCGTCCTTCAGCTTGCGCGCCGTGCCCGCCACGATGCCGGAGAGCTTGTAGCCCTGCGGGATGCCGACGAGCGTCTCGGACGGGATGCCGGTTTCGACCAGAGCATCGACGATCGCCGCCACGCCGACCGGATCGAGGCCGATGCCGGACGTCCCCGGGAGTCGTCCGGAGGCCCAGACCTTCTCCACGATCGCCACCAGCTCCGCGATGTCCTCGTTGATCTCCACCTCCGTCGCCGCGCGCCCGGCGCTCTCGTGCCTCGGGCCGATGTCGACGAAGGTGAGATCGCCGTCGCGTTCGAAGTCGGCGAGCCGCTCGGCGATGTCCTTACGGCGCGACCGCACTTCGCGGTCGGCCCAGGCCCGCCCCCAGTGTAGCCATCGCTTGGTGATCCGCTCCCGGCCGATCACCGCGAGGCCGAGGAGATCGTCGAGACCGCCGCCGTCGATACCGATCGTCACCACTTCGCTGCGCTCGATCAGGCTGTCGAGCGTCAGCGTCGGGTCGGTCGCGGCTTCCCAATGGTCGGCGCCGCGCCAGCGGTCGGCATGAAGGGCGAGACCGATTTCGATGTTGAGATGCTGGGAGGCCCAGCGGCGCTCCTCCTCATCGCCCTTCGCCCGGGCGCCGGCGTAGTCCTCGACGAGCCTCTGCAGCGTGATCGATCGACCGAGGTTCGGCAGTACCATCGGCCACTGTTCGGGATCGCGCCACGGCTTGTCCGGCGCGGTCTGGATCGCCTCCGGGAACTCGTAGAGGATCGGCAGCATGCGGCCCGTCGACCGGCCGTCGCGGATGGCGCGGGCGTGCTGCAGCTCGGCCCGGAAGACGCCGGCCGGCGGCTCGTCGGACTGCGTCGTGATGATCGCGAGAAACCCTTCCGGGTTCGGCAGCAGGCCGCCGCGGATCTGGCCGATCACCCGGCTCGCGTAGGACGCCGTCGCCATGATGTGCAGTTCGTCGACGAGGACACCGCTCGGCTTCGACCCGGTCATCACCTTCATGTCGAAGGTCTTGATCTTCAAGACCGCCTGGGTCCGCCGATGGGTGATACGCTTCAGGTGTTCCTGAACGTGGAAGAGCTTCGACAGGGTCTCGTCGGCGGCGATCATGCCTTCGGCTTGCGCGAAGGCGAGATCGGCGACCTCCTGGGTCGGGCCGACGAGGAGAAACTCGGCGCGCGGACGCCGGTTGAGGAGCAGCGCCGTCACCATGATCGCGGCGCCGCCGGTCGTCTTGGAGTTCTTCTTCGGCACCAGGGCGAAGATCTCCGGGACGCGGCGCACACCCTCGGCGTCGATCGAGCCGAAGAGCGCTCGCACGATGTCGCGGAACCAGTCGCCGGCGGCGTCCGCCATCATCGGCCGGCCCGGGACGTCCGGCAGGCGGAGCTTGTCGAAGATCGCCACCGCGCGCTCGGCTTCGCCCTCGTCGATGGGAAGATCGGGGACGAGGGAGCGACCCGACCGCAACCGCTCCACCCAGTCGGGACAGGCGAAGGACCACGTCGTCATTGCAGCCGCTCGCTCGCCGGCGTCGACGACGGGTCGCGCAGGAGGTCGGCCCAGTCGGACTCGGTCGCGGCTTCGTCGGCGGCTCGCTGCGCCTGTTCCTTCTTGCCGAGCCGTTCGGGCTTCGGCTCGGCCGGAGTGCCGGTGAACGCGTTGTCCATCGCTTCCAGGCTGGCGCGGTCGAAGATCTCGAGAACGGCCTTCTGCGCCGCGACGTTGCCGCCGATCGCGGTCCGATAGAGAGCGGTCACCACTTCGGCACGTTTGACGGCCGGACCGATCTCGAGCTCGCTCGCGTAGTAGCGGCGCAGGGTCGGCACGCTGATGCCCACTGCAGTCGCGATCGCGGTCTCCGACATACCGGCGGCGGCGAGGATCGCCACCTTCTCCCGATGGCGCTCGCTCACGACGTGACGCCGACGGCCTCCGGCGGTTCTGCCCGTCTTTCGCTTCGCGTGCGGGTCGGCGAGTGGCGCGGCTTCGGAGGCGGCGGTGAAGAGATTCTCCGGGCCGATGCGATCGGCGAGTTCGGCGGCGAAGGCCTTGCGCAATGTCGGGACGCTGATCCCGACGGCTTCCGCGATGACGGCGAGCTTCGCTCCACCGGCGAACATGCGCGCCACCCGTTCGCGGTCCTCGGCGCTCGGGGCGAAGGCGACGCGTCCGCTCCGTCCGGCCCGAGTTTCTTTTCTTTCCTCGCCCGGTTTTCCCTCGCCCATCGAAAAAATTCTCCGAATGAGAGCACCACCGGTCCTACGCGAGCGGGGCGGTGGACTTTTGGCCCCCCCTGCCGCCGACGGCCGCGCGATGCCGACCGACTCCGGCGCGGTCACCCTCTCGAATGCCGCTCGGTGCGAGCCCCCGCGGTCTTTCGGTTGTGGCAGGCGATGCAGAGCAGACGGATGTTCAGCGGATCGAAGTCGGCACCGCCGTCCTTGCGCTCGGCCACGTGGTCGGCGATCAGTCCCCGCGGATTACCGCTCATGTCCGCGCGGCAAGTCGGCTCCTCGCAGCGAAAGCCGCGCTGCACCTTGACGACGCGGGCGAAGGCCTGCCATTCGCGCGACCGGTAGAACGGATCCGTCCCCGGAGCCGGCCGCGCCAGATGAGTGCCCGCCGACGGCAGGCGGGATCCGATCCCTCGCAGAGCCATCGCGCGAACCCTCGAAACGACGACACCCCGGACGCGGGGCGCTCCGGGGTGTTTCGAACCTGATCTGGTGTGGCGAAGGTGGATCAAGCGGGAATCGCCGTCAAGCCGATTTTTTCGTTCGTCTTTCCAAGGACTTGGGCGAGGCCGTCCGGAGCGCCGTTTCGCCCTCCTGACGAACCGCGACCGAACGCGCCCATGGCGCCGCTTCGGCCGCCGGCCCGGTGACCGCCCATTCCTCCAACGCGCCGGCGAGCCGAGCCGCGACGTCGGCGAGCGCTCGGTGCCAGACCGTGTAGACCGTGCGGTGCCAGACGATCGCCTCCCACAGATCCTCGTCGCCGCGCTTGGCGAAGCGCCCGCCGAGGTCCCTGCCCTTCAGCACCCGTCCGTAGTCCTCGCCCCAGCCCGGACGCGTGCCGGAGCGGGCGTGAGCGATCACCAGCGCCAGGATGCCCGGATCGCCGAGCCGCACCCAGGCGCCCTGCCCCTTCTCCAGCCAGACGCCGGACGCGCCTCTCGCCGCCGAGCGATGCAACCGGAACCCCGCCGCGGCGATGGTCTCGGCGTCCCACAGCACGCTGCCGTCGGCCGTCTCCTCGACCCAGATCTCGCCGAGCCCGAGCACCGCGTCGTGGATCGCCACCGCGTTGCGCTCCTCGACGTCGGCCGCCGACCCGCGCGGCCGCGTCACCCCGACCGCACCGCCGCCGACCGAGACGCCCAGCACCGCGTACCCGGCGAGCAGGTCCGATCCGCTGCGGCACCCCGGCGCCCGGGGAAGCCCGATCTCGTCGAGGATCGCCATCGCCGCCGGACTGCGCCCGTCGATGCCGCGGGCGGCGAGCGCCCCGATCCGGTCGTCGATCCGCACCACGCCGAAGGCCCACTGCAACGCGTCTTCCACGTCGATCACCTGTTTCATCCGCTGCTCTCCCACCTTGCGAGGGTCGCGAGGGTTCGCGAAGAGACGAAACCCAACCCTCGCAGCCCTTTTCCCTTGTTTCTTCAAGACCTTCTTCTTCACTTGCGAGGGTTGCGAGGGTTTGAGAGAGCCATATACGTATGAGAAAGAGCCCGACGGTTCTTTCCCCCGAACCCCGATGGCGCATACGTCACGCGCGCAAAAACCCTCGCAACCCTCGCAAGTGACCCGCAACCGATTGATCGGTCACACAATTCCGGATTTCCCAACCCTCGCTAAAGTCTCGCGAAACCCTCGCGAGCCTCGCAACCCGCGAGGGGTCTCACCAGCCGGAGCGTTCCCCATCGGGGCTGCGGGGCCGCGCCG
>ERZ1645187.1860-NODE-1860-length-19103-cov-10.998163_pt1 | contig 19103 bp, 13 predicted proteins | sample MGYA00575352_ERZ1645187 | MGnify/ENA primary metagenome ERZ1645187 (study PRJEB40837, sample SAMN11349314) | freshwater sediment metagenome | isolation source: river sediment | host: Sediment | place: India: Wazaribad , New Delhi | collected 2017-02-21 ... | reverse complement strand
TCGTCGTGGTCGATCAGCCGGTCCACGACGCGCCCGCCGACGAGATGCTCGCGGACGATTTCCGCGGCGTCTTCCGGCTTTACGCCCTGGTAGAACGTACCGTCGCCGAGACGCAGCACGGGCCCGCGCACGCACGGGCCCATGCAGCCCGCCGCGCGGACCGGCACCTGCTCCGCCAGCCCCGCCGCCGCCAATTCCTTCCGGAACGCCTCCGCGATTTCCGGCGCGCCCGAGGCCAGGCAACTGCCGCCCATGCAAATCCGCACTTCCCGCGCGGCCGTTTCCGCTTGCCGGATCTGGTTCCGCCAAACCGCCAACGCCCCGCCCGATTCGATCTTTTTCAAATGCTTGGTCATGGCCGGGCCTCCGGATTCGGCGCGCGGTATTGGTCCAGCAGCTCGCCGATCTTCGCCGGCTTCACGCGCTGGTGCAGGTCGTCGTTGACCATCAGCACCGGCGCCATGCCGCACGCCCCGAAGCAGCGGCCCACCTCCAGCGAGAACTGCCGGTCCGGCGTCGTCCCGCCCACGTCGATCCCCAGCTTGTCCTTCATCGCCCGCAGCACCTCGTTGCCGCCGCGCACGTAGCACGCCGTCCCCAGGCACACCCGCACCAGGTATTTTCCGCGCGGCACCGTCGAGAAGAACGAGTAGAACGAAACCACCCCCGCCACCTCGCTGTACGACTTGTCGAAGGCTTGCGCCACGCGCCGCAACACCGCTTCCGGCAGATAGCCGAAGATGGCCTGCGCCGTCTGCAAGGCCGGAATCAGCCCGCCCGGCTTGTCCTTCTGCTCGGCCAGAACTTCCTCCAGCCGCCCCATCAGTTCCTTTTCGTCCGGCGCGGCTTCCGCGCAGGCGCACGTGCAGGTTTTCGTCATCGCTCGTCGCTCCAATCGTTTTCCCGGCCGCGGCGCCTAGAACGTCCCCGTGATGTATTTTTCCAGGCTCTGGATCGTCGCCTGCTGGGCATCCAGCATGAACTTCACCACGTCGCCGATGGAAATCAGCCCCACGAGCTTGCCGTCGTCCAGCACGGGCAGGTGGCGGTGCCGCCGTCCCGTCATCAGCGCCATGCATTCCTCCACCGATTCGGACGGAGACACTGTCTTCATCTGCTTCAGGGGCGTCATCGCGTCCTTGACCGTCTGGGTTTTGGGCGACTTGCCGGCGGCGACGATCTTCCAGAGCACGTCGCGTTCGGACACGATGCCCGACAGCTTGCCGCCCTTGGTGGCCACCGCGAGACAACCGATGTGCTTGCCGCTCATGCGGCGGATGGCCTCGAGCAGCGGATCGCCCGCCGCGATGGTTTCCACCTTGCTCCCCTTGATCCGCAACAGATCGCCGACCGTCGTGCTCATGCCACACCTCCAACGGGATCCGCACAATGCATCACCCGGGATGGCACTTTAGCGCCGGCGCGGTCCAGGCGTCAACGTCGGTTTCGGAGCCACATCTGCAGGAATTCCCGCGCGACGGCCATATGGGCCTGCGCCGCGGCGGTGGGGGCCTCGTTGGGTTCCCAGGATTCCCCCCGAATGGCCAACAGCCATGCCGGAGGATGGGCATCGTAGAGTTCGGCCGCCAGCGCCAGCACGCTTTCCGGCGACATCGCGTGCGTGGAAAAGGCGATTTTGTCCTGGGGAACCAAGGGCCGGAACGCAAACGGCCCTTCGCCCTCCTGCGCGGCATCGACGAACACGACGGCGCGGCTTTCCGCCACGGCCAGCGCATCTTCGGCGTTCAACTGGTAGTTGGAGTCGAAAGCGAGCCCGGACATTTTCTCCGCTTGGGCCCAGGCTTCGAGCCGTTCGACGAGTGCGATACCGAGCCCGTCGTCCTGCCGGCCCGGATTTCCGTAGCCGTAGATCAGGAAGGGCCGCGCGCTATTTTCTTCGCCGGGCAAGAAGCTGTCCTCGGGCATCGACAAGCGAAACCTCCAGCGGCATTTGGCCGTAGGCGTGCGTGGCGCAGCTCAGGCACGGATCGTAGGCCCGGATCGCCACTTCGATCGCGTTGAGCATGCCCTCGGTGATCTCCTTAGCCCCCGCCAGCATCGTGCGGGCGACGCCGGCCACCGCGCGGTTCATCGGCTCGTTGTTGTGCGTGGTGGAAACGATCAGGTTCGCCATCTGGATCAAATCGTCCTCGCCGACCCGGAAGTGGTGGATCAACGTGCCGCGCGGGGCTTCGATGATGCCGACGCCTTCGGACCGCCGCTTCCCTTTCACGACGAGGTCGGAACCCAAGACGTCCGGATCGCCCAGCAACTCGCGGATCATCTCGGCGGCATGCAGCGTCTCGATCAGCCGCGCCCAGTGCGTATGCATGCACATGTCGTTGGGGTTCCCGCCCGTGGCGGCCTTGAACGCCACGAATTCCGCTTGCGCCAGCGGGGTCGGGATGAAATCGACGACGTTCAGCCGCGCGAGCGGCCCGACGCGATACCACCCCCGCTCCGGACCCAATTCCTTCAGGTACGGAAACTTCATGTAGCTCCACGACTTCACTTCCTCGCGGAAGTGCCGGAGATAATCCTGGGGATCCACGTCGTCCAGAATCCGCCGGCCGGCCGCATCCACGGCCCGCAGCACGCCGTGGTAGAGGTCGAGCGCGCCGTCTTTCCGCACGAGGCTCAGGTGGTTCGAGGGGAACTTCGAAAAACCGTCGATGAACTCCTTGTTCTTCCGGTAGTAGTCCTTGAAGAAGTCCAGCGCGCCCTGCGACCATTCAACCATGTGGTCGGCGTTGAGCGGCCCGCCGTCGCCCTTGAGCAATTTGTCGCGCTCTGCGGCGGACAAGCTCTTGTTCACGCCGCCGGGCACGGCGCCGGTGCCGTGGATTTTCTTGCCGGCGGTCGCCGCGATGACCTCCTGTCCGTACTTGCGCATCAAGACCGCCTGCGTCGCCAGTTCGCGGTTCGCCAGCGCCACGCCGATCACGTTGCGCGTCTCCGGCGGCGAGTCGTAGCCAAACAGCAGGTCCGGCGAGGCCAGGTGGAAGAAATGCAGCGAGTGCGACTGGAAAATCTGCCCGTAGTGCATCAACCGCCGGATCTTCTCCGCCGTCGGCGTCAACCCGTCGCCCGTGCCCGCGCCGACGACGACGTCCATCGCCTTCGCCCCGGCCAAATGGTGGCTGACCGGGCAAATGCCGCACAGGCGCTGCACCAGCACCGGCGCCTCCCAGTAGGGACGCCCCTGCACGAACCGCTCGAACCCCCGGAATTCCACGATGTGCAGCCGGCTCTGCGCCACGTTCCCCGCGTCGTCGAGCTGGATCGTGACTTTGCCGTGTCCCTCGACTCGCGTGACGGGATCGATGACGATTTTGCGGGTCATGGTTCTCTCAATCGAATTTGAAGCTGCGGTATTGCGGGTCCAGGTCCTGGCCGGACACCAGCGCGACCAGCGCGTCCCAGATCAGGTCCGCGCTCGGCGGGCAGCCGGGCAGGAAGTAGTCGATCTTCACCACCTCATGGCACGGATAGACCCGGTCCAGGATCTTCGGAAGGTCGGGATCGTGCGGAATGATCTTCCCCGGATTCCCGTCGGCCGTCGTCGGCCCGTTCAGATAGGCCTCGTCGAGGCATTCCTTCAGCGGGATGACGTTGCGCAGGGCGGGCAGCCCGCCCATCAGCGCGCATTCGCCCACCGCCACCAGAACCTTGCAGTGCTTGCGGAATTCCGCCAGCACGTGGACGTTCTCGTCGTTGCAGCACCCGCCCTCGACCAGCCCGACGTCGCACTCCTTGGTGAAGGTCTTGATGTCGTCGAACGGCGATTTGTTGAATTCCACCAGCTCGATCAGGTCGAGGATCCGCTCGTCGATGTCCAGCAGCGACATGTGGCAGCCGAAACAACCGGCCAGCGAGGTCGTCGCGACGATTTTCTTGGCGGGTTTGGCTTTGGCGCTCATGCCTGCACGTCGCTTCCGATGGGGTCCCGGTCGTATTTGCGCCGGCCGATGGGCACGTCGTAGCCCTTGCCCTTGCGCAGGATCGCGCCGACGGGGCAGATGTCCATCGCCCGCTGCGCGAGTTCGTCGTCGACGTCCTTCGAGGTTTCGCGGTCGATGTTGATGACGACCTTGTCGCCGCGCTTGCCGAAGGCGAAGATCGCCTGGCCTTGCGCGTTGTGGATGCCGCGGATGCAGCGCTTGCACTGGATGCAGCGGTTGTGGTCCTTGACGAGCTTCGGGTGCCACGCCTCCACGTCGCGTTTGGGAAACAGATAGGGAAAGCTCGACACCGTCACGCGGTAGCGGTAGGCCAACGCCTGCAGTTCGCAGTTGCCGCTGCGCTCGCACGACGGACACAGGTGGTTGCCTTCCGCGAACAGGATCTCGACGACCGATTTGCGGAACGCTTCCAGTTCCGGCGTGCGGGTCTGCACTTCCATGTCTTCGACGACTTTCGTCGTGCAGGCGGTCTGGGGATGGCCGTTGACCATCACCGTGCAGATGCGGCACGACCCCTTGGGCGGAATGCCCGGATAGTTGCAGAGCGTCGGGATGTAAACCCCGCACTCCTTCGCCGCCGCCACCAGCTGCGCGCCTTCTTCCGCGAGGCAGGTCTTCCCGTCGAGCATGAATCGTACGAAGCTGGCCATGCCGTTCCCCCCTATCCTTTCCCGACCGCCGCGTCGTAGGCCTTCGTCGCCGCCGCCAGATCGAACGACGGTTCGAAACGCGGATCGCCCTGCGCCAGCCGCGCGTCGTAGAGCGGCCGGAAATTCCGGATCGTCGTCGCGATCGGATTCAGCGCCGTCTGCCCGAGCCCGCACCGGTTGTAGCGCATGATCTCCGGCCACGCCTGCAGGCGGGCCACGTCGCTCTCCGTCCCCCGGCCCGCCGCGATCCGCTCGAGCACGACCTGCGCCATCCCCGTCAGCGCGCGGCACGGCACGCACGACCCGCACGATTCCTCCCGGAAAAACCGCGCGAAATTCAGCACCACGTCTTTCAACAGGTCCCGCTGCGCCCCGATGACGATGAACGAACCGCCCGTCGCCAGATCCTCGTAGGCCAGCACCCGGCCGAATTCCTCCGGGCCGATGCACGAACCCGACGGGCCGCCGACCTGCACCGCCTGCACGTCGCGCGCCCCGGCCAACTCCAGGATGTCGTTGACCGAAAACCCCCACTCCACCTCGTAGATGCCCGGCCGGTCGCAATCCCCGGACACGCACAGCACCTTCGTGCCTTTCGACTTGTCGGTGCCGAGCTGGTTGTACCACGCCGGGCCGTGCAGCATCACCTTGACCACCGAACACAGCGTCTCGACGTTGTTGACCACCGTCGGTTTCTGCAAATAGCCCTTTTCCACCGGGAACGGCGGACGGTCGCGCGGTTCGCCGCGCTTGCCCTCGGCGGATTCGATCAGCGCCGACTCTTCGCCGCACACGTAGGCCCCCGCGCCGAACTGGATGCTGACGTCGAAATGGAATCCCGCCTTGCCGGCGATCAAGGCGCCCAGCCAGTTCTGCTCGCGCATCTCCGCCAGCACGTGCTCGAGATAGGCCCGCAAATAGCGGTATTCGTTCCTCACGTAGAGGATGCCGTAGCGCGCGCCGACGGCGTAGGCCGCGATCGCCATGCCCTCGAACACCAGCTGGGGCATTTCCGTCAGGATGACGCGGTCCTTGAACGTGCCCGGCTCGCCTTCGTCGGCGTTGCAGAAGATGTACTTCACGTCGCCCGGCGCCCGGCGCGCGAAGTCCCACTTCATGCCCGTCGGGAAGCCGGCCCCGCCGCGCCCGCGCACGCTGGCCGCCTTGACCGCGGCGATGACTTCGGCCGAACTCATTTCGACCACCTTGGCCAGCGCCTCGCCCGGCCGGTAGTCGTCGAAGACCATGACGCCCCGCCGCCGGACATGGTTCTTGACCAGCGCCCGCACCAGCGGATGCGCGTTCTGCCCGTCGCCGAATTTGTCCCCTTTGAGTTCCTCGACCGATTGGCCGGCGCGCATGCCCGCGACCAGTTCGCGCGCCTTCGCCGGCGTCAGTTTCGGAAACACCTGCCCGTTGACCAGCGCGGCCGGCTCCTGGTCGCTCATGCCGATGCACGCCGTGTGGAACAGGCCCACGACGCCGTCGGCGGATACCTCCCCGAACCGGCAACCGGCCGCTTCCTCGAACGCCTGGGCGACGTCCGCGCGACCGCAGAAATCCGCCACGACGCTGTCGTTGAGATAAACGGCGAATTGGCCGCGCGGTTCGCGCGCGAAGAAATGGTAAAACGAAGTCGTCTGTTCCACGTCGACGTGCGGAATGCCCAGCGCCTTGGCGATCCGCTCCGCCGTTTCGTGCGAGAGAAACCCCAGTTCGTCCTGGACGTCGATGAGGACGTCCATCAGCCGCGTCGCGTCGCCGCCATAGCGGGTGACAATCGCCTGGATCGTCTTTTCCGCGCTTGGAGGCATGGCGTTCCCGTCCGGCGGCGGCCGCCTAGAACGTTCCCGTGATGTATTTTTCCAGGCTGTCGATCGTCGACTGCTGGGCGTCGAGCATGAACTTCACCACATCGCCGATGGAAATCATCCCCACCAGCTTGCCGTCTTCCAGCACGGGCAAATGGCGATGCCGGCGTCCCGAAATCAATCCCATGCATTCCTCCACCGTCTGGCGGGGCGTCACCGTGTCCATCTGCTTCAGCGGCGTCATGGCGTCCTTGACCTGATGGGTTTTCGGCGACTTTCCGGCGGAGATCACCTTCCAGAGGACGTCGCGTTCGGAAAGAATGCCCGACAGCTTGCCGGCCTTGGTCACCACGGCGAGGCAGCCGATGTGTTTTTGGCTCATGCGCCGGATCGCCTCCAAGAGCGGTTCCGCCGCCGTGATGGTTTCCACCTTCGCGCCTTTGATCCGCAACAAATCGCCTACCGTCGTGCTCATGGTTCTCTCCTCGCCATTTGGATTCTCAAATCATGTCTCCCGACCTCCAAAGTGTAGGAATCCCCGTCTCCCCCGTCAACGCCTCAGGCGAGACCATATGCATTTTATTCGGCGCCTGCGCAACATACGGGAAACCGGCTTTCCCGGCTGGCGGCAATAAGGACGGAAAGTTCAGGGGGCGGGATCGGCGTAGACGGCGCGGGCGGGACGCGCCGGCAAGGCGCGACCGGTCTTCATGGCGTGGGCGAGGTCGGCCGCCGCGTCGGGATCGGCCCACCAATAGGCGTGCGCGGAGCGTTCGTCGCCGTGCTTGCCGAGGGGGGCATCGGGCAGGCCGAACTTGTTCCACCACAGCAGGCGCGTACCGAGTTTGTTCCAGAGCAGGACGTACGGGACGTCCTTCGTCAGGATCGCGTCGATCTGCCGCACGACGTCGTGGCGTTTCCGCACGTCGAATTCCGTGCGCTGCGCGTCGATGAGCGCGTCGACTTCGGGGTTCTTGTAGCCGGTGATATTCTGTCCCGAGGGGCGGTCCGCCTCCTTCGAGGCCCACATGCTTTCGGGGTTCTTGAAGAGCCCGGCGCTCCACGCGGCCCAGGTCATGTCGAAGTTGTAGCCGTCCATGTCCTTCGCCCAGGCGGCCCAGTCCTTCTTGTCCACGACCAGCTCGATGCCGACGTCCTTGAGGTCTTCCTGGAAGATGGCGGTGAATTTGTCGTCGGTGGCGCCGCGGGAAAGGTAGCGCAGGCGCAGGGGCTGGCCGTCCTTCGCGAGGAGGCCGGTGGCGGGGTCGGCGGCCCAGCCGGCTTCGGCCAGCAGGGCGCGGGCCTGGTCCTTGTCGAAGGCGATGAGTTCGTTCGCGCAGGGATGGGCCGCGTCGTAGAGGTCTTCGTAGTAGGAGCGATGCAGGAAATAGGCGTTGTACATCAGCGTTTCGTTCATTTTCTCGCGGTGGTAGAGATGCGCGAGGGCCAGGCGCACGCGCCGGTCGTCCAGCGGCGGGCGGCGCAGGTTCAGCGCGATGCCCTGGAAGCCGACGGGGTTCTGGTTCGCGATTTCCTGCTTCACGATCCAGTTGCGGTCGAACTTCTCGCCGGAGGTCTGGTTGGCCCACACGTGGGCCGTGTAGACGGGGAAGAGATCGATTTCGCCTTTCTTGAACGCCTCGAACGCGTTGTCGCGCTCCTCGAAAAACCGGAACCGCAGCACGTCGAAGTTGGCGATCTTCCGGAAGCGCGGCAGGTCGCCGGCCCACCAGTCGGGCCGGCGCTCGAGGGACACCTCGAGACCTTCCTTCATCGCGCCGAGGCGGTACGGCCCGGACACCACGGGAAATTCGAAGTTCTGGAGGTTGAAGTCCTTGCCCTCGAAGGCGTGCTTCGGCAGCACCTGGAGCCCCACCAGCGTGAGCAGATTTTCCCAATGCTCTTCCTTGGCGACGAACCGGATGGTGGCTTCATCGACCACCTCCGGCGGCTCGAACCGCTCGAGACCGATCTTGTGCGGGCCGGTCATGTTCTTTGGATCCATGATCGCGGCGAACGTCCAGCGCACGTCTTCGGCGGTCACGGGCTGGCCGTCGCTCCACTTCGCGAGCGGATTCATGTGGAAGGTGAAGGTCCGGCGGTCGTCGCCGACGACGCAGCGGTCGGCCAACATCGGCTCCAGTTCCAGCGTGAGGGGATGCAGCGACATCAGCGGCTCGTAGAACTGGCCGAAAAGCTCGGCCGACATCACGTTCTGGTCGAGGTAGTAGTTGAAGCTCTTGGGATAGGGCCCCAGATAGGCCACCAGCATCCCGCCCTTCTCCGCGAATTCCGACGCCAGCGGATTCGGCGCTTCCCGCCAGCCCGCGCGCGGAAACATCTCTTCGGCCCCCGCCGCCAGCCCCAACAGCGCCAATCCCAACGACAGCATGATCCGTTTCATGCCGCCAGTGTCCCAAGCCCGGCGCCGCTTGGAAAGCCGGAAACCGCCTCTGTGCTCGACAACCCCTACCCGCCCGGCACGGGGTCGTGCCGGCTCCAAACAGCCGAGGATTTCCGCTTTTGGAGCCCCCGACGACCCCGTCGGGGGAACTTCCTGCGCTACGGTTCGGCCAGCAAGGCGCGAATGACGCCGAACCAGCTGGACGGAGTCACGTTGGTCACGACCATGCCCGGCACGCCCCAGCCCAGATTGCTCACCACGACGCTGCCTTGATTGGTGATGTCGGTGCAGTATTCCAGCTGGTAGTACCGCGCCGGGCTCGCCGGGAACGAGAACTGACCCAGATCGGACGTCAGGCCTTCCATCCGCAAGACGCTGTTGGAAGCCGCCGGATCGGTGTCGGCCAGGTATTCCTCGTAGGTCGTGGCGCCGTCGCCGTCGGCATCGGCGCTCTCGTAGTAGTTGGTGTCGGCCGGGTCTTCTTGCTGGTCTTCCACCCACTGCGTGAATTCGTTGGTGGCGACCGCCGAGTAGACCTTGACGCTCATCAGCTCCGCGCCGCTCGTGCCGTCCTTGTCGGTGGCCGTGAAGCTGAAGACGTTCGTGCCCATTTCGTTCGTGGTGGGCATGAACAGGAAGTCGCCCGTGTTGACGTCCAAGTCCCACGTGCCGACGTCCACCGCGCTCGTGCAGGCGAAGGTCACCGTGTCGAGATCGGGCTCCTGCGCCGTCACCGTGTAATCGAGTTCGCCGCCCACGTAGGTGATCTGCGCGGGAATCGCGTCCATCGTCGGCGGCGTGCCCGCGACGGCCGTCGTGACGGTGGCCGTCGGCGAATTCGGGCTGGTCCCGCCGCCGCTCACCGCGCGCGCGCGGAAATAGTAGGTCGCGCCGGACGTCAGGCCCGTCACGCTCTGGCTGGTGCCGGCCACCGTGCGGTTCGAATAGCCGGGCACGTAGACGGGCGCGCCGCCGCCGCCGGCAAAGGTGTGCGAGCCCAGATCGTCCTCGACGTTGATGCCCGCGTAGCCGTCCCATTCCGTGGCCGGATCGAAGGCGTCCGATCCGTCGGTGTCGCCCGCGGAGATGCCGCTCTTCCGCACCAAGGTGCTGTTGACGGTCGTTGTCGGGTCCGTGCCCCACCCCGTGCCGGGGTCGTAGCCGATCTGGCCGATGACGTCCGCGTAGCCGCCCGCCGTCTTGTTGCTCAGGGCGACCGCGTCGTTGCCGTTGAACGTCAGCGAGCCCGAGGTGAGGTCGATGACCGCGGTATTGGTGGCCGAAGAATTCGCGACCACGAACACGTCGTTGTTCGCCACCGTGCCCGTCAAGGCGATGGTGGTGGGCGACGACGAACCGTTCACGAACAGCAGCAGGCTGTAGTTGGTCAAGTTCACCGAACTGCCGGTGCCGTTGAAGATTTCGATATATTTTTCGTTGCCGGAATCGGCTTCGATATACTCGGAAATGAACAGCTCGGAAGCGCTCCCGCCGCCGGCGAAGCTGTTCGTGGCCACGTCGAGGCGATAGCCGGTCGCGCCGGATACGGAACTCCATGCGGCCATGAAATCGGTCGCGTTCGTCGCGCTCGCCCAGATGGCGGCGGGAGCCGCCGGCGGCGCTTCGTAGACCACCACGCTGACCGTCTGCGTCGCCGCGCCTTCGGTGTTGGTCGCGGTGAAGGTGAAGGTCTGGGTGTCGCCGCCGTCGATCGCGGGCGGGGTGTAGGTCAATTGGCCCGTGGCCGGCGTGAAACTGTAGCCGGAAGACGCCGTCGTGCTTTGCAGCGCCAGAACCGGCGTCGGGTAGCCGCTCGCGCTCACCGCGAAGGCCACTTCCACGCCGGTCGTCGTGCTGACGGGGCCGGGGTTGGCGCCGAAGGTCGGCGCCGCCGGCGTCTCGTCGGCCTCGGGACCGCGCACCACCAAGGCGTAGGCCTGGGGCGAACCCGAGGGCACCGTGCGGGCGGAAACGATTACCGTGTAGGTGCCGGCCTCGTCGGCGGTGAATTCGACCAGTTCCACGTTGTTGGTCGCATCCTTGCTCGTGCGGCCGTTGGCGAAATTCGTGGTGCCGCCGGGCTTGATCACCGTCAGGTCGAGGTCGTTCACGAGCTGCTTGCCGGAGCCGACGGTGCCCCAGTAGTCGGCGTAGGCCAAGGTGGCGATGAACTTGTTGGTGGTGGCAGACGTCACCGAATAGGTGAAGGTATTGGTTTGGCCGGTGGCCAGGCTGTTGGTGTCGTACAGGTCCAGGAACTGGTTGGTCGCCGGCTGCAGGGTGTTGAACAGATCCACGTGGCCCCAGCCCTGGGATTTGTCGGGCCGGGTGAAGATTTCCTGTTTGCTGCCGGAGAGGTACTGCCCCGGCGTCATGTCGCGCGCGCCGTTGAGCATCAGCGCCTTCATCAGCGCGGCGCTCGGATTCGTGATGCCGCCGGTCGTCGTCACCCACTGCCGCAACAGGCCCGCGGCGCCGGCGGTCAGCGGCGTCGCCATCGAGGTGCCGCCCATGTAGATGTAGTTCGTGTTGCCGCTCACCGTGCCCCAGCCCGTGGCAGCCACTTTCCGCGTCCGCGTGGAAATGATGTCCGTGCCCGGCGCCACGACGTCCGGCTTGATGCGCCCGTCGTTGCAGGGACCGCGGGCCGAAAACGCCGCCAGGCCCTGGACGTTGTTGCTCATGGGCCGCGACAGGTAATCCGCCGAAACCGGCGAAGCGGGATAATCGTCGGGCCAGGCCGCGCCCCACGTGTAGGTCGAATAGCCGCCGGTGGTGCGGTAGTTTTCCGAAGCGCCCACGGTCAGGCAGTTCTTGGCCGTGGCCGGCGAGGCCACGGACATCGGATCGATCACGCCGTCGACAGTGTTCGAATCCGTCCCGGAGTTGCCCGCGGCCACCAAGATCAGGAAGTTCTTGTTGCTCCAGACGTATTGGTCCACCGCGCGGGAATCGGTGTTGTAATAGCCGTGGTCGTCGTAGCCCCAGCTGTCGGAATGGATCCGCGCCCCGTTCGTGTACGCCTGCCGGAACAACGTGGCCAAGGCCGTCGGCAACCCGCTCAGGTCTTCCTGCGTTCCCTGGAAGACCAGATTCGCTTCGTAGGCGACGCCTTTGTAGCGGCCCGTGGACATCGTGCCGTCGCCCAGAACCGAACCGGACACGTGCGTGCCGTGCTCGTCGTAATCCGCCCAGCTATAGCTCGCGGAATAGGCCCCGTTGCTCCATCCGTAGCCCGTTACCCGGCCCGAAAAATCCGGATGGATCGTGCCGACGTTCCCGGAATCCAGACCCGTGTCGGCCACGGCGATGGTCTGGCCGGCGCCCGTCAGTCCCAGCGTGGTCCAGACGTTGGACACGTTCATCATGTTCGTGCGCACGGCCACGTCGTTCCAGAGCCGCGGCCGGCTGTACGGCTCGACCCAGCTCACTTCGCCCCAGCCGGTGATTTCCTCGATCTGGGCCGCGGTCAAATCCGTCCGGATCTGGTCCCCTTCGGCCACCGCCACGGCGGCGCCGGTCAAGGCTTCGATCTTCTGGACCACTGCCGCCAAATCGTCGCCGGAGAAGAGCAGCACGCGATAGGGAGAGGCCGCGTCCGCTTCGGCCAACGCCTTCACGCGGGCCAGCTTGGCGCGCACCTTGGCCGCCCGCTTGTAATCCGGCAGGAATTCCCCCACGTACGCCACGTCCGGCAACGCGCCGATCTTCGCGATCTGCTTGGGCGTCGCTTCGATCAAGAACGCGTTTTCCGGCATGTAGCCCAGCAGCCGGGCCCCCGCCGCTTCCAGGGCGGTCTTCCACTCTTCGCGGATCACGTCGTTGAACTGCACCAACCACGGGGCCGTGCCTCTCGCGCTCAAGGCCTGGACCGTCGCCGCGCGCGACGAGGTCCGGATCGCCTGCGACTGCCGCTGCTGCGCGGCGCTGCCCGTGTCCACCGTTCCCCAGTCCAGAATCAACGGAGCCCCGGCACCCATCGCGGAACACGCCCACCACCCGACCAGACAAATTCCCAAGAATTTCTTCATGACGTGCCTCCGATGGGTCATTTTCGACTCATTAATTTAAGATTAGGCTTCCCAAGCAACCGGTGCAACCCTGCACGACTATAATTCCAGTTTTTCTTTCCGGGCGACAAAAAGGCCGGGCCTTTCGGCCCGGCCTTCCTCAACGCCCTCTAGGGCATTACGATGCGGTAGAACCGATGGTCGTCGGCGGGGTCAGCGTCCTCCAGAACCACGGTCGCGTCAACGGCATCGGTCGATGCCGCGGTCCACCAGACCGGCGGTTGCGCCAGCAGGTCGGTCGTGTATTCCAACCGATACGTGACGCCGGGCGTCGAGGGGATCTGCACCGACATGGTCGCGCCACCGCTCGGACCGTGGTCGATGGCGATCGGTTCGGGCGCGGGCGTGGAACTGGCCGCCGTCACCACGCTGGTGGTTTCGGAATACGGGCTGTTAGACGAAACGTTGTAGGCCTTCACGCGATAGTAATACGTCACGCCTTCCGTCAAGCCCGTCACGGCGCAGGTGGTGGCGTTGCCCACGTCGAGGTTTTCGTAGCCCGGCACGAAATCGTCGACCTGCTCGACGACGCCCACGGTGAAATCGGGCGTGAACTTGGCGAACGGCGCAGCATCGTCGCTGGTCCAGTTCCCGGCGTTCGCCACCCATTGCAGCAGCGTTCCCGGCGAGCCCGACGTGCCGTTGGCGGCATCGTACTGGTAGTTGTCCGAGCTGCCGCACGACACGAGGGTGTAGGTGCTCGTGCTCAGGCCGGCGGGGATCATGGAGTTGTTGGCGGTGATGGCGCCGCTTTCGACCCACGGAGTCGCCATGGCCCAGCCGATGCCGTACAGGAAGCTCGGGCTGTTGCTGCTGCCCTGATAGGCCAGGATCGTATCGCCAGAAGCGGACAGGTCGAAGCTGCCGGATTTCACGAATCCGTTTTCGTTGACCGACCGATAGGACAGCACGGTGCCGGCGGCGATGGCGCCGGGCGCCGTATACGTGATGGTGCCCTCGTTGCCGCGCCACGTGCCGTTGGTCCAGCCGTTGTCGGTGAAGTAGATGACCGTCCCCGCGTCCAGATCCACCAGCGGCACGGCGTCGAAGCCTTCCGTGGCGTCCGCATCGGCCGTCACGATCACCAAATCGCCGGCGGCCAAGGTGGCGGTGCGCCGGCCCATCGTGTGCCGAAACGCGCTGTTGGTCGCGACGTCCAGCCGATAGCCCGTGGCATTGGCGGCGGCCAGCCAGTTGGCGTTGAACTGCGTCGCCTGGATGCCGGAGGCTTCCTGGACGACCGGAGCGAGAAGTTCCGTGCTCGCGGAAACGGTCACGCTGACGACCTGCGTGTCCACGCCGGCGGCGTTGCTGGCCGTGAAAGTGAAGGTCTGCGCGCCGAGATCCGCTTCCGGCGGCGTATAGGCCAGCAGGCCCGTGCCGGCCGTGAAGCTGTAGCCGGCGGACGCCGTCGTGCCCTGCAGCGCCAGCGTCGGCGTCGGATAGCCCGTCGCGCTCACCGTGAACGACGACGCCTGCCCCACCGTCGCGCTCTGCCCGCCGAGGGCGTTGAAGGCCGGCGCCGACGTCGTGGTTCCGCCGCCGCCGAACTCGTGGCTGCCCAAGTAATCCGTGGTGTCCACCGCATAGTCGGTCCATTCCGACGGCGTGTAGGTCGTGTTGCCCGCGCTCACCGAACTCAAGCGAACCTTGGTGACATCGTTCAGGTTGGTGACATTGACGCCGATCGTGCCGATCACATCGATGTCGGTTCCATTCTTGGCCAGTGTCACGGCGTCGTTGCCGTTGTGCGTCAGGCTGCCCGACGTCAAGTCGGTCTGCGCGAGGATAGTCGCGTTGGCGCTCGGGTTGGCCACGACGAATACGTCGCCGTTGGCCAGCGTGCCGCTCAGGTTGATGGTCGCCGAGGGCACATTCGTGCCGTTGGCGTATATCCGCACGGCGTAGCTTCCCGCCGCCAGATCCACGTCGGCGCCCGTGCCGTTGAAGATTTCGACCGCCTTATTGTTGCTCAATCCCTCGATGTATTCCGAAATGAGCAGGTCCGCCGTCGTGCTGCCGTCGGTGACCGTGACCTTGACGCCCACGGTCGTGGTGCCGTCGTCGTCCGTGGCGGAGAAAGAGAACTGGTGGACGCCGATCTGCGCTTCCGCGGGGGTCCAGTTGAAGGTCGTCGAGGCCGTGCCCGTGCCGTTGGCCGACGGCGCCGTCGCGCCCGAGGGCAGCCCGGAAGCGGACAGCGAAACCGCCAGTCCGTCGGCATCCGTCGCCGTCACGGTGAAGCTGAGGGGGTTGTCGAACGCCACGGTCTTGTTCGTGCCGGCGGGATTCAGGACGATCGTCGGCGGCTGGTCCGCCACGGGGCCGTCGCCGGCGATGCCGGCGATCACGCTCTTCAGGACGTTGGTGTTGTAGGCCATGGCGTCCGTCTCGTAGCTCGTGCCGTCGTAGGGGTCGTACTCGCCCGGATAGCCGACGGCGATGTCCTTGGCATAGTTCCACAGCTCGTAGAACGTCGCGTAGCCGTCCTGATTTCCGTAGGTCACGTTGTCGCAAAGACCATTCGTCCAGCCCTTGATCGCGGCTTCGGTGAATTCCCCGCCGTCACCGTCTTCTGCATCCCAGGAATACTGCCAATAGTCCGCCGCCGTGACCCAGCCGATTTCGCTGGCGGAAATCAGCTTGTCCACGTCTTTCATGCCGCGGGCGAGTTTCGCGGCGCGATCCGTTTCCATGATCTTCGTTACGCTTGCGGCCAAATCCCACGTTCCCGGAACCACCGGTTTCAGCGTGCGCGTCCCCTTCAGCGAAGACTGGAACAATCCGCCCGAAAAACAGGCGTCCACCATCACCACGACCTTGACGCCCGTCGCGAATTTCGCCAGGTCCGCCGCCAGTTCCGTGTCCGCGTAGTCGTCGTCGTAGGCGCACAGATACACGCTCTTGGTGTAGTTGGTGTAGTTGTCCGACGCGTTGTTGCCGCCGTGGCTGGAGTGGAAGTACAGGAAGACGTCGCCGGAGACCGCCGTCGCGGCGCAGTTCGAAATGGCCTGGCGGATGCGCGTCCGCGTGCCCAAGGCGTTCGTCAGGATTTGCGAATTGCCCGCCGTCCAATCGCCGCGCTGCGTCGCATTCGTATAAACATGCATCGCATCCGGCACGCAGCCGTCCAGCCAGTTGTCCGAAGGGACGTAGCTGGTGTTGTAGGTATTGAGGCCGACGAACACGCCGTAGTTCGTAGCCGACGCGCCGGCGGCGAGCGCCAGAAATCCGACTAATCCAATCCAAAGAATCTTCTTCATTTGCTTGCTCCGCTGGGTAAGGTGCACGATTCCGTTATCGGCCGAAAGTACGCCCCAACAAAATCAAAACAAAGCGAAAAAGCGCTTAAAAAATAGAACGATTTACCGGGTGGGCGCCATTTTCATGGAACCTTCATGTCGGGTTTTCCCCTCCGGTGGCCCTCCCCTTGGCAACTAGCGGCGGCTCGGTCGATCTTTAACCCATGCCCGGATGTCGGATGCGGCGTTTTTCCACTTGTTCGCATTCAACCGCGCATCGGCAAACGCCCCGAACAGGTCCAAAAAGATCTCGCGCCATTGCTCCAGGAAGATCATCCGCTCCTGGAACCGGCTGATGGCGTCGATGGATCCTTCCCCTTGCGGCAATTTCAGGCTCCGGATCAAAAACTGGTCCGCCTCGAAGCCGAAGGACCACACATTCTGCTCGTCCAGCGCGAAGGTGATTTTCGCCTCTTTGAGCTTCTTGCCGCTGAGCAAGCAGGTCTTCGCCTCGATGCTGTTTTCCGGCGCCCCCTTTTTCAGCACTGCGGCATGCGCGCCGTTGCCTTCGTGGGTAAAGGTCAACGGTCCTTCCACCAGCACGCCCAAATCCCGGCCGTCCGCCAGCGCCACTTTTCCGTTTTGCGTTTCCGCCTTGAACCAGAGCCAGGTCAGGAATTCCCGGCCCGGCGCCGCCTCCATCGCCTCGTTTTCCATCTCCGGCGAAAAACTCGTGCCCGGCAAGTCCCGGAAATCCGCCTTTTTCAGCGTTTCGCCCAGCGTTTCCGGCGTCGCGGGCGCCCCGGAAAAGCCCAACGTCGAAGCCAGCGCGGCGCTGAACACGTCCAGCGGCGCGGTGGCCAGCGCCGTCACGTAGAGGTGGGCCGCCCCCGGCAGATAGACGAACGGAATCGCCCGCAGCTGCGGCGGCATGTTCGGCAGCAGGCGTTCCGTCACCGACTGGCGGATTTCGGCGCGGACTTTCGCCTTGAGATAGGCCTTTCCTTCCGCGGCCATCGTCGCGAGTTCTTCCATGCGGCATTCCGCCTTCAGCAGCGCCGCTGGCACCTTGCGTTCCGCCTGCCGCAGCGCCAGCCGCACCCACCCGGCGTGCATCGCCGAGTCCTCGGTGATGTGCGAGTCCAGCAAATGCCGTCCCGTCACCCAGCCGCGCTGTTCGCCCGAACCCACCGCGTCCAGCGGTCCCGCCCGGTGCGCCGCGAACTTCTCCGCGAAATTCTTCGGAAACGCCCGCGGCAATTCCATCATCCGGAAACTCACCGATCCACTTTCAAACGGCATGGCCCGCTCTCCTTGTAAATTGCTTCCGTCCTGTATGCCACCCCCTCCCCCCCCTTGGCAACCGCGAACTGCGCCACGCGCTTTTTGCTTGGCAAACGCCGGTCGTTCGCGTAAACCAGCCCGACTTTTTCGACCCTATCGAGAGGACCCACGACCATGTCATATACCGCCGCCGATCTGCGCAAAGGCCTGAAAATCGAACTCGAAGGCATCCCCTACGAGGTCACGGAATTCCAGTTCGTCAAACCCGGCAAGGGCCAGGCCATGTACAAGTGCCGCATCAAGAACATGATCGTCGGCAACACCATGGAAAAAACCTTCCGCGCCGTCGACAAGATCGACCAGCCCAACATCGAGTCCAAGACCATGGCCTTCTCCTACAAAGAGGGCGACAAGTACGTCTTCATGGACAACAAGACCTACGAACAGGTCGAGCTGCACGAAAGCGTCCTGGGCGACCAGCGTTTCTTCCTCCTCGAAGATCTCGAGTGCGAAGTGCTCTTTTTCAACCACCGCGCCATGAGCGTCACGCTCCCCGCGTTCGTCATCAAGGCGATCGTCGAGACCGAACCCGGCGCCCGCGGCGACACCGCCACCAACGTCCTCAAGCCCGCCAAGATCGATACCGGCTACGAAGTCGGCGTGCCGATCTTCATCAACCAGGGCGATTCCATCCGCATCGACACCCGCACGGGCAAGTACGTCGAGCGCGTCAAGCAGGGCTGAGCCGGCCCGCGGCATGCGCCCGCAACCGGCCAACTCCGACGACCTGCGCGCGCAGCGCCGCGTTTTGGAACTGCGGGCGCGGCTGAACGAGGCGATCCGCCGGTTCTTCCGGGAGCGCGGCTTCCTCGAAGTCGAAACCCCCGTCGTCCTGCCCGCCAACGCGCCGGAAGCGAACATCGACGCCGTGCCCGCCGGAACGGGCTGGATCCGCACCTCCCCCGAGCTGCACATGAAGCGCTTGCTCGCGGCCGGCTTCGACAACGTCTTCCAGCTCGGGCCCGTCGCGCGCGCCGGCGAACAGGGCCGCTGGCACCATCCCGAGTTTTCCATGCTGGAATGGTACCGCGCCGGCGCCGGCTATCTCGAAATCCTCGCCGACGCCAAGGCGCTGCTGGCGTTCGTGGCCCGGGAAATCCGCGGCGCGACCGATTTCACGTGGCAGGGCAAGCCCGCGTCGTTCGCGCAGGAGCTGTGGGAAAAACAAACCGTCTCGCAGGCGTTCATCCAGCACGCCGGCTGGGATCCCGCGCGGACCTTCGACCCCGACCGCTTCGACCTCGACCTCGTCACCCGCGTCGAGCCCGCGCTGCCGACCGACCGGCCCGTCGTCCTGATCGATTATCCCGCGCCGCTGGCCGCGCTGGCCCGCCGCAAGCCGGACGACCCCCTGCGCGCCGAGCGCTGGGAACTCTATCTGGGCGGCGTCGAGCTCGCCAACGCCTACTCCGAGCTGACCGACCCCGCCGAACAGCGCGTCCGGTTCGCCGCCGCCAACGCCGCGCGCGAAAAACGCGGCGAAAAGCCCTATCCCCTCGACGAAACCTTCCTGGCCGCCTTGGCGGACATGCCCCCCTCCGGCGGCATCGCCCTCGGCGTCGACCGCCTGCTCATGATTCTGGCCGACGCCGACAGCCTCGACGGCGTCCTGCCGTTCCG
>ERZ1645187.1858-NODE-1858-length-19115-cov-8.110598_pt1 | contig 19115 bp, 30 predicted proteins | sample MGYA00575352_ERZ1645187 | MGnify/ENA primary metagenome ERZ1645187 (study PRJEB40837, sample SAMN11349314) | freshwater sediment metagenome | isolation source: river sediment | host: Sediment | place: India: Wazaribad , New Delhi | collected 2017-02-21 ... | reverse complement strand
CATGCCGCGCGGGGCGAGCGTCCAGGCGGCGATCCAGTCGACGAAGGCGCGCATGGGGGGCGCGACGGGCGGAAGGTCGCGCTTCGCCGAGATGAGGCGCAGAGTGTTGGGGCCGGCGTCGGCCAGCCGGCGCACGGACCAGACCACGCCGGCCGTCTCGCGCGGGCCGAGCGGAATTTCGACGGCGTCGCCCGGCGCGAGGTCGAGACCCGGCGGGACGCGATAGGTGAAGGCCTGATCGAGCGCGACAGGGGCGAGCACGTCCGCCACCCACGCGCCCGAAGGCGCGCCCGCGGGCGCGTCGGGGAGGGGGGAATCGTCGTCGTCGTCCATCGCCGATAGATAGGCCGCGCCGCGCCCGCGCGCCACGCACGATCGGCGATGCGCGAACCGGAGCGACCCGCCGCTGAATATTCATCCGGCAGCGATTGGAGCCTCCGCGGATTTACCCGCCTGGCGCGGGCGGCGCAATGTGCCGCGGCCTGGGAACAAAGAAATCTGATCGCGGGTCAGAAGCGGACGCCGCCTCGCAGATTGAGGGCAATCGCCCGTTTCGTTCTGCCCATGCCGGTCAATTCGGGGAGGAAATCCGAGCGGCATGGCGCGACTATGGGGTTCGCGAGAGACAAGTTATCGGTTGATACCCGACACTTGATCTTGCAGAGGCGGGAGTAGGTGGTCTTAGCCGGGAATTGGCGGGATTGGATTGGTGGAACAGGGGCTTGGGCGCGTGAAGGCGGACGCCCTTGGGTTTTGCAGAAGATGCGCGGCGGCGGGGGTCGTCGCTTGGTCTTGCAGAGCGCGGCGCGGCGGAAGGGGCCGCTCTGAGAGAGTTCTTAGAGGGCGGTAAAACGCGCTCTTACCCGTGACTTAGCCTGCCCCTGACGGCGTCGCGCGAGGGCCGGCGCACGGCGTCTCGGAGCGGTCTCGACGCCTCGGAACTTGGATGATCGGCCCCGGCGAGGCCCCCGCCCCATGCAAACTCCGCAAGTCCATGCTCCATATACCGAAAACGCCCCGCGGCGGCGAGCCGGCGGGGCGCGGAACTTGGATGCGATTTGGCGTCAGTTAAGGGCGGCGGCGGCCGCGCGGATGGCGCGTCGGATGGCCTCCGCGGCGCTGACGTCATCGCGCGCCTCCAGCGCGGCGAGCAGCCGGCGATCGGCGGCGTCGAGGCCGATCTTGATTTCTCCGCCTCCGGATGCGCGGAGGACCTTGCGGCGAACCGCGCTGCGATCGGTGGCGTCCTTATGCAGGCGGGGGCGACCCATCACCGGCTCTCCATGCTATGCTGACAATGCGTTGCGTCCCCGGCGGCGGGCGCGTCAGATCACAAGTCGATCCTTGATCTTGTCGTGGATGCGGGCGACCGCCTCGCGCTGCTTGAGCGTGAGACGCAGCGCGCCGGTACGCTCGGCGCGCTCGGCGATGGGCAAGATAAACTCTCGCTCCCACCGCGTCAGGCATCGTCGGTCGAAGAGCCACGCGCCGACGATGGCGTCGACCTTGTCGAGCAGATCGCGCTCGCCCGTCAGGGCTTGCGCGATCCGCGTGGCGGCTGTGTCGGCTGGGTCGTATGTCACAGCGCGTCTCAAGCGCGGATGTCGGGGCGGCGGTCGGCGATTTGCGCGACATAGGCATCAAGCTCGGCCTGCGCCGTCTTGAGCATGTTGTCCGCGCCGACCCGGCGCGCCGCCAGATAGGCGCGGATCACGTCGGCGTTGTCGTCGACCGCGTCCTCGCCCGGCGCGAAAAACTGATCCTCGTCACGCTTGGCTTTCTCGGCCGGCGTGATGGGCGCATCGCGCATGGCCTCGTAGGCTTCGTAGGCGCGGGTTTCGGCGATCTTGAGTTGGACGACGCGGCCGAGATAGCCGGGAGCCATGGCGCGGCTCCAGTCGTCGCCGCGAAACAGCGCCTCCGCGACGAAGGGCATGGACTGCGTGTCGGCGAGGCGGTCGATGCGGGTGGCGCGGTCGGTCATGTCGATCTCCTCGGTTTTGCGTCTGGCCGGTGCGAGCGACCGTGCTCATAACGTAGGGGGCAACGATATTTTTGTCAAGGCTGGCCGGTTGTTTTTTGGGTTATTTTTTAGCGCCGCGAGGTGTTGGGCCAGACGACGCGGCCGATCACCCGCACATGCTCCTGGCTGTCCGCGCCGATCTCGATGTCGGGATAGGCGCGATTGTCGGAGACCAGCACAAGGGCGATGCGGCCGTCCGGTTCGACGGCGCGCCTCACGCGCTTGATGAACAGCTCGGGGCCGACCGAGAGGACATAGACCGCCTCTCGGTCGACCGTCACCGCCGCCTGGTCGATGATGATCGGGTCGCCGTCGGCCAGCGTCGGCGCCATGCTGTCGCCGCCGACCTCCAGAAAGGCCAGCGTGCGCGGGTCGCGGGCGAGGCCGCGCAGCATCTCCTTGGGCACCGGCCAATGCGTCGCGCGCGGCTCGTCGACCACCTCCGCGCCATTGCCGGCCGAGGCCGCGACCTCGTAGCGCGCCACCCAGACGAGGCCTTGCAGGTCCTGACCGGTTGGCGCCGGCGTCGCGGGCGCGAGCGGCTCATCCCCGAACATCAACCAGTCGAGCGAGACGCCACAGGCGCGCGCCAACGCCGCCATCGCGGATGATCGCAGATCGCTGGCGCCGCTCAGCGCATCGTTGAGCGTGCTGACCGGGACGCCGGACGCGGATGCGACAGACCGGACGCCGCCTGCCGAATAAACGGCATTTCGTAGTCGACCCAGCGTTTCAGCCGGGAGGCCGCGAAGTTTCGCGCCCGTATCATTCGATTTCTTTGCGGTCACGGAGGCGATAACCCGTTGGTAGATAGCGGTTTTTCGCAATGTTAGGCGGTTTGTCGCCTTTAAATGCGATTTTCCGGTTGACGCAAATGCGAAAAACCGGACATTATCAATCACGATGATTTGCACCGTCGCCGCCCCGGAGGTGGAGGCCGGGGCGAAATGAGGAGAGTGCGCGATGGCGCTGGCCGTTGCCGATCAGCACCCCGAGGACGTCAAGGCCGCCATCCGCAAACGCGGACAGAGCCTTGCGGCGCTCGCCGAAGAGCATGGCTACCACCACTCGGCCTGCGGCCGCGCCCTGCGCCATCCCTGGCCGGCGGTCGAGGCGATCATCGCCCGCGCCCTCGGCGAGGCCCCGCAGGCGATCTGGCCGTCTCGCTACGACGCCCAGGGCCGCCCGCTGAGTCGTCCGAAGCGTAGGGGGCCGCTGCGCCGCCGTCACCGTCAAATCTGACTTCTCCCGCCTGACAGGACATCCCCATGGCCAAGCGCGCCGCCGACCCCGCCGAAACCCCGTTCACGCATGCACCCCATTCCGACGCCCCCCAGGCGCGGCCGGAGCCGGTCGCTCAGGAGATCGAGATCGCCTCGATCGCCATGGGCGACCGGCTCCGAGAGATCGACCAGGACAATGTCCGGATGCTGGCGGTCTCGATGGACGAGCGCGGGCTTGGCTCGCCGATCTGGGTGCGGCCAGCGAGGGATGGCTACGCCCTGATCGCCGGCGCGCACCGCACCCTTGCGGGCGAGAGGAACGGCTGGACGACGATCAAGGCGCTGATCTTCAACGTCGACGCGCTGGAAGCGCGGATGATGGAGATCGATGAGAATTTGTTCCGCCGTGACCTGTCGGAACTGGATCGCGCCATCTCGCTCGCCCAGCGGAAGAGGCTCTACGAGGCGCGTCACCCGGAGGCGCGGCATGGCGGCGACCGCCGATCCGATCAAAGTCGCAAATTTGAGACTTTGAACGACGAAGAAGACGGGGCGCTGATCCCCGGCTTCGCGCGCGACACCGCCAAGAAGCTCGGCATCAACAAGTCGACCGTCTTCCGGTCCATCGCCCGCGCGAAGATCGACAGGGACGTGCGCCGGCTGATCGCGACGACGTGGATCGCGACCAAGGGCGCGGCGCTCGACGCGCTGGCGCGCCTGCCCGAGGCCGAACAGATGGCCGCCGCCGCGCTGATGCTGGATGAGGGCGGGCCGCGCACCGTCGCCGAGGCGGTGGCGCGCATCAAGGGCCAGACCGCGCCGCAGAAGGACGCCGTCGGCCACGAGTTCAACGCCCTGCTCAAGGCGTGGCGCCGCGCCGGCCAGCGCGCGCGCGACAAGTGCCTCGAGTACTTGCGCGACGACGGCGCGCTCGACGGCCTCGTCCTCGAGGCCGCGCCCGCCGCGCGTCCCGCGCCGCGCAAGGTCGCGTGAGGGAGGCGGGGATGACGAGCCTCAAGGACTTCGTCCGGCCCTATGTCGCGCGCGGCGCGACGACGGCGGACATCGCCGACGCGGCGATGTCGGCCGGGGTTGCCGGGTCGCGGAAAAGCGTCGGGGCGACGGTCTCCGCCATGCGTAGGAAGGAGTTCGGGCGTGAACCGCTTGCGAGAGGTAAAGGGGCTCTGGTTCCCCTCCCGGAGCGAGTTAACGCCTACTTCGCGGATGTCGCGAAGGAATACGGCGTCACCGTCTCCGAAGTCCGCGTCCGTCTGCTGACAATCATCTGCGACGACGATCTCGCCCACGCGGTGCTGGGCGATCCGCCGCCCAAGAGGCCGGTCGGCCGGCCTGCCTGCAAAGAACGCAAGAGCATTCTTGCGGACGTTCGCGCCGATGATCTCGCCCAGTCCGGGCTCGGCTACACGCCTGCCAAAAGGGAGGCGCGCGATGCGTGATCGCTTCCGCGCCCCGACGACGCGCCGCGTCTCCTGCGCGCCCGCCCTGCTGCTGATCCTCGCCGCGACGCTCTTCGTGCTGTTCGAGGCCGCGCTGCGCTACGCCATCGGAGGACTGTGATGTATCCGACATCCGATCCCTTCGCCGCCGCGAAGTCCATCGCCGACAAACTCGACGCCTTCGCCGCCGCGCAGCAGGAAAACGAGCGGTTGAAGGACGCGCTCGTGAGCGCTCTGGTCGGAGGCCGGAACGACACGATGCGCGCGCTCCGGCTGGCCCTTGATGGCTTCGTCGCGTGCATGGCCGCCGAGAGCGACGAGCGCGGTCCCGTCATGGATCGCGACATCTTCGTGGCCGTGCGGGTGCGGCACCAGGACCTCGCCGATTTCGTGCGGCTCTTTCGCGACATGCCGCTGTGACCCGCGCCGCGCCCATCTCCACGACCGCGCCGCTCGTCGAGATGGCGATGGCGCTCGACGACTATCTGATCCTGCGTCAGGCGATGTTGCTCACGCGCGCCGCCTATCCGGTGAACCCATCTGTGCTCGCGCCGGCCGCGAAGGCTTTCGCCGAGCGGCTCGACGAAATCATCGCGTCCCTGCCCGAGAGCGGCGAACTGGTCGCCGGCGACGCCCTCATGATCGGGGGGCGCGCATGACGCTCGATCTCCGCTGCTCGTGCGGCGCTCGCTTTCTGTCCTACGTCAAAGAGGCGCGGCATCGGCACAACTTTCCTGCGCTATGTCGGCGGTCGCGCCTCGGACTTTCGGCGAAAGTCAAAATCTTGCACGACGGGCGCGAGACCGACGCAAGAATAATCTCGGTCAAGATTTCGCCGCCTCCTGCGAACGGAGAGCGCGCGTGACCCGCCGCCGCCCGCGCCTCTCGCCCGCGCCCGATCTGTTTTCGTGGGCCCCGCCGCAGACGACGACGGCCTTCGCGCCGGAGCGCATTCGCGCCGCGAGCCTCGCCGCGTCGATCGCCAAGGCGATCAGCGCCGCGCTGCGCGATTGCGGCAAGGATCGCGCGGCGGTCGCCGCCGAGATGAGCGCTTTTCTCGGCGAGCCTGTCTCGGTCGAGACGCTCGACAAATATGCGTCGGAGGCGGCCGAGAGCCGCGTCATCAACGCCGTGCGCCTCGTCGCGCTGATCCGCGCCACGCGCGATCGCCGCCTGCTGGAGCTGATCGCCGCGCCGCTCGACTGGGCGGTGATCGAACGCCGTCACCTGCCCGCCATCGATCTCGCCGTCGCGCTGGAGCGGCGCGCCGAGATCGACCGCGCGGCGAAGGCGCTGCGCGCCGATCTCAAGGCCCGAGGGGTCTTTTGAGCATGTGGTATTCCTCCGACGATCTCGCCGCCCTCGCGCTTCCTGGCCTGCCGCGCACCCGACGCAATGTCGACCTGCTGGCCGAGCGCGAGGGCTGGCGCGCGCCGGAGGGCGAGCATCCGACGAACCCCGCCGGCTGGTGGCGGCGTCGGGCGGGGCGCGGCGGCGGCGTGGAGTATTCGTCCGCCGCGCTCCCGCAAAAAGCCCGCGCCGCGCTGGCGCTTCGCGAGGCGAAGTCCGGCGACGCTCCCGTCTCAGCGGAAGCCGCCGCATGGCGCCATTACGAGGCCGCGACGCAGCGTCTGAAAGACGAGGCGAAGAGGCGTCTGGAGGCGCTCGACGCGGTCGCGGCGCTGGAGGCGACGGGCGTGCAGCGCGACGTCGCGCTGGCGCGCATCGCCCACGATCTCAACGTCTCGCTGCGCACGCTTTACAACTGGGCCGCGCTCACGCTGGGGCGGCCGCGCGCGCATTGGCTCGCGCTGCTGACGCCCGCCTATCGCGGCCGCGAAGCGCGCACGGCGGAATGCCCCGAGGATCTGTGGGCGTCGCTCAAGGCCGATTATCTGCGCCTCTCGCAGCCCTCTTTCGCGAGTTGCTATCGCCGGCTCGAATTCGCCGCGAAGCGCGCCGGCGTCACGCTGCCGGCGGCGCGGACGCTGGAGCGCCGGCTGCTCGCCGAGACGCCCGCCGAGGTGCTGGTGCGCGCCCGCGAAGGCGAGGAGGCGTTGAAGCGCCTTTATCCCGCGCAGCGCCGCGACCGCTCGATCTTCCACGCTCTGGAGGCGGTCAACACCGACGGCCACACCTTCGACGTGTTCGTGAAGACCGAGGAAGGGCGGATCATCCGGCCCGTGCTGGTGCCGATGCACGATCTCTATTCCGGCAAGATCGTCTCATGGCGTCTCGCCGAAAGCGAGAACCGCGTCGCCTTCATGCTCGCCTTCGGCGACATGGTCGAGGCGTGGGGCGTGCCCGATCGCATCTGGATCGACAACACCCGCGCGGCGGCGAACAAGTGGGTGACGGGCGGCCTCCCCAATCGCTACCGCTTCAAGGTGCGCGAGGACGAGCCTGTCGGCTTGCTCGTCACGATGGGCGTCGATGTCCATTGGACCCGCCCGGGCTCGGGCCAATCGAAGCCCATCGAGCGCGCCTTCCGCGACCTCTGCGACGACATCGCCAAGCATCCTCTGTGCGAAGGCGCCTATACCGGCAACTCGCCGATGGCCAAGCCCGAGAACTACGGCGCGCGCGCCGTCGCTTGGGCGGAGTTCGAGCGCCTCGTCGGCCAACAGATCGCCGCGTGGAATGCGCGGCGCGGGCGCGACACGAAGGCGTGTGGCGGCGAACTCTCGTTCGACGAGGCCTTCGCGGCCTCCTACGCGCAGTCGCCGATCCGCAAGGCGAGCGCGGAACAGCGCCGGCTCTGGCTTCTCGCCGTCGAGGCGCTCACCGTGCGCGACGGCGATGCGACGCTGCATCTGCTTGGCAACCGCTACTGGGCCGATTTCCTCGTCGGCCTGCGCGGCCAGCGCGTCACGGCGCGCTTCGACCCCGCGAACCTCCACGCGCCGCTGCATGTCTATGCGCAGGACGGGCGTTATCTCGGCCAGGCCGATTGCATCGCCGACACCGGCTTCGCCGACGCCGACGCCGCCCGCACCCACAACCGCGCCCGCCGCGACTGGCTGAAGGCCGTCAAGGCGCAGGCCGACGCCGAGAAGCGCATGGGCGCGCAGGATCGCAGCCCCTCCTTTCTCGACGATATCGCGCCGCCGCCGCCCGCCGCGACGGCCCCTTCGATCATCCGACCTGTCTTCGGATCGCTGGCTCTTAAGTCCGAGCCGGCGCCCGACGCGGAGAGAACGCTCGACGCCTTCGAACGCGGCGTCGTGGCGCTCTTCCCGCAGCGTGGGGGCGCATCCCCCGAGTGAGTAACCGCGTGGAGTTCCAGCGTGCCAGCGTCACCGAAACCGTTCCCGGACAGAAAGCATGAGCACCACCGTCATCGCGGCGCGCCCGAGCGCCGTCACCCAGGCTGAACAGGACGAGCTGAGAGCGCGCGTCAACGCGCTCTTGCAGGAAGAAAAGATCAGCCAGAAACAGGCGGCGAGCGAGGCCGGCATCGGCTATTCGACCTTCGCCGCCTGGCTGCAGGACACCTATACCGGGGACCGCGCGGCGCAGGCGATCCTCGTGCGCAAGTGGCTCGCGCATCGCGAGCAGCGCCGCGAGGTGCGCGAGGCGCTGCCCGGCGACCCCGGCTTTCAGGAGACGCCGACGGCGCGCCGCATCCTCACCATGCTGCGCTACTGCCAGAGCGCGCCCGACGTCGGCGTCATCGCCGGCGGCGCGGGCATCGGCAAGACGGTCACCAGCGAGGAATATCGCCGCCGCTCGCCCAACGTCTTCATCGTCACCGCCGAGCCGGTCATGAAGAGCGCGCATCGCTTCGTCGCCGAGGTCGGCGCGACGCTCAACGTGTCGGGCGCGCGGACCTCGACGCGGCTGTCGGCGGCGATCTCGGATCGTCTGTCGGGCGCCGGCGCGCTGCTGATCGTCGACGAGGCGCAGCATCTCGGCGCGGAGGCGCTCGATCAGGCGCGCAGCTTCCACGACCGCGCGAAGTGCGGCCTCGTCTTTCTCGGCAACCAGAGCGTCTATTCCCGCATGGGCGACGGCCGCGCGGAGTTCGCGCAGATCTTTAGCCGGATCGGCATGAAGATCACGCAGGCGAAGCCGAAGGCGGAAGACGTCGATCTGATGCTCGACGCCTGGGCGATGAAGATCGACCGCAAGCTTCCCAAGCAGATCGCGCAGAAGCCCGGCGCGCTGCGCGGCCTGTCGAAGGCCCTGCGCATCGCCCACATGCTCGCGGCCGGCGACGGCGTCGAGGTGAGCGACGATCATGTCCGCAAGGCGTGGGAGCAGATCGGCTTCGACACGCGGCTCGACGGGTGAGGGCGCGCCATGTCCGATCCGATCCTGTCGCGCAAGCTGGCGCAGATGGCGGAGCTTTTCGCCGCCCATCCCGAAATCCACATGGACCGCCTGTCGGCGGGCCAGTTCGCCGCCGCGCTCGGGCTTCTGGCCGAGCAGGCGCGCCGTCTTGAGGCCGACGTCGACCGCCTGACATGGGCGATCGGCGCTGCCCGCGATCCGCAGCGCAACGCCGACGCCGCGACCATGGCCGACGCGTTGCGCGACATCAAACGCATGCTCGCCGACGATCCCCCGATCACGGAGGCGCAAAGCCTCGCCGCGATCGACGCGGGCGTGAGGGCGGGACGCGTGACGCTGTTCCCGCGCGCATCGCGGCCGGCGTTCAGCGATGGAGGCGCGGCATGAACTCGAACACGCAATATCTCGCGCCGGCCCCCGGCGTCACGCTCGACATGATCGTCGACATGGTCTGCGACCGCATGGACCGCAGCCGCGCCGACGTGATCGGGAAAGGCGACGGCTCGGGCGCGACGCTGCGCGCCCGTCATGTCGCCATGTGGCTGGCGCGCCGCCTGTTGCGCATCCCCCACGCCGAGATCGGCGCGGCCCTCTCCGGCCGCGAGGCCGGGCAGGTGATGAACGCCGAGGCGCGCATCAACGCGCTGCGCGGCGCGGACCCGAAGGCGCAGGCCGAGCTCAACGAAATCGAGCTCGAACTCCGCGTGGCCGGCGTCGCCGCCGAGAAGGCCGGCTTGCATCTGCGGCCGACCGTCGACGCCGTCGCGGTCGCGCGGCGCGTCAACTTCAACGCCCGCGAGGCGACGCAGGTGAGCCCCGCCGAAATCCAGGCGCTCGCCGCCTACGTCCTGCAACACCAGCCGGAGCCTGCCTATGTCTGACCTGTCCAACGATCCCGTCGTCGAGCTCAACGGCGCGCGCTACATGCGCGACGCGCGCGGCGCCTATGTCCCCGTCGAGCAGGTCAAGCCCGCCGACAAGTTGGAGGACGAGGTGGTGCGCAAGGTGATGCGCTTCGCCCGCGAGTTGAGCGATCAGATCGCCCGCTTCCGGGGCCACACTTTCGAGGATTTGAACGCCTTTCAGAGCTTGCTCGAACAGGAGTACGGCGCCGACGCCCGCAAGGGCGGGCGCAAGGGCAACACGACGTTCCAAAGCTACGACGGCACGATGAAGGTGCAGGTCGCGATCGCCGACCTGATCGTCTTCGGCCCGTCGCTCCAGACGGCCAAGAAGCTGATCGACGCATGCCTGATCGAATGGGGCGGCGAGAGCCGGCCCGAGATCCGCGCGCTCGTCAATTCCGCCTTCGCGGTCGAGCGCGGCCAGATCAACCGCGCCGGTCTGTTCGGCTTGCTGCGGCTCGATATCGACGACGCGCGCTGGGCCTCGGCGATGCAGGCGCTGCGCGACGCGATCCGAGTGATCGGCACCAAAAGCTACCTGCGCTTCTACATGCGCGAGACCGCCGACGCGCCGTGGGCGGCGGTCACCATCGATCTGGCGGCGGCTTAAGGGAGGCGGAGATGACAGATGGGCTTCACGTCGAATGGCGGGAAGATGAAGCTGATCATCCGGCGCGTCTGTGGCGGCGAGGCTTCTTTCTCGGTCTTGGGTTTGCTTGCGGGGCGTCGTCGCTCGTCGCGGCGCTGATCGTGACAATCGCTTTGTGGCGCGCGCTCGCATGAACCCCGCAGTGTCATCGGGTCTGGTAAAGACCTCTCCGCGCGGAACCATTCGGCCCATAGTTCTGCATAAGTTGCGCGCACGCGTCCTCGCGCAGCGCGCTCGCAGAGTGCCCTTGCGATCCACGCAAGGCCTGAATGGCGGCGACCGTGTTGGCCTGCTCCTGAACCTCGGCCCGGAAAGCGCTCTTAGCGTCGAGCATGGCGCTCTGAGGAACTTTCTCCGCCCGCATCGCAGCGGCGATGGGACCGCTGGGGATCGGCACTTCGCAGGTCTTGGAGAGGCGGATCACCGCGCCGATGGCACGGGCCAGCCGCAACTGACTTTCGGAGAACTCGCCCGCCGTCGCGGCTCCCGAGAAGACAAGGGTGACGCAGAAAACGGCGGCCAAGGGACGCATGAGGAAACTCCATTGACAAATTCGCTGAAGCGCAACACCTTCGGGGCGCTCCGTCAAGCCGTAGAAAGCGAGGCGAAGCGACACAACCGCTGGCGGTCACGCCCCGATATCGCGTCTTCAGCACACGATCATCCGGGAGCCGCGCGCGCATGTCCAAGGGGCCTCGCCCCCAAAGGCGCGCGGGCATCGTCCAGCGGCGGTGTTTCTACCTCCCGGAGCCGTTCGGCCCCAAAGACCGCTGGAGAAACCCGTGACCCAAGACCTGATCGACATCGTCGCCTTCCGGGGCGAGAAGCTCACGCTCGTCTGGCGCGACGCGGAACCCTATGTCGCGATCCGGCCGATCTGCGAGCGGCTGGGGATCGACGCCAAGTCCCAACGCGCGAAGTTGCAGGACGCCGACAGCGGGGCAACCGGGGTGTTAAGCACCTCGGTTGGGGCCGACGGGAAGCAGCGCGAGATGTACTGCCTTCACGTCATGGATGTGCCGATCTGGCTGGCGGGGATCAAGCCCAGCCGGGTCAAGCCGGAGCTTGCGGAGGCGGTTCGCGCTTATCGCGCGGAGTGCAAGCTCGTCCTGTTCGAGCATGTGAAGGCCCGGCTGTTGGGCGAGCACCGAGAGGCGAGCGAGGCGGTGGTCCGCTTGCGCGCCGATCTGATCGCCCGCAAGCCGCTTTGGGGCAAACTGCGCGACTACGCCGCGATGGGCTGGAGCTACGAGCGTATCTGGCGGGCGGTGAAGCGCCCGCGCTTCGTGGTGACCGAGGGTCTGCGCGATCTTCTCAGGCTCGGAGTGATCGCGGGCCTGCCGGAAAACACGCCGGGCGAAGCGCCTTTGTCGCCGCAACTCGATATGTTTCTGTCGGGGACCTGAGCGATGGCGCCCGATTTCTTCATGCTGAAACTCAATCTGGAGGCGAGGACGTCGCGGCTTGCGCGTTGCCTCGCAGGCCTCTCTCAAATCGCCTTGGGATCGGGCGAACTGGAGGTCAACGTGCAACGAGAGAACATCACCGCGTTGTTCGAAATCTTGTCGGAAGAGGCCGAGAGCATCGCGGACATGGCCGAAGCATTGCCCACGTCGCTCGCCGCCTGACGCCGAAGTGGGCGGGGGCAGGTCTATGACCCGCGATCCCGCCCTGGCCAAGCTGCATATCGCCCGCAAGGAATTGCGGCTGTCGGAGGCCGACTATCGCGCGGCGCTGGCGCGCGCGACCGGCAAGACGAGCGCCGCCGCGCTCGACGACGGCGAGCGCGAGAAGGCGCTGGCCGAATTCCGCCGGCTCGGCTGGAAGGGCAAGCCGACGCGGAACTCGGTCGACCGTCCCCATGTCGGCAAGATCGTCGCGCTCTGGCGCGCGGCGGCGCAGGACGGCGCGATCCGCGCCGGCTCCGACGCCGCGCTGCGCGCCTTCGTCGAGCGCCAGACCGGCGTCGGCGCGCCGCAGTTTCTCAATCCCAAGCAGGCCAACGCCGTGATCGAGGCGATCAAGGCGATGCGCGCGCGGCAGGGCGGTGGCTGACGATGAAGTGGCTCCCGGCCGAGCTTCGCGAGGTTGTCGAGGCGGCGGGACTTCCCGCCGCCCTCAAGCTCGCCGAGGCGCGGCCCGGCGAGCGCGTGTTCATTCCCAAATCCATTCCGGCCGACCATTGGATCTCCGCGACGGTGGGCGCGGCGGCGGCGGCGCGGATCGCGCGACGGCTTGGCGGCTCGCATCTCGCCTTGCCGACCTCGGCCCATCGCGGCCCGCGCGCGGCGCGGCGCGCGTGCGATGCGGCTCTGGCGGAGGGCGCGAGCATCAACGAGGCGGTGCGCGCCTCCGGCCTCTCGCATCGCGCCGTGCAGTGGCGCAAGGCCAACAAGGCGTTGCCCGCCTCCAACCCGCTCGGCCTCCCGAAGCCGCCCGACCTCTTCGACTGACGAGCGCAAATTTGCGCCCTGAATACAATCGCGCGCGCGTGACACGCTGCGCGTCATGGCTTCCCGACTTCCTCTTTCGTTCGACCCGGCCCGCCTTCGGGCGGCTCCCACGCCGCTCCGGGTCGTTCTGCGTCTCGCCTTCGTGGGCGCGGCGCTGGCGATCCTGCTGGCCGCCCTCGCGCCGGCGAAAGCCGCCTCGCTGCGCGGCGTCCATCCCGCTCTCGCCGGCAATGCGCGCGAGATCGCTCGCGTCTGCGGCGCGACCGTCGTGTCGGGCGTCCGGCGCACGCTGATCGCCGGCACGCGCCGCCTCAGCCTCCATGCCTCCGGCCGCGCCGTCGACCTCGCCGGAAATCCTCGCTGCATCTATGCGCGCCTGCGCGGCTGGCCCGGCGGCGTGACGACCGACTACGGCCGCGTCCGCCATGTGCATGTGAGCTGGGGCGGCAATGAGCATGGCCGGCGCTTCGCCCATCGCCATGGGGGCCGCCGCGATGTCGGCCGCGCGCGTCTCGCGCATCGTTCCGCGCGCCGGGTCCGGCTCGCGTCCTATCGGGAGTGAGCCATGTACGCGATCAAGAACGGTCTGCTCCAGCGCGACGGGACGTTGCTCGGCGGCGATCTCTCCCCCAACAAGGGCGGTGTCCTCGCGCCGACGCTGCTGGTCATCCACTACACCGGCTCTCCCTCTTTCGACGGGGCGTTGCGCACGCTCTGCGACGGCAAGGCCGCCAACCGCGTCTCAGCGCATGTCGTGATCGGCGAGGACGGGAAGGTCATCCAGCTCGTGCCGTTCAACCGCGTGGCATGGCACGCAGGCGTCTCGGAATGGCGCGGCCGCAAGGGCTGCAACGCCTTCTCCATCGGCATCGAGCTCGTCAATTCCGGCTTGCTCGGAAAGCTCGCCTCAGGGGCCTATTACGACCGCCTCACCCATCGCGGCGTGCCGGCCGAGGAGGTCGAGATCGCCGCGCACAAGAATGGCGGCGGGTCGCAGCCCTGGGAAATCTTCAAGCCGCCGCAGATCGCGGCGGCCGTCGAGGTCGCGGCCGCGATCTGCCGCGCCTACGGGATCGCCGAGATCGTCGGCCATGACGACATCGCGCCGGGCCGCAAGATCGATCCGGGGCCGGCCTTTCCGATGGTGAGCTTCGTCTCGCGCGTGCTGGGGCGCGGCGGCGATGTCGCGCCGCCGGCGAAGAAGGCGGTCGTCAAGCGCGTTGCGACGCCGGTCGGACCCGCGAAGCGCGCGCCGCGCAAGACATCGCGCGCCCCCAGAATGACCCGAAAAGGAGCCTGATCATGGATGCGAACGTCAAGCCGCTGTGGGAGAGCGCCACCTTCTGGGGCGTGATCATCACCGCCCTCTCCGGCCTGCTCGGCAGGTACGGGGTCGACATCACCCCCGAGGATACGAAGTCCATGTCCGCCGCTCTGGTCGCCGCGGCGACGCCGCTCGGCATCCTCGTCGGTCTCGTCATGACCATCTGGGGGCGCGTGCGCGCCACCCGCAAGGTGGCCGTGGTGCCGCCAAAAGGGTCGACCCTGTCGGCGTTCTGCGGCGTCATGCTCGCGGCAGGCCTCGCCGTGACGCTCTCGGCCTGTTCGTCCGGCCATCTCGACGCGATGGAGGCCGGGCTCGCCCGCGTCGAGCGCGCCGCGCTGCGCATCGGCGGGGCGATTTACGCCGTCGAATGCAAGAGCGGCCCTCTGCCGGGCTTGCTGGGCGCGACCCTCGCCGCGACCGCCGTGATCGTCGCGCCTGACAGCCGCGCCGCCGAGAGGATCGGCGCCGCCGTCGCGCTGAATGATCGTCTCGTCGCGAGCGTCTGCCCGGCGGCGCGCGCCGTCGAGGTCGTGATCAAGGGGTGAGGCGATGATCCGTCGCGTCGTCAAGCCGTCGATCCGCTTCGCCAAATGGGCGTTCGGCGCGCCTGTGCCGGGCCTCGATCTCATGCTCGCAGTGCTGGCGATCGGCTGGGCTTTCGCCGCCGGCGCGGCGCCGGAAGTGTTCGAGCAACAGTCCTACGCCGTGCTTCGGTTGATGCCGCCATGGGCTGTCGCGGCCGCCATGGGCGCGCTCGCGACCGCGCACGTCGCCGCCATGCGCCGCCCGCGACGTGCCGGGCTGCGGCAGGCGGGCCTGCTCTCCGCCGGCGTCGTGTGGCTCTCGGTCGCGGTCGGCTTCGCGCTGGCGGGCGGGTGGACGGCGGTCGCCGCCTATGGCGTCGTCGCCGCCGCCTGCGGGCTCGGCCTGATCTATGTCGAGGCGGAGCGCGCCCATGACCGCTGAGATCGCAGCGGCGCTGAAAGCGCTCGCCGAGGCCAATCCCATCGCGGGCGCTGTGGCCGTAGGCGTGTTCGGCGTGATCGCCGCCATCATCCTGCTCGGCCGCACCAAGCACGTTTTTGCCGACATGGCGGAAGAGGGGCGTAAGGGGACTTTTCAGGAGCAATTGTTGCGGGCGCTGGAGGCCATGGCTACGCGCGAGACCGCGATGCAGGCCGAGATCGCAGCTCTCCGCGAGCAAAACGTGCAAATGGCTGTCCAAGTTGAACTCTTGCGCGGACAAACTCGACGCTTGATCGACCTCCTTCGCGAGGTCCGCGACGGCAAGAGACGGCCGGAACATATCGATTTGCCGGAGACGCCGGCATGACGGAGCAAAACCTCTATTTCGTCGTGCCGAGCGGCTTCGTGCTGCTCCTCATCGTCATCGTCGTCGGATACGTATCTCTCAAGGGTCGTATTATCCGCACCGAAGCAACTGTGAGCGAACACGGCGCGCGGATTGGCCGCAACGAGGAGCGTGTCAGCGAAAGGCTCCGCGCTCTTGAAGACGCGATCCTGCGCATACCGAGCAAAGAAGACTTCGACAAGCTCGACGCGCGTCTCGATCATTTCGACCGCGCCCAAGCGGCGCAGACCGAGCAGCTGAGGATGGCGCTCGCCGGCATTGATCGGCTGCACGGTTACATGATGCACAAGGGGGCCTCCGGTGTCTGACGCCAAACTGACCTATGCTGAGTGGAACGAGCGTGACTGCCGTCTTCGCATGTTGATGATCCTCGCTGAGCAGACGACGCAGGCGGCGAGTTCCGAGTTGCTGCGCTACTCGCTTGAGGCGTGGCACCATGACGTCGAGCCGATCTATCTTCGCCGCCAGGCCGATCACCTCGCCCGCGTCGGCGCGGTGAAGATTACAGAGACCGTCGACGAGGCCGTCTTCGTCGCAAAGCTGCTCCAGCCCGGCATGGACCATCTGAAAGGACGATCGCTGCTGCCGCAAGTTCTCGCCAACGCGGTGCGTTGATGGCCGAATATCGTGATGGCCGAGGCCGACTGTCCTCGATCGACGAACTCCCCGAAGAAGCGCAGGACGACATCGTCTGGACATGCGCCGAGCTCAATCAGCGGACCCGCACGCAAGCCGATATCCTGGAAGAGCTCAACAACCGGCTTCTCATCAAGGGCCTCGGCCCCATCTCGCGCAGCGCGTTCGGGCGCTTTTCGATGAAACGCGCCATGGCCGCGCGGCGCATCGCCGAGGCGCGCGGGCTCTTCGCCGGCCTCGCCGATCAGTTCACGCCGGACGCCGTGGACGAAGGCAATATCGTTCTCGGCGAGTTTCTCAAACTCGTCGTGTTCGAGCTGGCGCAGCGCGACGCCGCCGAGCAGTCGGAGGACGGCGCCATGAAACTGGCGCGCGCCTATCTCGCCTCCGTGCAGGCGCAGAAGATTTCGAGCGAGCGGCGCGCCAAGGTCGAACGCGATTTCGTCGCCAAGGCCGACGCCGCGCTCGACAAGCTCTCGCGCGAGAGCGGCCTGCCCGCCGACCGCGTCGCGCAGATCCGGCGCGACGTGCTCGGCCTGCGCGGAGCGGGCAAAGACGCGGGCGCCAAGGGCGGCGGCGGAGCGCCCTCGCCGTGAGCGACGACGTCGAGATAGGCGATCTTCTCGCCCCGTCCGAGCTGCCGGCCGATCACGATCCGCTCGCGGCCGGCATCCTCATGGCGCATCAACGCGACTGGCTCGACGATCCCGCCCCGCTGAAGCTCGCCGCCAAGGGGCGCCGCACCGGCGTCACCTATGCCGAGATGCTCGACGCGACGCTGATCGCAGCCGCATCCCGCAAGGCCGGCGGCGACAACGTTTATTACATCGGCGACACCAAGGAAAAGGGTCTGGAGGCGATCCGCTACGTCGCCCATTTTGCGCGCATCGTCGCGCGCGAGACGGCGCAGCTGGAAGAATTCCTGTTCGAGGACCGGCGCGAGGACGGCGCGTCGAAATTCATCGCCGCCTACCGCATTCGCTTCGCCTCGGGCTATCAGGTCGCGGCGCTCTCGTCGCGCCCCGCCAACATTCGCGGCTTGCAAGGCGTCGTCGTGATCGACGAGGCGGCCTTTCACAAGGACGTCGCGCAGGTGCTCGACGCCGTCAACGCGCTGCTGATCTGGGGCGGCAAGATCAGGATCATCTCGACCCACAACGGCGAGGACAACCCGTTCAACGCCCTGATCAAGGACACGCGCAAGGGCCTTTACGACTATTCGATCCACACCATCCCGTTTTCGCAGGCCGTCAGGAACGGCCTCTACGAGCGCGTCTGCCTCATGCGGGGATGGACGCCCGGCGAGGCGGGCAAGGCCGACTGGCTCGACCGCATCCTGCGCGCCTACGGCCCGCGCCACGAACAGCGCGACGAGGAGCTGGAGGCTATCCCGCGCAAGAGCGCCGGGGCCTATCTGCCGCGCTCGCTCGTTCAGCACGCGCAGACGGACGACGCTCCGACCGTCGCCTGGGCGGTCGAGGAGGCGTTCTTCCTCGATCCCTTCCGCGAACGCCGGGCGGAGCAGTGGTTTCGCGATCATCTGGAGGTCCCGCTCTCGCGCCTCGATCCCTTCCGCGAGACGGTGTTCGGGCAGGATTTCGGCCGCACCGGCGATCTGTCGGTGATCGCCGTCGCCCAGCGGGACGGGCTGCGCTGGGTCGCGGCGATGCAGATCGAGCTGCGCCGCGTCAGCTTCGACGTGCAGCGCCTCATCCTCTTCCGCGTCGTCGAGAAGCTGCCACGCCTGAGGCGCGGCGCGATGGACGCGCGCGGCAATGGCCAGAGCCATGCCGAGGCCGCGCAACAGAAATTCGGCGTCTCGACCATCGATTGCGTGATGGCGACGCCTGAGTTCTACGCGACCGAGTTCCCCGAATATCGCGGCGCGCTGGAGGATCGGTCCTTCCTTTTGCCGCCGGGCGAGGACGTGCTCGGCGATCATCGCCTCGCAGTGCTGGTCAAGGGCCGCCCGACCATCGGCGACGGCCGCACGGTCGGATCGGACGGCGAGCAGCGTCATGGCGACAGCCTCGTCGCCTGGCTGTTGTGTCATGCCGCCACCCGCAGCGAGCCGCCGGCGACGGACGGCTATCTCGGCGCGCGCTCCCTCCGCGACGAGGAGCCGCTGGGCGAAGCCTTTGAGGAGCGCGCTTTATGGTGACGACGCGGCGATCCCCCATCCTCGGTCCCGACGGCGCGCCGGTCGAGGTCAAGACGCTCGATCAGGAGGTCGCCGGCGCCACCGCGACCGGGCGAAGGGCGGTGCTGGCCGACGCGGTCGCGAGCGGTCTCACCCCGGAGCGATTGGCGCGCATCCTGCGCGCGGCGCAGGCGGGCGACGCGCGCGCCTATCTCACCCTCGCCATCGACATGGAGGAGCGGTATCTCCACTACGCCGCGCAGCTCCAAACGCGTCGCCTCGCGCTGGAGGCGATCGAGCCGACCGTCTCCGCTCCAAAGGACACGCCGACGCAGATCGTCGAATTCGTGCGCGAGCTCGTCGTCGACCCGCGCTTTCGCGTCGCCGTCGGCGTCAATGGCGACGCCTACGGCAAGGGCTACGCCGTCAACGAGATCGTGTGGGATTTCACGCGCGGCCGCCTGCGGCCGGTCGATTACATCGAGCGCGACCAGCGTTTCTTCCGCTACGACGCCGTCGCGCAGCGCGAGCTGCTTCTCGTCTCCGACGACGCGCCGCTCGGCGCGCCGCTGCCGCCGGCGAAGTTCATGGCGCACGAGCCGCGCCTGCGCGGCGGCCCCGTGCTGCGTCGCGGCCT
>ERZ1645187.1857-NODE-1857-length-19123-cov-214.423432_pt1 | contig 19123 bp, 18 predicted proteins | sample MGYA00575352_ERZ1645187 | MGnify/ENA primary metagenome ERZ1645187 (study PRJEB40837, sample SAMN11349314) | freshwater sediment metagenome | isolation source: river sediment | host: Sediment | place: India: Wazaribad , New Delhi | collected 2017-02-21 ... | reverse complement strand
TCGCCGACTGGCTCATCCAGTTTGGCCCGGCAAGCTGGCGGGATGGCAGCCGGCCCGGTATCCGCACCGAGATCCTCAACGGCATCGCGCACCGGTCCTTCTCCGCCGAGTTCTGGACCGCGCCCACGCCGGTCACCGATCGCATCGAGGTGGCTTATCCAGAGGTGGACCGCAACCGCTTCCCGCCCCCAGACCCGGCCGATCCCCTAGACACCGCCAACACCGATTGCGACTACCAGTACCGCGCGGCCCACTGGCCCTTCACCCAGGCCAGTGCCGGTGGCTGGCCACCCCTGCCCGGCTGGGCCGGGGCCATCGACGCCAACCGCTACTTCGTCGACACCTGGCACGCGCAACGCTCCCTGACCTACCCCTTCCCCAAGCACACCGTGGGCGATGAGCGCGGCTTCGTCCTCATCCACCTCCAGGGCAGCATCAGCGCCACCGCCGAGGAGTCGGGCCTCAAGCTCTGGTTCACCCCCGTGGCCGAGATCCACTTCTTCAGCTACCAGTCCACCGCCGACGGCTACAGCCACTCAATCGCCGAGAACTGGGCCTTCCTCTACGACGGCAACCTGTCCATCCCCCCCACCAACCTCGGTTGGAGCCACACCCAGCCCGTGGACCTAGTCTTCCAGCTCGGGGCCAATCTCTTCAATGGCTGGAGCAAAACCACCGCCTGGATGAATCTCAAGCTCGGTACCCGCGCCCCCTGCGGCGTCTACCGGGCAAGCAACGCCTGGGCCGAGTGCCGGGTCGACCTGAATGTCCGGGTCTACCGCCCCAGCTTCCTCACCTGAGAGCCGCCGACCATGACCAATCAGATCAATGTCGACACCCGCGGGGTCCTCACCGTCAAGGACCAGGCTGGCCAGCCGGTCAAGATCGTCATCAAGCTCGCCGGCAAGGGCTACGGCAACGGGCGCATCGTCGGCGACCGCCAGTACCAGATTTGCCGCTACGTCCCGACCATCAACGACCGCAGGAGCCCGGCCCAGCTTGCCCACCGGGAGCGCTTCAAGGCCGCCGTCACCGCCTGGCGGGCCTTGCCCGCGGAAGAACGCCAGCGACTGCACGAAGCGGCCAAGGCTGAGGGCCGCTCCGGCTGGAATCGCTTCATCTCGGATTGGCTCGCTGCAAAAGGTTAAGGCCCCGGCAGCGCCGGCGGGCTTACCGCCCCTGACCAGCGGCCTGCTCGCCATCGCGCCAACAGCGTTTGCCAACGGTGACGAAGGGCAGAAAGAGGACGAGCAGTTGCATGATCTCCCACCCGTTCAGGTCGGCCGCCGCTTCCGCGCCGTAAGCCCAGAACCCCCACACCACCGCGGCGCTCAACGCCAGATAAGGCGGTATCAGCAGCCGCCAGTAAGGCGTGTCCGGGTAACGCCAGGGCCGGAACCAGACCACGAGGCCATAGCCCAGGGCGCCGAGGGCGAGACCGATGAGCCCGGCCAGCAGGTCTCCCTGGACCAGGAACACCACCGCCAGCGCGGGTATCCACAGGAAGGCACCCGCGAAGCCGCCGAGCCAGCCGAGCTTTTCACCCCGCCGCCTGTGCAACATGGTCATCTCCTCCGCTTGGTCACCGCACCCGCCCGGCCCCTAGGGCGGGCTGGGCCATCTTAAAACAAATCGCCAGGAGGGTAATGACGGCACTCCGCGCGGCCTTGTTGGATGCCTTGCCCGACCAGAACCGGCTGCAACGATCGCCAACGCCAGCGCGCCGGTTTTATATTAAACACTCTTGATGTTTTTTTATGGTGCGCTATATTTCCGCTTAGCGCCAGTAGCGCGGGGCGGCGGGCGCCCCGACCTGGCGCCCATCCGGGGGGATTACGATGGACCAGCGCGTCATAGAATCGGCACCACTGCTCACCGCCACCGTCCTGCACGGACGCCTGGAAGGCCTGGTAGGGGAAATCCACCTCGCCCAGACCTTCCGCAACGCCGAGGCGGTGAACATCGAGGCCGTCTTCACCTTCCCCGTCCCCCCGGAGGCGGTCTTGCTGGGGGTGGAGGTGACCCTCGACGGCCGGGTGCTGCGCGGCCAGGTGCTCCCGGCTGAGCAAGCCGAGGAGGATTACGAGGAGGCCATCGTCAGCGGTGACGGCGCCCTCCTGTTGCAAAGCGCCGGGCGGGGCCTCTACACCATCAACGTCGGCAACCTGCTGCCGGGCCAGGTGGCCGAACTCGACTACCGCTACGCCCTGCTCGGCGTCTGGGATGACGATCTGTGGCGACTGGTCTTGCCCACCACGCTGGCGCCCCGCTATGGCGATCCCCACCGGGCCGGGCTGGCGCCCCATCAGGTGCCCCAAGTTGCCCTGTTCACCGGGCACCGCTTCACCCTGGACCTGGTTCTGGGTGGTAGCCTGGGCCAGGCCCAAGTCGATTCCCCCTCCCACGCCCTCACCGTCATCCCGGAGGAAACGGGCCAGCGCCTGCGCCTGGCCCAGGGTTCCGCGCCGCTGGACCGGGATCTGGTCCTGCTCATTCGCGCGGCGGCTGATGCCCGCGCCGGGCAGGCCCTCGTCGCCCGGGACCTGACACCCGGGGTGAGCGATTCACCCCCGGAAACCGTCGTCCTCCTCAGCGCCCAGCCCCAACTCCCGGTGGCGGCGGACCCGGGCGGGCACGACTATGTCCTGGTCGCCGATGCCTCCGGGTCCATGGCCGGCGACAGCATCGCCCAGACCCGCGAGGCCCTGCTGGCCATCCTCGACCGCTTGCAGCCGGCGGACCGCTTCAATCTCATCGTCTTTGGCAGTGCGCCCGCGGCCCTGTTCCCGGGCCTGGTAGCGGCGGATACCGCCCACCTGGCCCGCGCCCACCACGCCATCCGCCACCTCCAGGCCGACCGGGGCGGCACCGAGATCGGCGCCGCCATGCGGCTGGCGCACGGTCACCGCCAGGACCGGTCCCTGGATATTCTGCTCATCACCGACGGCGAGGCCTGGGATACCCAGGAAATGATCCGCTTCGCCCGCCAGACCGGGGATCGGATCTTCACCCTCGGCGTCGGGGCGGCGGTCGCCACCGACCTGGTGCAGGGGCTGGCCCAGGCCACCGGCGGCGCTTGTACCCTGGTCCACCCCAACGAGGCCATGGGTGACAAGATCGTGCGCCAGTTCGCGCGCATCCGCGCGCCCCGCGCCAGCGTCACCCTGACCTGGCCCGGGGTACCCCGCTGGCAGTGGCCCGAGGCGGAGGAGTCGGTCTTTGCCGGTGACACCCGCCATTGGCTGGCGGGTTTCACCACCCCACCGACCGGGCCGGTTACCCTGACCTACACCCTGGCCGATGGCACCACCCACGCCCAGACCCTTAACCTGCAACCCTGGCCGGAAAGCGCCGGGGCGGATACCCTGCCGCGCCTGGCCGCCGACCGGCGCCTCACGGGGCTGGACCAGGCGACGGCTACCGCCCTGGCCGTGCGCTACCAACTGGTATCACCCTACACCCACTTTGTGCTGCGCGATCCACGGGACGCCGCTGAACAGGCCGACACCCTGCCCCAGGTGCGGCAGGTTCCGCATCAGCTGGCCGCGGGATGGGGCGGGATGGGGTCGGTGGCCTCGGCCCAGCCGGTTTACGCCCCGCTCCCACCACCGTCCGCGATGCCGCAGGATAATGATCTGTCGTGCCTGTTCAGCACCGGGCCAGCGAAAACGTCCTCCCGTGGCGGTATGTCCAAGCGGGCAGCCCGGGCCGCGTCGTCCCGGATCATGTATGGCATCCCCGCTACGCCGGTCCGGTCCCAGCCCCCGGCCCCGCCCCCCTTCTCCGCTTTTCTGGTGGCCCAGGCCCAGCGCCTGGCCGATCCCCAGGAGCCCCTGCCGACGCTGGCGGATCTGCTGGGTGCGGATCTCCCGGAGCCGCTGGCGGACGAGATCACAGCCCTACTCGCCCAAGGCGCGGCGGCAGGCCCGGTGATCGCCGCCGTCCTCTACGGTCTGTTGCTGCGGTCTGCCGCCGGTCGGGCCGCTCCCCGGGAGACCCTGCGCCGCCTGCGCTTCATGGCCACCCGCGGTCTGCCCCGGGACCAGGTAGAGCGCCTGGTCGCCCTCGCCAAAAGCTGTCCGCCCCCAACGTCATGAACCCTGAACCAGAAGTATCGCCACTGGAGCCGGCTGCGGCACCCCAGCCGGAGCCGACCTTTGGCATCGACCAACTCTGCGCCCTCAGCGGCGTGGTGCGCCGCACGGTGCGCTTTTACACCCAGAAGGGCCTGCTCGATCCCCCCGAGGGGGCCAAACGCGGGGCGCATTACACCCGCCGCCACCTGGAGCAGCTCCTGCTGATCCGCAAGTGGCAGCAGGCCGGGGTCTCCCTGGAGCGTATCGGCCGCCTGCTGCGCGGGGATCTCAGCGAACTGCCCCCGCCCACCGCGCCGGGGACGGTGGAGGTGTGGAGCCGCGTGACCCTGCGGCCCGGCCTGGAGGTCCATCTGGAGCCGGGCCGGCTGGGGCTCGACCCGGAACAGGTGCGGCTGTTGCTGGCGCGGATTGTTCGGGCCTTAGACCCAGACGATCCGCACTCTGCCCAGGACCCAGAATGACCCTCTCGGAATGGACGGGCTTGGAGTGAATTTCATGCCCGTCCACTCCCCATAGAACCGCGCGCCACCCGCCGCGCCACCACCCGCCCGTCATCGAGGATGTCCACCACCGGCCAGGGCTCCACCTGGTCGGGGTCCGCGATCTCCTCGTCCCACACCTCTTCCAGGTAGCCATGCTGGGCCATGACATCGGCCCCGTGGATGCTAAACAGGGCGGCCACCGTTCCCCGCACCCCGCGCACGCGGCGCCACTCATCTGGCGCCAGCCGCACCCGCTTCAGGCCATAGTGCCAGCAGGCCCGCATGCCACCACCGGCCTCAGAACTGATAAGGCCCATGCGAGATCGGCTGGTAGCCCGTGACGTGGTAGGTGATGCCATACTGCCCCGGACCAACCGCCAGCGCCCAGGAGCCATCGGCCGCCGTCTCGGTCCTGGCCCGGAGTTGGCGACTCTCCCAGCCCCACACCGACACCGAGACGCTGGGTATGCCCTCGTGCAAGACCCGCCCCGCGAGCGCCCGATAGGCAAGCGGGTCGAACACCTGCTCGCGCTCAAGTTCCGGCATCACCACCGCCCGGAGCGGGAAGCCACCCGGCCGCAGATGCGGCAGGGTAAAGCCGATCGGCATGGCGTAGATCCCCCGGATCTCCTGACCAATGGCCCCCAGGTCCGCCATGGCCTCACACCACCAGCCGCCAATCGTCCTCATGCAGCGACACGGCGTAGCGCCCGTTGGCGCCGCCGGTCTGCAACAGGAGGAACTCCCGGTCCTGCAACAAGCCCCGGCCCTGGAGGCGATCCAGGTGCGCGCAGGGATAGGGGTGCAGGATGTTGAACACCCCCGGGATCAAGCCACGCATCAGGGACGAGTTGCCACCCGTCTCCAAGATACGCATCCGGTCGAGTAGCATGCCGCCCGTGATCGGGTCCGGAAAGGGCGGACCAATGGTGCCGCTGGTGGTGCTCGACCAGGGCCGCCCTTGCAGGATGCCGCACTGCACCGCACTGCCCAGTTGGGTGAAGTCACTCGCCAGGTAATGACCCGACGAGGCGGAACTCACCCCCATGCGGTTGGCGAAGTGGGTATAGCTGGTCGACGAGGAACCGGCCGTGCGCCCCACGATCAGGGTCAGCATGCCGTCGTTGGCCAAATAGCTGGGGCAATCGCCAAAAAAGAAGGTGTCGCAACTGGTGCCCACGCCGACATGATCCAGGTAAGCGAAGCCATACCAGAACAGCAGCACGCGATCGGTCGCCAGCAACAGCCAGGCCCGCCGATCGCTGGAGCTGGAATTGGACCGGTAGAGATTCAGGCCATTGAGGAATTGCGCGACCGTCGGGAAAGGCCCCACCCCGGTAGTGAGATCGGTCATCTGCCGATAGCCGACCAGCGTGGCGTTGTAATAGGCCGTGTCATCCACCCGCAGGAAGAACCGGTTCCCCGCCGGGGGCCGGTACACCGCCTTGTTGACGTCACTGAAGACCTTGGCCCACCCCACCGCGGGCTTGTCACCATAGCCGTTCACCAGGCAGGCATCGAGGACGGTGATCAGGGTTCCGGGGTAGCCATTCAGCACCGGGGCACCCGGATCATCGGAGCGATAGATCGTGAGCATGTCAGTCCACCAGGGCAAAGACCAGGGGATTGGAAACGAGAGGCGGCGAATAACCCGACTTGAGGGTGATGGTCTCGGTCAAGGGCGGCACCTGATAGCCCCCCGCGCAAGCCGCCCCACCGAGAAGCACGCAGGACAGAAAGCAATTCCAGGCCGTCAGCCCCGCGTCCAGCTCCCGAGCCACCTGCTGCCAATAGGCCCGTTGCTTCGGGCTCAGGGTCCGCCAGCGCGCCCGTGCGTCGGTAAACCTGGCCCGGACCTCGGCCTGTGACGCCGAGGGCGACTTGCGCCGCACGCTCCCCGGTTCGCCACCCCGATACATCAGCACATGACCCCGCATGTGCCGCAGGCGGGTATCCCCCGCGAGGGTCCCGCTGGCGTCCAGGCTCATCAGCGGCCCCTTGACCCTGGCCATGGTGCGCTCGCCTAACGCCCAGCCATGGCGCCGCCAACCCCGCCGGCGGCATCAACCGACAGCAGCGGACCGCGCACCCTGGCCATAGGTCATGCCCCCGGGCAGCAGGCCACGGTCGAGCAGATGCTCATCCCGCGACAGCCGCAGTTCCAACTCATGCACCCGGTCCTTCAGGGACATGATCTCGTTGATCAACTGCCGGTTCTCACCGGCCAGCTTCTCCAGCACCTCGTCCTTGCAGTCCAGCTTGTCCTTGAGCCGCACGATCAGGGCTTCGCTGTCATCAATCTGCGCCTTGAGCCGGTTGAGTTGATGTTCCTTGCCCTCAAGCTCGACGATCCGCGCCCGCAGGCTCAGGCTCTCGGCCTGGAGCACCGCGCGCTCCTCATTCAGCCGGTGAATCTGATCCCCATGGTCGCGGATCTGCTGGCGCAGGGTTTCATAGACCTCGGCCGTCGCCGCATCCCGGGTATTGGCCAGGTGATCGACGTGGTACTTACGCAGGTAGAGCATGACCGGCGCCGCCCCCACCAGGAGGGCGGCCACCACCAGGCCGAACCACTTGGCGCCCATCAGGAAGGGGTCCCCGCCGTCGGGGATGGCCTGTATGGCCGTGGGCAGGGCTTCGGTCATGATCTACCTCAGTCGTTATCCGGCACGTCGAAGGCCCGGCGGATCTGCTGGCAGATGCCCAGGACCACGATGTCATCCACCGTGTTCTCGGTCTTGCCCACCGCCTCCTCGATGGCATCGAGCAGGGCGTCCAGGCCCCGTTTCATGACCTCGGGGGACATCATCACCACCAGGGCGCTGACCAGTTGCTGGATCAAAATGGTTTGCAGGTTCATCGTGTCGACCTCTCGGGAAGAAACTGAATCAGGGCTGAAGGGCGCTCACCGCCCTGTGGCCACCAGAAAGAAAAAGCCCCGCGCGAGGCGGGGCAAGGCGCTACAGCCACTCGGAGGCGTGTCGGGGCTTAGGCGTAGGTCGGGGGCGTGCCGGTCGGGGTAGCCGTGATCCCCATCAGGGACAGGGTGTAGACATGGATGAAAAACACCTCACCCGCCGGGACCGGGCTGGCATCCATCCCGCCGGCATCCTTCTGCGCGACGGACAGGATGACCGGGGTGAGCGCCCCGGCCGCGGTCTCCCAGGCGCCCTTCTCCAGCTCGGTCAGCAACGCGAAGGCCGCCCGGGCCGCGGTGTAGGAAATGCCGCCGCTGCCGATGCCGACCTGCTGCATGTAGCTATTCCAACGCTGCCCGGCCGGGGTCAGGGCGGCGATCAGCTCCTTGTCGGTGCTGGTCTTGCCGGAGAGCTTCAGGCTGGTGCCGGAGACGAACTTCTGCAGGGCGCCGAAGACCCGCACGCGATTGCGCGCGTCCATCTGCCCCTGGGTCTGGGGGTTGGAGGGTTTGACAAGCTGACGCACGACGTTGGAGCCGAGGCGCCGGCCGAACACGAGCGTGGAGCCATAGGAGCCACTGGCTTCCATGGACATCAGGGGACCTTTTACTTTGGCCATGACCATTTCCTCACTGGGAAGAGTAATTGCATGGCATTGTAGAACCCGCTGATGAATATTCAAGTGCCTGATTTTATCATTATTCCGCTACGTGCTAAATGAGAGGATTTTTTTGATTTCCCCCCTTTTTTCCGGCGTTGCAATCCAGCCTCGGTCATTCACTCACCCTAATCATGGTGCCAGGGTATCTAATCGACAGAGTTGGATCTGGCAGGAACGCCGGGCAGGTGTACTTAGGAAAGGGGAACAACCCAAGAGCAACGCTGCTGCCCGATGCCGCTTCTGAGGTTGACTGAGAGCATGTGGGCACGCAAAACCCATCCTGGGGCAACTGCTAGTTCAAGCCATCTCACCAGGGTTGGAATAATGAGCAACCATTGCGTTGAAACCGGCGGTTACGACTCAGTGGGCACAGCGGAGGGCTAATTATGCTGCGGCTTGGCGCTAGATACTGAGGTGCGGCACCAATGCACCGGCTAACCGCTAAGGAGGCATTGACGCCGCGCAGTCTCCCATCACCTGCAAAGTCGGACCGTCGACGACGCCGCGAAACGCGGCGATCTACTTCAATACTGCCGGGCGATGGTGGTCCTGCTCGAGTGCGCTCCATTGAGGTCGCCTACATTCCACCGCTCATCGACATGCGCGCTCTAGTTCAGTAGGGACTGATCCGGCGAAACGCCAGCAAAGTATCACCGCTATCCCCGACAAGACGCGCCTGTCGATGGAGTCTGAGCACGGCCGCGGGAAATGTACGCTCAGGGGCGGATAGTCCGCACAGTGTCGCAGCATGGACATCGATAACCAAACGATTCCAACTGTTGATGGGGCTGTCGGGCAGGGTGCCGTTGATGCATAGGCTGTGGGCGAAGGCATCCCGCGCGGCCCCTTGTCTGCCCGCGATGCGGTTCTCCATCACGCCGATATCGCGCCAAATCAGCTCGCCTGGATGACCTTCCACGTGCTCGGCACGAGCCCGGAGTTGGCGTAGCATGTGGATGAGGCGGGCGCTGCATTCACCGCTTCTCAGCAAGGCTGCATCCGCCGCCGCCCGCGCGGCGTAATGTGTAGCGAATGGATCGTCGTAGCGCTCGACCAGCGTTTCAGCCAGCACCAGCGCGTCAGCTGGCCGCCCCTCCCGCACCGCGTGCCATACCCGGTATCCGAGCAGGCGGGACCGGTCCCCATCGGCGTGCCCTTCGGGGTCGATCCCGTTCAACAACAACCCAGCCTCGGCCAGTTGTTCCGGCTCCCCCACGACCAAAAGCGCCCTCGCCAGTGTCATCCGCGCCTTCAACCAGAGCCGCGACCGACTAAAGCCGACCACCCCCGGCCCCCCGTCCTCCAATAGCTCCCAGACAGCGCCGTACTGCTCGGTGAGTCGCAAATGATCACGGGCGTGGCGCAACGCTGAGACGAAATCGAGCCGAAGCTCTTCGGTCACAGCGCAAAACACCTGCGCGTCCAATAGCAGGTGAAATAGGCTGGGATCCGCCAAGACCGTCTCTGTCAGTGCCGACTGCGCAGCCATCACTCTCTCAGCAGTGGACAAGTCCCCCATCTGGTTCGCGACCTGGTGGGTGAGGTTGTTCAACCGATAAAGCAGCTCCGGCGGGCCACTCGCACCCCGCAATCCGGTCTCGATCCACTCCAGCGCCCTGGCCAGTCGAGGATGATCCCGGGGTGCCTTGTGCGCGCGCCATAGACGCTCGATCACGGCCTCCAGCGTTGCCATCGGGCCGGTGGTACCGCTGGCGAGCACGCGTCGCCACAAACGGGAGAGGGCAGCCAAGCGACGGGCGTCACAGTCGTGGTCAACACCACAATCGAGCAGCGCCCAGCGAGCCATGGCCACGGCCAGGTCTCCATCGCGCTCAGCGATGCGCGCGCGCCGCTCTGGATATCCGCCCAGACCTTCGAACAGCCGCAACTGGTCTTGCTCAACCAGGGATCGGAACAGTGCGCCGCTCTCCGGCCGATGGCGGTTGTAGGCCAAATTTGCGATAAAGTCAGCCACGGCGAGTACAGAGGACTCGGCGGCTGGCCAAATCCGTACATGGCGGGCGTCGACTCGTGTCAGCAGCCCACGAGCGGCGAGTCCTGTCTCCACTGCGTCCTCGATACGCTCGACTACGTCCGCGAGGAGATCCTCGCGCGTCGACATTGGCGTTCCAGCGCACTGGCGGCGCGCGACGACGATCTGGAGCGCCGTGTCGTCTCGATCCTCCGGCAGCATCGCATCCGTGAGTGCCAATAGGTCGAGCAGCATCAGCCGGTAGGTGCGCTCGCTGTCACGCAAACCCTGCCCGCGGGCGTTCTCGACGACAAGCATGCCATTCAGGACGCCGCACCTGTAGGCCCTATCGAGCACGGCGCCGGCGATCTGGATCGCCTCAGAATGCGATCGCTGTTGCCTCAGGGCCGTTAGGTGAAGGTTCGCGACCGGGCCAATTCGATAGCGCCGCAAAACAGGCTCCAACGCCGCGGAAAGCCGCTTCTCCACTGCCGCGGGCTTGCCAGTGCAGAGCACACCGCTGACGATCCAGCGCGGGCTTTCCGCGAAGTCCCCGGATTCATCAACAAACAGGGTACGGGTCACGGCCAAAGTGGGTCTCCCCATTCGAAGAAGTCATCGACTTGGTCCGGATCAGGCTTATCCTCGGGGATCGATATGTAATCACCACAATGGGGACAGCGGATATTGTAGGGATTTAGCGGATGGGTCTCATGGAATGTCCAGTAGCCCCCCAGCTTATACAGGTGGGTGCCGCAGCCGCCGCTGTAATTCCAAACCAGCATCCGGCCGCAGCCGGTGCACCATCGAGCGCGTCCTGGATGATCCGTCTCGGGGGTGCCCGGCGGCGGCTCATCGGTCATCTTGGCACCACCACAGGCAGGGCAGATCAGCGGATAGACAGGGGTGCGATTCGTGTAAGCACCAAGGCTGTCGTCGAGTCCCAAATACAAATGCATGAGTACCAAGCGTATCAGCGGATCTGTGACGCCTGGCCGCAGCAAGACCACGCCATACCGGTGATCCGGCGGCAGCTGATCCCACGGCTTGCGCTCTTCCGCAACGGCGATCAGGTGACTGCCACCCAAATGGCAATACTCGGCCACCCGGGCGCCGGCATCGGGACCGCTGCCGGGGTGCAGCACGAACACCCGGTGATCTCCCGGCGCGTGATACTGCTTTTTTTCGATCAACTCGTCCAATTCTCCGACGAGACTGAGGCCGGTTCCCACGTCGTCGATCTGAGCAAAAGGCTTGCACTTGGCATCGATCACGAGCCTCGGATGTGGGTTTTCGCCTTTCGTGGCACAGTCGGTGCCAGGTAAAAGCGTGAGCATGAAGTCCGGGTTAGGACGCTGATTCTCTGGGAGACCCTCTCGCGGCAGTCGAGGTTGGTACTCGAAGAGCAGGTCACGGCGGATCTCGCCTCCGCAAAACCGAAGGGATAGTGTCCCCCGGTCGGTGGCACAGCCCAGCAGGTGGTCCCGAAACCCAGGCGGTGGGACCAAGTGAAAATGGTCACGCAGCACCGAGACAATGCGCAGCAAACACCAGCGCTCGTAAACGGCAGGTAGGTCGAGGATGCCAAGATCTTCCAGCCGCAATAGCCCGTCGAGTTGGGAGGCCGTCAATCCGGCCGCTTCCAGCGCACGCCGAAACGCAGCCAATGCGCCGCGATAGTCCGGATTCAACACATAGGTCATCGAGCCGGTGAATGCTGCGCGCCGAGACTCAAGGATGCCCAATTCGCGGGCGCGCTTCTCGACAGTTGAAATCGCTTGGGTCAGGGGCCTCAATAGGTCTTCGACCCCTACCCAAAGAGCACTTGCGGCATACAGGCGCTTCGCGGAGCGCCGTGCTTCGGTAAGGTCCCGTTGCTGATCTTGTGTATCCTTGGAGTTGAGACGTATCAGAAAACCGTCACGAGCTAGTGCGGCATCCCTGCGAAGTAAGCTCGCAATCTGTCCGGAGATATTTTGTTCAATGTTTGAATCAATACTCATCAGCCACAGAACCTTGACCTTGCCCCAATTTCCATAACGGTTGGTATCCGGGCTGTAAATATGAAATAATTTGCCAGAAATCAGGTATTTGCATCCTTTGCGGAAAACCGGTGCAACGGCTCCGATATCCTCATTGAAATCGATGCGATACGATATGGAACGGCGCTCGCCCCCGTTGACCGGCCTCAGGGTCGACCAAAAGCCAACCTCTCCGTGCTCCAAATTGACGTCCTTCTTCACAATGACCTCGAACCGAATAGCCCTGCCATCGGGGGCCCGCGTGAGCAACCTTTGAACTGCCTTTTTATAGTTTCGCAGATCGGATTTCAATTCCTCGATCAGACGTGCGAGTCGCCGCTCATCGACCTTCGCAAAACCAATCATCCGTTGAATCTCAACCGCGCGGTGATCATCTGCTCGCGCGCGACGTGCGAAATCCTCCGCGGCGCCTCTGGCACCCGCCAACAGCCCCCCTAGCGTACGCCTTAGGCTGCTGCACATCGCCAGCATCTGTCGATTTTCCGGTGTATCAAAGCTCGCTTCATGTCCACGGCCGCTGACTACCCGTGGAGCCCCGCGAACGGCCAATTCGCGGAAGGTAACGAAGCAGGGACGGACTTGCTCGACAGGCTGCAACTCGCGCACCTCGCGCAGTTCCCGGTGTGGCTGGTTGAGCGCCCGCCTGGCGTAACGGATGAATGCAGTCACGGCAGCCATAAAGGCAGGGTCGATGCCCCCATCCCGGCGTCGATCCGTCGCGCGGGTCGGGCTCATCGGATCGAGGATCAGTTGCCAGGCGTCGCTGCGAAACTCATCCAGCAACGATTCATATTCCTCCAGGGTGAATCCCATGGGGGAAATACGCAGCCGGATCAGTTGATCGCCCACTTGGAGCCGCGCATCGCCCGCGTGGCGGGTTAGCGGAGCGTCGTGGTACCCCATTCCTTTCGCACGTCTCCACTGCCCCTTCTCGATCCACCAATCCCGACCATCAGTTGCGCGTATTTGCGTTAATGGGTAGGGTTCGCCATTGGCCTTGTGCAGGTAGGGCTCAGCAGTGCCCGGTCGGATAGCGACGGCCAATTGCCCGCACAGGGATCCTTCTACCTTGGGATATGTCGGCAGCTCCGCCACCCAGCCATTGCCATCGTAATCAAGATCTATAGGCTCCTGTGCTGCGGCCACTTCAGTGTATTGTCCCTTCCGCGGCCAGGTGACGCGGATGATCCGTAGCTCGCAGGGCGGCTCCATGCTCCTCAGGCCCAGTAGTTATAGACGCCATCATTTGACTTGGCGCGCCCGATCATCGCGTCCAGCTCTTCGCTAGCGGGGTACAGTATCGACCCGTCATGACTCGATAGCTCGGAAAGGTCACCGACGAGGCGATCACGAAACTGCTGCGCGACTTCATCTCGGGTCTGCTCCCCCCGCCCGCGTGCCGACTGCTTGCCATCGAACGAGAACCTGGGAAAGACCTTCTGCCGAAGCAAATTGTTCAACGCGCGCAGGTGCAACCCCTCGCCGTTTCCGTATAAGTCCACCAGTTGGTCACGATAGTGCATCGCCTGGCGCAGGGGACGCATGCCGAGCTCGATCCCTAGTGGCTCGAGAAAGTTCCGCCCGTACTCGGTCAATTTCGCGACCAGCGGGTCCTCGAGCTTACAAGGGGGGTACTCGCCACGCGAAGGAAAGGCCCCGGCAGGGATACAAATACCGTGAGTCGGGAGTTCCGCATCGCCAATCTGCTCTGACACCCGCCGCCAATAATCCAGCGGACTTTGAAACTGGAGCACATGCGCGCGGTCTAGGACCTTCGGCGACAGATAATGGGTGGTGTCATCCATGTTCACAGCGCCGACAAACCGCACGTTGGCAGGGATCTGGAGCCGCGCGGGCACCGACAACGCACCGCTGACCATACGGCGCACGCGCGCGTGCAACTGCGCAAAGGATTCACCATCCCCGAGCCCGAGCCGCTGGGCTAGCTTACTCATGACCCCTCCGTCCGCCAGCAAGGTCTCCAAGTTGGCTGAGCCTAGATTGAGCCCCATGCCTTCGAGCGTTTTAATCAACACCCGTAGCTCGGTTCGGACGTGGCCGGCCTCGTCGTCCGGATAGAGCGCGATGCTAGGGGCAGTACGGTCCTCCAAACGTGACAGGAAATCAGCAAAATAATATTCGACCCTCGCCAGGTTCATCTCATCCAGGCAGACGATGTAGAGGCGTTCTGGATCGCGGCTGGCTTCAAACAGGGCCTCGATAAACGGCGTGGTGGCATAGGCCCGTTGCAGCGGGTTATGGTAGCCGAGCAGGTCCTCCGCACTGGTCCAGTTAGGCTTGACCGGGACGATTCTGGCCTCGTTCCCCGTTGCCTTGGCATAGGACTTCACCATGTTCGTCTTGCCTGAGCCGGACAAACCCGACAGGATGATCAGGTCGCCGGTGCAAAGCAGGGCGTGGAAGTTCGCGAGCAGATCCCAGGGGTACCCAATGCCCTCGCCGTACAGATGGCGCTGGATGTGCCCAATTGCCTGGGCATGGGTCGTTTTTTCGTTGAATATTGGCCACTCCGCGAGGGGTTGATCGGCGGTGTTGCCGGCATCGGGAAAGAACGCATCCCATTGTGTGTCGGGTATAAGTTCCAACCGGTGCAAAGGCTCGAGTTGGGATTTGACATAAGACCGTAATGCATCGGCCTGGCTATGTTTCTCGCCAAGCTCGCGATCCCGTTGCTTACGCGCAAGGGCCAGCTCGTCCTTGATAGCATCCAGCTCCGCGCGCAGGGCTCGCTCTTCGTCTTCATGTCGCCGCTTGAGCGCCGCCTGGTACTCAAGCATTTCCTGTTCCAACTGCTTACGCTTTGCCGCGGAGCCATCCTCGATTTCCTGTGCGATTCGCTGACGGTCTGTCACCATCTCGGCGCGGGCACGTCGCGCAGCATCACGTGCATGTTCCTCTTGCTCCCGCTCCCGTGTGAGCGCCTGTAGGTCTGTGTCAGCTTCGGCACGTCGTTTTCCCAACTCGACGATTTCTTGCTGGAGACCCTCGATTATGCTGGTCCACGGTTCGCAGATCTTCTCGAAGTAGGCTTTGATTACCGAATCTTCTAGGGGGATGCTTCCGTCGTTAAGCCGCGGTATTCGGTCTGCTGGAATTCGTATCAGGATCTGGATTGAGTTAGGAATTACACGAATTAAAAGCGGATTTTTCTTCTTTTTCTGCTCCTTTTCGGCCGCAAGCTCGAACTTTGCCGAAGCATAAAGATCTGGGCTCAGCCCTTTCGTCACTTCAAACGATTCGGGCGCGATATAAACACCGTTCTGTTCCGCGGTGTATTCGTTTGGCAATTCTGACACTGGAAATGGGTATTCGAGCGGGTTTCCTTTCCTGTCGGTAATGTCCCGCAGCCACCAGAAGCCGCCCGAATTCTCAAGTCGACCAACGATATGCGGCCAGGTAAGGCACCAGCATTCCTTGAGATATGCCAGGCGGGCGGGTTCATCCAATTGCCAGACCTCGGCAATACTCTTGTAGCTGTTAAATTCTTCTGCCATTTGCATCTAGGCTTGTTAGGCCAGGTAAAGCAGCCGGACTGCATGCGCGTTAGATCTTGTGGCACTCTTGCCGCACGGGGACGCGCGGTCAAAACCGGCGCTAATGGTTTGATTCCTATAGCGAAAGTTGAAAATCTATCTTCAGATACGGGGGGGCTTGTTTGTTGGGCTCTGCTGGCTGAACCAGTTCTCGACAACCAACCCCGGCACGCGGCAAAACTCATTCTCGTTGGCGGTGACCAGGGTCAGCCCTTGAGCCAGGGCATGGGCAGCGATGAGCAGGTCGTTGCCGCCGATTGGCGTGCCCGCGCCCACGAGTACCTGTCGGATCTCACCGTAGCGCCGATCGGCATGCTGGTCGAAAGGGAGGATCTCCAGGGCCGCCAGCACGGTTTCCAGCTGGGCGGTCAATCGCTCGGAGCCCTTCCTAATCGCGCCAAAACGCAGTTCCGCGGCGACGATGATGCTGGTGCAGACTTGGTCTTCGCCGCGCGCGGCGACGCAATCGCGGATGCATCCCGCGGGTCGACGCACAAGATCCGAGACGGTGTTCGTGTCGAGCAGATACGTGGGCTTCGCCATGGCAAGGGTCCGCTAGAGATCGACTGGTTCCGGCACCGGGTCGTGGACGTCTGGGAAAGTTTCGTCAATGGGTTGTAGGTTGGCCAGGACCGCGAGCAGTCTCGGGGTCGGCACCGGCTCGATGATGAGCCGGATACCATCCTTGTAGATCAATGCTTCCTTTCCGGGCAGCTCATAGTCTCGCGGGATGCGAATTGCTTGATTGCTGCCATTGGTAAAAAGAGTGGCGCGGCGTGGTGCGTTCATGGGTATGAATCCTCTGAACATAGGTTTAAACATAGGTTAGCACAGGCACAGGGTAAAAAATGCTAAGCAACCCCCCGGACTGCAAGTAACCATGCCAGATCCTATTGGACAGCCCCTACACCAGCCGGTTGGCCCAGACCGTCACCCTCCCGGTGCGGATTGGCTCGGCTATACCGCACGCGGCGGCACGGTCTGACCCGGATCGCCCGCGTTCTCCTCGCGCGCTTCGACCTGCTTTTCCCGCGCCCCATTCAAGTTGTAGGGCATTCTTGCCAGGTAGATTGCCACCTTGGCCGCCGTGAGTAATTCGCTGATTGTGGGGGAGCCATGAGGCGCGGTAGCTCTGCCCTGGCTCGATGACGTAGACCAGCGTGAGGCAGCTCTGGGTGATGGTCATACTGGTGACGGTGCGTGGTCTGCTAGAGTCCGGCGCCCGCGTGGCGCAGGTAGTGACGCAGTGCTTCGCGGCATTGTCTTTGCGAATCCCTTGCAAGGTCGCCACCAGTTAAGCGAAGGACAGCTTCGCATCCAGACTCCGGGCAACCGACATGGACTGTATCCTGCTGAAGTTACTTAATCGGACCACCCCCAACGTAGCTGCCAGCGTCGGCCATTCGCGTCAAGCCACCCCTCGGCTTGGCTGAGTTAGGCGGTTGTTCGTTAAGAAACAGCGGCCAACTGAAAAAGCCTGATGATTTTCCGCTTCCAACGACTTAAAAGGAGGCCAATTTGCTTCAATCACCCTTTCACCCTGTGCCGCTGGGCGGCCATCGCGGTATCGCATCCGGCGGGTCACGGGCATTGGACCAATCGATGTTCAAGGATCTCAACCCCAAGCACACTACCCGCTCCTCCCGACCCGATCCATGACCAAGACTCCTCGACCCGATCTGTTCCACGCGCCGAGAACCAGCCGCTCGCGGTCGCGATGGCCTTGTGCCATGCGGCCCCGATAACGCCGCCGCTTGGAACCATCGCCCTTTTTCCCCGTGGTCGCCCCAGGCTAGTTTGGCGTGTTGGTATAGCGTTGATACGAACCGAGCTCTTTAAAGACCGGCGGCAATGGGAGGAGATTCAATGCTCAATAGCAACTAGATCGAAACCAATTATGTAGCACATAGGTAGGTACCCATACCGAGCCCACACCCCCGCATGTGGGGTATGTGCAGGTACCTATGCAGGCCACGCACACCCCCGTCACCCACGCGACCAGAACACGATAACCCCATGGCGACCTCCTGACACGAACGCCTCCACCCCTGCTGCCCGGATTGCACCCACCCTCTGGCACCGACCAGCCCCACGGCCCTGGGACCAGCGGACGGCTTCAGACCAGTGACTGAGCCCCGTCTCACCAGGACAGGCCAGACACCACCCCCGCACGCCACCACCCCGCCTGGACCTCCGCCCGCCTGCCCATCCGCCCAGCCCGACCACTGCCGACCCGCTGACCATGGCCCTGACCCAGATCCCGGCTGACATCATCGCCCGCCGACCGACGCATGGACCGTGCCGCCGCAACACTTGCGACCACATCGCCCGACCGCTGGACCTCATCGCTCGACCCCTTGCCCTGCCGACCTGGACCGACATCGCCCGACTCCCGACCTCCTCGCCGACGCCTGATGGACCCTTGCCGACCTGGACCGTCGACGACTGCCGCCGACTTCGGCCCGGCTGGCGACCTCAGCACCGCGCCGACCGCCCCGACCAGCGACCGCCGACCTTGAGCCGATTGGCGACCTGCTGACCGCATCCCGCGAGCACCCTCGCCGACGGCTGGACAGCCGCGACGGCCGTTTCGCCACCCTTGCGACCTCAGCGACCGGCCGGGTCGACACCCCTGACCGCTGATCCCCGACACGAGCACTGCCGCGGCTGGAACCGCGACCAGGACGTTAGACCGGACGCGAGATGAGATGGTCGACCGTTTCCTCCCGAGCAGCGACATCGAGCCCCGGGCCGCTCCACCACCGCCGCCGATGACCACCGCCGACCTGAGACCCGTGACTGACCGCTGGACCTCTGGACTGGGGGACGACCGTCCGACCGCTCGCCAGCCATCCTGGAGCGATCCCGTCAATGACCGCCCCGACCAGCGCCAAGCTGCCACGATCCCCGCTCATGACCCGCGACCGTGCCGAGCACCGCCTGCGCTCACAACCTCGGGACCGGGGCACCCCATCCCCACCGACCAGCCACCACCAGCCGGTAATCACCGCTTTTTGCGCCTGCGCGTGGAATGACGACCTGACGCCCCCATGCCCTTCCCGGCAAGACCCTTTGCGCCTGGAGCTACTCCACCCCCAACCAACCACCCAAAACAGCATTCAAAACCTCGTCGCGCTCCCGTCCGGCCCGCTTCGATCGCCACCACCGCGAGTAAGATGACTCCGGGACGCACCTCGCGGACCTCAGCTCCGCTCCGCGCGTGCCCACTCCGCCCCCTCGCCCTCGTTCCTCGGGCCAGGGGTCGGGCGGTCCCGCTCTCCGCTCCCCGCACTCTGCACCCGACTTGCAGGGCCTTGTGCGGGCCTGTCACGCGCCTTGCTTTTCCCGGCCTGCGGTCAAGCCAACACCGCTTCACCTTCGGCCGGGGCAAGGCCCG
>ERZ1645187.1856-NODE-1856-length-19134-cov-11.286021_pt1 | contig 19134 bp, 20 predicted proteins | sample MGYA00575352_ERZ1645187 | MGnify/ENA primary metagenome ERZ1645187 (study PRJEB40837, sample SAMN11349314) | freshwater sediment metagenome | isolation source: river sediment | host: Sediment | place: India: Wazaribad , New Delhi | collected 2017-02-21 ... | reverse complement strand
CGGTCCTTCTGCAGCGACAGCAGGTGGATGGCCTCCTCGACGCACTCGAACAGGTCAACCGCCGTGCGCTCCTCGTCGCCGGCCTTGCCGGCGTGGGCGAAATGCACCAGCGAGTGCACGATGCGCGTGATGCGCTCGGTCTGGCCGAGGATCTGCGCCGCTGTCTGCTGCACTTCGGGTGCATCGCTCTCGTACTTGAGGTCCTGGGCGAGGCAGGCGATGCCGGTGACGGGGTTGCCGACCTCGTGCGCGACGCCGGCCGCGAGGCGGCCGATCGAGGCCAGGCGCTCGCTGTGCAGCAGCTCCTGCTCCAGCCGCTCGGTTTCGGTCAGGTCGTCAATCATGATGATCTGGCCCTCGGCGTCGGCCGGCGCGCTGCCGCCGAGCGTCGACTTGTGCAGGCTGAGCCAGCGTGTGTTGCCGCCGAGCTCGACCGTCAGCTTGCGCACATGTGCCTGCGTGTCCTGCAGGAAGTCGTCGATCAGGTGACCCCAGGGCGCCGGCAGCGTCACCACCGTCGAGCCCAGCACCGCTTCGGTCGCGATCCCGGTCAGCTCGGCCATGGCCCGGTTCCACAGCAGGACCTCACCGTCGTCCCCGAGCGAGCAGACCGCCATCGGCAGGCTCTCCAGCGTCTGGCGATGGTGGCGGCGCAACTTGTCGAGCTCGCCGGCCATGCCGGTCAGGTGGTGGCTGTACTGGTTGAGGCGGTTCTCGACATAGTGCAAGTCTTCCTTCAGCGGGGCGTCGGCCGCGGTGCGGTATGGCACCACGCGATCCATCAGCGCGTGTGCCACGGCCGCGCCCATCAGGCCGGACAGGTTGGCTTCCAGCCGGTCGCGCAGGCGGCGCAGGGCATAGGGTCGGGCATCCTCCAGCGACTGTTCGAGGTCAGTGAGTGCTCGCACCAGCTCCTTGTTCGCCGTGTCGGTACCCAGCGCGCCGGCGAGCCGTTCGCCCATTTCGGTGGCGCTGCGCACGTCCAGCTCCAGGCGCAGCGGGCGGGAGATGTCGTCGATCGCGCACTGCTCGGCGGCGCGCTGTTCGTCCGGTGAGGTGCGGGTCAGGCGCGACACGGCTACCAGCAGCAGCGCGTTGGCCGCGAGGGCAATGGTCGCCAGCTGGCCCCAGTTCTCGATGCCCAGGCGCAACGCCAGCTCGCTGCCCGGCAGCTCGAGGATGCGCCAGCCGGTCAGCATCGGCAGCAGCAGGCTGGCCAGCCAGATCGCCATGCCGCACAGCAGGCCGGCGAGCAGCCCCTGGCGGTTGGCGCGCGGGCCGTACAGCACGGCAAACACGCCGGGCAGGAACTGCAGGCTGCCGGCAAAGGCGACGATGGCGAGGTCGGTCAGCGTCTGGCCGTTCTGCAGCAGGTGGTAGAAGCCATAGCTGGCGGCTACGATCAGCGCCATCAGCACGCGGCGCAGCCAGGTGATGAGGCCGTAGAGGTCGGTCATGCCCGCCACGGGCCGGTACAGCGGCAGCAGCCAATGGTTGAGGCACATGGTCGACAACGCCACGGCCATCACCACCGTGGTGCCGAGCGCGGCCGACAGGCCGGCGATGTAGGCCAGTGCCGCCAGCCGTTCATTGCCGACAGCGAGCGGCACGCCCAGCGTGTAGTACTCCGGCGTCACGGCGGCGCCGACCTCGAAGCCGGCCCACAGGATCGGCAGCACCGGCAGGCTGAGGCACAGCAGGTACAGCGGCACGCCCCAGCTGGCCTGGCGCAGCGTGCGGATGCGGGTGTTCTCGGCAAAGCCGATGTGGAACAGGTGCGGCAGCACGATGGCGCTGGCGAAGAACAGCAGCACCAGCATGTGCGAGGAGCTGCTTTCCACCGGCCGGTACATCGTCTCGACCTGCTCGGGGTGCAGCGACAGCCACTTGTCGAGCCCGCGGAAACCGCCGAACACTTGCAGCAGCGCGAACAGGCCGACGGCCAGCAGCGCCACCATCTTCAGCAGCGCGTCAGCGGCCAGCGCGACCACCAGCCCGCGGTGCCGCTCGCGGCCAGCACCGAAGACGGCACCGAACAGCACGCTGGCGACGCAGAAGCCCAGCGCCAGCCGGTCGTGGCGCAGCGGCAGGCCACTGCCATCCTGCGGCTGGTAGCTGACGATCAGCGAGGTGTCGGCCACGGCCTGGATCTGCAGCGCCAGCAGCGGCAGCGCGCACAGCAGCAGGCACAGTGTCGCCAGCACGCCGATGGCCGGGCTGCGGAAGCGGAACACCAGCAGGTCGGCCAGTGAGTGGAGCTGGTAGGTGCGCGTGAGGCGGAACAGCGGCACCAGCACCAGCGGCGCGAACACGAACAGGCCGCCGGCGCCCATGTAATAGGACAGCGCGCCGTAGCCGTACTGGTTGAACAGGTCGACGACGCCATAGAAGGTCCACGCGCTGACCAGCACGCCGAACGACAGCACCTGCAACACGGGATGTTCGGTCAGGCGCGGCCGGTAGCGGTCAGCCAGCCAGGCCAGCGCGCACAGCAGTGCGAACCAGCCGGCACTGGCAAACAGGAGCAGTTGTTCGAAGGCCGGTGCAGCCATCAGCGCCCGGCAGCCGGCTGCCGCATCATGACAGTTCATCCTCGTTGGCCGGTGCCCGCGCCTGCAGCAGGAACGTGGCGGCGACAATGGCGGCCCAGATGAGGTAGGGCCGGTACCAGGCGCCGGCCGGATCGATCATCCAGCCGAAAGCGGTCGGCGAGAACACGTAGGCCGCGAGGATCAGCAGCAGGACTGAACGGGAGATGTACACGCAGTGTTCCAGGCGCGGGAATGACCGTGTGATGCTACCATGCGCGCTTTCCGGTTTGCGCACACAAGGTTATCGCCATGGCCTCCTCCCCTTCTCCCGTCCGCATTGCCGTCACCGGTGCCGCCGGCCGCATGGGCAAGACCCTGATCGAGGCTGTGCACGCCGCCGATGGTGCCGTGCTCACCGCCGCCCTCGAGCGCCCCGACAGCACGCTGCTCGGTGCGGACGCCGGTGAACTGGCCGGCATTGGCCGCAATGGCGTGGTGGTCGAAGCCGATATCCGCGCCGCCGTCGACCGTTTCGATGTGCTGATCGACTTCACCGCACCGGCGGCCACGCTGGACAACCTCGCCGTTTGCGCGGCACACGGCAAGCGCATTGTCATCGGCACCACCGGTTTCAGTGCCGAACAGAAAACGCAGCTGCTGGCGCAGGCACAGCAGGCCGGCGCGGTGATGGCGGCCAACTACAGTGTCGGCGTGAACCTCTGCTTCAAGCTGCTCGACATCGCCGCGCGCGTGCTGGGTGATGAGGTGGATATCGAGGTGTATGAAGCGCACCATCGCCACAAGGTCGATGCACCGTCCGGCACCGCGCTGCGCATGGGTGAGGTTGTCGCCCAGGCGCTGGGCCGCGACCTCGACAAGGTTGCCGTCTATGGCCGCGAGGGCCAGACCGGTGCGCGCCCGCGCGAGACGATCGGCTTTGCCACCGTGCGCGCTGGCGACATCGTCGGCGACCACACCGTGCTGTTTGCTGCGGACGGCGAGCGCGTCGAGATCACGCACAAGGCCAGCTCGCGCATGAGTTTTGCGCGTGGTGCCGTGCGCGCCGCGCAGTGGCTGCAGTCGCAGCCGGCCGGCCTGTACGACATGCAGGACGTGCTGGGTTTGCGTTAAGGGTCGCCTGCGCTGGATGCCATGACAGACGCCACACTGCTGGAACAGATCCGCGCACGCTCGCGAGAGCTCGGTTTCCAGCAGCTCGGCGTCAGCGATATCGACATCGCGCAGCACGCACGCCACCTGCAGCACTGGCTGGAGCGCCACTATCACGGTGACATGGCGTGGATGGAAAAACACGCCGACCTGCGCGCGCATCCCGAACAACTGCATCCCGGTACCCTGCGCGTTGTGTCCGTGCGCATGGATTACCTGCCCGACGACGACAAGGACCTCATCGCCAGGGTGCGCAGCGACGGCAGTGCCTACATCGCGCGCTACACCCTCGGTCGCGACTACCACAAGCTGCTGCGCAAGCGCCTCGCGCAACTGGCGGACTACATTGCGCAACTGGCACCGCAGCCGGATAACGGTGCGCAGCACCACCGCGCGTTTGTCGACAGCGCCCCGGTGCTGGAGCGCGCGTTTGCCCAGCAGGCCGGCCTCGGCTGGATCGGCAAGAACACGATGCTGATCAACGCCCAGGCCGGCTCGTATTTTTTCCTCGGCGAGATCCTCACCGACCTGCCGTTGCCGCTGACGCCGTCGCAGGACAAGACGCACTGTGGCACCTGCACGGCCTGTCTCGACCTGTGCCCGACGCAGGCGTTTGTCGCACCGTACCAGCTCGACGCGCGCCGCTGCATCTCCTATCTCACCATCGAGAACAAGGGCAGTATCCCGCCCGCATTGCGCGCGAAAATCGGCAACCGCATTTTCGGTTGCGACGACTGCCAGGCCGTGTGCCCGTGGAACAAGTTCGCGCAGAAAACCGCGGAAGCGGATTTCCTGCCGCGCCATGGCCTCGATAGCGCGCAACTGGTCGAACTGTTCCTATGGACAGAAGAGGAATACCTGGCGAAGACCGAAGGCTCGGCCTTGCGCCGCATCGGTTATGAAGGCTGGTTGCGCAACGTTGCTGTCGCGCTGGGCAATGCCGCGACGTCACCGGCTGTGGTGGCAGCACTGGCAAGCCGGCGCGGGTTTTCCTCGGGACTGGTGCGCGAGCATACCGACTGGGCGCTGGCGCAACATGCTGTGACCGCTTAGGTCACAGCATTTTTTTCAGCGTGTCGTCCTTGTCGACGAAGTGGTGTTTCAACGCGGCCGCTGCGTGCAGCGCGGCAATCACCAGCGTCAGCCAGGCCAGCAGTTCGTGGATCTCGAACAGCGTCTTGCGCACACCCTTCGACAACTCGACCAGCATCGGCAACTTGTAGCCGCCGAGGATCACCAGGTTGTCGCCGGACATCAGGTAGCCGGCCACCGGAATGGCGATCACCACATACAGCAGGAAATAGTGGACGAGCTTGGCGAGCAGGTACTGGTTCGGTGTCAGCGTCGCCACCAGCTCCGGGCGCGGCAGGTAGGCGTGGGCATAGAGGTGCGCGAGGCCGAGCGGGAACAGCGCGAGGCCAATCGTGCGGTGCAGCTGGCGCAGGAACTGGTAGCCATCATCCTCGTATTCGAGCCCGCTGATGTACCAGCCCAGGCCGATCATCGCGAACACCAGCAGCGCGATGATGCGGTGCAGCCAGCGTGTGGCGAGCGGGTATTTATCGACGGCCATCAGCTCTTGTTCCGCGCCGGGGCCGTGCGCACCGCTTCAATGCCGAGCTGCAGCTCGATAAAGAAACTCTGTTCACCCAGCTGGTAGGTGTAGCCGTAGTCGCGCGCGTCGATGGTCAGGTTGCCTTCAAAGCCGACGCGATAGCCACCCCACGGGTCCGGGCCTTCGCCAATTTTCTTCACCGGGATCGTGACGGTTTTCTTCACGCCGTTCAGTGACAACTCGCCGGTCACTTGGCCGCCATTGGCATCGCCCTTGTAAGCGCTGCTGGTGAAGTTGGCCTTGGGTTGCTTGCCGGTCAGCAGGTATTTTTCCTTCAGGTGGTCATCGCGCAGGTCGTGGTTGCTGTCGATGCTGTCGACATCGACATCGACACTGATGCGGCTGGCCTCCGGCTTGGCCGGGTCGTAGCTCAGCGTGCCGCCGGTCACGTCGAAGCGGCCGTAGAGCCAGCTGTAGCCGAGGTGCTTGGTGCGGAACTGCACGAAGCTGTGGGTCTCGTCGATCTTGTAGTCGTCGGCATGCGCCGTCGCGGCGCTGGCCAGCAGGGCGGCAGCGAGCAGGGTGGTCGGGCGGATCAGGGACATGGGCGTTCTCCTTGCGGGTCATTCAGGGGGGTCAGCCACTTGTCTGACCGTCAGGCGCCCGTCTGGTTCCGCTCCGCCAGTTTCATGACCCCTTCGGCAAAGCTGACGAACAGGCCCTCGCAGGTGGCAGTCACCACGCCGTTGGCGGTGATCGAGCCCTCCATGACGATCTTGCGGCCGTGCACTTCCTTCACGGTGGCGTGCAGCACCAGCTCCGTGTTCAGCGGCGTCGGCTTCTTGTAGCGCACGCTGAGGTGGCCGGTGGCGCCGGTCTGGCCCGACAACAGCTGCGCGCAGCCGAGGAACTCGTCGAACAGCGCGGCCACCCAGCCGCCGTGCACGCATTTCGGCGGCCCTTCATAGGCCCAGCCGAGCGTGATGCGGGCGTGCGCCTCGCCCTTCTCCCGGTCCAGCCACATGTGCAGCGGTGGCGACATGGCATTGCCGTGGCCGGCGATGGGCGTGGTCTCGCGCGAGAGCATGCCGTAGCTGCCGTGGTCGGTGGCGGTGGCTGCCCATTCGAGCCGCCCGTGGATCGGGTCGCCGTGCACGGCGGTGGGCAGCAATGCCGCCAGCCCCTGCTCGATCGCCTGCAGCCCGGCGAGCGGCACGTCGTGGGTCAGCAGTTGCTCGTTCAGCGCACGCAGGTGTTGCGCAATGCGCCGCCGCGTCGCCCACACCTCGTTGTAGGGCGGCATCGGCTGCGGGGTAGAAAACGGTTGTTCGTGGGTACTCATCAGCAATTCCTCGGGCTGCGGCCATTATCGCCGTGTGCGCCGGTGCCGCTTATAGGTAATCGCCCCAGCAATGGCGGCGGCGCCCGGTGCGGGAACTTGCCGGAAGCGTGGCGGTCTTCATGGCAGCGCGGTATGATCGCCGCTTCTTTCGTCAACAACCTCCACAGGGAAATCCTCGATGAAAACTCGCACCCTGGCCGTCGTGGCCGCCAGCCTGCTCGCCCTGAGCGCCTGCAAAGATGACAAGGCTCCCGCCAACACTGTCCCGGCCGAAGCCAAGCCGGCTGCAGCGGCCGCCGGCGAACTGGCCACCCAGGAGCAGAAAGTCAGCTACATCCTCGGCATGAACATCGGCAGCCAGTTCAAGGCCAACGAGGTTCCGCTGGACCAGGCCAGCTTCTTGGCCGGCATGAAAAGCGCCATCGATGGCAGTGAGCCGAAACTCAGCCAGGAACAGATCCAGGAGACGATGAAGGCGTTCCAGGAAGAGATGATGAAGAAACAGGCCGAGGCTGAGAAAAAACAGCAGGCCGAGCTGGAAGCGGCTGCAGCGAAGAACAAACAGGAAGGCGAGAAATTCCTGGCCGACAACAAGGCACGCCCTGGTGTGGTGACCACCGCCAGTGGCCTGCAGTATGAAGTGCTGACCGAAGGCAAGGGCGCCAAGCCGAAGGAAACCGATACTGTCACCGTGCACTACCGCGGCACCCTGATCGACGGCAGCGAGTTCGACAGCTCCTACAGCCGCAACGAGCCGGCCACCTTCGCGGTCAATGCCGTGATCCCGGGTTGGGTCGAGGCGCTGCAGCTGATGCCGGAAGGTTCGAAGTGGAAACTGTACATCCCGTCTGACCTGGCCTACGGCCCGGGCGGTACCGGCGGCAAGATCGGCCCGAATGCCACACTGGTGTTCGAGGTCGAGCTGCAGAAAGTGGAAGCCACCCCGGCCCAGGTCGAGTCTGTGGACATCGAGCCGGCCGAGCAGAAACCTGCTGCCAAAGAGTAATCCAGCTGCGCTGGATCACGGGAACCCGGCCTCGCGCCGGGTTTTTTTATGGCTGCGGCTTACTGCTCAGGCCACCTGGTGGGCGTGGGCGCGATGCAGCGTGTCGATGAGGCGGTCCTCGATCTCGAAGCGGACTTCCAGCGCCTCGCCCAGCTGCGACAGGCCACGCGCCAGGTGCTGGCCGTTGGCGCCCTGGTCCAGGTAGCGGTCGTTGAAATCCAGCACCATGGTGGTGGTGTGGGCAATGACGGGGTACAGCTGCCGCGCCACTTCGGTGCCGCCGTCCTGGAAGGCGACCGCCTCCTGCAGCAACTGCTCGTAGATCTCGAAATGCCCGGCACAGACATAGTCGACCAGAACCTCGCAGAAACGGTGGAAGTCGCTGTTGAAGCCATCGGCCGCGTGCGACAGAGGGCGCAGGCGGCTGATGGCGCAGAAGCGCACCAGCAGCTCCTGGCGTTCCTCGAGCCAGCGTTCCAGTAAACGGTCAACGGCTTGCCATTGCTGGCGTTTGTGCGGGTCCCTGGTTGTGTTCATGGCGAATCCTCTCCTGGCTGGCACACGGGCTTGCCAGCTCTGTATAGACCGGGACAGCCCGGCCTGCCATCAAATGAGGGACGAGGCGACGAACGGCAACACCAGTGCCACCAGCAAGCCGGTCAGGCCCAGGCCCAGGCTGGCGAAGGCGCCCGCTTGCGGGCTTTCGTCGAAGGCGCGTGCGGTGCCGACGGCGTGGGCGGTGATGCCGAGTGCCAGGCCGCGTACGCGCGGGTCGCGGATGCCGCAGCGATCCATCAGCCAGGGACCGGCCACTGCCCCGGCCACGCCGGTGAGCGCCACGGTACCGGCGGCAATGTGCGGCCAGCCGCCGATCGCCTGGGCGACTTGCATGGCGATCGGGGTCGTGACGGTCTTCGGCAGTACTGACAGCAGCACCACGGGGTTGGCGCCGCCGAGGGTGGCCAGCAACCAGGCCAGGCTGGTGGCAGTGAAAGCGCCGAAACTGATAGTGAGCGCTAGCACGGGTGCATGGCGCGCGATGGCGCCGATATGGCGGTACAGCGGCACGGCCAGCGCCACGGTGGCCGGCCCGAGCAGGTAGCGCAGCCAGGCCGTGCTGTCGGTATAGGCCTCCAGGCTCAGGTAGCCGCCCCGGATCAGCAGCACCACGGGGATACAGGCCAGCAGGAATGGCTGCAGCAGCACATGCCGCCCGGACAGCCGGTAGATGGCGAGCCCCGCCTGGAAGGCCGCCAGCGTCAGCAGCAGGCCAGCCAGCGGGTGGTGCAGCGCGATGTCGAGCAGCCGGCTCATGCCCGCTTCTTCACCGGCTTGCCGAGCATGGCCTGCAACAGCAGCGCCGTGGCCAACAGCGCTAGCAAGGTGCCCGGCACGATGACCAGCGCCAGTGGCAGCCACTGGCCGGCGAAACCGTCCGGCAGGAAAAAGATGCCGATGCCCGCCGGCAGGAAGAACAGCGACAGGTACTGGATCAGCCCGCCACTGACCTGTTCCAGCGGCGCCGGCACACTGTGGCCTGCCACCAGTCCGCGCAGCAGGAGCAGCACAAACAGCAGCAGCATGCCGGCCACCGGGCCCGGCACAGGCCAGCCCAGCCAGGTGACCAGCACCTCACCGGCAAACTGGCACAGCACCAGGGTCAGGAAACCGGCCAGCATCGGGTTTGATCAGGCCTTGCGGAAAAACTGCAGCAAAGCGGCGGCCGCGAAACCGATGAATGCCACCAGGGTCCAGAACGGGATGCTCTGGCCGAGGAAAGTCCAGCCGATTTCAGCGCAGTTGCCGTCCCCCATGAACAGCAACTGTACGGCCTGCTGGAACGGGAAATTCTCGAACATGTAGGCCAGCCCCGGGCCGCAGGCCGGCACCTGGTCTTCCGGCAGGTGCTGCAGCCAGACGTGCCGGCCGGCGACGATACCGCCGGCGATGGCCGCGAGCAGCACCAGCGCACTCCACAGGCGGCGGCCGGTTTGCGCGGGGTTGTGCACCGCTGCGGCGAGGGCAAACAGGCCGACGATGATGACGAATACGCGCTGGGTGATGCACAGCGGGCAAGGATGCTCACCAACGACATGCTGCAGGTACAGGGCGAAGAGGATCAGGCCGGTGCTGGCAGCGGCGATGAGGCCAAACAGGCCGCGCGGCGAGAACAGGGTGCGGGTGACAGCAGAAGTATTCATAGTGTGGGAGACCTGCTTGGCGGTGCCGGCAGCGGCAGTACATGCTCGTGATGGGCAGCAATCTTCTGCAGCCAGTGCTGCGCCTTTTCCGTTTCGCCCATCGCCTGCAGCAATTGGACAAGGTCGCGCGCTACGGGTTCATCTTTCTGCAATTTCAGGTAGCCCTCGTAGTAATCGCGCGCCTTGGCCCACAGCGCATTGCGCTGGCAGATGCGCGCCAGCGCGAGCAGTAGCGCCGGATTGCCGGGATGGTCCTTGAGCCATTTTTCTGCCGTCTGCAGCTGCTTGACGCCATCCTGCCCGGAGGCGAGCCCATACAGTTCCACCCACTCGTTGCGCCACTGGCGGCCGAGTTGCTTGCGCAGCAGTTCCTCGGCAGCCGCGCCGTTGTTGTGGCTGATCTGCAGGCGGCACAGCTCGGTGACCAGTTGCGGATCCTGCAACGGCTTCTGCCTGTGCTGTTGGCTCAGGATCGCCAGCACTTTCTCGGTATCGCCGCGCCGGCGGTAGCTGTCGACCAGCAGCTTCTGCAGGTAGGCGTGGCGCGGGTGTTCGGCAGCGAGTGTCTGCAGGATATCGTGCGCTTTTTCGAGCACGCCGGCCTGTTGCAGCAGTTTTGCCTGGTAGATGCCCAAGGGAACGCGCGCATCCGGCAGCAACTGCTCGGCCTGGCGCACCAGCATCTCGGCGCTGGCCAGGTCTTCGTGCTCGATGCGTGCCTGTGCAGCGAGCAGGTAGTTCAGCGCGGCATTGCCGGATTTCTTGCCGGCCTTCTGCAGGTCGCGGCTGGCGGCTGTCCAGTTGCCCTCGAGCAGCGCGAGGTAGCCGCCCAACGTGAGGTCCTGCACGCGGCGCTGGGCGCGGCGATCGAACCAGCGGTGCATGCGGCGCGGCGCGAAAAACACGGCCTGCAACAGCCGGGCAGCGTAATAGCTGGCCACACCGGACAGCAGCATTGCGGCAATGACGAACCACAGCGGCATCTCGACCGTGGTGGCGCCGAACACGAACACGACGAAGCTGTCATCGAGCGCAATCGCGCGCAACAGCAGTGGCAGCCCGATGAGCCCGGTGATGAACAGCAGGATCCAGCGGCGCAGGCGCATCACGGCATCTCCCCACCTTCGGCTGCTGCGCCCGTTTCGCCGGCGTCATCCGGCGCATTGCTCTCGTCGAGCATCAGTGCGCGCTGGATGTCCTCGGCGCGCTGCTCGATCAGTTTCTGCACGCTGCGCAGCGAGCCGGAAATGTCGGGCAATTCCGGCGCAATGTTGAGACGCATCAGTGCCTGTGCTTCTTCCAACCAGCTCGCGACCATCGGGTCGCTGGTCTGGCAGTACTGGCTGACCCAGGCATGCGCCCGCTCCAGGTTGCCGGTGTAGGTCTGCTGCTGCGATTGCAACAGACCGAGCTGTGCCTGCACCAGTGCCAGTTGCAGATTCTGCTTCAGGTACATTTCCTGTTCCGGCGGCAACAGCGGCAGCACCGGCTGGTCGTGGTGGCGGATGCGCACGATCGACAACAGGCGCTGCCACAGCATCTCGCCATAACCGGCGAGCGGATCCTCGGCCGGCATTTCCTCTTCGACCATCGCCGGCAGGAAGCGGTTTTCCTGCGTCAGCGCACCCACCTGCGAAGACAGCGCCTCCAGCCGCAGGTAGACACCCTCGCGGTCAATGCGCGGCACCTTGCGCAGCGCAGCGCGGTCGTGGGCGATGGCGCTGCGCACCGGCAGCAGGCCGGGGTCTTTCTGTTGCATGATCGCGCCGTCAGCCGAGGCCAGCAGCAGGTCGGCGGTGTCGGCGTCATGGGTGATGAACAGGCGCTGGTGCGCCTGCTTGAGCAGGAATTCCGCTTCGGCGAGGCGCCAGTAACTGGTGTCGATGCGGTCGAGCCCGCGCAGTTTCTCGCTGGTTTCCTTGAGGATCTCGGTGGTCTGGCTGCGGAAGCGGTTGTCGCTGGCTACCTGCTCTTCCAGTTTGCCCTTCAGTTCGCTGGTGAGTGTGGTCTGCTGTTGCAGCGACTGCTGAAGCAGTGCCCGCTCGTGGCCGGCCAGGTCGAGCTGGCGCCACAGCCAGGTACCGCCAGCCAGCGTCGCCAGGTTAAGGACAAACAGCAACAGCAGCGCCAGGCGCGTGAGCCAGGAGGCGCGCGGTTTGCCGGCCTGGGGGGTGGCCTGGTTCGGGATGTTGTCGGTGGTAATGTCGTTCATGACCGGTACCAGTGGAGGACAGTGTCGAGGGTACTGCTGTCGGTGGCGTCGGCGGCAGTGCAGATCCGCTGGAAACCGGCTGCCCGGGCAGCCTGGGCGACCCGGTCACCGGGCACCAGCAGGGTGAGATTATCGCGTGCGGCCGCTGATTTATCGACTGCCAGCAGGTTGTCCAGTGTCTCGCGGCTGTTGACGCACACCAGCGCCGGGCGCGCTGCGAGCCCGGCGAGCCATTGTGCCCAGTCGGCGGCCGCTGTTGCCGGCAAGCAGCGGCGGTACAGTTCGCAGTAATCGACCGTGGCCCCGCGCGCGCGCAGGGTTTGTGCCAGCGCCTCGCGCCCGCCCAGGCCACGGAAAATCACCCCGCGCTGCCCGGCCACCGCTAGCATGGCCGGCAGGGCCAGCAGGCCTTCGCTGTCCATGCGCACGGGCGGGCTGCTGCAGCGGATGCCGTGGCTGTCGAGGAATGCGGCCGTGGCGGTGCCGACGGTAAAGGCTGGCAGGCCATCCGGCCAGGCCATGCCGCGCTGCTGCAAGGCAGCGAGGGTCTCGCCGGCCGCGTTCTGGCTGACAAAGATGGCGAAATGGCAATCCGGCAGCGCCTGCAACTGCTGTCCAATGCGCTGCACGGCGTCGGGATCCTGTAGTGGCTGGATAGCCAGCAGCGGGATCGCGCTGGCATCAGCGCCCTGTGCGCGCAGTGATTGCAGGAGCCTGTCGTTCTGCCGGGCCGGTCGTGTGACGGCGACGGCCAGCCCGGCCAATGCCTGCGCGTCAGTGGCCATGCTGGTCGTACACGGCCTGCAGGATGCGGTCAGCGCCTTGCGCGAGCAGCAGGTCGGCGACCGCAATGCCCAGCGTCTCGGCCTCGCTGGCCGGCGCGCGCCCCTCGGCTGCCAGCAGTTCGCTGCCATCGGGGCTGCCAACGAGGCCGCGCAGCCACAGCGCGTCACCTTCCTCGATGGCATAGCAGGCGATCGGCACCTGGCAGCCGCCTTGCAGGCGCTGGTTCAGTGCCCTTTCGGCGAGTACGCGGCGGGTGGTGCTGGCACAGGCCAGCGGAGCCAGCAGTGTGGCGGTGGCGGTATCGTCGCTGCGCAACTCGATGCCGACAGCGCCCTGCCCGCCGGCCGGCAGGCTCAGTTCAGGCGGCAGCAACTCGCGGATGCGCCCGGCCAGGCCCAGGCGCTTGAGGCCGGCAGCGGCGAGAACGATCGCGTCGTATTCGCCGGCATCCAGTTTGGCCAGCCGCGAGCCTACATTGCCGCGCAGGTCGCGGATCTGCAGGTCCGGGCGCAGGCGGCGCAACTGGCACTGGCGTCGCAGGCTGGAGGTGCCGACCACCGCGCCTTGCGGCAGTTCGCTGAAGGCGCTGAAACGGTTGCTGACCAGTGCGTCAAAAGGTGTCTCGCGCGGGCAGATGACGCCGAGTGCCAGCCCGTCGGGGAAAGCCATCGGCACATCCTTCATCGAATGCACGGCGATGTCCGCTTCGCCGGCCAGTAGCGCCTGCTCCAGCTCCTTCACGAACAGGCCCTTGCCGCCAATCTTGGCCAGTGGCGTGTCGAGGATCTTGTCGCCGCGCGTGGTGAACTTCAGCAGTTCGACCTGGATGCCGGGATGGTGCTGTTCCAGTTGTGCCTTCACGTATTCCGCTTGCCACAGGGCGAGCGGGCTCTGGCGGGTGGCGATGCGCAGTGTCGTAGTCACAGGATGGAGTGTCGTGATGTGTAGGCGCGTCATGATAGCAGAGCCCTGCCCTGCCGCTTACAATCGGCGGGAGACCTGCCCGGAACCGCCATGCGCCGCCACGCGTTTGCCCTCTACTGCCTGTTGCTGACACTGCTTGCGATCGCGGCCGCGGAATTCGTGCTGTTGCCGCAACTGCATGGCTTGCCGCGCGCCACGCTGCTGGCCGGCTTTGCCGCCAGGCCGGCCGACATCATCGACGGCCAGCGCATCAATGCCCTCGGTTTCACCGGCGACGACATCGCAGCGCAGAAAGCACCGGGCACTGTGCGCGTGTTGCTGCTGGGCTCATCGACATTGTTCAACCGCCATCTCGGCGAGCGGCTGAAGGCCGCGTTGCAACAGCGCAGTGGCAAGACCGTCGAACTGCTCGATGCCGGCATCCGCTCGCACACCTCGCGCGCGGACCTGCTCAAGTTGCAATTGCTCGCGCATTACCAGTGGGACTATGTGCTGTTTTATGACGGCATCAACGACCTGTGGGCCAACCATGTGTTGCCGCAAGATTTCCATGACGATTACCGCCAGCTCGACCCGTGGTACTACCGCAATGCCCTGCTCGATCGCAGCCTGCTGGCGCGTTACGGCTATAACCTGCTGCACGCGCAATGGCGCACACTGAACCGCCGCCTGGGTGAACGCTGGCAACCGGACTACCAGTTCGTGTTTGCGAAGAAACCGTATGTCAACGCGGCCGGTTTTGCGTCGCTGGAGTCCTACCGCAACAACGTCAGCGCCATCATCAATCTCGCGCAACATCACGGTGCCACCCCTGTGTTGCTGACCTTTGCGTCATACCTGCCGGACAACTACACGCGGCAGGCTTTCCTCGATGGCACGCTTGGCTACCACAACCCCGACCAGTACGACAGCCGCGATGTGTTCAACTGGGGTCCGCCGGCCTATGTGCGTGAGGGATTGCAGCGGCAGAACGCCATCCTGCGTGAGCTGGCGGCGCAACACGGTGTGCCATTGGTCGACATCGACAGCGCGATGAGCGGCCGCGGCGAATGGTTCGGCGATGTGTGCCATTTCAATGACGAGGGCGTCGATGTGTTTGTCAACCACGTTGCCAACGCGTTGTCGCCGTTACGATAAATAATCCAGGATCTGCGGCAGCGACGTGGCGATGTAGTCAGGCGTTGCCGATGGCAGCGGCCACGGCTTGCCAGCAAAATTGACCCACAGCGTTTTCATGCCCACTGCCTGCGCGCCTTGTATGTCATCCACCGGATGGTCGCCGATATGCAGCGCCTCGTGCGCTGCGACACCGGCCTCGTGCAGCGCAGCCAGGAACATGTCCGGCGCCGGTTTCGCCGCCGCAAAATCCTCACCGGCAAAATGGAAACGGAAATGCCCGGCAAGACCAATCGCCTGCAGGCTGGCATTGCCGTTGGACAATGCGCCTAGCGTGTAGCGCGCTGACAACTGTGTGAGCAGCGCTTCTGTATCGTCGAACACGTCTACCTGCTGGCGGCATTGCCAGAACACGGCGAACGCCTGTTCCGCCAGTTCGCCGGCGGCGGCATCTGCCAGCCCGCATTGCTGCAGCGCGTGGCGGAAAGCGACGCGGCGGATTTCGCTCACGCGGTGTTTCAGTGCGGGAAACTGTTCGCGCAACGCCAGGCGCAGTTCGATGAACGTCGCCGGCGGGAATTGCGCGCCGAAAGCGGGCACCTGCTGTGCCAGCCAGGCGTGGCTCTCCGTTTCGCCGCGCAGCAGCGCCTGGTCCGGATCCCACAGCGTGTGGTCGAGGTCGAATGTGACCAGCCGGATGCTCATGGTTCGCTGTCCGCTGGTGACGGCTTGCGCTGCGCGCGCGGATGCGCGGCGTCATACACCTTCGCGAGGTGCTGGAAGTCGAGGTGCGTGTAGACCTGGGTGGTCGAGATGCTCGCGTGGCCGAGCAGTTCCTGCACGGCGCGCAGGTCGCCGCTCGATTCAAGCAGGTGGCTGGCAAAGGCGTGGCGCAACATGTGCGGGTGCACCGGTTCCAGCATGCCCTGTTGCAGGCTGTAGTGTTTCAGGCGCAACTGGATCGCGCGCACGCCGAGCCGGCTGCCTTTCTCGCCGAGGAACAGCGCTGTTGTCGTGGCGCCCGGCGCGAGCCTGTTGCAGCGCACACGCAACCAGTCGCGCAACGCGCTGAGCGCGACCCGGCCCACCGGCACCACGCGCACCTTGTTGCCCTTGCCGGTCACGCGCACCAGGCCTTCATCGAGGTCAATCGAGGTGAGGTCGAGCCCGGCCAGTTCGGACAAGCGCAATCCCGATGAATAGAAAAGTTCCAGCATCGCGCGGTCGCGGCAGGCAAGCCAGCTGTCGCCGTCGATCGCGAGGAAGCTGTTCATCTGGTCGACATCGAGCGTTTTCGGCAGCTTGCGCGGGCTCTTCGGCGCACGGATGGCCGCAACCGGGTTGGCATCGACGAGCCGCTGCCGCCCAAGCCAGGCAAAGAACTGCCGCCAGGCCGACAGCGTGCGCTGCAGGCTGCGCCCGGACAGCCCCTGGCCGTGCAGCCTGGCCAGCAGGCTGCGGATATGGAACTCGCGCCACTGCTGCGCGTCGGCGAGCTGCTGGTCATGTCCATACGCCACCAGCTGGGCCAGATCGCGCCCATAGGCTGACAATGTATGCGGGGACAGGCGCCTCTCGGCGCCCAGGTGTTGCAGGTACTGGTCGACGAGTGCCTGCATCAGCGGGCCTACAGCGGCGCGAGCAGGACGCGGGGCAGTGCGCGGGCCAGCACTTCGGCGAGATAGGTCAGGAACATCGTGCCCATGCCGCTGCGGTAGTGGTCGGCATCGAAACTACCGATAGCGAGCATGCCGAGCGGGGTGCCGTCGGCAACGACCGGCATCACCGCGGCAGAACGCACCGGCTGGCTGGCGGCCGGGAACAGGAAGGCAATCTCCTCGGGGCGCAGGTGGCCACAAGTGGGCTGGCGCGTGTTGAGCAGGGCGCCAATGCCGGTGCGCGCCTCGTCGAGGCTGGCGGTGCGGGTGTCCAGGGCTGGCTGGTCAAACAGCAGCAGTGTGCAGGCATCCACCTGGTATTCGTCGCGCAAGCTGGACTCGACCACGTGCACCAGGCTGTCGGCATCGCGCTGGTCGAGGATCGCCAGCACCAGCTGCCGGGTTTTCTGGAACAGGCGGTCGTTGTCGCGCGCGATGTCGAGCAGGCGGTTGAGGCGGTTACGCACTTCGCGGTTGCGCGCGCGCAACACGCTGACCTGGCGCTCGACGAGCGAAATGGCGTGCTCACCGGTGTGATGCGGCAAGGCCAGCTCCGGCAGCAGGTTTTCGTAGTCGATGAAAAAATCGGGGTGCTGGCGCAGGTAGTCGGCCACCAGGTCAGGGTCAAGCGTTTCGGCCATATACTGTTCGCTGCGCGGGCGCGGTTCGCCCTGTTGCCGGTCGAGGTGGAAGTGGTCGGTGTGGAAATCCTTGATGCTCATGCGCGTGCCCGACAGGTGTTGGCCAGCGGGCATATTACCCTGATGGCACGGCGGTTTCATGCGCCGCAGCTGGTACAGCCAGTGCCTTTCTGGTAATTTCGCCAGCTGTTAACAGATTCCGGCAGCGCGTCGCAAGGCGGTTTCTGCCGGCGGGGTTCAAAGGACAGTATGCTCAAAGCAATCAAGAGTTTCTTCGGGCGCAAAGACAAAGAGGCCGAGACAATGCCTGCAAAAAACAAGGCTGTGAAATCACAAAAACCCGCCGCGAAGCCGGCTGCCAAACCCGCAGCCAAGCCGGCCGCGAAGCCCGCCGCCAAAGCGGCAGCCAAGCCTGCTGGCAAGCCGGCGGCCAAAGCGGCAGCCAAACCGGTCGCCAAGCCGGCCGCGAAGCCGGCGGCCAAATCAACCGCTAAACCGGCCGCGAAGCCTGCTGCCAAGCCTGCCGCAAAGCCCGCCGCCAAACCCGCGGCCAAAGCGGCAGCCAAACCGGTCGCCAAGCCGGCCGCGAAGCCCGCCGCCAAAGCGGCAGCCAAGCCTGCTGCCAAGCCTGCTGCCAAACCGGCCGCAAAAACCCCTGCCAAACCGGCTCCCAAGGCCGCCAAGCCGGCTACCCCGGTCAGAAGTCCTGCAGCACCGGCCAGCAAGCCGGCCGCTGCGCCCAAACCTGCCGCCACCAGGGCGGCAGGTACCACCCAGAAAGCGAGTAGCAGTAAGCCCGTGACCAGCAGTAAACCAGCATCCAGCAGTAGCAAGAAGGCGACTAACGCCACCACCGCCAGCAATTTCACGCCTTACCAGGAGAAAACCGGTGAGGAGTACATGAACGATGCGCAGAAAGCGCATTTCCGCAAACTGCTGCTGGACTGGAAAGCCGAGCTGATGCAGGAAGTCGACCGCACCGTGAGCCACATGAAGGATGAGGCGGCCAATTTCCCGGATCCCGCAGACCGCGCGACCCAGGAAGAGGAATTCAGCCTGGAACTGCGCGCCCGCGACCGCGAGCGCAAGTTGATCAAGAAGATCGACAGCACGCTGGAGCTGATCGAACAGGACAATTACGGCTATTGCGAGGCCTGCGGCATCGAGATCGGCGTGCGCCGCCTCGAAGCCCGCCCGACCGCTACACTGTGCATTGACTGCAAGACCCTCGCCGAGATTAAGGAAAAACAGATCGGCGGGTGAGCCACCCCACGTCCTACACGGGGCGTTTCGCCCCGTCCCCGTCAGGCCCGCTGCATTTCGGTTCCCTGCTCGCTGCGGTGGCGAGCTGGGTCGATGCGCGTGCCGCTGGTGGCCGCTGGCTGGTGCGCATCGAGGATATCGACCCGCCGCGCGAGATGCCCGGTGCGGATCGCCTGATTCTCGATACGCTCGACCGGCACGGCCTACACTGGGATGGCGCTGTGCTGTACCAGAGTACCCGTGGCGACCGTTATCGCGCCGTGCTGGCAGACCTTCAAACGCGCGGGCTGGCGTACCGCTGCGCCTGCAGCCGGGCGCAGCTGGCGGCGCTGCACCATGTCTACGACGGCCACTGCCGCCGCCATCCCCCGCCGCCGGAGGTGCCCTGTGCGATCCGCCTGCAGCTGCCCCAACGCGTGGTGGCGTTTGACGACCGCATCCGCGGGCCGCAGCAGCAGGCCCTGGCCGACGGGGGCGACTGCATCATCCACCGCAAGGACGGCCTGTTTGCCTACCAGCTCGCTGTGGTGGTCGATGACATCGACCAGGGCATTACCGACATCGTGCGCGGCAGTGACATCCTCGAATCGACCGGGCGGCAGCTGTACCTGACGGGATTGCTCGGCGGCCGGCCGGCGCGCCATGCGCACATTCCGCTGGCGTTGGGGCCGGACGGCCAGAAGCTCAGCAAGCAGAACCGTGCGCCGGCGCTGGACAACCGCCAGGCCC
>ERZ1645187.1855-NODE-1855-length-19144-cov-12.937765_pt1 | contig 19144 bp, 20 predicted proteins | sample MGYA00575352_ERZ1645187 | MGnify/ENA primary metagenome ERZ1645187 (study PRJEB40837, sample SAMN11349314) | freshwater sediment metagenome | isolation source: river sediment | host: Sediment | place: India: Wazaribad , New Delhi | collected 2017-02-21 ... | reverse complement strand
TTGAAGTTCAACATACTTGTGGACTAGTAGTAATTATGTCTGCATAATATTTTTTGTCTCATCTTCTATAAACCTGTAATGCTGACATTGCTTCTCCTGCTATTAGTCAAGATTTTGTAAAATTTTGTCAATTAGTTATTTGTCAAATATTTATGAGTTGGAAAGAAGTTCAATCATAACTTATCTCTACATTTTGTCAGTTTTGTATATCTCAAGGTGATAATTCAGTTATTCAATCCAGTTTTTTAATACTCTTAACTCATAATCAATTTATATTTACTGTTACTGGTCAAGTATTTGTAAAATTAGCTTTAAAAGTAAATTTTTGATATGCAGTATATGCTGTTATTGCTGGAGAAATATTTAAAATATAATTATTACTAGTTCAAGTTGAATTAACTGAAATTAAACTTTGATTTTGAACTTGTAAAGGAGTTACACTTCAATTAGTTACTGTAAAAGTTGAAGTTCATCAATTTGTAAAATAAATAGTATATGTATCAGTTAATCAGGCTGTTCATGTTTTTGATATTGAAGAAATTCAATTTCAATCTGCTCAGTTTTCAACTTCAAAAGTAGTAGTTGTTCAATCTTGAAAAGTAATAGTATAAGTATCTATTAATCAAACTGAGGAAGTATAAGAAATATCCTCAATTCAATTTCAATTAGTTACTGTGAAAGTTGAAGTTCATCAATTTGTTAATGTAACAGTATAAGTATCTACTAATCAAGCAGTACTAGTTTTTATTATTGTACTTATGTTGCTTCAATTTGTAACTTGAAATGTAGAAGAAGTTTGATCTGAATATAAAATAGTATAAGTGTCTACTAATCAAACAGTACTAGTTTTAGTTATTGATTCAATATCTCTACCTATAAATAATCAATGATGCCTATAGTTTATAGATGTAATAGTTCAACTTGCAGTTATTACATCAGCAACTATAATTCATTTATCATTTGAAACTGTAACTTCTGATATTGCAGTTTTTATTTCATTTGTAGAAGCTTTATAATAAATATAATTTGTGCTTCAATCAATCATAGTTAGAGGTGTGTCTGAAACTGAAACTGTTCAAATTCACTTTAGAACTGGTCATCAAAATACATTAATTCATAATAAGCTTAATTGTTCTATAAAAAAAGTAGTGCTTTGTCTTTTTGATAAATAATTAAAAACTAAAGAAGTATCATTAATTTGTACCTTATCTCATTCATAATGAGCTTGTGGATTTATTCTATTTACTCATTTTACATAAATTATATTACCAATTACATCATGATAATACATTCTTTCTCTCTCAGCATTACTTTCTGGATTTACAATAATAAACCCCTTTTTATTTATAGGAGGAGTTGCAACTTCTATTTCTAAATCTCAAGAAGCATTTAAATCTTGAGTTAGTAGAGTTTTGTAAAAATCTTCTACCAATAATGGTATTGTTGTTTTTGGCATTTTAATATATTAATAAATATTATTTTTTTGCATTTTGTGACTTTGTAGCTTTTCTTTGTCATAATTGTCTATTTTTAAGTCTACTTAAGACTCTTAAATTAGATGGTCAATTTCATTTAGATGCTCAATTAATATGATCAACTTCTTTATTATCGCCAGGTTTAACTAATCATTTTTTTACCATTAATCTTCTAGCTTGTACTCTTTTTACTTGGTCTTTTAAGTATTGTAAACTACCCCAATACTTTTTTTTATTTTTTTCTCTATATTCTTTGCTATTATTTGACATAGTTTTTATTTTAAAAAAATATCTATTCATATAATAATAAGAATAGATATTTTTGCAAGTTTTTATATTTGTGTTACTAATTCATAACATTGTGCAGATAAATGTGATTGTAAAAATAATTTAGTATATTTTTCATCATCTGCTTTTAGAATTACATAAGTTGTTAATCTATCTCATACAGCAGCTGTTCAAGATTGTACCATTGAGGTAGGTGTATATGGTGATAATACTCTATTTTGCACATCAAATCTGTAAATTTGGTTATTAACAGAGGCAACATAGGCATTTATGTAAAAAAATCTTCACTCATTATCACAAGGGGCATAATCTCATCAAGCTCAAGTATTAAAAGGTACAACATTTCAATCATAAGCAATTGTAGAAGCCCAAGTTCAATTTATTGCTCAAGCAATATCTAAAGTATCTACTGTTACTGTGTTTCATCCTCTGAAAAAATAAATTATTGAATGTTTTGCATTCCTTCATATATCTGGTTGTATTCAAAATGAAGGAGTAATCATACATCAAGCTCATACAGCACCAGAAGGAGTTCAAAAATAAGTAGTAGACCATGCATTAGTGACTATATTATTTGTACCATTATTTATGGTTTCTTTATTGTAATTATAAACATATAATACAGAAGTAGCAGAAGACCTTAATAATAATAGATTTGGATATTCAATAACATATTTTGCATTAGCTGAAGGAGTTACAGCCCAAGCTGTTCAAAGTGTATAAACTGGTGAAGGTCAAGCTGTATGAGAGGCAATTATTCTTCTTTGTCATACTGCAGTTGGATTCACTGTGTCTTGAACTACTCTTATTTGGAAATTTCTATATTCATTTGCTAGAATTACAGCATCCCCAAGAGTTGTTTGTCAAGTTAATGATGAAGCTCAAGAAGCAGTTGCTGTTAATCAATATCTATCTACTAAGGTTCAAGAATCATATAAAAATTGTCACTTAATCAAACCTTCTCAAGGCTCCATGTTATATGGTCAATATTGCTCATCTAAAGCTCTCATATAACTATCTGTACCAATTGTAGCAGGTAAATTAGTATTTGATAAAGAAGTTAATGCATTTGCTGAAACTTCAAAAGATCTAAAACTTGTTGCTGCTAAAGTTCAAGCTCCTAGCATAAAAACATTACCACCTAATATTTCATAAGTATCTCAAGTAGTAGGAGTGAATGTAAGTGCTTTATCTAGCCATAAAGTTGGAGTTGTTCAAGCTGTATTTCAAACTATATATCTTTCCTCAACTTTTCAAGCAGATTTTCATATAATTCTAATTTTAAATCAATAATCTCAACTTCATCATCTATTTGCTAACATATTTGTTCATACAGCAGTTATAACTGTAGAAGTAACAACTTTTAAGGTTGTACATCAAGTAGTTATATTTCATTCTAAAGCTCTACTTGGAGCAAATTCAGTAGTAACTCAAGCTCAAAAAGTACCTCATAATCAAGGATTAACTGCTAATCATTGTCACTTAGTTATAATGTTATATCTATTTAATACAGTGTTGGATACTAGTTGATATAAAAAAGGATTTCTAGATCTATCACTTCTTTTATCACTACACCAAGATACTCAAGCAGCATGAGCATTATTCATATCTCTAGGTGTTGGATGCCAAAGTTGTAAATCAAGTCATTTTACAAAATTATTCATGATTATATAGTTATGTTATAATTTTTTAATATTTGATTAATATCATTATCTAAAAACTCTTGTGCTTCTTCTTTAGTCATAAATTGATATCAATCTTCTCAAGGTTTAAAATTTGTAATTTGCTCCTTATTTCAATCAATAGAAATTCAATAAAAATAAGCCTTATTATTTCAAGTTGGGTTATTTATTTCTACATCATTATTAAATGATTCTATTCTAGTTTCTAAAGTTAATACTTTTTGTTCAATTATTCAATCTAGTGATACTTGGATATATGGATATTTCATAATTTAAAATAATTAAGTTATACGACTTCTTGGTCAAGCATACCAAGCATTTATTTCATTTGAAACCATTGCTTGGTGGGCTTGATATCAGTTAAAGTTTGAAAGGGTAGTTAAAGTTGCTATTGATGATACAGTAGTTGCAACTGTATTTATTACATTGACTCTATCTGCATTATTAGTAGTGTCTGCATTTCTAGGCATTTGTAGAACTGCTAGGATTTCTTTTAATAAAACAGTCATCTCATTTTCAGTTTGTAATTTTGAGTCTATAATAGGTAAATGTTCAATTATGGTTTCTTGATTAGCAATCATAGTATCTTGATTTCAAGATGTTGCTAATCAGCTATTTCAGTCCATTTCTTCAATACTTACTTTTAGATTTCATCAAGTAGTTGCATTTATTTCAACCTCTTCTCAGTTTGGCTTTAAAGCTTTTAATCTTGCTTGAACTCAAATATATTTTTGTATTCTTAAAAAAGAAATATTAACAGGGTCTGATGTATAAAATTCTATTCTTACACAACAATAATTTGCTGCATTTACAGGATAATTTCTACTTGTATATTTTGTATTACTAGCACTTTCGTCTTTTGTAGATAAAATATTTCATTGTCTATCTTTTAGTAAAACTTTTACATTACTAAAATTTCAAGTATGTGCAACTATTCAAATTCATCAAGTAGCAGCTGGTCTTTCAAGATAAAATTCAAAATATTTAGGATTTGCAGTAGTATTATCTACAATTGAATCATCTAAATTATTAAATAATGAATTTATATCTCAAGTAAAAGTACCTAAATTATTTAAAGATTGTTTAATATCTTTTACATACACACTATCTCAATCAGTTTGAAGTGGATTTTGAACATCTACTTTTGTTACTCAATCAGAATAAACCAATTGAGTTAATTGTTGTCAATTGGTTTGATTATCACTTGTTGAACCTTTTCAGATTCAATGAAATTTTATACTTGGTACATTCATATTAATTTAAGGTCATTATTTTTAAATCTCAAATTCATTTTACTTGATAAGGGAATCAACTATTAGGTTGTCAAACTAGCTCTAAAGGAGATAAATCAGGAGTTAATAATATTTCCTCTTGTCAATTTTCTCATCTAATATATAGATTATTTCAAAAAAATACCATAATTCATCAATAAAATATTTCTCAATTATTTTGGTCTTTTACAATAATATCCTCCCAATCTCAAGTTAATGTGATTTTAGTTGTTCATCATCTCATACTAAATTGTATTATTAGGGCTAAAATATGCTTTATTTTGAGCTATAATTCAAACATCTAGTTGATTTAAATAGAATGAACTACCTCACTTTCAGTTTATAATTATTTTCCATAATACAGCATTATCTACATCATATGTTATTTTTTTCATTATAGGCAAAGATATATTTGAATCAACCGCTATTCATCAAATTAATCACTCTCATATTACTCATTCTCATATAGGTTCAGAAGTTGGAGTAACATCATCTATTGTTAGTTTTATATTTTTAATGTTTTTTCTTGTATTTACTCAAGGATTAGCCATATATAAAGAAACACTTAACTCTTGAGGGTAATTGTCTAACCGTAAAAATATATCTGTTAATGATTTTATATTAAATGGAGCTCATCAAGAAATCTCTTTTAAAGAAACTTTTTGTTGAATAGCTTGTCATATATCAGTTTCTACTAGATTATCAAATTTTCTAATTTTATCTGAATTATTATCAGATAAATAAGTAATACCCTCATTAAAAATAATGCTAGAAGGAGCTAATCAGGTATAAGTACTCCAAAACTTAAATTGTATGTCTAAAACTGTCATTATTCAAGTTTCTCCTGCTACTTCTTCTCAATAAAAATATAATTTAGATCAATCAAATGCTCAAATTAAATTAAAATTATAGTTTTTTAAATAATTTCTAATAATTTTTCCTTCGTCTGTTGCTAATAATGCTGTTCAAGATATATTTTCTTTTAGAGAATAGATATGTTTATTTGTTGATATAAAATATCAATCAACTCAAACATCTGCTAATGTTCATGGTACTATACCATAGCTTTCAGTTATCATATCAATTCTAGTGAGTGATGTGATAGGTCATTTTAAATTTGCTGCATAATTACTACCTCAGATAATCAATCTGTCTTTAAAGACAAATAAATCATTAATATATCCAGATACGGCTCCTGGTATTGATAATACTGTTGTGAAATTATATAAAAATGGATTATTTAATGCTCAAGCTGAATAATATAATGTATTTTTATTAAAAGTCCAATATGAAGCATCATAAGAAATCTGTTTTTTAATAAATTCTGTGTCTAAAATTCATTTTACATTTCTTAATCATTTTGTAGCTAATCAAGTATACTTTGTATTTTCTACAATTGTTCAATCACTTTTTCAAAAGAAAAATCTTTCAAATTCAGCTCAATTTGCCACCTCTAAATGTTCTCAAAGTGTATCATAAATTTGATACTTAGCTCAGGCTTTTAATATTGTAGTTATTCAGGCTCAATTTAAAGTATATTCAGCAGTTCATGAATCATAATCTAAGATTGAAGCAAAAGCTCATCTATATGCTTCTGTATTTGCTGTATTTTCTGTAATAATAAGATATTTACCAATATTAGCAGCTCATCAACTATCAGAAGCACTTTTTTTAACTCTTTCTGCTCAAGATGAGTTTGCTGGGGTTGTATATTCTGTAGGAATACTTCAATCCAACATCATAGGTAAAAGCATTGGAGTAAAATTGAAGTTATTAGATATAAAATTTATTCATAAATTATTCCAAACTCCACTATCTAATCTAAAAACTTTTTTATCATATCATTTTATATGATGTGTTTTTTTAAAAAAATCAATGAAAAAGAATTGTTTAGATACTCATCAAGTTCAAGTTAATGTATTTCAAATTTGAGTAGTTCATGGTCTCATTTTTATTGTCATACTATTAAACTCAGAAAACCCTATATCAGATTTTCTGTTTTGTACTTCAATATTAACAAGTTCATCAAAATCTGAAGCAAAATTATCTCAAATTTTAAATGATATTGGTATTACTCATTCTTTATTACTCATATTCTATTTTATTAATAAATTACCAAACTTTAGAATTATTAGAAGATTTATTTAATCTTTTTATTTTTGTTGGTTGAGGGTTAGAACTTCTTTTTGCAAGATCAGAAATCATTCATTTAAATATATTTTCTTTTTGGTTAGCTTTATCATAAGCTAATATATCCATAAAACCAAAATAACTTGCCTTTAAACATATTATGTCAAAAAAGTGTTCTGGTAGTTCTAGATTTTCTGTTATGGAAGTAATTGTTGGGGGAAATCATCTATAATAAATTGTATAAGTTCATGGCTTTATACATTCTGCATGTTCTCACCATATTCATACTGTATCTGTTCTATCAGTCTCTCTAAAATATCAAGTAAAGTCTTTAAAATCAACTTCTTCTCAGCTTGAATCAAGTATAAAATATGTTTCTATTTGATATGGAATATCATAACTAGATATTCATTCTGTAACAACTAAATTATAAACATAATTATTAAAATCAAAATTTCTTCAAATTGTTACTGCTCTAGCTGCTGAGTTTATATATCTAATAAGATCTCAATCCTTATGTGCTTCTGTAGAAAAATATGAACCAAGCTCTTTTTTTAGTGCTTGAGCTATAGTTGAAACTGAAATCATAAAAAGTATTTAAAAAATAATTAATATAACTATAATAAAAAAAAATTTTTAAGCAACAAAAAACATATAGAAAACTCTATATGTTTATTTTTTTTCTATTTTATATGTCAAGCTAATGTTAGAGTTTCAATTATAGCAGTTTTAATTTTTTCTGCATCTCAACTTTCCATTATATTTGGTGCAAGCTCAACTTTCCATTCTCAAGCTAATTCTTGTAATTGTAATACATTCATATTATTTGCTACAATAGATGGGATTTGTTGTTTCTCAACAACTTCAGTCCTAATTTCTACTTCTGCTTTAGGAGCAACATCAATTTGCTCAGCATGAACTACATGTATTCAATCATTTTTGAAAAATCTTCCATTTAAATGCATTTGATTAAGATGTTTTTCTCATTTAGACAATTGTCATCCAACTGGATTATAAAAAGACAACCATTCTATTTGTTGATTGAATCTAACTGGTCATAGTTTTTTTAAATCTGCAACATATTGTCAGTTTCTAAATTCTACAAAGTCAGGATCATTAAAGTAATCTTCTGAAGGAGTTCTTCAAAGTGTCTTTACATTATATGGGCTATATATTTTTTTAGATTTTAATACTAAATTATTAGAATAGTCATATAAATAAAATGTTTTTTGTTCTATTTCTAGTGTTTTTTCTATTGGTGCCATAAAGGTTTCATTAAAAAATAAATATTCAGTAGCAAGAAAAGTATATATAATTATTAAAATGTGTCAAGATTTTAATATAATAATTCAAATTTATAATTTCATCAATCATAAACTTTAATTCATCATAATCATTTCATTATTTCATCCTCTGTTTCTCACTTATATCATTTTTTTAATAACTTATGTTTCATACATTGGTATCTAGACAATTTAGTTTTTCACCTATTAATAAACCAATTATAATTGGGTGTTGTATGAGATATATAACTAAATCAGTTCCTTGTGAAAACATTATCTAAATTATCTCATAAATAAGCATCTATAAAAGTTATTATTTTATTATAATTTTTAAAATCATTTTTAATCCTTTTTAAAAATCTAGCAAATCATCAAATAATCTTTGTTTTATTAGCTAATCTAATTATTTCTATTCAATCTTTAGAGAACCTATTCTTTCAAACAATGCAAACTGAAACTAAACTATCTTTAAAAAACATTCAATAGTACTTACTTCAAGATGAAAATCAATGTATATGATATTTATTACAAAAATTCTTTGCTTCTAATGTTCAAATATTTTTAATTTTACATTTAGATGCTCATATCGCTGGAAGTAATCATATTTTTCATTTAATATAATTTAAAATAGTCTCAAAATTATTTAATAGTTCATAATCAGTAAAAAATAATAAATTTATATCATTTTTTATTATTTTATTCTTATGATAATTCTTGTCTTTAAATTTATCAGAATGCCAATATATTCAATTGACTTCAATTCATAAATTAAAATCAGGTAAAAATATATCAATATTTTTCTTATGCTCAGTTTTTACTCATAATTCCTGTATTGCTTTATCTAGCTGAATTTCAATAGTGCTTCTAGAATTAATTCAAGCTCAAGAGGAAGGTATGCAATGCTGACAAGGTAAAAATCATAATCTTACTCTTTGTAAAAAAATAGCTTTATTTTTAAAAGTAATATATTTTGAAATCTTGTTACAAATATCACATTTATATTTATATCATTTATCTAAAATATTAATATTTGAATCTTTAGCTAATATTTTATTTATACTTAAATTTTTTCTTGCTAATCTTGCTTTTTCTGTTTGTAAAAAAGAATCTTTTCAGTATTTTAATATGTTAGTTTGTTTAATTTTATCTTTTGTAGTTTTTAAGCTACTAGTACTAAAAACTCAATGATTTATAAAGTTTGTTTCTCTAATTTTACTTTTAATAGATTCTAGTTTTGATGTATTACTTACTCAATATTTTTTTATATTATTTTGTTTTATTTTTACTTGAATTTCTTCTAATTGAGATATATTAGATACTCAATATTTTTTTTTCACAGTCTTTTTCATATTTGTAACCTTTATCTTTTTAACACAAGTAGGACAATATGTTGAAGCTCATCAGGTAGATGAATTAAATTTTAATCTTATATTACATTCTTTACAATACTTAACTTCAAGAATATCTAATCTTTTTAATAATGTACTATGCTTAACAGAATTTAGTGGTTTATCTGTGTAAAAATTTTTTAAATCTATCATAGTAGTAAAAAATACAAAAAACAATAAGCTTCCCAACTTATTGTCTTTTAATTAAAGTAATAAATACTTTTTTGGGAAGATAAAAATATTTATATGAATATATGATATAGAAAAATATTAAAAATGCAAATAAAAATATAAAAAAGACACTTATTATAAGTGTCTTTTTATTGGATTAAGGCTATAATTAGATAACTTTAATTGCAGCAAAAGCATTTGAATTACTAGCTTCTAAAGTAGCATATGTCACTAAGCTTGCTTCAGTATTAGCAAAGTTATTAACTGCATCATTCATAACAAATCTAGTTTTACCATTCATACCTGCATTTTTTATTAAGTCTTTACCTTCTGGGTAAACAACTTTACAGAATGATGGGTCAATTACGAACATTATACCATTGTAACCAGTTTGAGCATCAAGTAATGGATGTTCTATAAAAATAAATTCACCTTGATTAATTCTTAATGATTCAAATGTTAAATCTACATCTTTAATTTGAGAAGTTTGTAATCTACCTTCAAATAAGTTAGAGATTGCTGATTTTACACCAGTACCACAAAGAACAATTTTTTTATAAGAACCATCTTTTGTATATTTTAATGGATTTGCTAATGCTTCTTCTAGAGTAATTCTAGTTAATGAAGAAGAAATATCATTTGTCCACCCTCTTTTACAATTTTCAATTACTCATTCCATTGTGTAATAGATTTTTGAAGTAACTGGATCAGTTGAAGCTTTCTTTTGTCCAAATAGCATAGCTTTTTCAATTTCTAATGCATGTTGAATTGTTTTTTCAGCAATTATATCTTCTCCACCTTTAATTTTGTAAGCTAAATTATCAAAATCATCTTGTGTAAAAGTTGTAAGAAATTTTTGGAAATAGTTGAATCTATCTTGATTTGCAACCCAGAAAGCAGCTAATGAAGCTTGACCTTTTGTAGAAGCAGAACCTAGAACTTGCATACCTTGACCAACTGCAATTGCAGCAGCAGCAACAGTACCAACAGCTCTTTCAACAACTATAACAGTTGATGAAGTAATAGAAACTATTCTCATTTGTTCATTAGTGACAATATTTCTTATTACTAAACCTGGATATAAACCAGAAGTAGAAACTAATGTTAAAGAAGTATCAGCATTTGTTTTTATTGCATTGAATTGGAATATATCATTTGCTTCATCTCTTTCTTTCCATTTATAAGTTGGGAAATTAGTAGAGATTTTTTCATTGAACCCCATATCTTTGTAATTTCCTCCATTTAATCATCTACCTAAATTAATAAGTGTATGTAAAAAAGGAGTTCTACCTTTAGCAATTGAAATTACTTCTAATTCTGAATTATTATATTCTTCAAAAGAAGTTTGAGCAGCTGCTTGAGTAGCATTTGCTCTAGCAGGAACATTTGTACTTTGTGGTGAATCTGGATAACCACTTGCATCTAATGCAAATTTACTTACAGCAAATGCCATAAATAAAACTTTTAGTTGTTTTAATATAAACATATTTGTTTAAAATTATTAATATAAAATTAGTATCTTTGTTTAGCTTTTCTGGCAAGTTTATCTTGTAAACTTTCAGCTGCTTGAACTCAAGTAGGTTCACTTGCAATATTTTCCATATTTGGTAATGAATCAATATCTTCTTGTAAAGATTTTTGTAAATATTCTGGAATATCTACTTTTTCTCCTTTTAATATCTTTTCATTTAATGGTCATAATATTGGGTGCTCTCCTAATTTATCAAGAGCTTCAGCATAAGCATTTACTGTGTTATTTTTTTCTTCAAGATCTTTTTCTTTTTGAGATAAAGTTTCTTTAGTTGTATTTAACTCAGTTTCTAATTCAGTTATTCACTTTTCTATATCTTCTAAAAAACTTTCATCAATAAATTCTTCCTCTGTTTCTTTTTTGTCTTCCTTTGTAGGGAAAAATACAGGTTCAGTAGGCTTTGTTTCTTCTTGAATTTCTTCTTTAAGAAGCAAGTCTATTATTTCTAAAGCATTAGAAGTATCATCTTGAGTATCCTCTGAATTAGTTACAGGATTCTCACTTTCTACATTATTTTCTAATGTATTATCTTCAGGAGTAGTATCTACTACTACATTATCTTCAATTCAAGGCATATTATAATGTATTATTTATGTAAAAATCTTCAAAAATATAACTTCAAGTTACAGCTGTATAATAGGATTAAATTAAATCTTGTCAAATTTTTTCATCTTTTTTCTTTAACTTTTGTTTAAGTTGATAAAAATAAAGATGTGTTTCATGTAAACAATCTAAATATCATACTTTTCTAGCAGTATCCTCTAAACTTCTTATTGTATCAGTTTTTACAGCTATTTTATATTCAAATACTCTTAGTAATAAATCTATAATTTCAGGATTACTAAGTAATAATACAAGTTCTTCCTCTTTGTATTTAGTTAGACTTCATATAATTATGGGAGTCTTTTTTGTTTCTACAACTTCTTTAGTTAAAGCAGTATTTAATAGTTTTAATTTTTGCATACTAGAGAATAAGTAAAAACTTATTCCTAGTAGTAAAAATATTACTATAATTAAAAATAATATCAGGTAAATCATCATATAGTAATTAGAAATTAATATCATTGTCTTTTCATCATAACCATAAAAGGTGTATCAGTTATATCTTTTGTATCTTTTTTAGGAGTATTTAATAGTTTTTTAGCACAAACCAATAATTCATCTCTACTCATTTTTGATAAATCTTCTTCAGTAGGCATTCTATTCTCAATAGGATTTGCTATATCAACTTTTACTACTTCTTTATCTTTACTTATTTCTGGAATCATTTCTTCTTTAACCTCTTCTTTTACTTCTTCTTTAATTTCATCTTTCATTTCTTCCTTTTTTTCTTCACCTTTACTAAAATCTTCTTTCATTTTAGCTATATTTTCTGGAGAAACTCATAATTTTTCTGCAAACATTAAGAATTTTTCTCTCATCATCTCTATTTTGTCCATAGTTTTATAATTAATAAATATTATGTATTAGGATTTCATTGTCCTCAATTTCACAAATCTATATTAGGAGTAGCTGCATTTCAAGCTATATCTCATAAACTAGAATTTACTCAAGGAATATTAGTTTGATTATTTCAGGCAGCTATTTCTAAAGCATTATCTGGTTTAATTCATTTTCAAGGTACTGTAATGAATCTAGAAGGAGAATATCAAGCTGTTTTAATAATTTCTTTAGCCATTTCTGGACTTTGTGCAAAACCAGAAGGAGAAAGTGTATTATATAATTCAGTAATTTTTTTGTATTTAAGTTCTTCATTAGCTCAAAAAATTCATTCAGCTTCTAAAGAAATATTTACTCATCCCATTAATCAAGTTTTTTTAATAGCTTCCCAAGTTTGTTGTCATTCTGCATCTAAAATATAAATCATTTGTTCTGCTGACCAATATTTTTTAACTAATTTTAACCACATTTGAGCAACTATTGATATTGCATCAAGAAAATTACTTACATATGGACTTAATCTTTTTTGAGAAGATTGTGAAACTGCTAATGCTCAAGTTGCTGTTCTTTCTCTAGCTGCTTGTCATAAATCATATTCAGAAATACCTGTAATTTGTGAAGCTATTTGATTAATTAATGACATCACATTAAAATCTTGTAGTCATCATTTATCTAATCTATATACTGCATTTCAATTTTGATTATCCTCTGTATATAAAATTCATCATGGAGTTCAATCTTCTAATTCTTCATCGTTTATCATTAGATTTTTTTGAACTACAATTGTTGGATTAGCTAAACTTCTAGCTGAATCAAAGTAGTTATTAATGAAAGAATTTCCTACATCTTCTAATCATTTTAGCATATAAGGTATTCATTCACCAAATCTAGCTTTTGTTTGATTTGAAGCTTTTATTACATATGGTATAAATCAATAAGGATTTTCTCAAATATAAACTGGATAATTATTGGCAATAATAATTAATCTACCATTATACCAAGTTGCTTTGTATTCAACTAGTCATTCTATTACATCTGTGTCCTCATCTATTTGAGTTCAAGATATTGATTGTGTTTTTGTTTTTCAAGGCATTAAGAATTTATCTTTTTCCATAAATTCTTCATTCACTTTTTGATGGATTTGATTTACAATATTTCAGTAATCCTGTAAATCAGCTCAATTTACATTGATTGTAAGTAGAGGTAAAAAATTATCTTCTTTAAAAGGTGATCTATTTTTCTTTGATCTAATTGTTGCTCAAAATATCTCAATGAAATTTGCATAAGAAACAACATCTCTTTCAGTTACATATCTTAAAGGTCAAGAGTATGGGTCTGGAAAAATATTAAAAATTGAAACATTTGTAGCATATGGATAATTTTTTTCATCAACTTCTACAATTTCTTCAATTATATCTCAATCAGCAATAGAAATATATTTTTCAGTATCTTTAGTTTTCTTATAACCAACCCTCATAGCAATTTCTCAGATTATTAATCCATTAGCCATTGTATCTTTAAGTTGTTTATGAAAACCTGAAATATCAGAAATATATGATAAAGTTTTTAATATATTTTCTTTATTCTCAGCTCATTTTTTATTTATAGCTGTTCAAATAAAAGTAAGAGGTTTTTCATGCATTGATGATACCATTATATCAACAAAACTTCTTATAAGTCATATTGTTATGTTTTGCTTCCAAGTATTAGATCATAATTGAACCTTCCTTCAATATGTACTCAAATGATAACTTTGTAATGCTCATCTCCATATATAAAACTCTTGGCTTCTAATATGTTTGTTAGAAGTTAAAAAATCAGTATTAGCTTGATTAACTAATCTTTGATCTTCTTCTGAAACTGTGATTTCTAATCTATCTTTTTTCTTATTTATATAAGAATATGTTTTCATTTTTAGTAAGTTAAAAATAATTAATACAATAATAATTAAAATAATTTAAAAAGCAATAAAAAAATCCCTATTGTTTTAGGGATAGTTTTATAACATTTGAATTAATTCATCAATTGCTTTAATTATTTTGTATTTAAATGGATGAGATTCTGGTACTCTATCTTTAATTACTTCTAGAATTTCTTTATCAGAGTATTCTTTCTCTTCAGTAGTTGTTTCAGTATCAACTTTAGCTTTTTCAGCTTTAATTTGTGCTTTTGTTTTAGGAACTTTTCATTCAGGAGAAGGTTCTGGATTTTCAGGAGCATTAGGAGTTAAATCAGCTGTAGTAGCAGGAGTTAAATCAGCTGTAGTAGCAGGAGTTAAGTTAGCTGTAGTATCAGGAGTTAAGTCAGCTGTAGTATCAGGAGTTAAGTCAGCTGTAGTATCAGGAGTTAAGTCAGCTGTAGTATCTGAAGTTTTTTGCATAATAGTAAAATTATTAAATATAAATCAAAATATAGACAGTTCTTTTTTAAAGATAAAAAGATACAGCAACATAAAACTCTTTAATATTTGAACATTTATTTAATGTTATGAAATATTTGTGTTGATTAATTACAACTTCTTGCAAAATATATAGGAGTATAGTTTACAAGAAGCTAGAATTAATCTAGCTATTGATTTTTTATTGGGCTACAATAAAAATATGAAAAAAATAATTATGTCTAACAAAAAATCTTTATTTATAAAGCTCCAAAATTATGTTCTATCAAAGAAACGGAGCTATCTAAAATAAGTATAAAAGTATTTATTATTAATTTTTTTAGACTGAATACTTATTATAGATATTCTTAGTGTATTTAAAAAAGAATAAAAAGCAAATTTATTTTAATTCTTTCCATATAAAATTTCATACTTTTTGTCTATCATTTTTTAAAGCTTTCAATATAGTTGAATTATTAATTCATAATTCTTTATAAATAGAACTTGCTCAATACCATAATTTAATAAAGTTTCAATTTAAATCAAATTGTTGTATTTTTTTACTTAAAGGATTATCTATTCAAAATTTTCATTTATACGGATTACTTTTTATAAAGTAATTATTCTTTGTTGTAGTTTTTAATCAAATATTAAAAGCATGTTGTATATTTTCATTTCTAGTACACCATTCTAAATTTTCAAGTCTATTATCATTTTTTATTCAATTAATATGATTAATTTCTACTAAATTTAGTATATTTGGCAAAAATGTCATAGCTACTAACCTATGTACTAAAAATTTCATTTCTTTTTTATTTTTATATAGTCAAATTCTACAATATCATAATGAATCAAATGATTTCTTTATTTTATTTGAATAAAAACTATGCACTTGTCACATATTAGATACTTGATATAGTCATTCATATCAAGGAATATCTTTCCAGATTTCTTTTTCCATAATTTAAAAATACAAAAAACAATAAGCTTCCCAACTTATTGTCTTTTAATTAAAGTAATAAATACTTTTTTGGGAAGATAAAAATATTTACCTTCTTATTATATTTATTACCAACCAGATTGCAACTTTTTTTTCTTTTTTTGTGGAGAAAAATCAGCCCCCCATTCATCAAATTGTTCTGTAGATTCTATACTTGATTCAATGTAACTTCTTTTTATATATCATCTTTTTTTTGCAATATATAGTCAAACTAAAAAAGCATTAGAAATATCATCTTTATAAGTACTTTTCATCGCTAGTCTTCATTTATTATCTTGATCTTCATATAAAAATTGTAGTTCTTCAATTAAATCTTTATTAGAAACTTTTAAGATATCTACTAATCCTTCTTCAATTAAATCTACTGCATTTGAGATTAGTATGGTTTTACTAACTCTCCATTCTAATCATTTTATAGACTCTACTTCTCATGAAGTATATCATATTTGAATTAATGATTTATCTTTAAATTCATTTTTCCAAGCTTCTGAAAATCATTCTCATAATCATCTTATATCTACTCAATAAGTTATTTTAGGAAAATTTCAAAATTGTTTTATTAATCATCATTTGTAAAAAGAGATTTGTTGACTCCATTTATTTTTCATATTTTTAGGAACAAATCAAGAAAGATATACATTAATTTTTCAATTAATTATATATAAGACACAGTAAGCTGATCTATCTGTTCATTGTCTAGCAGGGTCAAATGTTATTATAAAATATCAATCATTATTAAGTATTGGATAAGTTGAAATTTGATTAGGTTTGAATAATTGGTCATCTCATGCATCCCAGCGACACATATACTGTCTTTGTGTAGATGCTTTACCTAGACTAGCTTCAATTTTAGCTCTTAGTCTTGGTGCTAGTAAAGGATTTTGTGTATAATCTATTTGATAATAACTTATATCTGGATTATCTTCACATTTAACTCAAATTTTTATTCATTGAACTTCTATTCATCTTTTAGCCTGCATTATTAAATCATAATAATATCATTTTGCAGATCTTCATGGTGTTCAAATCAAAATCATTTTACCATTTGTGGTAGACAGAGTTGGTTCAAGTGCATCTTCAAAAACTTCAGTTTCAATTAATTGTGCCTCATCAACTATAATATTTCTTAATGTAAGTCAAAGTACATTATCAGCTCAATCAGCTAAAGTACGAAAATATACTCTAGTTCAACTTTTGGTATTTAAAATATATCATTCAGATTTATAGTGTTCAAAAGTTCCTTCTGGAAAAGATTTTATAAATCTTAAAATATAATTACGAATAACATCAGTAGTTTTTTTAATAAAAGCTCAAACTAATGTATCTTCATTTGGGATAAAACTTAATTCTACTGCTTTTTCTGCAATAGTTAATGATTTTCATATTTGTCTTGATCAGTCAACAAGAATAATTCAGGATTCATCTTGTAGAATTTTATCTTGCCACTCAATATAGACTTGTTTTCAAGTTTCATCCCATTTGGGAACCACATATGGAGGAATATCAAGTTATTTTTCTAATAGCTTCTCTAGAAACAACAAGAGTTTTTTTCTTTCAAGTATTTGTTTCTAGTGTATTTTCTTCTATTTCTGGTTTTTCTGCTCTAATAAAAGTATTTTCGTATCAGGATTTTTTAGTTAACCATAATCTTAATTCATCAATCTTATAATAATATCATTTATAATAATAAAAATATTTATATTGTTCAGTTAAAGTATCTGAAATTGCTTTATTAAAATATCAGTATTTTTCATATAGTGAAATTTCTTTTCTAATATGGTCTTGTTGTTCCGTTATATCTTTAAATATAACTGCATTATCCACATTTGAAAATTCTTCTTCAAAAGGAAGTGTAAAATATTTTAAATTTTTATATTTTTGAGATATAGCTTCCTTATGAGGATTTTCTTGAGGTGGATTAAAGGTTCCATCTGATATTTTATATAGTTTTTGTAACATTTTTTATATATTATTATTAAAATTCCATTTAAATCATTTAGATGATTTTTGTTTTCAATTACAACAAGATGATATTTTAGATATATTGAATCATAATTCTCTTCTTATATCACTCATGCATTCCCAAGTTTTTATAAAATGTCAATCTAAATCATATTGATTTACTCTTTTAGATAAAATATTATCTTTTCAAAACTTTCATAAACTTGGTTTTGGATTATTAATATGAAATGCACTTATAAATCAAAGTTCTTTATAATTATGTTTAATATTCTCTGAACGAGTACACCATTCTAAATTTTCTAATCTATTATCATCTTTGATTCAGTTAATATGATTTACTTCTTTTTTATTTTCTACATTACTTAAAAAAGTTATACAAACTAAACGATGAATTAAATATTTTTTTGATTTATTATTTTGGCTTATTTTTATAGTTAAATATCCTTTAGATCTTAAAGGTGTTAAAATCTTAATTCATCACTTACCCCGACTTCAGGATTTTAAACTTTTTACATTTCCTAAACTACTCACTTGATATAATCATTCATATCAAGGAATGTCTTTCCAAATTTCTTGGCTCATAATTTTACAAAATTAAAAGCTCTTACAAACAGGCTTATCTCGCTAAAGTCAACCTGCTCGTAAGAGCCTATAATATGTTGCGAGATAATTTAATGACTTTAGCTAGAAAATATTATATCACTATTAATTTGAAAATCAAATTATTTTTTATAAATTATATTAACAGAATCATAATCTGCAATAAGCATACTAATAAATCAACTCATTGTTAATCAAAGTTTTTCTGATTCTTTTTTTACTTTTGTGTAATTTTCTCAAAGTAATTTTATAGGTAATGCAATTCTTTTTTCTTTTGGTGTCATTTGTTTTGTAGTTTAAATATAATGCCATAAAAATCATCAAGCAGATTTATTTTTTCATTCAGCACAATTATATATATTTTTAAAATCTATTCAAGTAAATCTTTGAGCTTCTCTTGAGTTAGAAAAAGTTCTAATAATAATTCAGTCTTTTGTTTTTTGTGCTATAGGCGGTTTTTTTGTTCTTTTTTGTGGTTGTGGTATTTTTTCTTGTGGTATTTTTTCTTGTGGTATTTTTTCTTGTGGTATTTTTTCTTGTGGTATT